>Ga0105045_10002067_pt1 | contig 16781 bp, 13 predicted proteins | sample MAT02_FD_78089 | JGI IMG/M metagenome (GOLD analysis project Ga0105045, IMG submission 78089) | Freshwater microbial communities from Lake Fryxell liftoff mats and glacier meltwater in Antarctica - MAT-02 (megahit assembly) | ecosystem: Environmental > Aquatic > Freshwater > Ice > Liftoff... | reverse complement strand
TGATGGGAAAATGGATTTTCTTTATTAATTTTAAAGCAAGTGATTGCTTCTTCGCCTTCTTTTAATTCGGTAATAAAATTTAAGGAATATTTTTGATTAAATTCTAATTTCCAAATCTTAATAGAGCCATCCTCGCCACCTGTAAAAAGCGTGTCTTTAATAAGCTCCATGCAAGTAACCCCTTTTGAATGGATTTTCTTCTCAAATAAACAATCTTCATCGGCATTATTATTCCATATTTTAACATAACCGTCCGATGCGCATGTAATAATGTAAATCGGATCAGTGAAACTATGAATAATTATTTGATTGATAGAACCTGTGTGAGAGCTTTTTTTTAAAACGGGGAACGTATCATCAGGTTTAAGTAAATAAAGTATATTATTTTTTGCGCAATGAAAACCGGCATTTGATTGGTTTAAAGAATTATAAAATGAGCCTTTAAAGTTTGATTGAAAATGTTCTTTCCAGCTGATGTTAGGCAATTTTGTATAATCAGGCCAGCGATTCATTGCATAGCGTTTCCAAATGATCTCATAGTCGCTATGTTCTTGCCATAATTTACACACTCCTCCTATCGTAATCCAATCATTATGAGGTAAAATTGTAGAGATTTCAAAAAAGATATCTTTCGGTAAATAGGCATCAAGGTTATTCTGTCTCAAGATGATATTGCTATTCATAATGGAATTGCCCTCTGTAGTCTCATATATAGGATTCGAATGGTTTTGCACCAGACTAAAATACATTGCACTTTATGCAGCTCTGTAATATTTAAAAATCTGATTGTTGAGGAGGAAAATTCTTTTTGCTGTCATGGTTGTCATGCTGTCTGGCAAATTCTTAAAGCAAAAAATCATTTAGATCAATTCGAAAAACATCCTATTTACATTCAGGCAGTTAAATCGGGGCTTATAACTAATCCGGATCTTCTAGAGCAAATTGAATCCAAATTTTGTAAAGCAACGGATTCGACAGAAAAATTTCATCTTGAAATTGGCAATATGTGGTGTCCATCTTGTGCAGAAGTAATCCATCTAATTTTACTTCGTGAAAAAGGGGTGATCAGTTGTTTTATTGATTATACAACCGATTTTGGAATTATCGATTTTTCCAAACTTTTGATTTCAAAAGAAAGAATTATAAAAATTATCGAAAGTATCGGTTACAGACCTATATTACTGGAGGATTCAGAAAATAAACCTCTAAGTCAAGCCCTAAACCTCAAATTTATTGTGGCAGCATTTTGTTCTTTAAACATCATGATGTTTTCCTACCCACTTTATGCCTCCTATTTTGATTATGATCCGTTAGAGTATGGAAAACTTTTTGCAATTCTCTCTTTTTTTATGTCCATCCCTATTGTCACTTATTGTTTTTGGCCCATTTTAAAGAAGTTTTATAGCGCCATTTTATTTGGCATTTATGGAATGGAAACGCTTGTTGTTTTTGGCGTTGCCTCTTCATTTATGTTATCCATCTTTGAACTCATTACAGATGGCACAAAAGTTTATTTTGATTCAATGGCTGTTATTATCACATTTATGTTGCTTGGTAAAATATTAGAATCAAAGGCTAAATTTATCGCAAAAAATTCACTTTTACGTCTGCATGCATCAGTACCAAGACGCGTCAGAAAATATTTTGAAGATGGACGCATGGAGTTTGTTCCAATAAAAGAAATTAAAAAAAATGATCTTTTTGCAGTGTTCCAAGGTGAAAAGGTCGCAATCGATGGCATTGTGGAATCAGGGACCGGCTATTTGGATGAATCATTAATGACAGGGGAGTCGCTTCCTGTTTTTAAAGAAAAGAATCTCAAGGTAGTTGGGGGTTCTATTTTACAAAATGGTAGATTAACTATACGGGCCGAATCAACAGATCAAGAATCTGCCCTAAAACGCATTATCGATTTAGTTGAAATTGGATTAAAATCCAAACCGAAATCTCGGCAAATGGTAGATACAATTGTTGCTTGGTTTGTACCTTTTGTTTTATGCGTTGCCACGCTAACGGCTGTTTATTTCTTTTTGCAAGGCGATTCAGAAAAGGCTTTTATTAATGCTTTATCGGTAATTTTAATTTCGTGCCCTTGTGCAATTGGTATCGCAGCACCTCTTGCAGAATCCTATTTGATGAATGCACTTGGCACAAATCACGCCATTGTAAGAAATCGGGCGGCTCTTCCATTTTTAGGCAAGGAATCTGTTTTTGTTTTCGATAAAACAGGAACCATTACAACAGGTGACTTTAGAATCATTAAAGGTTTTGAAAAACTAACCGCTCAGGAATGTGCCTTGTTGAAATCAATGACAAGCCAATCCCAGCATCTTATTTCTTTAAGCATTGCAAAATGCATTAAAGAGATAGGCTTTGCTTTAGATAAATTGGAAGAAATTCCGGGTCGGGGCTTAAGAGCAGTTTTTGGTTCGGATATTTATCACCTGGGGTCTTTCGAATTTCTAAAGCTTGAAGGGCTGAGTTGTGAAGGCATGGAAGAGGATGAAACTTCAAACGATGATAATATTGTTTCTTCCAAAGTTTATTTTGCTCACAATTATAAGCTAAAAACAATTTTTTACTTAGGTGACACGATCCGTGAAGGCGTAAAAGAGCTTATAGCATCATTAAAGCCGGTTAAGACGATTCTTTTATCAGGGGATGCTGAAAAAACAGTTTTCTTGGTATCAGATGCCGTTAAATTTGATGCGTATCATGCAGGGTTTTCCCCTTTAAGAAAAAAAGAGTTTGTTACTTCATTAAAAAGCCAAGGCCATATTGTTTGCATGGTGGGAGATGGCATTAATGATGCGCCCGCACTTACCGAGGCACAAATCGGCATTTCGGTTGTTACGGCAACAGATATTTCCATTCAAGTCTCAGATATTTTACTAACAACAGACGATTTACGAATATTGTTAAAGATAAAAGACTTAGGCTCTTTTGGACATACCATTTTAAAGCAAAACCTATTTTGGGCCTTCTTTTACAATGTTGTGGGTGTATTCCTTGCCGTTTTTGGTTTGCTCTCACCAATCTTTGCAACCTTTGCCATGATGATAAGCAGTCTCATAGTCCTCTACAATGCCAAGCGCATCACTAATAAAATTTAGCTAATTCGCTAATTTGGAGTGCTATACTTTCGCTAATTTGCTAATTTGGAGTGCTGTAACTCTGTTACAGCTTTGTCGCTCAAAACGGCTCCGGCGATTTGCCAGTTCCATAACGCTCCCTAACCTAACGATTTATTTAATAATCAAAAATCATCATAAATTGAAAGAGAGTCTATTTTCATGGACGTAACAGTTTTATAATGACCCTTTTCGGCAAGTCGTTCAAACCAATTAGCAGAACACCATCGATATTGACTAGCACAATCCACTAACTTATGTTTTACAGGGTTTTGCATTACGTAGTTCAATCTAGCAAGATATGATGCTTGGTAAGATATATGCGTATCCCAACTTTGAAACCAAACTATTCTACTTGGAGTACCATAAGCTTTATTCAGTTGTCTTGCTGAAGAAGAATGTAAATTTTTTATCATTTTTTTTAATGTTAATGGATCATTAAATGAATGAACAATTATGTGATAATGATTTGAAAATAATGCTCAAGCTTGCAATACCCACCCATAGTTATCACAAAGATCAAACAGTAAATTTTGCAGGTTTTCAAGATCACTTGCTTCTTTAAAAAAGTGTTCTTTATGTAACGTTGAGGAGGTTATCATATATGTCCCGGTATCATTAAACAGATGTAAAGGTGCGTGGATCCATTTTTTCATAGCTTTTCCTTTTTGTTTTTAGAAAAATAACCACATTTCGATAAATTTTCAATAATTTTTTTATCCTTTCAACGCAATGTAAATCTAAAACTTTTCCCTCACAACTCTTTTTAAATCTAAAATTTGGAGTGCTGTAACTCTGTTACAGCTTTGTTTTCAGCCTGACTCTGGCAGGCTGCTTTTAAAGCCCGACAAATCGGGCTTGCAAATCGCCGGAGCCGATTTGAGCAACAGAGCTGTAACAGAGTTACAGCACTCCAAATTTTAGATTTACAAGAAGTTTTGAGGGGGGGGGAATTTTTCGATTAGAGAATTAGATATTGTTTTTTCATGTTTGACTTTTATTTGAAAATAGCGAATCATCGTTATCTAACTACTTAATAAAAGGTAAATAAAATGGAAAATGAACGCATTACTTTCAAGCCCAAAAACATCTTTAGCCTGATTTTTCATACTTTTTCTCTTTATTTACGTTTGTTTCCTCAAATTTTCTGTTTTGGAATTATTTCAGGTTTATCATCCTACCTCGGGTGGAATTTGGTTGTGTCTGCAGGACTTATTGCTAAAACATGCGGGTTTACAATTCTTTTAACTTCATTTGCAGCAGGTTTACTTTCTTCTCTTACCTTTTATAAAGTAGCCGCAGAAGTCTGTTCAGGAAATTCTGTAAACTGGAAAAAAGCTTTTGAATCTGCTATGGAAAATTTTGGAAGCTGTTTTAAAACGTATATTCTTGTGGCAGCTGTTACGATCATTGGATTTATTTCTTTCGTACTTCCAACCAGCATTCTTGAAAATTATGGAACAAATCCTTTTGCTGCTTTTATTGGTATATTTACAGTGCTATTTATAGGGCTTTTTTGTTTCAAATTTGCTTTAAGCGCCTGCTTAATTTTTGCAGTAACTTCCACCGAGAAAATAACCGGTTTTGAAAGTATACAAAGAAGTAAAGAGCTTTTAAAGGGTTCTACTTTGCGATTAATCGCAACTTACCTATTGTCATCCCTTTTCATGTTTGCCATTGTTATATCAGTTGCTGAATTTTTATCTTACATTGGTTTTAGTTTTGAAATAATTTTTACTTATGCCGGAGCTCTTATTGGTTATCTCTCTCCTGTACTCCTAACCTTGTTTTATTTTGACTTAAAAGCCCGTAATGAAAATTTAATTAAAATTGAAAGTACTAATTAAAATTTTAGTTAGCAACTTTTGATTTTTTAGTAAAAATTCAGTTGCGTTTTATTGTCAAGTATACGATGATTAGTGTTTTATATAAACCTAATAATTACTGTAGGAAAAACAATGGGAAACCAGCCCCTTATTCAACAACCAACAAGCATTTGTACGCTTTTAAAATTGACACTTTCGTTATTTAAACGTTTTTTTCTGCCAATTTTTTGCATTATTGCAGCAATCCACATTACATCGTTCATTAGCATTCAACTAATCAAGCCCGCATTTTGGTTTTCAAAGATTTTGGGAATAATTTGCTACCTTGGATGTATTGCCATTTATACTATAGGCGCAGTAGCCATTTACAAAATTTCTGTTCAAGCATGTTCAGGATCAGCAACTGATTGTGATGATGTGCGAAAAACTGTTAAAGAAAATTTCTGGAGATATATAGGAACCTTCTTACTTGTAGGTATCGTCTGTTCTCTTGCATTTATTCCTTCAATTCTTCCGTTTGTAATGATTTCTCTCTTTCCATCAATGGGATTTCCTTTTATGGTAATTTGTAAAATTTTAAGTTTAGCACTAACAATTTTACCTCTTATAGTTTGCTTTAATGCTGCATTGATTTTCCCGGTAATGTTTGCTGAAAAGTTAAGTTGTGATGCAAGCTGGATAAAAAGCAAGGATTTGATGAAGGGTAATCGCTTACGTCTCATCTTAGCATCTTTACTTTTGGGGCTACTCAACGTTGTAGTATACATAGTTCCAGTTGTTGCAATTGTTTTCTTTGAAACTGATATCAAAAGTATTAGTTGGATTTTTGAAGTTTTAAAATCATTTTCGATTTTCTTTTCAATGATATTTACAACAGTTTTTTATTTTGATGTACGTGGGCGTAAAGAGCTTAAAAATGTTGTTGCTGAAAATGCAGAAATCGAAATTCTAATCTAAAAAAATCCTATACAGTTCGTCTCTAATTGTAAGAGAAGAATTGTATAGAAACTTAAATCAACCCTATTAATTATTGATTTTTAAATTTCAATCATGCATAGTTAATACAAAACAAGGAGTTTTTATGAATTATTTGAATAATTTACCTGAAATACAGATTTTAGGTCTAGAATCTTTTTTCGAAAAGAAAAATCTAGAGAAAAATCGACTTTTGAAAACACAAATAGAATTACAAACAAACGTTTTTAAAACGTGTCTACTTGATCAAACTGTAGCCCCCTCAATAGCTCCCACAGCTAGTAAGCTAACACTAGCTTCTGTTGCTAAATGTTTTGATAAAGCATATACCGAAATCATATCATCAAGAACCTGGACACAGATTCTTGCAAGCTATAAATATGATGAAACATCTATTTTTGGTACCCTTCCAAAAGAGCTTATCGATTCTATTTTTCAAATAGATCGTCAAATTAATTTTTTTGATAAGTATAACGCAAGATTAGCTTCTCAAGGCACCGCACCGCAATACATACAACAAATATTAGATTCGCGAAACTCTGATCTTTCATTTCAAAGAATATTCAAAAGAGATGCCCAAAAAATACAAAATGCACAAGACGAATGTTTTTTATAAATCTAGAAAAATAACAAGGATGTTATTATATGTATTATAGCGTAAATTTTATTCGTGAGATGAACGAACAAACTCTAACGAATGAGTATAAAAAATTTATTTTGGATGAAACCAGCTCAGCTTCACCATTACTCATCGATTATTTAAAACATTCAGAGAACGTTATAAATCCCTTCCCTTTTTCCACTATCGCTAAGTGTTTTGAGAAAGCGTACAATGATGTCTATTCAAAAAAGACATGCGTACAAGTCATGGCAAGTTACAGAAACGAAAGTGAATCTGTATTTGGAATTCTTCCAAAAGAGCTAATTGCTTATATTTTTGAAATCAACAGTAAATTACCCTCACAATTTGATAAATTTCACATTGATTTAGAAACTAAGAGACAAGCCCTTGAGTATCTTGACACAATATCGAGAATCGATAGAGATGAACTAGGCTATAGTTTTGATTAATTAAAAAAACAGCCTGCCAGAGTCCTAGCTGAAAACAAAGCTGTAACTTAAGTTACAGCACTCCAAATTTTAGATTACAAAGCATTGTGAGGTGAAAAAAAATTCTCTTAATAGAGTTTAATTACTTGACATTATGTTAATTCAGATCTATAATGTTCATTTTAAACAACTTACGTAAGGATTACTGATGAAGAATGAACTCATTCAAATAAAGCCAAAAAATATATTTTCTCTTATTTCAAAGACTTTTTCCCTATACTTTCGTTTTTTTCCTCAAATTTTTTCTATTGTTATACTATCCTTTCTTGTCTCAAATTTTGCTTGGAGTCTTGCAACAGCGGACTCATTGCTCGTAAAAATCGTTGGTGTAACTATAATTTTAATATCTTTTCCTTGCAGTCTGATTTCTGGATGGACTATCTATAAAGTAACCATGCAAGCCTATTGTGGAGAAGTAATCAATTGGAAGGCGGCTTTTTGTTCAGCTAAAGAAAATTTTGTAAGTTGCTTAAAAAATTACCTTACTATTACTGCACTTTTGATTTCGCCTTTCCTACTAAAGTTTTTTAACTTTTATGTAATTGATTATTTTATAACAAACTCTTTTTTAATAAGTGTATTACAATTTGCAATTATGTTTGCTGCAATTTACTGCATAAATACAGCTTTGAATATTTGCTTAGCTTTTCCTGTTACCTTTGTTGAAGGAGTTAAAGGATATGCAGGTTGGAAAAGAAGCAAAGAGCTTGTAAAAGGTTCTAAAATGCGCCTATTAGCAACTTTTCTGCTCTCTTTCATTTTGATGTTTGTTGGCGTTTTAGCTGTTTCTACAGTATTTATTTTTTTGGATTTAGGTTTTAGCTCCAAGATCATTTATAATTTTGCAGGTGGTTTTGCAAGTTTTACAATTCCTATATTGTATACCTTATTTTATTACGATATAATTGCAAGGAAGCAGCTACAAAGCAACGCCTAAAAGCAGTAGAAGCCATCCGCTAAGTAAAAGTAGGCCACCAATTGGTGTGACAGCACCCCATGCGGTGACAGATGTCAAGGCGAGAATGTAAAGGCTTCCTGAGAAAATAAGAACCCCAGAAAATGTCAGCCAGCCTGATGCTTGAACATAACCATTGGGAAAGCTAGAATAAATAAAAGCGATTAAGATGAGTAATAAGGCATGGTACATTTGGTAACGGACACCAACTTCAAAAATATTTAAGAAATTTGTACTCAACTTATCTTTTAAAGCATGTGCGCCAAAGGCTCCAAAAGCCACACCAAGAAATCCTAAAATTGCACCAAGAACTATAAACGTTTTTGAAATCTGTAAATCCATCTTAAACCTTTTTTAAGGCTTGAATTTACCGATTTCAAATATTTTATTCAATCTAAATCCTTTACAAGCTGATATATAATTTGCTAACTTGGTGTGCAGAGACTTGGTTGTAGCTCTTTGCTCAAATCGACTCGTCGATTTGCCTTTTCTCTAAATTTTCCCTATTACAATTAGATATAATTTGCTAATTTGGAGTGCGGAGGCCTGCCTCCGCTTTGCAGCTCAAATCGACCTGGCGATTTGCCTTTTAAAAAAAGTTCCCATCTCGAAATAAATAATTCTTAGAGAGTCATATAACGTTAGGAATGAAACCTTTTTGAAGAGGCGACGCCCAAGTCGATTTGAGCGACAAAGCTTAAGTCAGGTCACAGCACTCCAAATTAGCAAATTAGCGATACGGTTTCTTTTCTTACTCTACATACAACATCAAGCTCTTTAGGTAATCGCTTTCGGGGTGGAAAATATTGATCGGATGATCTGCCGCCATTTCGTGGCGTCCAATAATTTTTACATTGCGTTTCGCTTCAATTGCCGCTTGGAAAATAACCTTCTGAAAAAGACTTTCATCCACATGGTAAGAACAAGAACATGTCAGCAATAGTGAATTTGGTGGCATTTTAGACATGGCAATACGGTTAATGTCCTTGTAGCCACGACACGCTTGGATAATGTCCCTCTGTTTTTTTGCAAAAGCAGGCGGGTCTAATATGATGAGATCATAATTTAAGTCGTTTTTTCTGAGGAATTGAAAAACATCATCTGTAATGAAGTTTGTATTTTCAAGCCCATTAAGTTTAGCATTTCTTTTACCCATTTCTGTGGCCTTTTCAGAAATGTCGACGGAATCCACGTGTGAAGCCCCGCCTTTACCTGCATAAATGCTAAAGCCACCGGTATATGAAAAGCAGTTTAAAACTTTTAGGCCTTGGCTTAAATTCTTTATTTTCTGACGCATTTGTCGATGATCTAGAAAAAAACCTGTTTTTTGACCCTCTTTAACCGAGACAATAAATTTATTGCCGTTTTCTAAGATTTCGACTTCATCAAAATCTTTTCCGTAAAGAAGCCCAACTTGTGGCTGAAGACCTTCTTCCTTTCTTGAGGGCAGGTTTGATTTTTCATAAATAGATTCTACATTTAGTTTTTTTACCAAATAATCAACAACAAAAGGCTTTAGTTGTTCCATACCAAGGGTTGAGATCTGTATGACAAGGGTGTTAGCATAGCGGTCTACAACTAAGCCGGGAAGACAATCGCCTTCGCCATTAACAAGTCTGTAAGCTGTTGTGTTGCTGTTATTAAAAAGGGCGTGGCGCCAATTAATCGCTGCATCAAGGCTTTTTTGAATAGCATCGAGTGCCGGTTGTTGATCAAAAGAAAGCATGCGCCCTAAAATTTTGGCTTTGCTGTTAAAATATCCGGTACCTAATAATTCGCTTGAATCGCTAATGACTTCGGCAATTTCTCCATCTTTAAAATCTGGTAAGTCAACAACAGCCCCGGAAAAAATCCAATGGTGACGGTTGCGTATCGCCTTATCTTTTCCTTTTTTCAATACAATACGATTCATTTATTTTATTCATCCTGTAATATCTTGTAATCTAGACGTATGCAGTCATCAATTTGTTTAGTGTCTAATAGTTTTAAGCGAGGGGCATCTTTTAAGGAATTGACGAAAAAATCTTTAAAAAGGGGAGTGCCGCTATCTCCTAAAATAACAGGTCCGATATACAAGACCAATCGGTTAATTGCCTGATTTTTTAAAAAACTGGCCTGAAGCGTGCTTCCACCCTCAACGAGCAGTTGAATAATATTTCTTTTTCCTAAAATGAGCAACGCCTCTTCAATATCTAATTTTTCTTGGCAGCAGGTTTTAATAACTTCTACCTCAGCACCGGCCATCTTCCAAGCCTCTATCACACCTTCTTTGCAATCTTTAGATGTGAAGACCAGGGTTTTAGCAATTGAAAGATCAAACAAAGGCCCGGTTGCAGGCACTTTTCCTCGGGCGTCAAATAAAACTCTTAAAGGCTGATTTAAAAGCATATCTCTTGCTTGTCCACGCACATTAAGGGTAGGTTGGTCCATTAATGCAGTTCCAGATCCGACTAAAATGGCTTGCGATTGAAAGCGTAACTGATGGGCGTTTTCTCTTGCTTTTTCGGATGAAATCCATTGGGATGTACCGGAAAAGGGGGCCGTTCTGCCATCAATGCTTAAAGCGGCTTTTGCAACAACAAAGGGTTTAGAGTTTACTCGCTGATAAAGGTAGGATTCAAGGGAATTGAAAGCTTCTTCTTTGCAAACTCCAACAACAACATCAATTCCTGCATTTTTTAACTTCGCAACGCCTTGTCCGCAAACTTTTTTATCTGGATCTGTTAAAGCTATAACAACTTTAGCAATTTTAGCCTTGATGATTGCGTCGACACAAGGGGGTGTTTTACCAAAATGAGAGCAAGGCTCCAAAGTCACATATAGGGTAGCGCCAATAGCATGATCTGCCGCCTCATTTAAAGCGTTGATTTCTGCGTGGTTCCCCCCGCTTTTATGAGTGTTTCCGCTGCCAACAATGTGTCCGTCCTTGACGATCACGCACCCAACCCAAGGATTGGGGGGTGAAATCCCTCTTGCTTCCTCACCGAGGGCGATTGCCAACTCCATGAAATGTTCATCTAACTTCATTGATTACTCGTTATTCACTAAATCATTGATCACATCGACATCGGCAAGTGTGCTAATGTCACCTAAGTCGTCCGTCTGCCTGCAAGCAATTTTTTTAAGAAGACGACGCATAATTTTGCCGGATCTTGTCTTAGGAAGAGCTTTTGCAAATTGAATAGTTTCAGGAACCGCGATCGGTCCAATCATTTTACGTACATGGTTTGCAAGAGATGCTTTTAAATCATGGCTTTCTTCAAATTCTGCAATCAAACTTACGAAAACGTATAAGGCCTGACCTTTAATTTCGTGTGGGACAGGAACAACAGCCGCTTCTGCAACAGCAACATGTGAAACGAGTGCACTTTCAACTTCAGAAGTCCCAATTCTATGGCCTGAAATGTTGATCACGTCATCGATTCTGCCGAGTAGCCAATAATCGTGATCTTCATCTTCGCGGCAGCCATCACCCGTAAAATATTTACCCGGAAATTTAGTAAAATAGTTTTCGGTAAATAATTCATGATCATTCCACAATGTGCGCATGATGCCAGGCCACGGTTTTTTGATGCATAAATAACCGCCATGCTCGTGATCAACCATGGAGTTTTCTTCAGTTAAAATAATGGGTTCAGTCCCAAAAAAGGGTTTTGATGCAGAACCTGGTTTAGTTGTGTGACAACCAGGCATTGGCGAAATTAAAATGCCGCCTGTTTCAGTCTGCCACCAAGTATCGACAATCGGACATTTCCCTTTACCGATGAGCTCATAATACCAGATCCAAGCTTCCGGATTTATTGGCTCTCCCACAGACCCTAAAACACGAAGTGAAGTTAAGTTGTATTTTAAAGGAAATTCTCTTCCCATACGGATCAGCGATCTAATGGCTGTTGGGGCTGTATAAAAGATTGTCACTTTGAATTTATCGATGATATGCCAGAATCTGCCCGCATCAGGGTAAGTTGGGATGCCTTCAAACATCAACGACGTTCCACCATTTGCAAGTGGACCATAAACGCAATAGCTATGCCCTGTTACCCAGCCGATATCGGCAGTACAGAAATAAATGTCATCGTCATGTAGATCGAAAATGAGTTTATGCGTAAGACTTGCCTGTAATAAATATCCACCTTGAGTGTGTAACACGCCTTTTGGCTTACCCGTGGAGCCTGATGTGTATAGAATAAATAGCGGATCTTCTGCATTTAAAGAAACAGCATCACATTGGTCTGTGACTTTTTTCATCTCATCATGATACCACACATCGCGCGAATTTTTCATTTCGACTTTATCGTCGTTACGCCTTAACACAATCACATTTTCAATCGTTTTGCAAGAAGCTAGCGCTTCATCGGCAATGGCTTTGAGTTGAATTTTTTTTCCGCCACGAACAGAAATATTTGAAGTAACAAGTAATTTACAGTCAGAATCGTTGATGCGGTTTTTCAAACTTTCCGCACTAAATCCTGCAAATACGACCGAGTGGATCGCCCCGATTCTTGCGCAGGCAAGAAGTGCGACGGCAGCTTCCGGGACCATTGGCAAATAAATGCAAACTCTATCGCCTTTTTTAATCCCTTTTGAAATGAGCACATTGGCAAATTTACACACTTCACGGTGAAGTTCCTCGTAAGTGATTTTGCGAACTTCACTTTCTTCTTCACCTTGCCAAATGATGGCAATCTTATTGCGCTTACAAGTTTTAAGATGGCGATCTAAACAATTATAAGAAATATTTAGTTCGCCATCTTTAAACCAGGTATGTTCAATTTTACCTTTATTCAAATCCCAATTATATTCACAGGCTACTGTTGGAGCTTTTACCCAATCTAATGTCTTTGCTTGGTTTAACCAAAAGGCATCAGAATGGTCGACAGATTCCTTATACATTTTTTCATATTGTGCAACTGTTTTGATGTGAGCTTTTGCGCTAAATCCCGCTGACGGCAGATATTTACGCTTCTCGTCAAGCAATCGATCAAATGAAGAATCGTGAGGTTCTGTCATATCTGCCCTTTATTCTGTTATTTTAATTGAAAGAATTTCAACTGTTTCTTTTGGTACATCTTGATGTGATAAGAATGAACCTGTTTTAACTTTTTTGATTTTATCGACTACGTCCATTCCATCAATAACTTTAGCAAAAACAGCATAACCATATTCACTTGGGTTTTTACCGCGGAAATTGAGGAATGTATTATCTGTTACATTGATAAAAAATTGATTTGTAGCACTATCGACAACGCCTGTTCTTGCCATGGCAAGAGTTCCGCGCTCATTTTTTAGGCCGTTGTCAGCTTCATTTTTGATTGGGGAGTGTGTCGGTTTTTGTTTAAAATCTTTAGAAAAACCACCACCTTGAATCATAAAGTTCTCGATGACGCGATGGAAGATAGTTCCGTCGTAAGCGCCTTCATTAGCATATTGGATAAAGTTTTTTACACTGATTGGGGCTTTATCTTCATAAAGTTCAATTTTAATGTCGCCCATATTTGTTTGGATTAAGGCTGTCTTGTGAGCTGATTTTTCTTTCATGGAAATAGTGTCCTTAGTTTGTGAGTAACAGAAGTTGACAGAACAGAAAAGAATTAGCGTTAAAAAAATTCTACAGTTCATAGATCGTCTCCGGTTTTGTTTTGTTAAAATTCTCTTTAAGATAAGCAATTACCCCTTTTTTGTACACGCTAAAAGCATCAATGGGTAGGGGTAATAATCTTATCACATATTTCAGATAAAAAAAATTTTTATTAAAAAGCAGGGTTGCATCTTAACTTAAAATGTTCGCTAAATTAAGACCTTGGTTTAAATAAGTCTAGGATTTCACTTTCTAAAACGTCATTGATTTTGAATTTTTTCGATTTCTTTTTAGCACTTACAGCATTTAAACTTTTCGCTTCAACAAATAGGGATTCCTCTGACGTATCATTAGATACATCTGCAATCTCTTCCTCATTATTTGTTGAAGGTGGATCCTCTGCTACGATCAAGTTTTCCCTTAGCTCTTCTGCCCACGGAAGTGGTAAAGTTGTAGACTTAGGTGGTTTTTCTTCCGTCAAAGCACCGCCGGCAAGACTTAAAACCGTACCCAGTACAAGACCTTTTGTTCCACCATGACCTTGGGCTACAAGTGCGCCGATCTTTGTTGTTGCATTGGCTTTATCAATCGTTGCAGATTTGGTTGTTCCGTTAAGTGGGATTTGAACCATATATTCATTGTCCAAGCCCTTAACCTTATACGCATGCTTAAGTGCGTAGCCCGACATTCCAATTGTCATTTTCACTTTGTCTTGTACTAAATCGACTTTGCCCCACGTTGCAATTGGGAAACGTCGGGAAATTAGCATATCGACTCTTTCTAATTTAAACACACCCTCATGCATCGTAAAATAGAGGGGAGTAAACCATACAGACATCAAATCTTCATCAGGCGGTGTTAAGAGGCTTAAAACTTTTGCAAGCTCACCACTTTTATCAAACTTAACATGCCCTAAGCTTAATATTGCTTGTGGAATTTCAATTTTAGAAACATCCAATCTCTTCAAAGGAAAAGCAAAGCCTTTATTTGGAATCGTGATTGAAATGGGTTGGTCCGAGCTGACAATACCACTTAAAACAGGGAAAATGTCATGTAAAATACTTATTCCAAGCCTTGCAGTTGCCTTAAAATGGGCTTCAAAGGGTTGATTTAATAATAAAAAGCCATCTTTGATAGTTGAATCGATATGAAAAGAGCCCTCATTGCCTGTGACTTTAGCTTGGATCAATCCATTTAACTCTTGCTTTAAAGCAACATGCACTTCAGCGCTTAAATAATCTCCAAATAAAACTTCAATTTTTTTATGCACGTAGGAATTCAAGCAGCCCACTTTACAAAAAAGTGGAGTCGGCAAATCCTTGACCGTTCCATCAAGATTCAAAGTTAAGCCTTCGGTATTTAAGGTGCCATCTCTTGTAAATAAATTGGCCACATTTCCGTTAAAGCGCAATTGACTCTCATGTCCATCACCATTTTTTTGATCGAGTAAAACATCAAATGAATGAAATTCTTGTTCATCTTTGAGTGAAGCTTTCCCGGAAAAAACCCCACCTTTTCTTTCGCTCAAATACTTTGTTTTACCTGAAAACTTAAAGTTAATTTCTTTGTTTTCAGGCGAAATTTCCCATGGAATAATCAATTCTTGGAAGGAAACAGACTGAAGCCTTTCTTTTGAGTCAAATGTCACATCGTGAATGTTCATACTGCCAGATAAATTTGAGGTTAGATGACTAATATCATCAAAATTCAAAATCGGATTTACATGAAAAGTAATTGCCAAGGGCTTATCTGTATTTAATTTAACAACGGCGCTTTTCGGAAGAAGCTTATTGGCAAGCTCTTCACTCATTTTGTAATAAAGTGTCGGGGGTTCAATCAACGTGATATTATCATCAATCTTAACACGCATTGAAGGGATCGTTAATTTTTCAGAATCAAATTTAAACTGAAGATCAAGATAATCTTTTTCCAGTTTAGCTTCCATTTTTAGATCGGCATGAGTTCCAATCTCTTTTGATAAAATAGTGTCGAGATTAAAAAAATGATCGACTATTTCTAATGGAATATGTTTCAGATCGATTTTTAAAGGGGGAAATTTATGTTTTGCAAGATTAAACGATTTTGGAAGTGTCGTTTCTAATGTGACATTAATTGGATGGCCATGTTGTGACGCATTTCCTTGAACCTTTAAAGCGAACTCATCAGACGATTGGTCAGTATGGATCGCTGTAGTAAATTTTTTAAGTTCGATGTTAGGTAATCCAATATTACTCACAAGAGTTGCGCTGTCAAGATCGGCCCGACCTTTAAACATTAGATCTAGAAGATCACACTTACCGGTTTTTAGATCGAGTGGCAAGCTGAATTCTTCAATAGAAATAAAAACAGTCGTCGGCTTTGCTAATTTCAAGCTTAAAGTTTCAGGGTAGAATTGTTCAATAAGCTCTTGGTTAACCCCAAACACAAGCGTGCTTGGTTTGGTTGTAAATATTTTATCTAAACCAACTTCACCAACAAAATTTGCAGAGAGGTTTCCGGCTACGGCTATAAGTTCAAGGTTTAAGTTTTTGCTTTCGTCTGTTTTTGATTTAGAGAGTGTTAAATCAAGCTTTTCACCAAATGCTGAAACCAATAGATCTTCTTTATATTCTGGATTTTGGGTTTTAAAAATAAAGTCGATCAAGGCTATTGGAAAGCTTTTGGCTTTAACATCAACTTTTAATTTGGAGGAATCTGAAAATAGCAAATCAGGGGTTTTTAAAAGCTCAAGACGGTCTTTTGATTCTATTCCCTTTAATGAAATGTCAAAATCAAAGGCGCCTTCTGAACCATTAAGAGAAGAAAGTCCCGTTAGCTTAAAAGTGAAATTTTCAGAAGCCAGACTTAAATTTCCATTCATGTTCTTTAAATCGATTGGGTCGTTTGCTGTTCCGATTGTTAGGTTGGCATTTGAAAATATAATTTGATTTTCTAAAATTTCAGAAAATAAAATATTTGGAAATGAGCTTTCTACTGAAATTAAAGAGGCATTAAAGGCAAAATTGCCGTCTTTGTCCTTAACTTCCATGCCTTCAATCTTTTGATGGCCCCAGAATGTGAAATTTAAATTCTTAAATGAGACGCTCCCGTTGATCTTTTCGCTGTAGTAAGTTTCAATTTTTTTCTTACCAAACTGAGAGGATGCAATCGTTGGACTCAAGAAAAAGAGTGTTATGCCAAGAAGAGCTAGTGCCGACAGGGACCTA
>Ga0105045_10002064_pt1 | contig 16794 bp, 12 predicted proteins | sample MAT02_FD_78089 | JGI IMG/M metagenome (GOLD analysis project Ga0105045, IMG submission 78089) | Freshwater microbial communities from Lake Fryxell liftoff mats and glacier meltwater in Antarctica - MAT-02 (megahit assembly) | ecosystem: Environmental > Aquatic > Freshwater > Ice > Liftoff... | reverse complement strand
CGGCGAGGCGCACCAGTGCCATCGGTTGTGTAAAGCACGTCCGTTTGCGAAATGTAGGTCCAGTTGTCGTTCAAAGCACTCGTGAGGATGAAGTTGTGCACTGCTCCATCTTCAGCCGTTTCTTTGCCGAATCGGCCAAGAACTGTCGAGTAGTAGAACGAGGTGGCTTCCGTCAATTGACGCTTGAATCCGCCCATGTAAGCCGAGCCATTTCGCTCAAAACCGCTATCCCAACCCGAAACCCAACCGTTGTATACTTCAGTCTCATCGTTCACTTTGTAAGTCGAGATCGCACCAGTGTGGGTGAAAGGCTCAGCATTGTAGAACGTGAATTGACGGCTATAGAAGAAGTTACCTGTTGCAGCAACCACTTCTTGGCCTACTAAAGTGAAGAACTTACCAACTTTCACGCTCAGATCGCCAGAAGCGACTTGAACGTAAGCTTGTGGAATCGCGTGGCCATAAGCACCGCCATTGTCCCAACCATTGTCCCAGTGATTGTTCGCGATGCCAAAGGTCTGTGTGTCCGGAGCATCGGTACCATAGAGATAATCGATACGTCCGCCAAGGCCTAGGCCTTCGCTTCCATCAGCAACCTTTTCAGCATAGAACCATTGTTGCTGAAGTTGTACGCGGTCAGCGTAGTTGTTGAAGTTGAAATTGGTGTTGGCGGTGTGGTAACCCACATTCGACCAGCCACCGATGTTCCAACCGTGATCACCTGGCTCGATTAAACGCCATGGTTCACCCAGGTCGCAACCGCCGAGCAGGCCAAAGCCAGCTCCGCAACCGGCGCCCAAGCCATCGCATCCACTGCTATCACAGCAGGAAGTGTCGTCGCTGCAGCTAGTGCTTGCACTATCTGGAGCAGCGTCTTCGCTGAAGTAAGAAACTGATTTATACGGGGAGTTACCCGATTGGGCTGTTTGCCCCATCGCCGTTCCCCCAAAACAAGCGCCGGCGATCATCGCACTCAACGCTACTCTGCTAATTGTCATCGTTCTGGAACTCCTATCCTGAACCTTGTTAAGCTTGGTTTGGCTGAACGGTCAAAAAGGCTTTAAGACCGTGCCGTCGACGAACATGCCGCAATGAGGGTTGTCGCTTAGCCTGACTATCGAAAGTCGGGACGCTTTACCATCCATGATCGCGTTTCAAGGTTAGGTATCGGGGTTTGGGTAAAAGAAATTAATGCAGAATTCGGCTGTCGGCACGTTCGATACAACCCGGAACCAACGACTTGGCAAAGTTTACCGCGTAAGCAGTTTCTCCTGCCAAGCAATCCCTAGCGTTCAGTGCTAGCGATATCCAATTGAAACGGCATGTTATACCGTAGAATACAAGGCTCGCGGCGTCATCGGCCGACCGTAGAAATAGCCTTGAGCTAGCTGGAACCCCATCTCGTGGCAAACCTGCGATTCTTCAGGTGTTTCAACTCCTTCTGCTAAAGGTATTACACCTAGGTCTAGCACGATACGAACCAGGGATTTCAGCATCCGTTGTCGTTCGGGATTTGCTCGATCAATGTTGCGAATCAAGGACATATCAAACTTAAGTACATCCGGAGGCGACTCGATCAGTTCTGTTAGACGATTCTGCCCTGCTCCAAAATCATCGTAGGCAATTTCAACAGAAATGTCTTGAAGTGCTTTACGTAATTCTCGCATGGCAACGGGATTCGTGACGGCAGCCTCGTGGATCTCAAGAGTAATAGGGATATCAGGAGCAAACTCACGAGTCGCCACGATACTCGCAACCAAGTCGTCCCGGTCCAGTTCGAGTGGGTGTGTGTTGACGTACATCCGAGTTATCTCCGGAAGACTCAAAGCTTCTCGAATGCCTTCCCAACGCAACATCTGGCTGAGTTCGACCTCCATGTTCAACCGAGAGGCTGCAGAGAACATGGCTGCAGAGGTCTCCAGCCCGAACATGCGACTACGTGCCAGTACTTCAAATCCCTTTACAGATAAGTCAGTCATATCGACTACCGCTTGGAAAAATGGAGTCACCATTCGAGTCTCCATCATTCGATCAAACTGAACTAGTGCAAGCGCTTGGTCGCAAACGTCTTCTGAGATAGTATTGGAGGCTGTAGCGTGGTCGTCGCATCGAATTCGAAACGCTAGGTCGGCGAATTGCACAAGGTCGTCCGACTTTACTACCACCGGTGACGTGACTCGTTGCCCATTGACGAATGTACCGTTGGTACTCTGAAGATCTGAGAGTATTAGTTTTCCGTCCCGGATGTTGAGTTCTGCATGTTGGCTCGATACGGCTCGCGAATTCAATTGGAGGCTGTTTCCAGATTTTCGACCCACTGAAAATGGTAGCGGATGGACCACCGTCAATGGGCTTGTTTGTTGAGATGGATTGGCGCTGGCCAAAATCCATACGACGGGACGATCGATAGCAAGGCTTGATCGACGCGGAATAGTTGTTGCGATGGAAGCTGGATATGCCATTTTTTTCACTCTTAGCTAAACCGACTGATGAGCCTTGCCGCTTGGATTTCCGCAGTTTGGAATTCAATCGTGCAGGAAGCCAATTCTCTAAAGTACGATTGCGCGGCCTTTGGCGATTAAACCGATTGCAATATCAACAGTTAAGCTGTAACGATCGTTATTCGCGAGTACCTGACTTAATCTAGGTCACGAAATTCGTGTGGCCTGTCATTATCGGAAAATTCTTGAAGGTGTTCATCTTACCCTTCATCTACCAACCGATATTCGGATAGACGTTGGATTCTCGGTCCTGAGTAGTGACGGATAGATTCCCCATGCACCCATCCACATTTAATAAAAAGGACACCGCTTCGTTCGCAGGTGATGTGCTGCCGTCGGTCATGAACGAAGATGCCTTTTGGCCGTCAGAACCGCGTACCCTCCAGGAAGCGGGTATCACCGAAATGTTACTGGAGTCACTGGTTACCCAGCAATTGCTTAACTTGGGGACACTTAGCGGCAGGAATCTTTCAGAACGAACGGGGCTTTCTTTTGGCATTATTGAGCTTGGTTTGGCAGCTCTACGAATGAGGCAACTTGTAGCACACGCGCGACCCGCGCCGTTGAATGACTTTTACTATTCTCTAACCGAAAATGGTCAAAGAAGAGCTTTAATCCTTCAAAAATCATGTTCATACAGTGGACCAGCTCCAGTCCCGCTGATGGACTACGTATTGAGCGTCGAGGCTCAGGCACGCCATTTTGATCCCATCACAGAAGATAAGTTGATTGCCGCGTTGGAGGGTGTAACTTACGATCCTGCTTGGCTGAACTTACTTGGTCCGGCAGTGAATAGCACCTCCGGGATATTTTTGTATGGTTCACCAGGGAATGGAAAGACCACTCTTGCAAAATGCCTGACCGCATGCCGCGGAGAAGAGATCTGGATTCCCCATTCCATCATTGACGACGGCAACATCATAAAACTATTTGATGCGTCCTACCATATTCATTCAGCTGGTCAGGCGAGCTCTTCTAGAATCATCGCTAATCGCGAGTATGATCGTCGCTGGATTCGAGTTCGTCGACCAACCGTCATCGTGGGTGGCGAGTTAACCTTAGACAATTTGGAAGTCCGTTATGATCCTCGCTCGAACGTGAGTGAGGCTCCTCTTCAGATGAAGAGTAACTGCGGCTGCCTCTTGATTGACGATTTTGGAAGGCAACGTGTCGCCCCTGCGGACCTGCTTAATAGATGGATCGTCCCCTTAGAAAGCCATATTGATTACCTGACACTTCCGTCGGGTAAGAAAATCAGCGTTCCGTTTGAACAAACCATTCTCTTTTCCACCAACTTACAACCTGAATCGCTAGTCGATGAAGCCTTCTTGCGTCGTGTACCATTTAAGATTGAGATTGGTGACCCGCCCCGCGCAGAGTACGTAGAACTGTTCCGCCGCGCCTGTCATTCTCTGTCGATTCAGTGGCGACCAGAAGTGATCGATGAGTTCATCGAGCGGCATTACCGTTCGAAAGGACGCGCTCTACGCCGATGCCATCCAAGAGATTTACTCGCTCAAGTCGTTGCTCTCTCTGCATACAGAAACGAGCGAGTTGAGTTGCGAATGGAGTTTCTGGATTTAGCTTGTAACAATTACTTTGGATTGCAATCGCCTGCGATTAGTGGCTTGTCCGCAAATAATGGCATGACCCGTACCTCGCAACAATCTGGCCCAATCCGCCCAAGCTCCAATACCATCAACCCCAACACCGCAACCGTTCGTTCAATATGTCAACCTATCACGAGAGGCCCTTCTACAGCTCCTCTCAACGTTAGCGAGACACGAAAGGAGAACGTATCCGCCGCTCCACGAAATACCGTCTTACCTACCGTATTTACTCCAATTACGCCCAGCTTCGTTTCACCCAACCCGATTGTAACCAATTCTTAATTTCTACCGGGATTAGCGATGGAGGCAGGATTCACTTATGGCTTCGATGATCGCAGATGCTGAATCAGGATTTGAACCGATCCCAGGCTATGTGTTACGGGATAAGATCGGTGTAGGCGGTTATGGCGAAGTATGGCTTGCTGATGCGCCTGGAGGCCTGAAGAAGGCTATCAAGTTTGTGTTCGGTACGGTTGATCAGGAGCGTGCGGGAAGTGAGCTTAGGTCGCTTCAACGAATTCGAGCTGTAAATCACCCCTTTATTCTATCTCTCGAACGAATTGAAATTGTTGACTCGAGATTGATGGTTGTGACCGAATTGGCTGATGGGTCCTTGCTAGATCGATTTAGAGAGTTTCATGAACGCGGTTTGGTAGGAATTCCACGCGATCGATTGATCGAATACATGAGAGATAGTGCTGACGCGCTGGACTTCCTTTGCCAACGTCATGACCTTCAGCATTTGGATGTAAAGCCCGCGAACTTACTACTGGTGGCTGACCGTATCAAAGTTGCTGACTTTGGACTGATCAAAGATGTCCAACGTAATAGCATGTCTCTAATGGGTGGAATGACACCAACCTACGCAGCTCCGGAAATGTTCGATGGTCGCCCTGGGCGATATTCAGACCAATACTCGCTAGCGATTGTTTATCAAGAGATGTTGACGGGTGCGTTACCTTTTCGTGGGCGTACCACAGCCCAACTTGCTAATGAACATTTGCATAAGGCTCCGATTTTAGAAGACTTACCCCCTACCGAACGAGGCGTCATTGCGAGGGCCCTATCGAAAAAGCCCAGTCAGCGGTTCGGTTCATGTCGTGAATTGATCGACGCTTTAGTGGCTGCCAATGATCAAGCAACGGCGAAACGTTTACAGAGTCGAAGCGAATCAAATGCTAGCCGAAGTGCTTCACCTATAGTGCCTGTCAGCGAAAAAAGAACGCCTTCAAGGTCAGCTGGTAAACCAATCGTAGCCCCCGACCCGAAGCTAACCCTGTCTTGGTCAGACAGCAATTCGGATGTTCCATCTACCGAACGACGCGAAGTCACTTGGTTACCACCACTCGATCTAAGCCAGGCTCCCGTTTTGACGTTGTCACCAGCTCTCTTCATTGGATTTGGTGGAACTGGGGCAGAAATCCTTACGTCGCTTCGAAGCAGACTTCAATCCACTGGTATCGATCTCAAGGAACAGACAGATCTCGGTTGGCTGTTAGTAGACACCGACGAGAAGACAGTCCAAGTTTCAACCGATCCAGGGACTAACGGTCGATTGCTATACGAGCACATTCTTTTGACGCCCCTCAAATCCTCTCAACAGTATCGTGAACGGCCACAGGAACCTTTCTCGCCTGTGTCGCGTCGGTGGCTTTACAATGTACCTCGGTCGCAAACTACGGAAGGAGTCCGTCCACTTGCGATGGTTGCATACTTGGATCACGCTGTACTCTGCCACCGTGTATTAGAACAGTTAATTAGGGACCTTATCGATCCAGCCAACGTTCCGAATGAAAATGCCGACTCTCCAAGACCATCTATACGGATTTACTTGGCCGGCTCGGTCCACGGTGGTACCGGTAGTGTACTCAGCATTGAGTTCGCCTTTCTGATTCAGCGTTTACTTGAAGACCTCGAAGTCCAGGCGACCATTCAACTAGTACTGACGGCTGCGAAGGAGACCCCGATGATCGCTTATGAACTGGCTACCGCAGCGGGGGCCGCTTGCCTAAACGAGATCAATCACTACTCCCGCAGCGCAGGACTTTACCCGGGAATTCCGACTTTGCCTGACTACAACCCGTCGAAAGCTCCCTGGGACTACGTCTACTTGGTTCACGGCGGTAAGCTCGGAAATAGTGCGGAATGGTACTCGGCAATCGAACAAATCATCGACTTTTTATGTATGGATGCGTGCACGTCGCTAGGGACAGCACTGGATAAAGAACGACTAAATTCCGCGAATGGTAGTGGCAACGGGGAGCAGCACGAATGGACCGATTGGGTAAAAACCTTCGGCTCCGAAAAGCTAAGTCTCGGTTCAAAACTAAATCCAGAGTCTTTTGTACGGCACCTCAGTCTTCAAACTTTACAGCCTTGGATACAAAAATTTTCAAAGCCGATTCAGACCCATAGCGAAAATCAAAGCCAAGCCGTTACTTCGCAAATGGATTTCTTTGTGAATGATCTCTTTCGAGAAAACCGTTGGACTGCGCAATCCTGGGTGCGGTATGTGATGGACGCTCTAACAGTCAGCGAATCGGCATCAACGAATCGTGGGCATTGCTTGACTAGTCCCGGTGTTTGTCCACCGTTGTTTGCATCTCTTTTGACTCCCAATCTAGAAACGGCGATTGACCTACCATCCAATGACTTCGATCAAATCATCGAACAGCTTGGACTCTCGATCGAAACGTCTCAGAATCAAGCACGAGAGATCCTGTTATCCGCCTCAAATACCCTTTGCAACGCAATATGCTCGAACTGGCTTAAGTCGACCGATAAATGGCTCAGTCTATCTGAGTTGTTGGACGAGGTGCGACGACGACTGATGCAGCAAGGCGTCTCATTAGAATCGGTGGCGCAACGATTTCGCAAATCAAAGGATTCATTGCAAGACAATATTCGAACGGGCAATATAGAATCTCAGGGGGTCAACGCAAAAAATCAGATTCGGAATCTAGAGTTCCAAGCAGCCGTTCACTCATTTGCTGGGCAACAATTGAGCCGATTGAGCGAACACGTGAAGGTTTTGTGTGATGTTTGGTTCGCTCAATCGAAAGGACTGCTCGACCAATTTCGTCTTTGGTCCCACTCACTTGCTAACGATTTGGATGTCAGCGTCGACGCAAATGGTTTGGTTCGAGATGATCGTACCGCATTGCCTGGGGCTTTTGGTAACGCGCGACGTGCTGTTCAACATGAAATTAACACGCAGCTTCTCGATTTCATTCGAACAAGATTTTTAGAGGGGATTCAAAATCGATCGCGTTCGACGTCACCATTGAAAAGCCAGACCCTCGAAGCAGAATCGCCTAAGACTGTCGATCGGTTCGTGGATCACGACTCTCTCAATCGTTGGATCGAACGCTCGGTTCAACTCTTGACAGATGCGTCTAAGGATCTCGGATATGAGTTGGTTAGTAATGCGGATGACTATCTAAATTTACCTGACAGTAGCCAATTTGATAGTCTGTATAAACACCTGCAGAGTCATGAATTGCCGATGTTAAGCGATGGAGGTGCCAAACGTGCCATTTTAATGGTACCCAGTGGAACGGTCGACGTCGAAGAACTCTTGAGATGGCAAGCAACGCTACAATTCAAAATTACTATCGTTGAAATGGATGGGCTGAAGTCAGCTCAGCTATACTTCGAAGGCGAGCAAATGAACATTACCACTGTTGCTCATCGACTGTGGCTACCAACTCAAGAACGCAGCCAACTAGCTGAGCGGCTTCATTCAAGAAACGACATCGACTGGCTGCCAATGCGATAGGCATATCCGCTTTTCGGTCCGATTGAGCGGTTTACCAACGCAGCAAGGCCGTACCCCACGAAAGTCCTGCTCCGAATCCGCAGAGTAACACGTTGTCTCCTCTCCTAAGCAATCCTTGTCGATTAGCGTCATCTAGCGCTAAAGGAATACTAGCCGCAGAGGTGTTTCCATATCGGTCTAGATTCACGACGACTCGATCCGAGGGAATCGCAAAATTACTTATAGCCGAGTCGATGATTCGGATGTTGGCTTGATGCAAAATGACTCGATCGATCTCTGAAAAATCGACTCCCGCGTACGCTAAACAATCACGACAGCTGTCGTTAACCACTCTCACTGCCCATTTAAACACGCCACGCCCGTCCATCTCTAGGTATTGACGGCCGTTTGCAATCCCGTCGGATGTCAACGGCGTCCGAGACCCACCTCCAGGAATACACAACATCTGACCACCACAACCTTCTGCACCCAATGTATAGGCAAGCAGCCCAGGGACTTGCTGTGTCGAATTCGTATCATCCGAAGCTTCTGTTCCTGGATCGTCTGCGACCAAGAGTGCCGCACCGGCTCCATCACCAAACAACGGATAGGTTTTAATATCCGATGGGTTGATGGTATTACTCATTACTTCGCTACCGACGATCAAAACCTTTTTCGCCATACCGGTCTTTACGAAGTTGGCAGCTGTGACCAGTCCGTACATAAAACCTGCGCAAGCCGCATTAATATCCATCGCAGGAGCAATGCATCCCAAACGACGTTGTAACAAACAAGCTGTCGAAGGGGTAAAGAAATCTGGCGTAATCGTGGCAACCAGAATCAAATCTACATCCTCTGCAGCTACTTCTGCTTGATTCAAACAATCGATAGCGGCTTCGTATGCCAAGTCACTGGATGCTTGCCCCGGTGCCGCACGTCGACGTTCACGTATACCGGTGCGTTGCACAATCCACTCGCTGTCGCAACCTAGGGCATTCAGGTCTTCGTTAGTAACAACGTGGTCGGGCACATAGGAACCTGTAGCGGCAATCCTTACACCCATCAACTGCCCAAGCCGTGAACGGCCACTTAACTGTATATTTGATTGCGTTGTCAACTTTGCTGCTCGATCTTCAGATCCAGTTACCAGACTGTGCGGTTTCGCTTTTCGCTCTAGTGCCCTCGATGGAATTGTATATGGAATCTACGTAAATTCCAAACCAATCCAGATTCAACCATCGTTAGTGTACACAGCAACGCCAATTTCGTCAGGCGATGATCCTAAGTCGTGTACTCCGAGTTAAACCTCACATATTCCGTGTTTAAGTCGGTTGTCCAGTGAGTTGCAGTTCCGGCCCCGTATCCAACCAGAAGCTCGATCTTCGTGAGCTTAGCCGACTTTATCGATTCACTTACTTCGGCCGCTAGAAACGGCAAAGGCTCGCCCTTATCGAATAGATGCAGGCCGTTTAGGTGTAACGAGAGAACTTCCGGTCGGATTGGAACTCCTGCATATCCCACTGCGGAAACGATTCGACCCCAATTGGGATCCCCTCCAGTAATCGCCGTTTTCACCAAGTTACTCATCGCGACCGAACGAGCAATTTTGTCTGCGTCGGCGTCATTCGCGGCTCCATCGATGTGGATTTCGATCAAATGCGTGGCTCCCTCGCCATCGTCAGGAATTTTCTTCGCAATTTCAATACAAAGCTCCGTAAGTGCCTGCGCGAAGCATTTTTCATCTGCTTCGTCAAGGGACGGCAAATCCACCGTCGGTCGCGATGCGAGTAACACGAGCGAGTCGTTGGTACTGGTGTGCCCTTCGACGCTGATGCAGTTAAATGATCGATCTGCTGCTCGTTGAAGTAGTTTCTGCGCCTGATTTGCCGACAACGCTGCATCGGTGATCAGGCACCCAAGCATCGTTGCCATTTTTGGGCCGATCATTCCAGCCCCTTTTGCCATTCCGACGATGGAGACGGCACAACCTGAAGGAAGGACGACTTCTCGGTGACCTATCTTCCTAGCAATATCGGTCGTCAAAATTCCATCGGCTGCATCGAGGTACGCATCTTCACCGCTAGCCAAAGCCTTTGCCGCGGCATGAATTCCGTCACAGACCTTGTCCATTGGCAAAAACCGTCCGATGATTCCAGTGCTCATAACGATCCACTGATCTTCGGTTGCAACAGTCTGCTTTGGATTCGCTGCGGATACGGCTCGTGCAGCGATTTTCCCCATCTCAACAGCGTCGTTCATTCCGCGAGAGCCCGTACATGCGTTCGCATTTCCGCTATTCACAACAATGCCGCGAAATCGCTCGCTGGGTGTTCTCGATCGTGACAATACGACTGGGGCTGCAACGACCTGATTTGTTGTGTAGACACCCGCGGCCGTGCAATCGGTATCCGAAACGATAAGCGTCACGTCACGTGCGCCAACACGGCTCTTTATGCCCGCAGACACTCCTGCAAATCGAAACCCTTGAGGCAACTTCATTCGACTTAAACCCTATCCGATCAATTGAAATACATAGGATGATAAAGGACTAAATAAGACCGAGCATGACGTTACTGAGACTATTGGATTCGAAATTTTAAATCTCGAATTTTGAAATCTGGAAGGGATGACTTTAGGCTCGACAAGATCCTCGGTTTACTGAAATGCAGTTCTTGTAAGACAAGATTATCCGAAACGGCAACATACAATACTCCCCGTGAAATGTTTCCAGGAGTTGTATGCTTTGCTAAGGACGGACCAGCCGCAATCCGCCATTGTTCCTGAGTCATCAGCGATGTTTGCTCGTCACTGATTCCCCGCGAAACCATGAGTTTTCGAACAATAGTCCCAATTTTTTTAGCTCTTGGAACATACGGCTTTGAACGGTTTGCGAGGTCATGCAGCAATCTCGCTTCCTCCATCTCATCTGATTGGCGATCATCGTCCATAAAAAGCATGCTCCTTCATTTCAGGATGTCTTAGTCGAAGAAATCCATTATATCGATCGATTTCTTCAGGGACCGACAAACTTTCGTTTGGACTCTTTGTCTGCTGTAGGAAAGTCTTCGGGGACTGTCTGCTGGGTTACGCTACCCGTCGCAGCCCACTCGGCACCTCGCAACAACAACGTAATGAATCCAACGCATTCAAAAGAATAATCTGCGTGCCCAAGTGGCGAATGGAATACACGCCCTTTCTTGTAATCGATCGTCATCGCTACGGGTTCATGTCGATCAGTTCCTCCGGAGGAGGCAGACGCAAAGGCTGTAGCTAAAATAGTCATCGACTCGGCTGGCCCACGTAGCTTGTCGTAGAGTTCATCTTGGACGTGCATCCAATTTCTGGGAAGTCCTTTCGTGATTGGGTGTTCAGCATCACGAATAGTTACTTCAAATGGATGTTGCTTGCCGTGACTCCCACCGGCTCCCGGTGAAGCGTCACGGACCTCGTTTCCCGCGTTGTCATAGAACACATATGGACCACTTTTCTCGTTCCGGCCACCCCATCCCCCCAGACCAATCATCCGATTGTAGTCGTTCCACTGACCGAACGAGTTATCTGCAGCATGGATAATCACCAATCCGCCACCCGACGCCACATATTCTACAAAAGCAATTTTTGTTTCCTCAGGCCAGTCAGCAGTATTCCATCCAAAGTTCGATACGACAACTTGATACTGAGAAAAATCCGGAGCAAAGTCAGGATCTTGTTTTGGCTCTTTTAAGGATTCTCGAGTGACACCATCAGCTAACGGATATTTGTCCAGCCATTCATCACCCTTCCAGGTATACCTAGTTCTAGCTATGTCGACCGTAAACAATCCACTCGATTCGAAGTAGTGTTTCATCATCATCGTAGTTTTCGGCCACATGTCATGATTGTTTTGCCCATCAATGATCAACAGCTTGATCGGCTCGCTAGCCAAAACCATCGACGTGTTAACTAGCATCGCCAGCACGAAAACCGATAAAGCCAGGTGAAAAGCCCTCACGGTCTCCTCCAAGGCACAAGACTTGGCTTGCGTAGAATATTTTACGAAACAACTCATCTGTTCCACCCACTATCGATTCAATACATAGTTAAAAATCAACGGCGCCACGATAGTCGCATCACTCTGAATCATATACTTAGGAGCCTCGGCCGTCAGTTTATTCCAAGTGATCTTCTCGTTGGGTACCGCTCCAGAATAACCACCGTAGCTGGTTACCGCATCACTTATCTGGGCAAAATAGGCCCATCTCCGCGTTTCTAATTCATCTAAGTCCTGGATAAGCATGGGCACGGCACAGATTGCAAAGTCGCCTGCTATGCCACCACCGAGTTGAAAAAATCCTATTGGAAACTGCTTGGATTCTAACCGATACCATTCCGCAAGCATCTGCAGTTGTTCGGTCCCGCTTCGAAGAGCTTGGTGATTGGAAACACTTCCATCCATCACGGCTGCCGTAAACATATTTCCAAGCGTGCTATCTTCGATGCCGGGTGAGAATATCTTCAAATTTTTCTCCTTCGCTGCCATTACCCATGAATGTTCGATTGGAATCTGATAATGTTCCTGAAGTTCAACATCATCGAGCAACATATACATGTATTCGTAAGGAAAGTATCCGGTTGCCTCTTCGGCTGCTCTCTTCCACAAATTCAATAGTCGACCTTGCGTATGCTTCATCACCGATTCAGGAATACAAGTATCAGTGACTCGATTGTATCCCTGGCGAAGTAAATCGACTTCATCTTGGACACTCAGTGAACGCCAATCTTCAATGACTTTATATTCGGAATGTGCGAAGAGATTGAAAAGATCTTCTTCTAAATTGGCAGCCGTACAGCTAATGGCATGAACCTTGTCTTCTCGAATCATGGAAGCCAGCGATATACCTATCTCTGCCGTACTCATCGCTCCGGCCATCGATAGAAACATCTTACCATTCTGCTTTTCAAGAAATTCGACGTAACCGCGGGCTGCGGCTAACGTCTCTCTCGCATTGAAGTGCCGGTAGTGAAGCTCCATAAAGTCGCGAATTGACATGTTTACTTTCTCTAATTGCTCTAAAGGGCGATCGGCAGAATGAAAAGTACCGTAGGATGGGATCAATTTTCCGTCCGTTGGTTCGTTCGGGACAATGGTCCCAAACTACAGCTGGGATCTTTCAGCCTGCCGCTCGCCTAAGGCGTAGATCCTATCGGTCCACCATTTTATCGATCACGAGCCATCGGCATGATCACATTAAGATATCCATCCTCCAGTTTGAAAATGGCTGGCTCCGTATTGGTACTAAGATCGATGAAGAAGTTTGTATTTGGCTCCAGCACGCGGAAGAAATCACTAACATACGAGCCGTTAAGAGTCATTTTGATGTCTGGTCCGTCATAGGCGACCGGCAGTTGAACGGTCGACTCTCCCACGTTCGCCGTGGCAGTTTGCATCTTCACGTTACCCGTTTGAAAATTGAACTCGACACCCTTACTCTCCTGATCAGCAACAATGCTTGCTTGTCGAACTGAAGTGAAGAACGGACCGACAATAGAGCCCACGTTGAACGATTCTGTACGGCTGGGAATCACTTGTCGCCAGTTTGGATAACGACCCTCGACGAGTCGAGAAAAAATCATACAACGTCGCGTTTGTACTAAGATATCATTTTGTCGGGCCGCTATCTGCACTACGTCATCTTTGTCCCCAATGGACTTTTCCATGAGGCTAAGCGTCTTGATGGGAACAATCACATTGCTTCCGGGAGTTTGGAAACCCCCGACTGCCTTTCCAGGCCCAGACATCTTGGCTAGCCGACGACCATCCGTTGCTACAGCCGTAATCTCCTCGCCAGCCATCTCGAGAAGAACACCACCTAAGGCATACCGAGTACTTTCTGTATCCGTTGCGAAAACCGTTCGGCGAACTAACTCACGAAAGAGCTTTGCACTGACCTCAAAATATGCTTCTTCGACGAAGGGAGCAACTGTTGGAAACGAATCCGGGTTGACATTTGGTAAGTGAAATTCGCTTTGCGAACCCGTGATGTCAAGCTGATTGTCCGAGGATTCCACAACCAATCGATCATCACTGCTTTCTCGCAAAATGTTCCCGAATCGGAGTACTGGGAGGAGAGCCTTTCCAGGAACCATGATTTCAACATCATCCAACTCGATTCGAATGCCCGCTTCGCTGTCGGTCGCCATCAACGTAACCTTAGAATCGGTCGCGTCCACTTTGACGTTAGTGAGGATTTCCTTAGGCGATCGCGGCGATGTGACAGCTGCAGCAATTTGAAAAGCTTGGGCGAAACTGGGGCGGCTAAATGATATCTTCATCAAAATCTCCGGGCTGAATTGTTTTCATTGTTGTAACGCAATGGGCCCTAAAGCAAAACGGGGCCGCAAGAGGACTTTGAGAATTGATTCCTAATCAGCTCTTGCTCTCCTATATAAATAGGAATTTTAAAATTTGTAGTAGTATCTGTAGCGAGAGACTTTTTGACAAAAGTCATCAGAATCTGCAATCTTTCTCGTTTATTACGAAGGACTTAGGGAGTTTAATAAACAAGATAATGTATGTGGATAACATGTCGCGTTGATGTCGGTACAGAGTCATGCCGTGTCCGCAACTGACGAAGATCATTTGCAACGGTAGCGGCGTCGCTTTTCACGAGCTTGAATAACCAACAACTATAGCCAAGAGATCAACAGGTTATTCACCGAATAAAATGTTGAGATTAAATTCTACCCATATGAAACTCCAGGAAATACCGCTAGAGATTGACGATGCGAAACCGCTTCCAGAGGCGGTGTCGAACCTTCTTTTGGATGCGGACGCTTTGCTTCAAAGATTCTGGGACGACTGGTACAACCGTCCGATCGAGCAGTATGTCGCATGTGATTTCAACTACGTCTGGCACGCTCTTCAAGCGACCCTTCAAGAACAAGATGCAAGTCAAAGAGCTTTCGTCGAGTGGGGATGTGGCTTTGGGGTGGTGACGGCTATGGCTTGGCTCGCTGGGCTTCGAGCGGTTGGGATTGAGGCAGAGGGATTCTTAGTTGAGGAGGCCCAAAAGCTCTTGACAAGGCATTCGATTACGGCGGAGATTTGGAAAGGGAACTTCCTTCCCAAAGGGGCTGAAACGATTGCCGACTGCCAATCAGACTACGCGTCTTTGTTTCATCGTGTCCCGCCCGCTTACACTCAATACGATTGTGACTTGACGGACTTCGGTATAGTTTTTGCCTATCCGTGGCCCGGGGAGGATCACTTTCTGAGAGAAGTTTTCCGGCGCTACGCAGCCGAGAACGCGATGCTTTTAATGTTTCGAGGGCCTTATCAAATAGAATTGTTCCGTAAGCAACCAGTAACTCACTCGCGACGTGGGTTATAACGTGGGTTATACTGCACCCTCCGTTCGATAACGAGAAAGATCCTGCAATTAGCAACAAGAGCTAGCTTCCACATGGGTAACAAACATCGATTCGATCACAAAAAGTTTAGAGTTTCTGAAGGTGACAAAGTCAAGCTGAGTAAGATATCAACGGGTGCTGGAAAAGAGCTGGATGATAAAAAGGATGGCACCGCAGCTCTCGCCGATGACTTGAGTATGCTTTTTCAATGTCAGGATAAACTTTACGCTGAAGGTAAGCGATCATTACTGATCATCCTGCAAGGCATGGATGCTTCGGGTAAAGACGGGACCGTTCGCCACGTCATGAACGGCGTCAACCCACAAGGTTGTCGGGTCTACAGCTTTAAAGCTCCCAACTCGGAAGAACTCCAGCATCATTTCCTCTGGAGGCCTATGCGGTACCTGCCAGAGCGCGGAATGATTACGATTTTTAACCGGTCATACTATGAGGAGGTACTTGTAGTACGAGTACATCCGAATTTCCTAGAACCACAGAATTTGCCCCCTTTCAAGAAGCTTTCGCAACTTTGGTCTCGGCGATTTGAAGAGATTCGCAATTTTGAAGAAGTCTTGACGAACCAAGGGACACAAGTCATCAAGTTTTATCTTCACCTGTCACAAGAAGAGCAAAGACAACGATTGCTTGAACGCTTAAGCACCCCTGAAAAGCAGTGGAAGTTCAACGCCCGAGATCTCGATGAACGCGAGCTGTGGAGGGAGTACGAGAAAGCCTTTGAAGAGATGATGGAAAACACTAGTACGAAACGGTCCCCATGGTATGTTATTCCTGCCGATGATAAATGGTACGCACGTGCCGCGATCGCCGACATCATCACGCATCAATTGATGGCGATGGATCTTCGCTATCCCGACGTATCTGAAGAACAGCGGGCGACTTATCTAGACCTGGCAGCCCGATTGGGTAGCAATGGTCCAGCAAACGCGGATAAGTCTACCGTCGAAGGTGACCAGGCACTTAGTAAGAAGAACGACGCCACAACGATCAAATCCGCTCAAACCGATTCCGAGAACAGCATATGAAATGTGTCATGGCAGTCGTTCGACCATTTCTTGTCGACAAGATATTTGAGAGCTTGAAACTCGCTCCGTTAGAAGCCGTTCAAGTTGTCGAAGTCAAAGGGTTTGGACGGCAGAAAGACTATCTGGAACAGTATCGTGATACCGAATACGAATTGGCGTTTTTGCCGAAAGTAGAAATTACTATGTGGGTCGACGACTTTCGCGTAAATGAAGTCGTCGACTGCCTTGTGGAAGCCGCCAAAACTGGTCGGATGGGCGACGGCAAAATTTGGATTCAGCCAGTCGCTAGACAAATTGACATGACCGGAAGCGACTGAATGGTCACTTCGCAAAATTCCATTTGGGGTTGAAGCCTCGCGGTCGGCTCCCCTTACTTCCAAGTCCAAGAATCATTACTTGTTTGTTCTGCAGAGGTTCGGACTACCACCAGATCTTCATTGACTTCCGTCTTGGACGCAACGGACCAGGAGTCGACGGAGACGCCACCACTTGTT
>Ga0105045_10002062_pt1 | contig 16797 bp, 16 predicted proteins | sample MAT02_FD_78089 | JGI IMG/M metagenome (GOLD analysis project Ga0105045, IMG submission 78089) | Freshwater microbial communities from Lake Fryxell liftoff mats and glacier meltwater in Antarctica - MAT-02 (megahit assembly) | ecosystem: Environmental > Aquatic > Freshwater > Ice > Liftoff... | reverse complement strand
GTGCTCCTACAGCTGATTCGACAAGTCTGCCTAAAAAAACTCTATCCGACATAGCTTCAAGAAAATTTTTCCCAGATTGCGCGCTCATAAGAGCGTTATTGTAAACGGAAAATTTAGGACTAGACCCTTTTCTTCTGACATTCTGATTTGCAAATTTCTGTAATCCAGTAAGAAGCCCAGCACCATTGAGCAGATCTAAATAGTGTGCTAAAGTAGTCGAATTACCTGCGTCTTGTAATTCGCCAAGCATTTTATTATATGAGAGAATTTGTCCTGAGTAATGACATCCCAAATGAAAAAGCCTTCTCAATAAAGCAGGTTTATTTACCTGGCTCATCAATAAAATATCGCGAGAAATCGTTGTTTCTATAATAGATTCGTTAATGTAGTTGGTCCAACGTTCTGGATTTTTTTCATCGGCAAGAGGAGCCGCCCCAGGATAGCCACCAAAATAAAGATAACGCTCTAAAGACCATCCAAAGATTTCATGCATTTCTTTAAAGGACCAATGACTAATAGAGATAGTCTCGAATCTACCAGCCAGACTTTCAGACAGTCCTTTTTGCATTAGCCAAGGAGAAGAATCAAGAATCATTACAGAAAGATCAATTCCAGAAGCAGTATCTTGATCCCAAAGAAGTTTTACCATATCGGACCAATGGGGGATCTTCTGAATTTCATCCGCAATTAGGAGAGCTTTTCCTTCAGATTCTGCTAGCTCCCTGGCAACATCCCATTGTTGTCTTAACCAAGAAACATCTTGAAGCGTAGCGAGATCCGCTGTGGTATATCTGCTTGGTATTCCTAATTCCTCCACCACTTGGCGCGCTAACGTTGTTTTTCCAACTTGCCGCGGACCTATAAGGGATTGAATAAAACGACGAGGCTCTTGAAGTCTATTCAATAAAAAATCAAAAGATAGTCTTTTTTTATCATGGGTGTACTCAATGCGTTGATTAAATTTACTCAGTGTTTTGAGTAATTTTACTCAACACGTTGAGTAAAGTCAACATTTCCTCTTGATTCCTCTTAAAAATTAGAAGGTTATCCAAAGATTATGAATTTCTATAAAGTCAGCTGAAAATAACGTTATGATTGCTCATTCTATTCTATTGCTTAGGAGGCTTTGCTAACTGTGAAGACAGGTTCTTAAATCTTTCTTATCAGAAGGCCTTGATTTTAAGCTTCAAAATTATATTCAACCTTAGGAAGACTAATAATAAAAGTTGAGCCTTTTCCGAATTCCGATTCCAAACTTACTGTTCCAAAGTGTTTTTCTACAATTGTCTTAACAATAGACAGACCTAAACCAGATCCCCCCATTTTTTGTGAATGCGCTTTATCAACAGTATAAAAACGATCAAAAATATGCTCTTGGTCAGCTAAGGGAATTCCTAAACCTTTATCTGAAACTTTGATAATAATGTGATCACCCATATCATCTAACACGACATTTATTTGTGCAGGTCTTGAAGAATATTTAGCAGCATTTTCAATTAAATTCATAATTGCCAAATCTAACAAATCTTCATCAGCCACCAATTTGACATCTTCTTTTCTTTTGTCAATCGTAATCTGCGCATCTGGAAAAACTTCTAATACCATAGAAATACAATTTTCTACCAAGTTTTCAAGATGGCATTCACTTAAACGCGATGAAGGGATGTTTTCGATATCAGCAAGTGTTAACAAATCTTTAATCAACGATGTCATGCGATTGCAATTTCTTAAGATTTTCTCCGTCACTTTCTCTTGCACTTCTCTATCTAATCCAGGATTGTCATGCAGGGCTTCTGCAAAACCTCTAATAATTGTAATAGGTGTTTTTAATTCATGAGAGGCATTGGCGATAAAATCACGGCGCATTTCAAATATCTTATAATGGGCTGTTTTATCTTGCAGAACAATAATTGCCCCTCGGTTATCTTTTTTTGAGGCTGCTACAATATCTAAATAAAACTTTTTACCATTCTGATAAATTTCTAATGTATCCGTCAAAGGTTTATGTTCTGTTTGACACTTTTGCAGCAATTCTAAACACTGTTTTTGTTTTAAAACTGCAAAATTTTCACCGACTAGTTCGATTTGGTCCGTATTAATTAATTTGTCTGCCATATGATTGGCATAAGTAATCACTAAATTTTTATCGACTGCGATTACCCCTTCCACTAAAGATTCTAAAATCGCTTCTTTTTCATTTCTTTCATTCGTAATCGTATCAATATGGACCTGCACTTTAGCCGACAAAATGTTCAATGTCATCGCTAATTTCGTAAAGTCATCTCTTGGATTAAGCGTACTCGTGTCAATTTCTGGCAAGGCGGGTTGCAAACCTTGTTGATAGGGCTTTACCGTTTGTAGAATATTTTGAATAGGCTTTGTTAAGTGATGAATTATAAACCAAATCATGGATCCAAATAATAGCAGAATAGAAGTCGCAAAAACCAAAAAACCAATTTCAAAGTTATGCGTAATGTCATTAACGTATTGATGAGGAAAAGCAGTACGCAAGACATACACACGGCCATGAAAATTGAAGGCTTTAGCAAAATAAGCAAACTTTTGATTTAATAACTGAGAGTAATCTTCTTTAAAACCGACACCTGTTCGAAAAGCTTCTAAAACTTCAGGATGATCGACAATGTATTCTTGCGTAAATTTAGGTCCCAATATACGCTTAACATGCGAATCATACAAAAGCTTATGTTCATGACTAATGACACTCACACGAAAAAATACTAAACTTTTTTGATCTTTTAAACGTCTAATTAAAGCTTCATTGTTGGGCGCATCTTTGATGTTTTGAATAATTTCTGTTACCCGATCTTCCATCGATTGAATCACAATGTGATGCACCCAACGTGAAATGAAAGGGAAAAGCAAAATAATAAAAATAAAAAAAACTAAGGCAGAACTTAAAAATATTTTTTGCCTAAAACTAAACATGTAAAAACCTATTAAAATTTATTAAATTTATAATAACAATTATATACTTTTTCACATAGTAAATTTTATATAAAGATTATAACATTTTTCTTAACAAATTATTTAGAAAATGCCTAATTATTTAATTAAATTTTTTACGCTGTTGAGTATTACCAATTTGATAGGCGAGTCGATATTTTGCAACTGTACGTCTAGCACAAGTGATGCCTTGTTTATTTAAGAGAACAGATATTTTTTCATCAGAAAGAGGATGGGTTTTATCCTCTGTTTCGATAAGGCGCAGGATCGCTTCTTTGACCGTCTGGGATGAAAGAGTTTCTCCTTCATTAGAGATGTATTTTGTGGTAAAAAAAGCACGTAAGGCAAATATGCCCTTTGGGCTATTGAGATATTTGTTTGAAACAGTACGTGCAATTGTAGATTCATGCAAATTTAACTCTTCTGCTACAATTTTCATGGTTAAAGGAAGTAATTTTCCTTCGGGATTAGTAAAAAAGTCATACTGCTTATTTGCAATCACCTCAACGATACGCTCAATTGTTGAATAACGTTGATGTAAGTTACGCATTAACCAACGTGCTGAAAATAAATGTCGCTTAATAAACTGCTTGACATCCCAGCTGACTTCTGGATCTTGTAGCATGTGTAAGTATTGATGGTTAATCTTTAAGTTAGGAATATAATCGGATTCCACTTCTATGATTAATTTTTCATTTTCTAGACGTATATTGACATCAGGTACAATCGTTTGAACAGGCTGGCTGGAGTAATGAGTGCCTGGATGTAAATCAAGTTTAGCAATATCTTTTTCAATGGCAGTTTGTAAATCCTGAAAACTGCATCCTAATTTTTTTTGAATAACCGGCAAATGATTATGAAGCAGCTCGTCATAGTAATTTTTGATAATTTGAAAAGCTAAGCTTTCTACTTTACCTAAACACTTTAACTGAATCAATAAGGCGTCTTGTATGGAAACAGCTCCCACTCCATAAGGTTCAAAATTTCTGATTTCATTCACAATTCGTGCGTAATCTTTTTCAGAAATAGTATGTAGTAAGCAAATTTCTTGCGGATTGGTTTTTAAAAAACCAAAGGAATCGATGTAACCAATAATTAGGCGAGCAAATTCTAAGTCTTCTTCACTTTCAAATGTTTCATGCGCTTGCTGATTTAGGTAAGTATTTAAATTGACAGGCGCGCAAATAGAATTTTCTTGATAAAGTTTTAACTTTTCATCTTCAGCAGAGTTTTTAATGGGCACTGTATCACTAGTAAAATGCTCGCGCCAATCATCTTCTAAACGCGACAAAATTGACATGTCTTGATCGCTAATAATGATCTCTTTATTGTCTTCTTTTTGCTCTACAGGTTCACTTTCATCTATCCCGGAGTCTTTTTCAGTATCTACAATTTCTAAAATAGGATTTTGTACAACCTGCTCTTCTATAAAATTTTCTAATTCCATTAGGGGCAATTGAAGTAAGTGCAAGGCTTGTTGCATGTGAGCAGACATGATCATTCTTTGGGTCATGTTTTGCTGTTGATTAGCTTGCATACGTAAATTTAGAGTTGAAACTTCACCTGTCATAATAATACCTCGTATCCTCTTGTTTTAGCTGATGAAAACAAGGATAACAAGTAAAATTAAAATTTTAACATTTAATGGTAGCAATGATTGATAACAAAACATCATTAAGACATATTAAAAATATATTGAAAAAACCTATTAACAGGGAGATCTTCAGATGAGAGTTATTACCAAAATGAGTCTATCTTTACTTAGCTTGATTTTTTTTAATCCCATCCATAGTCAGCCTTACGAAATGTCTTATCAAAATAATAGATCCTACTCTGATCACTCCCCCTCCTATGACAACTATTATGACCATCAGTCTTATTCCAATAATTATAATCCGGGTCATCCTACAGAAGAATATCCCTATGCGAATTCCCGTCAAAAATATTATGACGGAGATGCCCCACAGCCTTTCGATTGGAGCTACCATGAAGCTTGGAGAGACAACCGCAAAGCTTACTATGCCGGAGAAACTCAACCGCAAGCTTTTAGAAAATCTCATCCACATGGAGAAAAAGGAATCGGTTATGATGCAGATCCGACATATGTCCAAATGAAAAATGAATATAATCGATTAAGATCGGAAACGAATCAACTTGCAGAAAATAACCGTATTGCCAGCCGCGAACCTCACGAGCCACAAGAATTCTATTCACGCGGAGGTGGTGGAAGTTCTCAAAAAGGTAGAGCTTCTAGAGAAGCCCGAGAACAAATGCAAAATCGCTAAGAGATTGTAAATTTTTTAGCCAGTTAGCACCCTTTTTTACATTCTTAGTCGTCCCCTTTTCTTTACAGCAAAGAATGGGGGATTTTTTATTTTTTAGAAAAAAATTACATAAAAAAATAATAGGTAAATATGTAGGAAAAAACTGCCAAATTAGTTATAATCACCATATTATTAAAATGTTAAGATATTTTTTTTAGTTCCGCAATGCAAAAAACTTACAATTTTTTACCATCCAATTTATGTGAAAATCCTTTCATATGTTCGATTTTTAAAAAAATAACTGATGTGAATATTTTTCGTATTTTACCTTCACAAGAACCTATTTATTTTCTAGAAGTTCTGTTATAATTTTGCTTTTCAAACCCAACTTTAAAGGAGTTTTATATGACTCAAAATTCAGCTGACGAATTAGAGCGCAAAAAAGCTTTAGGACTCGCTCTTGGTCAAATTAAAAAACAATTTGGCGATGGCGCTATCATGTCGTTTGGCAAACATTTCTCTCAAAACGAAGTGAGTGTAATTAAAACGGGAGCATTAGCCCTCGATATCGCTTTAGGGATTGGGGGAATCCCGCGTGGCCGTATCATTGAAATTTACGGGCCAGAATCTTCCGGTAAAACCACACTAGCCATCCATGTTGTAGCAAATGCTCAAAAAAATGGTGGTGTAGCAGCCTATATTGATGCAGAGCATGCTTTGGATGCAGCTTATGCAGCTAAAATAGGAGTGAATTTAGATGAATTGCTGATTTCTCAACCAGATAGTGGAGAAGAAGCTCTCAATATTGCTGAAATTTTAGCACGTTCAAATGCTGTTTCTTTAATTGTTATTGACTCAGTTGCCGCTTTAGTACCTAAGTCAGAGTTAGAAGGTGATATTGGAGATCAATTTATGGGCTTACAAGCTCGTTTGATGTCCCAAGCTCTACGTAAACTGACTTCAGCTTTAGCAAAAAGTAATACTTCCGCGATTTTTATTAACCAAATTCGCGAAAAAATTGGTGTCATGTATGGAAATCCAGAAACAACAACGGGTGGCCGCGCCTTAAAGTTTTATTCCTCTATTCGTTTAGAGATTAGACGTACTGGTGGAATTAAAGGTCCGGACAATTCAGAAGTTGGAAATCGAGTTAAAGTCAAAGTAAGCAAAAATAAAATGGCGCCGCCTTTTCAAGTGGCAGAATTTGATATTTTGTTTAACGAAGGCATCTCCAAAACAGGTTCTGCTATTGACATGGCAACTGAATACAATATTGTAGATAAAAAAGGTGCATGGTTCAGCTATAAAGGCCAACGCTTAGGACAAGGTCGAGAAGCTGTACGTGAAGTGCTGAAAGGAAATTCTGCTTTGCTTGAAGAGTTAGAAATGTTAATTACTCAACAATACAAAGAACGCGGTATTCCTTCTAGCATTACTCGCATTAAAGCCGCAGCAGTCGAGGCTGAAGAAACAGCAGACTTAGCTGACGAAAAATAATTTCTCTTGGATTATAAGGCTTTAACACTAAGCCTTATAATCTGTCTTTGCAAATTCTATTATAATTTCACACAACTTTGCGTACACTGATCGACTCGCTGCACGATTAAACTAGCTAACGCTTGTAAATCTTTTGAATGAAAAGAAAGCTCCTGCAAAGTTTGCTCGAAATCTTTGATCTCTCGATGAAAAAGCTCTAATGCCTGATTTGTCCCCAATCGATTGGCGATATTGACACTGGAGCGATTTAAAGTGTCTTGCTCTTGATCTTCCAAGTCGTCTGCAATTTGAAATGCTCGACCAAAATGCGCAGCGCTCTGTTTGACAGTCTTTAACTTGGACAAGTCACCGCCACCAAAAATCCAACCAAACACAAAAGAAATTTCAAATAGGGAAACAGTTTTTTTATCAATCACTTCAAATAAAGTTTCTATTGACTGATCGGGAGGAAATAAATCAAGCAACTGTCCACCTGTTGCTCCTTGAATGCCAGTATTATGCGTGGCATTTTCGATAGCTAATACACACAAGTGATCACTTTGATGCGCTAAAGGATGCGCACTGTTGATTAAGGCGCGCGTATTGTTCACAATGCAACGGTAACCTGCCGCTATCAACGCGTAGGTAGAGAGTAAAGCAACTGACTCCCCAAATTTTTTGTGGACCGTTTGTTGATTTCTACGTTCTTCATCATTATCCATACAAGGCAAATCATCCGCAATTAACGAAGCGGTATGAAAATATTCAATTCCTAGAGCTGCTTGCGAAACATCTACTCCATATCCCAATCCCTTCGCAATCATAAAAACCAAAGCAGGCCTAAATCGTTTACCTCCAGTTCTTAACGCATAGTCACAAGCTTCTCTTAAAAGCGTTTTTTGTCCCAAATCTTGAATATTCTCAAACAAATGACTTTCTACAAGTTCTTTGTAGGGCTCTAAAATATTCAAGAAAATTGTAGTCAATTCAGTCATGTTTCTTCGTGGAACAATTTAACGTAAAGGAACAATAATCGCTTGCTCAGCTGCTTTAATCAAAGAATGACTTGGAATCCACCCCCCGACATTCAAACAAGGATAACAACGCACGTTTTTGCCCATCAATGTACCCGGATTCAAGACTGAATTGCAACCTATTTGCGAATTATCCCCAATTATCGCTCCTAATTTTCGCCTTTTTGTCTCTAAAAATTGTCCTTCAAAATTTACTTTTATAGACTGCTTATCCAATTTGAAATTTGCACATTTTGTTCCCGCACCTAAATTAACAGAATTGCCCAGAATGGAATCTCCTACATAAGCAAAATGAGCGGCATGCGCATTTTGTAAAAAAATAGAATTTTTAACTTCAGTATCGTGACCGATGATGACATGGTCACCTGCTAACAAATTTCCGCGAATGTAAGCTCCATGTCGGACAACGCTATTCGCTCCAAGCCAACACGGACCTTGAATATAAGCTCCTGCTTCTACTACAGAGCCGGGTCCAATAGAAATTTTTTCAGGATTAATTAAATAGGCTTGGGCAGAAATCGTTCCTTGGATATTGCCTAAAGAGAGATTGAGAAGATAATTTTCTAAAGTATGCAAAACTTCCCAGGGATAGTCGAAGTCAGCAAATAATTCTGCATGCAAAAAATTTGTTAAATCAAAAAATTGAGCGATTTTTGAGGACATAGAGGCCTTTAAAAGAGTTAAATTGAGCAAATCATAAAAGTTTCCACACCTTTATCTCAAGAAGAATACTTATATATATATATTATTCTTATTCTTCAGAAGATGTGAATTTGTTCATAAAGCCCCCTAATTATCTGTAAAATTGGCCCGTTTGTTGCTTGTTCATAATGTAAGCAAAGTGAGCGTTTCATAAACAAAAAACAATTTTTTAAATCTTATCAACAAACTCGTAAACAGAAAACACAGAGTTTATGAACAATTTTTTCCACTTAGATTGAACCGTAGATTAAATATTTTAATTAGTTAATAAAAGGGTAAATTATTTTATTTTAATTAACTAATGTTATAATAGTAGTTAAGGAACAATCATCTTAATTTAAAATAGGTGAAAGATGTTACAACAACATTACAATTTTCAAGAAGTTATTAAGAGTTTAGTGGCGGGTAGTGTCATCGACTTAAATTTTGATTATTCTAACATTCAAGCTCGCTTTGTCGAAGATACCTCTAAACTTTCTTTGACTACTTCTGTTTACGTGGGCAGTAATTATATTCCTTCAGGAGTGCGTACTTCACTTTCTCACAAATTTTCTTTCTCACATCCAGTGATTAAAACTTTTTTGACGATCAATGAGCAGGAATTTAAAATTCAGTTAAATTATTTGGGTGATGCTGAAGATTTAAATCACTCGGAATTTAATGAAATTGTCGAAGAATTTGGCGACATTGCAGAAAATTGGCGTATCTTTTTAGATGAAAAAGATCGGAATGATTTAGTTTATGTAAAAGCTAGAAGATAAGTAGTTTTGACCTCTTAAGTTTTTTTGAATAGTTAAAAAAATTTGAGAGGTCTTTTATTTTTGGTCATTTTTTCTATAAGTTCCATAAATGATGGCAAATTCGTAAAAAATAATCAGCGGTAAGGCCAAGGCAAATTGAGTAAAAATATCCGGAGGTGTAAGAATTGCTGCTAAAATAAAAATAGTCACAATCATGTAGCGACGCCTATTAACCAAATTTTCACTTGTTAAAATTTGAAAATGAACCAATAAAAAAAGAACTAAGCACAGTTCGCTCGCAATAATGTGTCCAAAATAAATAATCCACACATAATCCACGTAATTGGCTAAAGACCAAGCATTTTTTCCTAAAGTTGAGTTAAAAGCTGTTAAGAACTGGTTGGCAGTCGGAATAGTAAAATAATGAGCTAAAAAAATCCCACAAGCTGCAAAGATTAAAGAAAAAAACGTAAAGGGAAGTATGACGACTTTTTCTTGCGAATGGAGGCCTGGGGAAATAAATTTAAAAATAAACCAACTCCAAAAAGGCGAAGTGATCACAAAACTTAGCCAAAGTGAAATTTTTAAAGTTTGTATAAGTCCTTCTAAAGGGCTTAAAAGCAGTAATTGAGCTTTTTCAACAGTTGAATATTCAACAAACCCTTTTGGTTCAATTTGATAAATAAACAGATCTTTTTTTTGTTTTAAAACTGCATTTCCAACATTAATTGTCTGAGAATTAATGGGTAAGGTAAAAGGATGAGTTGTTGAAGTGGAGTTTTCTATGCGTTTATATCGAATTTCTTTTTCGATTAAAGTGGATGTAGAAGTGGATTGCCAATGGTTGAGAATGATTTTTGAAAGAGGTTGATGAAAGTAAAAAAATAAAATAAAGCCAGTAAAAATAATGATGACTATTTGGATAATTAAAGCTCTCAGATCATCTAAGTGTTCTCCCAAACTCGAATTTTCCATTAACAGCTTTACAATTTTTCAGATTTTGAAGAGTTCTCGTCTGAAGGGATAATTTTTTGAGTATTTTCGTTTTTCAAATTGTCGTGATCTTCTTCGCCTTGGCAAGCTTTTTTAAATTCGCGAATTCCCGTACCGAGACTTTTGGCAAATTCTGGCAATTTCTTTCCACCAAAGAGAATAAGAACAATTACTAAAATGACTAAAATTTCACCTGTGCCCATCATAATCAAGGTTCTCCAAAAATTTGAGACCCATTGTGCTTGAAAAAAGAATAATGGCAAGAAAATTTTATATTCAAAATACCAATGAACTAAGAAGAAGAGAATATAGTTATATATATATTCTTCTTCTTCAGTTGTTGTGGATTTGTTCATAACTTTTGTGGGTAATTCTGTTTATAACATAGAGGAAAACGAGTGGATGCTCTATAAGTAGTCTGAAAGATCTTTATCTCTTAAAAATTTATTCTATTTAAGCAAAAAAAATATTTAAAACTGTTGATAAGTCGTTGATAAATTGTGCAAAAGTCTAGCTAACTTGCGCAAAGTGAGGGGTTTTGAACAAATATGAACATTTTAAACGATTTTATCATCAAGTTGTCAACAATCATAAAAAAAATTGATTTTTTCATGATGGACTGAATATTTGGGCATGTGATAAGCTTAGGTCACTTTTAATGACAAATCCGACTAAAACTTAAATAAAGCTGGTGGCAATAACTATGGATATTGCAGAAAATCATGTTGTGCGTTTTATTAGCATCACGAAGAAAAAAGGCGTTCTCTATGCGAATTTCCGCGTGAAAGGTGTCAAAGGTGGAGCGACTTATAGTTCTTCAATCAGCGTGGATATTAACCAAGCAGAAGTAACGGCGGTTGATTCTTTAGAAAAAATTATTGCTGAGTGTGGAAGAATTGCGGAGCGTATGTTTGAGATGAAACTGCAGTTTGAAGGATTGTTAGCTGTTTAAAAATATTTATCTGGGTGTAGCGCAGCTTGGCTAGCGCACTTGCATGGGGTGTAAGGGGTCGGAGGTTCGAATCCTCTCACTCAGATTCTTTTTTCTTAAGGACTTATAAAGGCTTGACCGCTTTTTATAAGTCCTTATTTTATAACGTGTGGCGGATATGTGGTGAAAAGCTCCTCTCCAAAATCTATCTTTGAACATCTAATAAAGGAACTTGGGATGCGCATTAAACACCAGATAAGCACAATTTTTTTATGTCTCTTCTTCGCATTGATGCCCCGCCTAAATGCCTTAGATTGTTCACAGCGCAATTGCCTTATTCTTCTCGATCAAAGAAATAAATGCGAAACGATTGGCCTTTTGCATACTTGGTATCTGACAAGTAGACTTCAATCAGCTCTTGCAGAGCAAAGCACGCCAATATTAATTAATGCAGGTCTTTGGAATTCTTTTATTGAGCGCAGAATTCATTTCAAGCAAAGTTTAGAGCAAAAAGATTCGCCATTATATAAAATTCACAAGTTGTATCAGACAATTAATGAACGCATTGCACTTTTAAGCCATCAATACAACACAGCAGATCAAGATGTGATTCAAAACAAATATCTCATTGTACAGAGCATCAATAATGAATTTTATACCAGTGAAAATACTGTAACCGAAGGAGATTATCAGCTTCTTCTTGATTACTTTACTCCCTTTGATTCTGAAGACTGGAATATTTATAAAAATGGAAAGGGCTTCTACTTGTTTGTTCCTAAAAAGTATAGCTCTCAAAATCCATTTACTGGATTTAACCTCGAATCTTTAGAAGAGATTGCTTATCCAGAACATAGCGCGTCCATTTATTTTGATTCGCTTGAGAATGAATCTATTGTGAGTGCATTGCGTGATTTTTTTCTTACCTATAATGATTTACCTGATCCCAAAATGACTTATGCATGGAATATTATCTTGGCAGGTCATGGCGGTTCAAATTACAAAGAAATGAATCACGAGGGTACTGTTACTTGGAATGGCCAACCTATTATTGCCGATCTTACGATTCAAGAATTTAATGATTTTTTGGATTTTTTTGAGTTCAATGTAAAGACTCATTTGCTTCACTATTCTTGTTGTTACGCCGGTGGCAACCATATTCCTTTAATTTTTAAAGAAAAGCAAACTAAGCCCTATAATTATGCAATTATCTGCGACACTTTAACTGATGCTGCAAGCTATTGCAAATGGACGACGTTACTCCCATCTGCTCAAAAGAAATTTTTAACAACAGCCGATTTAGCCTATGATGCTACACAATACTGCTGGCAACTTCCTCTTGATCCTGTCTATCATTGGAATGATTTTTTTAATGATATAGCAACAATTGATTTTTCAATCGGTTCAATTGAACGCTTACAAGAAATGATGTCATCTATCACCTATTCTATCATTGCAAATATTCCTTTGTTATGCCTGCCTGGAACCAATAACTTTTTTCCGCTATACGGTGCTGACGTCGTTAAAATTGATGAAAGACTTCTTGGTCTGGTTGAAAAAAACGATTTGATTTTACAAGGGACAAAAACGATTTTACTCGAAAGCAGTTCCATTACAACAACGTTAATGCTTGACCATGTCGATCAGTTTCGCATGATTTCCATTAAGCCAGGCGATGCTTTGCATTACATCAAAAAAATAAAGGCAACATCTCACATCGACTTGCCAAGTGCCTTTTGGCAAGCTCAATATCAATATTATGATAAGAGTTTTATTTTAGATGAATGCTCTTTTCCTCAGTCAAATGATTCATTAATCTTTAAAGAAATAGATACTTCAGAGAACGAACTTGTTCTTAAAAATGTCATTATTTCTCAGCAGAAAAGTCACTATATTCGTCTGTTTTTTACTGTTAACGATATTGCTATGATGGTTGTTGCTTATAAACCAGGACAGGCTGAACATACCGAAAAAACCACTATCCAAGAAGTGGTGACATTAGATGCTGCCGCGCGTGAAAAATATGAAGAATATTATTTATCTTTAAAAAATAACATTATTCCATAAACAAATTTAGCTAATCAGAAGAAAATGTTGAAACTCTTTCGTCATTGTTTTCGGATTTTCTCACAAAATTCACTCAGGGACTTAAATTGACCATCAAGTTAATTTAAAAATATCGAACAGTATAAGAATCTTTTGGTATTGATTCATCATTATCTTTCGCAGGTAAAGGATTAAGAAATACTTTAAGGAATCAAGAAAAGGCTAATTTTTGCTACATTGAATTCTCTTTGGTAGTCATTCATGCATATAACGTCTTTTAATCAAGAGCTTCAAGATTTCGTACGGGCTGTCAGTTGCAAAAAAAGTAATGATATCTTTACGAATAACGCTAACGAGCAAGAGCATGCTCTCGATTATCTAATGCAGCTCATACAATATTGCGTACAATATGATCAGAATAATATTCCAAAAGGGTTGCACCTTCACCCTGAATTTTTTGCACTTCCTTGTGTGGAAGAATTTTTCACCATTCTGTTTGCCAATCTTCACGAAAGCCTATTCCTCAAGGCAAAAGCCGTCTTTCTGCGCGGATTGTCTTTCATCGTTAAATACATCGGCTTACCTATGAGTAGAGAAGTTATGTATCGGCTGATGGAAAAACTTCAAAATCGCTTCCCTGCGCTACAAGAAATGCACAACAAGGCAATCGCAACTTTCATAGAAGAATTTTTCCGCCCCACCCTAGGAGAATTTCTCGACAAATACACGGTTTCCGAAAAACACTTGCAGATAGTGTTTCCAGCTATTCATGAGCTCTTTGTTGCCCCAACACCAAAGGGACGCAATTTATGACCAATTTCGAAAAGGAATTGAAAAAAGGATCGTCGTTTCCTCCGTGGCAAATTTTGCACTCGATTTACCTAATGCGACAGTAGCAATTCAAGTTTCTGGGAAATTTGGGTCTAGACAAGAAGAGGCACAACGTCTTGGAAGAATACTTAGACCAAAAGAAGATGGCCGGATGGCCCATTTTTATACTTTGGTTCCAGGGGAACCGAAGAACAGGAAATCGCCTTCAAAAGACGGCTTTTTCTTATCGAACAAGGATATGAATATCAAATGAGGTATCATGGAAACATACGCTGATTCGTTAATGAATGATACTATTCAAGATCTAAAAACGCGATTTGAGTTATTGAAAAAGTTAATGCCTAATACGTCTGTTCCTAAAAAATCAAAAAAGGAAGACTTGATACAATCTCTTGTATCTTGGGTTTTTGCAAAAGAAAATCTCAAAGTTTTTTATTCAAAACTAACGCAGGTTGAGCAGGCAGCTTTGCAAGAAACTGTTCATAACTTTTCTGGGGTGTTTGATTTTTGTCGTATTCAGGCAAAATATGGATCTTGTCCAATACTTGAAGTGAGTTACTGGGATCGGGATAAAAAAACACAAAGTCCATTAGCAATCCTCTTTAACAAAAGTCGAAACTTAACAAAAGATTTACTCCTCATTCTGGAAGAAATTATCCCTCTTCCACAAAAGACAAAAATTAAAAGTCTCGAGCAAGTGCCTGCAAAATTTGTTGTACCTAGAAGGTATAGGGATGGATCAGAGGAATTGAGTCTTATCAGTCACGAAACAGAACAAGCGGCATTAGCTGATGTTGTATCCCTGTTGCGTTTATGTGAGCAAAATCTTGTGAAAGTGGGACAGGCTACAGGCAATGTTGGGTCTGCAACTGCTATCAAGATTCGAGAATTATTGTATGCAGGAGATTTTTATACTGCCGATGTAGAGGCAAAAAATAAATATGATGTTCAAATGGGTGAAGTGGGGATTCGTCCCTTTGCGTGGCCTCACATTCTTATAGGTGGCAAACTTGCCAAAATCGAAAATGGCAAATTAATTTTAACTTCCCAGGGAAAAAAAGCACTTCAATTGCCTCCTCAAGAAGTCATTCGTCTCTTATGGAGAGCATGGCTTGAAAATAAGCTATTTCATGAGTTCAGCCGTCTCGATAAGATTGCAGGACAAAAGGCAAAAAGAAATCCTCTACACCCTGCATCTGGTGGAAGACAGGCTTTAGCAAAAGGACTCGCACAAATGCCAACCGGTAAATGGATTGCGATTTGCGATTTTTTCAAATTTTTAATTGCTTTAGGACAGGGATTTGATGTGATTAAGGATCCTTGGACGCTTTATATCTACGATCGAGAGCATGGCAGTTTCGGATATAATCATGTGACTTGGGAACATCTCAATGGACGTTTTGCGCGAGCATTTTTACTTGAGTATGCTGCAACTTTAGGCCTCATCGATGTCTGTCTAACCGTTCCATGGGAATCTGTTACCGACCATTACGATCTTTGGGGAGCGGATGATTTTGGCGCGTTGAGTCGATACGATGGACTAAAATATTTTCGATTAACAGCTCTTGGTGAATGGATACTTGGAATCAAAAATTCTTATGAAATAAAAAATTATAAAAGCAAAACTCAATTTAAGCTCCTTCCGAATCTAGAACTTGCATTAACAACACAAGCCATTGCACCATCTGATAAATTGATTATAGATCGTTTCTGCGACCAAACTTCAGACAATCTTTGGACTCTTTCTAAAATAAAAATTATAAATTTATTGGAGCAAGGGGTGCTTCTTGAGTACATTGAAAAGCAATTAGTGGCTCTTTCTGTCGACCAGAACTTTCCCCCGATTTTTCGTACTTTTTTTGATGATCTTAAGAAGAAAAATGGGCAACTCTCCAAACGAGGATCGTATGTTCTTATCGAATGCCAAGATGCTCACCTTGCTTTGCTACTTGCGAACGATCGGGAATTAAAAAAGTTTACAATCCTTGTACCAGAGCGGCAATTAATCGTTCTTGCTGAACGGGAAGAATATTTTCGAAGACATGTGAAAAAATTAGGCTATTTTCTGCCTTCAACAACCCGTAATGGAGACTGAAATGCACCCATTCGTTAAGTTGATGCATCAAATATAAAGCTCAGGAACATTTTCAGCCTTTGGAAAGATGAATCCCATTTTTCCAGGACTGATAATTGAGAACGTAGGCGCAATCTCTCTTCCCCTTTCAGAGCATTAACCCAAAACAATACTCTTTAAAGAAAAAATGGAATTTAATTCTTCTCCATGTAATTCATCGCTATAGATTAAGATTCGCTTTGGACATACCAGTATTGGCCAGGAACAATTGGCATTTTATTTAAAAAAGCGAACGCATGTTCATTTTCAACAACTAAGCGATCACTAATGTCTGAATCTTTATAATCAAAATTATTCATAGTTAAATATTCCCTCATCTTTTTTATAAATAATGCATAAAAAAATTAACGTTCAAAGTTTTAAAATAGCATTTTTTAATGCAAAATGATAAATACTATTTCCTCCTAGATATTAAATAACTAGGAGGAGTGAAATTAAATTTTGAACAAATAGATTATTTGAAATAATTAATTTTTTATCTAAGAAAATTTCTTAGAATTATTTTTTAAAAATGTAATTTTAAAGTTAGCAGCAATTCTTTTACTAAAATGTATTTTTACACCAGCGATTCCCGCTGACTACTTTTTTAGTGTAAGCTAATTATTTCTTTCGTAAACTTTGGTTCTTTACTTTCAGAGGGAGCTTGGTTTTATGGAAATTAATATTAGAAAAAATCTTTGTGCTG
>Ga0105045_10002061_pt1 | contig 16799 bp, 9 predicted proteins | sample MAT02_FD_78089 | JGI IMG/M metagenome (GOLD analysis project Ga0105045, IMG submission 78089) | Freshwater microbial communities from Lake Fryxell liftoff mats and glacier meltwater in Antarctica - MAT-02 (megahit assembly) | ecosystem: Environmental > Aquatic > Freshwater > Ice > Liftoff... | reverse complement strand
GGACGATGATCCGCCCGGCGGCGAACCAAAACTGGGTGAACCGCTTCCTGGATAATCACCGCCGGGTGACCCACTGCTTGACGACCCACTGCTTGACGACCCACTGCCTGGATAACCACCGCCGGGTGAACCGCTGCTTGACGAACCGCTGCTTGACGAACCACTGCTTGACGAACCACTGCCGGGACCGCCTCCGGGTTGAGGGCTGCCTCCGTTTCGTCCCGCTCCGCCCCGCGGGTCACCGCTGCCCGGTGGCCCGGAATAGCCTGCCGATGCCCCGCCCGAATACGCGGACGCGGACGCTCCGCCGGCGGTGGAGTCTTCACGAATTGGCTCGATGGGGCCTTCCATCGTGTCGGGCAATCGCGGGTTAATCGAGATGCCAAATCGAACGTTCCAGACGGGACGTTTCAGCAGTCGGCTGAGTTTAATTTGTTTGCGGTCATCTGCCGCCGCCTCTCCGCCGGCGAGCATGTGAGCGTAAATCAACGATTCGGCTTGGCGTTGGTCACCGGCGAAATACGCGAGTGCCGCGTGATCGGCCAGCGTCAATTGGGGTGTCTTGGGAGCCGCACCCGCGCCCATGCCTCCACTGAACATGCTGGCGATCGAAAACCCGAAATCGGCGCCCCCAAACGCGGACGCCGCCGGTGCTTGTCCTGGTGAACCCGGGTAACCGCCTGATGATGAGCCTGGATAGCCGCTCATACCGCCGGTTTCCGATCCGCCCGGATAGCCGCTGGATGAACCTGGGTAGCCACCGCTGGATGAACCCGAATCGCCGCCTGATGATGCACCTGGGTAGCCGCTGGATGAACCTGGGTAGCTACCGTTGGATGAACCTGGGTAGCTACCGCTGGATGAACCCGAATCACCGCCTGATGACGAACCTGGGTAGCCGCTGGAAGACGATCCCGGTGCGTTGCTGCCGGATGATGCGCCTCCAGGATAGCTGCCGGGGTAACCCGAGGGCGAACCACCGTTTTCGCCTGGCCGGGGCGATGAATTGGCTTCGTTGAGTTGGCTTTCCATCGCGATGCCGATCCCGTTCGCATTTCCGCCCTGGGCGAGCGCGATCGTGGGAACGATGCAGGTCAGCATTACGGCGCCAACCGCAGCGCAGTCGTGTCGTGTGAAAATGCCAGAAGATAATAAAGCAAACATAAGAAATCGCCACTGATCGAGTCGCAAAAAATGCCCAGAGCTCTCACCATCATATCTGACGGCGCTGGGTCAGGGTTCAAAAATTACATAGGGTGCGGCGGAAGATATATCGAATAATCCGCACGGATTCAGAATTTCGGAGGGAACTTTAGGAACCGCAAACCTACTAAAGAGCCGGAGAGCCGGTATACTGGTGGTTTCGCAGTTTAGCGTGGTTTGGCGACGGCTCATCAGATGGGTGCTCGTGGGTCGGCATCGCAGGGAAAAACAGCGAGGTCTTTTCTCCTTTCTCAATCTTTCATTCCTACTGGCGATTGTTGCCGTGAAATCTCGCAAAGACCCCTCATCGCCCGTCAGCCCTGCGTTGCGACCCGCTGTGCTCGTTCGTCGGCGGATGTTGATTGAACATTTGGGCGAACGACGATTGCTCGCCAGCGTCTCCGGGATTGTGTTCCAGGACCCCAATAGTTCGTGGAGACAGGATGTCGGCGAGTCGCCCGTCGCGTCGCGAATCGTATTTTCCGATGGCAATGACAACGGAACGATAGATGACGGCGAAGCTTATCAATTGACCGATGCGACCGGCCGGTTTGCGCTGGACATCTTGGGGACCGACGCGACGATCGTACGTCTGTTCAGCGGTTCGGAGGCTGCGGGATCAACTAATTTTCCGATCGCGCCTCTAGTGGAACCGGTTGGGCTCGATTTCACCGGTGGCGATTCGATCGTCAATGTCACTGGGGCTGAAGTGATTGCGATCGCCGGCACCTCGTTGATTCGTGGTAACTTGGCATCCGGCCAGACCACATCGTCCATGATTCCAGGCGTCATTCGCGATGCCCAGCGATTACCGGACGGACAAATTTTGGTGCTCGCAACGGATACAACTGGCAATCAATCGTTCAGGGTTGATGCGGCGGGAATCGTTTCGCCGGTCGTCCTGCAGGCTTCGGGCGCTGCGACGGTTTGGGCGGATGCGGCAATCGATGCGTCGGGCAACGGTGTCGTCGTCGAACAATCGGATTCGAGCACGCTTCTTCGTGCGATCGCGGTCGGTTCGTCAATCGTCGTCGGCACGACGACCACGTCGGTGGGTGCGGGTACGAGAGTCACTGGCGGAGGTAGTCTGAGCACCGTCATCAGCACACCGACCGATAACGGGATCAGCCTGCGGTTGTGGAGCAACGCCACCGGCACCGAGATTACTGAGGTGGCGACCGAAGTCGTCGGTGGCAGAGAAGTGGTCAGCTATGACGATGCCAGCGGTTTGGTGCTGGTTCGCAATGCCGCCGACTCGGTCACGGTGCTCGATGCCGCCGCGAACTTTGCCTCGCTGCAAACGATCCCGACAACCGGTCGAGTTTTGATTGATGGGGATCGCGATTTATTTTTCGACGTGTCCCCCAGTGGCTCGACCGTTCGCGTCATCGATTTGGTGACCGCGACGACACTTGGCCATTTTACCATCGCGGCGAGCAGCTCGAATCCGTCGGCGATTTCATCAGCGAACCAAGTGGCCATGGATCCGGTGACCCGCAAATTGCTGGTCCTCGGCGGCGCGGGCATCGCGACGGTTCGCTTGCAACCGTCATCGTCCTATACGGTCTTGCCCGCAAATATCGACGCCGCCGTGCCACTGAATTTTGCGTTGTCATCGGGTGTGCCGGTGCCAAACACGCCGCCACGTTTTGTGACGCTGCCGCGTTTGCAAATGGATGAGGACAACGTGTTGGTGGTTCCTTCGTCTGAATTATTTTTAACGGCGATTGATGACCAAAATGATTCGTTCGTAGTGCTGTTGGATACCCAGGCTGCGCATGGACGCGTCACGATGATTCCATCGGGCGGGCTCCGCTACGTACCGGATTTGAATTTCTTTGGGGTCGATCGGTTCAAAGTCATCCTTCACGACGGGCGTGCCGCGTCGGACCCGATCGAGTTGTCGATCAACGTCCTGCCGGTCAACGATCCTTTAAGTTTCACCGTTACACCCAATGTCGTGCCGGAGAACGTGCCTGGGAATTTTGTTGTCGGCCTGATTGATATCGACAACGTGGACGGCGGCACAATCCGATGGATCCTTGGTGATCCGCGGTTCAAAATCGTTGGCAATCAGATTTTGATCGTGCCGGGCAGCCGATTCGATTTTGAAACGGAACCGGTTGTCGATGTCAGCATCACGGCGTCGGAAAGTTCGTCGAGCGAACGCATCACGTCGTCGATACGTTTCGCGATCGGCGACATCCCCGAATTGGTGCTGGAGATCAAACCCGACACCGCGACGGTCGACGAGAATCGGCCCGGCGAGTTGATCGCAGAAATCTCCGTGGTCGATATCGGCGAGGGGGAACAGTACGAATTCACGGTTGATGACGACCGGTTTTATATCGATGCCCGCGACCTGAGGCTCAAGCCTGGCGTCTCGCTCGATTTCGAAGCCGCCGCGACCGTCACGGTCAATATCACGGCGACCTCTGCCACCGGGGCCACCAAGTCTGAACCGTTGGTCATTACGGTTCGCGACCTTCCCGAGCAAACGTCGAGCTTGACGTTGGCAAAACGCGATGTCATCGAATTGGTACGCGGAGCCGTCGTGGGGGAGGTGATCGTCGATGGGAACCCGCTTCCGGCAAGCCTGATCGCGACCGTGGACGATTCGCGATTCGAAGTGGTCAACAAGCAATTGCGGCTGCGATCGTCCGAATTTGTTCGCTTCGCCGACCAAGCCGAAATTCAGGTCGTGATCACGGTGCAGGATTCCGCGGCGATGTTTTTGGCCGTGGCGCAAACTTTCGTCATTGAAGTGATCGCCAACCAGAACCCGTTCCACAATCGTGATAATCCCTTTGACGTTAACGGCGATGGCCTAGTCAATCCGCTCGATGCGCTCTTGGTCATCAACGGCATCAGCCGAAACCGTGGACCTGGTCCGATTTCAAGTTTCCCGGCGCCAAATCAATTCTACGACGTTAACGGCGATGGTCTGGTTTCGGCGTTAGACGCGCTTTTGATCATCAATTTTATTAATCGCGTCCGTCGTGGCTTGGGCGAAGGTGAACAAGCGGTGCCTGTGCCGGTCACCCCGCCACGTCCGTCTTCGATCGCCAACGAGCTTGCCGCACCACCGATCGTCGGTCATCTGGCTTTTTCCAATGACTCGGATGATGAACTCAAAGCAGCGATCGACGCGTACCTCGCTGTCGTCGCAAAGAGTACGTCAGCCTTTCCAGGTTGACCTCGTGATTACTTGACCGCGGGCTTTCGCTTCGCGACCACGCATACCGAGCACGCGCCGCTGCATCCACCGCCGTGCGCGTTTGCGGTGCCGCATGAGGGACCACAACCCTTGCTGACCAGCTCGGCAAAGTGACGGCTGCGAACCCGTGATTCGTACTTCGTCGCCAAACGCTCGACGAGCGATTCGGTTGCCGGTTCGATCGGTTCGAGAAAGTAAAAAATGAGGGTTCCGGCATCAAAGAGTTGGTCGACATCAAGCAGCACGGCCGTCGAACCGGCTTCGCCCAACATCTCGCGACATTCGTCCATCGCGTCGCCGCGATGTTTCGCCAACCGGGCGAGTAACAATTCGTCTTCGGACGTGGTGCGACGCAAGATCATGCCGCCGATGTCGTCCGTGTCCGAAATCGGTCCGTCGTCCGTATCGAATACCGACGAAATTTGACCGATCTCCAGCCCGCGACCGGTGCGGCAAATGACTCGTTGGCCGCGTCGATATCGACCCGGCACAAAACCGTCGTCACCGCCGACCCGGCACCGAACGATGTCGCCCCAAGAACCGATGCGGACAAAAAACTCGAGCACAAGTCACCGCCCAACCGCTAAAACGAAAAAGGAACCCCGCTTGCCACGTCGCCGCCGGGTCGCGACGATTTTAACAGGAAGCCGCCGCGCACCGGGCGTTGGCTTTTGAGATCACGTCCATCATTCCCCCAAGCACGATCTATGTCCACGGCCTTTTCCGAATCCATCGCGACCGCACGCGACTCGTCGCCTCCATCACGCGGCGATGACGCGTTGCGGTTTCATCGCTTGGTCGATCGCGTGTTGGAAGGTCATGAGGTGACGACGGACGAGGCGATCGAGATCCTTGGTACCAGCGACGACCAATTGTTGGATGTCATGTCCGCAGCGTTTCGGCTCCGGCAGCGGCACTTCGGAAAAACGGTGCAGCTTTATTTTTTGATGAATGCCAAAAGCGGCCTCTGCCCCGAGGATTGTCATTACTGCAGCCAATCCAAAGTCTCCCAGGCCCCGGTCCCGAAATACAACATCCTGCAGCGTGATCAATTGATGGCGGCGGCTGAATTGGCGGCCAAGCGTCAGGCAAAAACGTATTGCTTGGTCATCTCCGCTCGCGGACCCAATGAACGCGAGATGAAAGCGGTCGAGACGATCGTTCCCGAAATCAAGCAAAAGTATGGGCTCGATATTTGTGCCTGCCTCGGGCTGCTGACGCCAGAGCAAGCGGCGCGGTTAAAGGCATGCGGCGTCGACCGAGTCAATCACAATCTCAATACCAGCGAATCGCATTACGGCACCGTCTGCACCACCCACACCTACGCCGACCGCGTCCAAACGCTGCGGAACGTTCGCGCGGCGGGCCTCGAATTGTGCTCCGGCGGAATCATCGGCATGGGCGAATCGCACGCGGACTTGGTCGCGATGGCGATGCAGTTGCGAGAATTAAAGACGGAATCGATCCCGATTAATTTTCTCAACTCGATCGAGGGCACGCCGTTTGAACATGTCGACGAGTTGTCACCTCAGGATTGCCTGCGGGCATTAGCGATGTTCCGGTTTGTGAACCCGGCCAGCGAACTGCGAATATCGGGCGGCCGAGAGATCAAGCTGCGGTCACTCCAGCCGCTAGGGCTTTACGCGGCCAACAGCATGTTCGTCGGTGATTACCTGACGACGAAGGGACAAACGCCTGACGCGGACTACCAGATGGTGCGTGATCTCGGTTTCGAAGTCACCGGTCACGTCGAGCTTGCGCCCTGAATGAAGGACGACGACATCGCGTCATGAAATACACCCAATCAGCATTCTCGGAGCGGTTTTTTGGATCTACAAGTTGATTTGCAGCGGAAGCGTCGGCGGACGTTCGCGATCATTTCGCACCCCGACGCCGGCAAAACAACGCTGACCGAAAAATTGCTGCTCTTTGGCGGTTCGATCGAGATCGCGGGTGCCGTTCGTGGACGTAAAACCCAACGATCGGCGACGTCCGATTGGATGGAGCTGGAGAAGCAGCGTGGTATCTCGGTCAGCTCGACGGTGTTGACGTTCGAGTACGACGGTCACCAGGTCAACCTGCTCGACACGCCCGGCCACCATGACTTTAGCGAAGACACGTACCGAACGTTGATGGCCGCCGACGCCGCCGTGATGGTGATCGACCTGGCGAAGGGCGTCGAATCGCAAACCGAGAAATTATTTCGTGTCTGCGCGCTACGAAACATCCCCGTGCTGACGTTTGTCAACAAGGTCGACCGCCCGGGACTCGCACCGCTCGAAGTGCTCGACGAGATCGAGCGAAAATTCGGCATCGAAGTCGTTCCCCAGAATTGGCCCGTGGGCAGCGGCAGGGATTTTTCTGGCATCGTCGACCTGCATGACCAGCACGTGTTCCTATTCGAGGATCGCGCCGGCGAACGTCGCACGAAATACCAAGACGTCGTCATGGAAAACCTCGCCGCCGCGGTCGGTGACAAGATCGCCGGACTAACACGAGACGACGTCGACCTGGTCAATGCCGCGGGAACCGAGTTTGACGAATCAAAATTTCTGTCCGGAAAACAATCGCCCGTTTACTTCGGCAGCGCGCTGACCAATTTTGGCGTCGAGCACTTTTTACGCGGATTTTTGAAACTCTGTCCGCCGCCGAGCGACCGCGAAAGCGACATCGGTCCGGTGCCAGCGAACCGCAGTGACTTCGCCGGTTTCGTCTTTAAGATCCAGGCCAATCTTGATCCACGACACCGCGACCGCGTCGCGTTCCTGCGAGTGTGTGCGGGGCGGTTCGAGCGTGACATGGAAGCGATCGTGGCACGGTCTGGAAAAAAAATTCGCTTGCCGCGGGCGCTTCGCATTTTTGGCCAAGACCGTCAAACGATGGACGAAGCATACCCGGGCGACATCATCGGGTTGGTCAATCCGGGCGAGTTTCTGCTGGGCGATACGATCTGCGTCGGCGAGCCGGTCAATTACGAGCCGCTGCCGCAATTCTCGCCGGAGTTCTTCGCCGTGCTGACGTGTACCGACACGTCGCGACGGAAACAATTCGATCGTGGGTTGGAACAGCTCGTCGAAGAGGGCGCGATCCAGATGTTTCATGATGCCCGCGCATTGACGAAAGAATTTATCCTCGCCGCGGTCGGTGAATTGCAATTCGACGTCGTGCAATTTCGGCTCGAATCGGAATACACGACTCAGACCAGCATCAGTTGGCGGCCCTACAAAATGGCTCGCTGGATCGAAGGCCCCGAGGACGCGGTGGACAATATCAAACTGCCTTACAGCGCCCGATTGGTGCGAGACCAATTCGGTCACGACGCGGTGCTGTTGCAGTCCGAGTGGGACGTCAAGGTTCTCGAGCGGGACAACACGGAATTGAAATTCCACGCGATCCGCGCGACCAAGTACGTTCGCTCCGCCGATGGCAAAACGGTGGCCGTAGTGACCTGAGCCATCAATGGTCTTGCGGAATATAAGTGTTCAACCCCGGTCGTGCGAAACACCCCAAAATGGGGCGTTCGGCACTGGGAATCAAATACTTTTCTTCCGTTCCTTGCTAAACAACGTATCCCTCAACGGAAAACTCGGATGATCGAATTGGGCGTAAACGTCGACCACGTCGCGACGCTGCGGCAAGCCCGCCGAACCTATGAACCCGACCCTGTCATCGCCGCGGCGCTCGCCGAACAGGGCGGCGCTGATGGCATCACGTTTCATATCCGCGAGGACCGGCGGCACATCCAAGACCGTGATGCGGAAGTGCTGATGCGGACCGTGACGGTGAAGACCAATTTAGAGATCGCCGCGGCGGATGAAGTCGTCGCCATCGCGTGTCGCCTGAAACCGACCTGGGCGCTGTTGGTTCCCGAGAGCCGCCAGGAAGTCACAACCGAAGGCGGACTGGACGTCGCCGGCGATAAAGGGCGCGTCGCCGGTGCGGTGCAGCGACTTCGCGACGAGGGGATCTTGGTCAGCCTATTTCTGGACGCCGACGAACGTCAAATCGATGCCGCGGTGCGAATGGGCGTCGACGCGGTCGAACTGCACACGGGGCCCTACGCGATCGCATCGCATCCGTCAGCTAGCGGTCCAGGCTTTGAATCGTCGCTCGCAAAATTGCAAATCGCGAGCAAACAAATCACCGCCGCTGGCATGAGATTGCACGCCGGCCATGGACTCAATTACGCCAACGTTCGACCCGTCGCGATGATCGATAACATGGTCGAGCTGAACATCGGCCACGCCATCATCAGCCGTGCAGTCATGGTGGGGATGCGTGACGCCGTCGCCGAGATGCGGCGGATCCTCGATTGCGTATCCCCGTAATCATTTCACTCTTTCCGCCTGGAGAGCCGAGCCTAAGCGAGGAGCGGGTCTTTAGTCTCTCTATGCACGCTCCCTTGCCCTGGCCGGACTGACGTCCGACCCTCTCGCGGCGCGGGCAGGGTAAAATCACATGGACGGCTTTTTTCTTTCTTCCAGCTCCATTTTATCCGTGACGCGGCGGACGCCCGGGATCGTCTGAAGGCATCGCAGGATCGGCTTGCGTTCGTTTTCCATCTTTAGCTTTCCCGTCAAGGTCACGTCACCGCTGCGGACATCAATGCTGATCTTATTGGCGGTCGTGCACTTCTGTTGCAATTTTCGTTGCAGCGCGACCAGCAAAGTTTTGTCTGGTACCTGCTTTCCGATCGCCATGGTTCACTCCTGGGTGAATGCGATTGCCCGAATGCAAACGTGCGTGGATCGACATACGTTCCCGCACCGGCATCCAATGGTCCCACCGGAATGACTCTGTCGGAGCCATCAAGCCTGCATCAGCGAAAAGCGGTGCTGAAAGAGAAGAGTGCATCGCGAAGATCGCGAGCGAAGGAATCCAGACCAAGCATCCGAGCTTGAATTGCGTAGACGTTCCCTGCCCAGTCTAAGCCTGAAACGTCGCCGTCTGGAGCTTAATCCAAAAGAAAAGCCCAAATGGCTAAGACAACGGAGCGTCCAGAAAACGCTCTCGGGTCTTTCATGGTGGGTTGGCGAACGCCCTATCGACGATCGTCTCGATCTCGATCGCTGCGGCCACCGCGTCCTTGTGGGCTCCGTTGGGAGCCGCCGGTGCGTTTGTGCCGTTCGATGTTGGAATCGACGAGCAGATTGATGGTATCGAGCCAAGTCGGCACGTTGCGATGACGAGCACCTGGCGCGGCAACTTGCACACCAGCAGGCTCGCTCGCGGGACGATCCGAGTCAGCCGCCGCCGTGATCTCGCGATCGCGAGCGTCCCCACGTCCTCGTGGACGGCGTCGACCGCGACTGGGGCGATCCTCCTCTTTTGGCGGCTCGACGATTTCGCCGAACAGGTCATCGGCATCGTCCAAAAACTCTGGTTCAATCTCAGCACCAAAGGATTCCGATTCGTCGACATCGCCATCATCGACGTCGTCCGATGATGCTTGTCGACCGACCTCCTTGTCGTCACGGTCACGTCCACCGCGTCCACGTCGTCCACGTCGGCGACGGGGACGAGCCACTTGATCGGTTTCGTCGCCACCGGCGTCACTCGTTTCGACAACCGAGACATCATCGTCAATCGTCATATCGTCATCGACAAAATCGATGTCGGGCAACGGCTCGCTACGTCGTCCCCGCGACGGTTCTCGCCTGGACGGTTCTCGCCTGGAAGCGTCGCGGCTAGATGGTTCTCTGCTAGCTGGTTCGCGGGTTGATTCGGCACGTGGCGACGAGTCGTCCACCGACATGCGTTGCCGCTGGCCTCGACGACCGCCTTGTCGATCCTCGTCCGCAGTGGACTTTTCCGTCGGCGCAATCGGATCTCGCTCACGACGTGGTGTCACCTCGCGTTCGGCACCGCCACGCTCGGAAGTCTCACGGCGTGGAGCGTCGCGGTCCGCAGGTTCTCGGCTCGAAGGTTCCTGGCGTCCCGAATTGCCACGTGACTCGCGTGGTTCGCGTCGACCACGGGAATCCGTCGGTGCGGTTTGGTTGCGAGCGGGTGCGGGCTCGTCATCGTCCACAAAGCCTGCGTCCCAACCGATCGCATCGGGTTCGCGTGCCTCGACGTCTCGGGGTCGGTCTTCTCGGGGTCGGTCTTCTCGCCCGCGATTTCGCGAACCGCCACGACGACCGCGGCCGCGACCTTGCGAATCCTCGTCACGTGGCGTGCCTGCATTGCGTACCGTTTCTGGTTTCTCGTCATCGTCGTCGATCAAATCGTCGGCGCCGCCGCCGACAAAAATCGACTCGCCATCATCGACGTCGTCCCAATCGATCAAGCCGTCCGCAAACCCGCTACGCGCCGAACGTTGCGGGTCCCGGTCCTCCTTGGGTGCTTCGCTGGATCGACGTGGCGCACGATCAACGGCATCGGTGCGCTTCGGTTCATCGCGTGACGCACGCGCCGGTTCGTTTCGTGAAACGCGAGCTGGTTCATCGCGTGAGGGACGCGCCGGTTCATCGCGTGAGGGACGCGCCGGTTCATCGCGTGAGGGACGCGGCGGTCGGCGTTCGCTCCGCATCGGTGCCTGGACCGGTGTCGGCGGTGCCTCGTCGTCAGCATCTGGATCATTGACCAATCCAGAGCCAAACCCACGACTTGGTGTCTGGCGTTTGAGAGGCTCGTCGCGGCGAACCGGTTCCGCAAACGCGGCCGGACGCACGTCTTCCTGGCGAGGCGGTGCAGCCTTCACGGCGACGACTTCATCCGGGACCGATTTGATCCCCAGGGTGCCAATCAACGTATCCCAAGCGGATCGTTTGGCGGGAGGCGCCGGTGCGGCGGCTCGCTCGGGCACATCGAATCCGGGAACGGTCGGATCGGGCATCGATTCAACGATTTCGGCCAACGGATCGCGTTTCGAGGTCGACGTGGGAGAAACGAACGAGGAATTGTCTTTCGCGGGGCTAGCGATTTCGGTTTCGGTTCGCTTTTTCGTCAGGTCGGTGGCGACGGGTTCAGCCGGGCCAGGCGTGCCAAGAATATTGGCGAGAATTTTCCAGTGATCGGACATCATGAGTCAGTGCAGTGCCAAAATAGTTTCGGATCGCGACGATTTCGCGCTCAACGCAGAACGTACTTATAGCCCGTTGGACCCATTTCCCAAAGCCCGACCGGCGTTTTTGTCTCTGAAAAAGCGGCCTTTGACCCTCAAAAAATCGAATTTACTCACCCAGCGTTTCCTCCAATCCACGCTCCTGGCGAGACGCCGGAATGATGTTGTCCAGCAACAATCCGATGCAGGCCCCGACCGCCATGCCCGTCGATCCGATCGCGATCACGATGCCCGCCAAACCCGTTGGCAACCAAGCGATATCCGTTTTCCCAGCGGCGGATTGAAAGTAAAAGGGCACGCTGAGACCCATGAACACCGCGAAACCGCCGATCAGCAAATTGCGGTCGCTGGCCAGATTGCACTTCGCAAATTGGCGAACCCCGACCGCAGCAATCAGGCCGAACAGGACGCAGTACAGGCCTCCGACGACCGGTTTGGGAATCGCAGCGGCGCAGGCACCAAATTTCCCAAACATGCCCAACAAAATCAAAAGGCACGCACCGACTTGAACCACATACCGGCTCGCAACTTTCGTCAATCCGATCAATCCGATGTTCTCGCTGTAGCTCGTGCTGCTGAACCCGCCAAGCATCCCCGTGATCGCACACGCGATGCCCTCCATGCCGATGCCGCGGCTGATTTCGGCTTCCGTCGGGTCGCCCGCCCCCGCCATGTTCTTGCACACATGGTAGTCGCCGAACGATTCGATGATCGATGCCAAATAACCGGCCAGTACCGCAACGATCGCTGCGGAAGTGAACACCGGCATTCCCCAGGGGAAGAACACATCCGTTCCCCTCACCCATGCCGAACCCTTGATCGCTGACAAATCGACGTGCGCCGGGTGACCGACCGCATACACGCCGGTCGCCGTCATCAGTCCGCAAATCCCGACACCGATCAGGATCGCCAGCAGCATCGGAAATAATTGAAAAATGCGGATATGTTTAGAGAGAACCTGTGAAAACAGAAAGATCATGGCCATCACGAGAATCGAAATCGGCCAGCTCGCCGCCGCCGTCGGCGCACCCACTTGGTACAACGCCAAACCGATCAACATGATCACGGGACCAACCACGACTGGGGAAAGGTAACGACGGACGACGCCCATCAGCCCCGAAAATCCGATGACCGATTCGACCAACGCTCCCACGATGATCGCCCCCGCGATCACGCACATCGCTGACGCGCCCGTTGTTTGCCATGCCGCGATGGCGGCCTCCACATCGACACTTGTTGAACCAACCGCTGCCCAGTCAGGCGCGGACGTGGACTGCTGCGCCGCAACGATGCCAAAAAATGCAGCCAGAAACGAGAACGAGACTCCCTGGATGATCGGCAATCGGCATCCCAGCGTCGATTGCAACAACGTCGCAACTCCGCTGCACAACATCACACTGCTGATCAGTACCCCCGTGTTGGACAACTGCATCGCGGCCAATCGCTGCGCCAATTCAGGAGCGATGCCATCAGGAATCGGCCACAGCAGGGGGCCAAAAAGAAGCGGCACCGCGACCGTCGAGCCGAACATCGTCAACACGTGTTGCAGCGCCAGAAATACTACCCGGGGAAACGGCGGCCGGTCGTCCAATCCATAAATCATAAAACGCTACGCATGCACCTTCCCGCCTGGTTAAGTGATTTGATTTTCGGTCGTGATGCCGGCCTGAGAAATCGAGTCTCGCGATACCGGCCACCAAAGATAGTCTCCGGCGTGGCAAAGGGTAACTCAGGAACGGGCCTATCGCACAGGGCCGCTCCTTGCGTCGCCGTCGAGATTCAGGGTAACGCTCAATCCGAACCGGATTTCGACCTTATCTCAAGACGTTGACGCAACCGTCCTACCAATCGCCGTGCTTCTATCCCTCGCTTGCTAAAAGGGTGATTTCAAAAAACCGCGAAGCTCGATGCCGCCGCCATTGATGACGACGCGAATGGCGCCATCTCGCGCCGTCACGGCAACCTCGCTGCCATACGCTTGCAGCATCTTGATCACCGCCGGGTTCTTCGCCCGATCACCGCCGCTGACGACCACCATTGACGGCCTGGCCCATTGCAGCATCTCTTTGGTCTTGGCCGAAAGACTGCCATGGTGTGGAGCCATCATGACGCCCCCGGGGATGGGCCGCGGCAGATTGACAACCGTTCGCGTTCCCGGCGGTTCCAGGTCACCAGGCAGTGTCAGGCTGCGTCCCTGGAAATCGATTCGAATTACCAAACTGTTCGCGTTGTCGCTGCCCGGCAAACGTGCCATCGGCGGATGCAAAATTTGAATCGCACGATCGGGATGCATGAATCCGTCAGCCACCGAAACCTCTCGGACCGGAATGCCATATCGTTCCAATTCCGCATGAATCTCAGCCAGTATCACGGAGTCGTCGTCGAACAATCCTGGCGGCGTGACCACCTCGCCAATACCGAACCGATGGACCAACCCAGGCAAGGCGTTGTAATGGTCGGCATCAGCGTGCGAAAGGATCACTGCGTCCAAACGCGTCAAGCCGCGTGACCAAAGCACATCCTCGATTCCCCGACTGGTCAAATCGTCGTTGCCAAGTCTTCCGGAATCGTAAAGATAATTCTCGCCCGTCGGCATCTCCAATAGAACGCTGGTTCCATGACCGACGTCGATAAAAATCGCGTCCAAAGAATCACGCGTTCGCCACTGCGGCGAGACCGCCAACGCGTACGCGACCGCGCACCAGATCAACGACCAGGAATAAAACGCAAGCTTCTTTTTGACCACATAACTGGTCGTGCAGATCGCGATGACCGTGACGTAATAAATCGTGACCCACCATGCTGGCGGCGATGGCAACCAAAAATGACCAAGCGGGATCGCGCTGGCCACATCGACCACCGCAACCATCGCTCGCAACGCCGCTTCGCAGACCATCCCGGGAATGATCGCGATCGGTTGCCAAATCCAACCCACCATGACCGCAAAGATGCCAGCGATGAGCGCGATCGCGGCGGGCAAGCCGAGCACAAGATTCGTCAAAATGGCGATCGGCGAAACGACATGGAAATTCAACCAAGTCAGCGGCACCGTGGTCAGTGTGATGCACAGACTGAGCCACAGCACTTGCCGAAGGCCGATCGCACGCCGCCGCAGCCAACGAGCTTGCCACGATCGTTTCGTGTCGATCAAGCCTTCGATCTTCGCTTCGCTCGACTCGTCATCGGCGATGTGTTGCGACGCGGGATCAATCGCGCGGGCACACGCGATCAATGTCGCCACCGAGATGAACGACAATTGCACGCCGACCTGTTCGACATTGGTCGGATTGAGCCACATCAATACCAGCGCCGCAAATGCGAGCGTGTTGAGCGGCCATGGCCGACGATTGATCATCAACGCCATCAGCATCGTCGCCACCAGAATCGCGGCGCGCATCACCGGCGGATTCGCACCCGTGATCGCGGCGAAGGCGAAACAGACCGCACCGACCAAGAGCACCAGTGATCGTTTACCCAAGCCCGCGATGACACCGAACGTGATCATTACGCCCGCGACAATCCCAAGGTGCAGACCGCTGACGGACAACAGGTGGATCGTTCCGGTTTCGAGCAACTTGTTTCGTGTATCGTTTTCCAGCCCAGCGCGTCTTCCAACGACCAACGCGCTCGCAATCGGCGCGGTCGTTTCGCTCAAACAAGACTGCAGCGTCCGCTCACCGCTGCGGCCCAGCGTGTCGGCAAGTCTTGCGATACTCCACGGACCCGCCCGCAGCAGTTTTAAATGTTGGATGCCGTTCACAAAAAGTCGTCCGTGATAGCGACGGTTTCTCGCGACGGTTCGGTAATCCGATTCGCCAGGGTTTGACGGTGCGCCGAAGCCGCGGATGTCGCCACCCAATTCGACATGATCGCCGATGCCAAGGGACGAACAATCATCCAAAACGACGACATAGATACCACCGGCAAACGCGGTCCAGTCGCGACCGTAGCGCACCTCGGTCACATCGGCGACAAACCGCGTTTCCCACTGCACCGGTACGCCGACGACTGTGCCCGGCGGCACATCGACGGGCCGTTGCGGCGGTCGATCGTAATTGGGTCGGCGCGACGGTCGGCGCTGGACGTCGCCGCGGACGATGGCGCGCAACAGGATCGGTTGACGCTCGCCGGTAATGACCGTTGCGAGCGACGACGATTGGTACGAATGTCGCTCGGTGCGCGCGTGGATCGCCCCAGCGATCGCGGTCAAAATCAACGCCAGTGCCCAGTTCATCCGCTGCCTCGCCGACGGTTGTGACCACAGCGTGACCCCGATGGCGGTGACCAAACTGGTCGCGACGAGGCCGCTTGCCAGCGTCAACGGTCCGGCTCGATCGGATAAGATACCCAGCAGGCCGGCCGCGGCGAGCGAAACCATCGGTTGGGCGCGAACATCAAAAACGCGTTCTCGCCGGTTCAGCCACATGGGTTTTGCCGACGCGTTGCCCAATTCGATTCACTCCGTTAACGACTGGTGGCGAAAGACCTGCGATGCGAAACACATACATTGACTCGGTGCATCATATCCTTGTGACGACGAGTTGGTTGCCTTTGGCACTGTGTCTATTTTTTCTGCGATGCGACGTCTCCAACGCGGACGAACCTCGTTACTCTGTTCCCACAAATCAATCGCCCATGGCCACGACATTGAGCTATCCGGAGACGACTCGCGCGGGCGTTGTCGATACGTATCATGGACGGACCGTCGCCGATCCGTACCGGTGGTTGGAGGATACCGAAAGCGCCGAGACGGCAGACTGGATTTCGCGACAAAATTCATTGACGCGACAATACCTTGATGCCATCCCCGAGCGGCCAAAAATGGCGGAGCGTCTCAAAGAATTGTGGAATTATGAACGCTACGGCTTGCCTGAAGTTCGCGGTGGACGATTTTTTTTCACCCACAACGATGGGCTGCAGAACCAGAGCGTGCTTTACGTCACGCAGGACATCAATGGCTCGCGCGATGTATTGATTGATCCCAACACGTTGTCCGCCGATGGCACGATATCGATGGCGTCGTGGGAACCTTCGGAGGATGGACGGTTGGTCGCGTACGCGATCGCGGACGGCGGCAGTGATTGGCGGACCTGGAAAGTCCGCGACGTCGAAACCGGCAAAGACCTCAAAGACGAAATTCGCTGGGTCAAATTTAGCGAGATCGCATGGTTGCCTGACGCCAGCGGATTCTTTTACGGCCGCTACGCCGCACCATTGCCGGGCGAAGAATTATCAGGCACCAATTACTTCCAAAAAGTTTACTTTCACCAACTCGGTGACGACCAAGAAAAAGACACCCTAGTCTTTGAACGC
>Ga0105045_10002060_pt1 | contig 16807 bp, 12 predicted proteins | sample MAT02_FD_78089 | JGI IMG/M metagenome (GOLD analysis project Ga0105045, IMG submission 78089) | Freshwater microbial communities from Lake Fryxell liftoff mats and glacier meltwater in Antarctica - MAT-02 (megahit assembly) | ecosystem: Environmental > Aquatic > Freshwater > Ice > Liftoff... | reverse complement strand
GGGGGGTTGGGCGGATTCGTCAAGAAGCTCTTCGGCGCCACGAAAGCCGATCCTGCTACCGTAGCTATCGAAACCAAACTAAAAGAACTCGATACGGCCGCAGCGGCGCGACAGCAACTCATCGCAGAAGCCGAAACGCACTACGACAGCTCGAAGTCGCAAATCCTCGGCGACGAACAAGGCCGCATCGCCGCGTGCCGGGGCGAGCAATTCGCCGATATCCAACACCGACGCGATTCCTTGAACAGCACCCGCCCGTCTGCCGGTCGAGATCAACTCCAGAAAACCCTGACGGAACTTGACGCCACAATCGCCGATTCGGAACACGCTCCGGCGACGCCACTCCGCGATACGATGAGCCGGCTCACAGTCGTCATCGGCCCGCTGAGCGCACTCGATTGCGATCCGTTTTTTGCGCCGACGCACCCCGAAGCCGAACCGGCGTTCGACCGCGTGCTCTTCGCCGATGCCGAAGATTTGAATGAAATCGACTTCGCCCGTGCCACCCGCTTGGCGAACGCTTGGACGATGCTCGGCAGCTTGGACATCCCCCGCCCCTCCTACCGCAATGGCAAACCGGGCCGCGGCGAATTCTTCCGCGATACCTTCGACGCCGTGCGGACGACTCCGTGGCGCGTGGAAAATGGTCGGTTCGTTGCGATCTTGGCGAAGTTCGATCCCCGTGGGATTCGCTCCGAGCCACTCGCCGACAACCCAGCGATCCAACTCCGCTTCGGCGATAGTGAACTCGCCGAAGTCGCCTTCCCACCGAGCTCCACACTGATCGACATCAAACGATTTCTATTGGCGGAGCTCGGCTCGCCGCAGGCCCAATTCCTCGGCTTGCCGGAATGGTCTGCCGATGCCGAATTCCTCGCCTGCACTTGGTCGAACTTGGGCCGTGCGTTCGGACTCGGTTCGGGGATTGAAGAATCGCTGCACGATGGTTATACGACGCAATTTCGCTTCGCCGTCGCCGAGGGCTGGACGCGCGACTCCGCCGAAGCGTGGTACGCCGAACATTTCGGGAATCGACCCGCCACCCGCGCCGCCGCGTTGGATCGCTAACCCTCCGCCACCGGCCCGACCAGTCCGTCCAGATAGATCATCGGCTCCCACCAAAGGGGGCGAAACTTCGGATGATCGGTGACGATGCGCCGGGTCTTCCGCAGCGGGTCGAGGATTTCGTCGCGCCACCAGAGGTAATAGTAAAGCAAGAACGAGCGCACGATGTCCCTGTCGGCGGTACCGCGGCCGACGCACTCGTTGACGAGCGCGAAGAAATCGAGGATGCGCGATGCGCGCTGATACACTTCGTCCACCGCCGGTTCGATGCCGCGGTGGGTCTCCGGGTTCGTGAGGTAATCGAGAAAGTGGTTGAGAGCCTCAGCCCGCTTGAACGGCGTCAGGTTCCGTTGGGCCACGACGAAATGCTGCCAGCCGACGTTGCGGGCGATGCGCATTTCCTCGGTGTAATATTGGCCGCACAAATCGAGGGCGAACTTCTCCCGGCTTTGGCCGCTCGGGATCACGTACAGGACGATAATGGGAATCAATACCGCCACCACCGGCCCGATCAGCGGCACGAAAAGATCCTTCAACAGTTCGTACTGGTTCTTCCCCTCGGCGGCGAAGAGAGCGGCCACCAGCACCACGAGCACGAGGGATACGATCCCCGACAAAGCCGCGAGGAGCGCGCGGGGTACTGACGGGCCGAACATAGTGGTCGGTTCTCGGTGGGCGGTAACGGAACTCGGTTAGCGTATCCGAACCGCACCGAGTCACGCTTTCAGCATCCCGACTTTCTTCGCGTAATCGAAGATGTTGCCGGCGTCGAGGATCGGGGCGATGTCGCCGAGGGGTTTGAGTTTCCACGCTTCGCCGGTGGTCTTGTTCTCCAAATCGCCGGTCGTCAGGTCGATCCGCAACACGTCGCCGGTGCAGATCGTGTCGATGAGCCGGCCTTCGCTCTCGATGGGCGTGAGGTACCCGCCGTTGATCGCGTTCCTATAAAAGATGCGGGCGTAGAATTCTGCGATCACCGCCAGAATCCCCGCCGCCGCCAACGCGATCGGGGCGTGCTCCCGACTGCTCCCGCAGCCGAAGTTTTTGCCGCCGAGGATGATTTTGTACGGTGAAATGAACTCGTCGATGGCGCTGTGGAACGGAACGTGCCCCTTCGGTAGCCCGGCTCCTTCGTCGGGTACACCGCTGAGTGCGAACTTGCCGAACATGCGATATTCGGCCGGGATCGACGGGTTGTAGGTCAGATAGTGAGCCGGGATGATTTGGTCGGTATCGACGTTGTCGCCCAAAACATACACGGGGCCTTCGACGAGGGTTTGCAGCATTTGGCGGATCCGGCTGGAACGTGGAGTCAATAGGATTTATACTATTCGGTTTCGCCCGCTGCGTCTGTCATCGCCCGACTTAGCTCCGCAACGCGAGGAAAGGGAAATCGCGTGCTAGGCTAGATGCGGCTCCCTTGCTATGCCGCAAGGCGAAACCGGGTTCGGAACAAAGGCAGCCACTGCCGACCGACTTTTCGAGTCACTCATGCGTGCACGAATCTTGGTAGAATCCGGCGAATGCTCTCCGCCAGCGGTCGATCTTGCGCCCGGGGTCACCATCACCTTCGGCCGCAGCCGCGACAACGTCTTCGTGGTCCGAGACGACCTCGTCTCGCGGTTGCATGCCAAGGTCTATTTCGAAGAAGGTCGCTGGTTGCTCCGCGACTTCGGTTTGAACGGCACCAAAGTCGCCGGAAACAAGATCAACAACGTCCTCGAATTGATCGACGGGGTCGAATTGCAAGTCGGCCACGTGCGCTTCCGTTACACGACGAACACCGGCATGCTGAGCCCGATGCCCGTGCCACCCCAGCAGGCGTCAGTGTCGAGTTTGACGCCACCGCCGATCGCGAACCCGGCCATGGCCGGGAGCTCGGTCGCCAAAGCGGTGACGACGATACAACCCGAGTATCGGGCTACCAAGCCCCACCCATTCGTCTACCGGGATCAAACTCCCCCTTCCCCGATCGTGATCGCGACCCCCGGCGACGAAGTCTTGAACGAGAGTGCACTGCGCGCGGATGAACTGACGGCGCTCGCTCGCTACATGACGACCGCGGTCACTACGGCCGACGCCCAAGAGCTTCTGCGGCTGACGCTGCGGACCGCGCTGAATCAGACTTCGGCCACGGTGGTCGGCTACCTCAGTTTAGACCCCGCGGAGCCGACGCCCAAGATGGTCCTGCCCGAGCGCGTCTCCGTCGATGTGCCCCTCAGCAGACGCCTCACCGAGCGCGTGCGCGAGCATCGCCGAGTCGTTTGGTTGTTCGGGGATGACAACCTGCGCAACAAACCCGTCGAGAGCCTCTCGGCATTCACCGATGCGGTCTGCTTGCCCATCGCGGGCGCCGGCGGGGAACCGATCGCGGCCCTGCACGCGTACCGGACGGGCCGCGGCTTCACGGAGCGCGACGTGAAATTCCTTGAGGCGCTAACGGGGTACTTGGCCCCCGCCCTCGAGAGCCAGCGGCACCGCCGCAAACTCGAAGCGGAAAACTCGCGGCTGCGCGGGGCTTCCGCCGTCGCCGACGAACTCATCGGCGATAGCTCGGCCATGATGAATCTGCGGCAACAAATCGGGCGCGGCGCCGCGATGCCGTTCACCGTCTTGATCCAAGGCGAGAGCGGCTCCGGGAAAGAACTCGTCGCCCTCGCCTTGCACAAACACGGCCCCCGCGCCGGCGGGCCGCTCGTGGTCGTCAACTGCGCCGCTTTCTCGGCTCCTCAACTCGAGGCGGAGTTATTCGGATACCGCAAAGGGGCCTTCGCCGGGGCCGATCGCGATCACCCCGGCCTGTTCGAACAAGCCGATGACGGAACGCTCTTCTTGGACGAAGTGGCCGAGCTCTCACCCGAATGCCAAGCGAAGTTGCTCAGGATCATCGAAGGTAAAGCTTACCGACCCGTCGGCGGGGTCAAAGACATCTCCGTCGATGTGCGGGTCGTCGCCGCGACCAACCGCGACCTCGAACAAGAAGTCCGGCTCGGCCGCTTCCGCCAAGATTTACTCTTCCGATTGAAGGTCATCCCCATCCGCGTCCCGCCGTTGCGGGAACACGCCGAAGACATCGCGGAGCTCTCGCGGTTTTTCTTGGAGCGGCTCTCGGTGCAATGCCGGCGCTCGGTTCGGCTGTCGAACGCTGCGGAGCAAAAGCTCTTCACTTATCCGTGGCCGGGCAACGTCCGTCAGCTGCGCGCCGTGCTCGAAAGCGCCGCGGCCATGAGCGAGACCGAAGTGATCGAAGCGGAGATGCTACCGTTGGCGGGCATCTATGAAGCGGTCGCCCCGAAAGCGACCGGCGTGACGGACGCCCCCAGCAGCTTGGATATCGACGACATCGAGACTTGGGCGATCATCAAGGCCCTCGGGCAGACGGCGGGGAATGTCAGCCAAGCGGCCCGCGTCCTCGGTATCAGCCGCGATACGCTCCACACGAAGCTGAAGAAGAAAAACATCGACCGCGTCTCGGCAATCGCCGCCGGGCAAACTTAGTCTACCGAAAGCACGGCCGGCGCATCTCCCAGCGGCCATTCGATGAGGTACTGCCGGCCACTTGAATCCCCGTCGATAACGATGACGCGGCGGAATCGAAGCGAGGCCGCGCGATCGCAGAGTTGGGCCTTCTTGGAAACGAGATCGCCCGGCCGCGGTGCGAACGACTCCGGCGGGTAGGCGACGTAGCCATAGCCGCTGGTCGGCATCGCATCGGGTAGCCCTTCCAACATCGCCAAGCCCGACACGGCGGGGCCGATGAACGGCCCGGCCAGCGCCGCCGTGGGATGGTCGGGCGGGAAGATGTCCCAATAGGCACGGTTGGTCTTGGGGATGTGCAAGACCGTCCGCTTCTTCACGGCCAACGGCAGTCGGTCGAGGGTCTTCAATAGCGTGATCACATCCCGTTTGGCGTCAGGTGTCGCTTCCGTTTCGCGCGTCTTTTGTATTATCCGATCCCATGCCGTGCCGAACTGTCCGGCCCGGAACGGCCCTTCCACTTCAACGATCCTCTCGCGTTTGGGGAACTCGTCTTCGCCCGGTGGCGGCCCGCGGAATCCGCGCGTGTGCAGATTATCGAGGGCGAACTCGTACCCTTCCGAAACGACGCGGAATCCGACGACGCCGAGCACGGTCAGCATCACGGCGATCAGCGGAATATTTGCGGGGGCCAGCGAACCGGGGCGTTTCCACCACGGCCCGACGGCCGCGATCCACGGCGGGAGCGATTGCATCGCCCCGAGCAATGCCGCGAGGGCCAACCACGTCTGGACGTCGAAAAAGTAGTAGGCGTCTTGGCGGAGCCGCAAACCGAAGGCCATGGTGAAACCGACGACTGCGACAACTGCAATGCATTCGATGTCGAGCAATCGGCCCGTGGAGAAATCGCGGAAAGTTTTGATTCCGGCACTGGCGGCGCGGATTCGCAAGGCCAACAAGAACCAAGCGAGGAGGATGATCGGGAAGATCGGCAGGGTCCGCGCATCGACCAAGCCCGAAGTCAAGAAATACCGGAGCTTCACCGCCGGGTCGCTGTAAGCGGTGCTGTAAACCTGCGGAATCAAGAGCAACACCGCGATTGCGGACAAGCCGAGCGCCAGCAACGTGGCCCGACTCCGACGCGGCCCACCGGCGCGAACCAGCGCGTAGCCGGCGGCGACGAGCAGCAGCGGGCCGACGGAAATCTTGCAGGCCATGAGCTCCGCGACGACGAACGGAAAGACGGCGACCGCGGCCCAGCGATCGAGCCGAGTCAGCGACGCTGGTTCGTTCCTCCACCGCATCCATGCCGGTCGAGCCGCCGCCACCGCCAGCAACAAACCCGTCAGCGACAAGCCGAACGACTCCGACACGGCGGGGTACCACCCGAAAAATAAGTACGTCAGTTGCGACGCGGTCAACGGCAACCAGCCGACGAGCGCGGCGAGGACGACGACCCACGTCCGCACGCCCCACGCGATCGGCGTGCGGCCGTCGCCCGTGAAGGCCGTGCCCGCGAGGCCGATGGCGAACACGAACAGCGGGAGGAAGATCACCGCGTATCCGAGCTGGTAAAAGTCGATTACGCCGATGTCGAGGAGCGTGCTGTACTGGGCGAAGAGCCAGTGGCTGCCGAAGTGGTAGCGGTACTGGGGCAGGCCGTCCAAGCCGGTCGAGGGGACGCCGTAAGTGCGGATCATGTTGCAATACGCGGCGTGGTGCAGTGTATCCGAATGGCCGATGCCCCCGGCCAGCGATTCGAGGAACAGCGGGCTGTGGTAGTGCTGGGAACAGGACATGGCGAACAGGCCGAGTGCGAGTGCGACCGTCCCGATGGCTGAAAACACCAGGCGGAACAAGCGAGCGTGCGGCAGGGTCATTCGCATTCGGATCAACAGCACCACGGTTCCGCAGACGGCGACGGGGATCGCGGCGAACGGCCCGACGACCGCCCCGATGGCGGCGAGCAGCAGTACGGCGAAGAACGTGAGCGCCCCATCGCTGAGCAGCCAAGTGTCGCGGTGGATCGGGTATCGCTGCGCCAGCAGAGTCCGAAAGCCATAGGCGAAGTGGATGAGGAACCAACACACCCCGATCGCGAGTAAGACCGGCCCCGGCGGGTTGTCCCGCCAGCCAAGGCGACAGGCGAAGTAGGCGGCCCCGATGACGGTGGCCATTCCCGAGGCCACGAACGCGGTGCCCGAATCGCCGCGGTTCATGGCGAGACCGCCGCTTCCGGTTCGCCTTCGAGCAACTCCGCGATCACCGCATCGGGCCGGCCCGAGACTTGATCGTAGATCCGCCAAACGTACTCGCCGATGAGGCCGAGCATGAAGATGACGACGCCGAACAGGAAACTGATGAGGCAGGCCAGCGTCGCGAAACCGGGGACTTCGTACTGGCCCAAAATGCCGTTGATCACAACGAACGCGCCGTAGCCCAAACTGAGGACGCTCACCGCGGCGCCGAGCCCGCCCATCAAGCGCAGCGGCGTCGGCGAGAAGCCGAGCAGTGTATCGGCGAAGAACTTCAACTTCTTGGAGAAGGTCCAGCGCGAGCGGCCGTGCTTGCGCTCGCGGCGATCGTATTCGATCATCTCGGGTTTGAAGCCGAGCCAATAGGAGAACACCTGCGGATTGATGTTCTTTCCCACGCCGAGCAGGTGCGGGACGAAGGCGCGATCCATGAGCGCCAGATCGAAGCCCCCGTCCGGGTAGCCTTTGACGACGAGAAATCGCAGCAGTCGGTAGTAAAGCGCTGCGTAAAGCCGTGTGAAGAACGGATCGGTCCGTTCGCGGCGGACGCACGCAATGAACTTGGCCCCGGCCAGCCAACGGTCGACCATTTCCAAAATCAGCTCGGGGGGATCTTGGAGATCCGCGGCGAGCACGAGGAAACAATCGCCGGTGACGAACTTCAATCCCGTTTTGTACGACGCTTGCACCGCCCCGAAGTTCCGCGTGAAGCGCACGAGTCGGGTCGCCGGGCGGGCCTTGCGGATCGCGAGCAGCTCCGCGAACGAACCGTCGGCGGAGCCATCGTCGACGAAAATCAGTTCGAGCGCGACCGCGCGCTCGAGGAGTTTCCCTTCCACGATCCGCAATTCTCGGAACAAGAGCTGTAGCGAACCCTCGTTGAAGTAGACCGGCACGACGACCGAAAGCTTTTTCACGCGAGCGCCTCCAGAATCTGCCCGGCTCGCCAAGTGGTCAAGTCGATGCGGTAGTGGTCGTGGACAACGGCCCGAGCGCCGAAGCCCTCTTTTTGATCGATCAAACCGCGGTTCAGTTTCCGGCCGCCCTGTTCGTTCGAAATGCCGAAGTCGAAGTAGCGTTCGCCGCGGGGGTGAGTCAACAGATGGTCGAACAGACCATCGAGCGCCCCGCGCTTCCGGCCCTCGTCCGTCGAAGCGATGTACTGGACGTGGGCCACGGTCGCGCTCGTGTACAGCACGACGCCGCCGAGCAACCGCGCCCCATCGCGGCAGGCGACGAGGCGGATGTTTTCGGGGAACCGCGCCCGCAACGATTCGATTTCGGCGAGGGAATGCACCGGGGCGACGCCGTATTTCTCGGCGAGGTTGGCCGCGACGACGTTCCAGTATTCGGCGAAGCCCGGTTCCTCGGCGAAGGTCAGCCCTTCCTTGCGGGCTTTATTCACCGAGCGCGCCCGGCGTTCTTGATAAGGCAGTGCGGCGCGCCGATCGACCACCGCGAGCACGTCCCGACGAACGAGTGTCGCATTCGCCAAGAAGAGCGCGTAGCGATCCTCCTCGGCCGGGTGAATGTGGTATATCATCGGGATCGTTTTGTATTTCCACGACCCGAAACCTTGTTCCACCAGATACGCCGCCGTCGCTTCGAACACTTCCAGCATCGCCGGCACTTTCATGTCCGGCCCTGTCACGAAGCCGCCGTAGGTCAGCCCGCCGTGGCTACCGTAATTCGAACCGTCGGCGTGGCCCGGCAACAGGGCCCGCAGCGTTCCGCCGTCGTCCCGGATCAACAACGAGTGGTCGGCGAAGCGGTCGGCGTGGTAGTCCATATAGCCGCGCCGGAATAGGAACGTGCCGTTCTTACTGCCGGCGACGAAGGCGTCCCAAGCAGCGGCGGTAGCCGGGTTGTAGCGCTCGACGAGCATCGTCATCCTTCTTCCCACACGGCGGCGCCGAAGCCGGTCGCGCCGTGGCGGTTGCCGTTGTAGAACATGAGCCGCCTTCCGCCCGCGTCGATCACGGCCGGGTAGCAGATCATCTCGCTGTCCCACCCTTCGGCCGAGACGCCGATGCCGACGAGTTCGTCGCGGCGCGTCCACGCGAGCCCATCGGGGGATTCGGCGTAGCCGATGCAGTACGGCGCGGTCCGCGAGCGGATGGAGTACCACATGCGGTAGCAATCGGGATCCCGTACGACCCAAGGCCGTCCGATACCGAACTCGTCCGGGCCCAAATGGCCGATGCAAACCGGCCCGCCATCGCTCCACGCGAACCCGTCGGTCGATTCCGCATGGCGGACGACATAGCGGGGATACGGGCTACCGGATACTTGGGTCCAATCGAGCGCCGAAACGTACCACGCCCGATAGCGGCCGCCGTCGAATAGTACGCTCGTCGCCGAGCGCAGGAACGGTTCGCGGTCGGTGCGGTCGAGCACCGGGGCCTTCGATACTCGCTCGAGTCCGCCGGTGGAATCGAATTTCGCCAAGCCGGCGAACAGCGCATAGGGGACGCGCTGGAGGCGCTGCCAGCCGATGTAATACATATGAGGCTCTCCGTTCACCGAGACGACGCACGACGGATTCACGCCGCTGTCGTCGAAGGCGCCCGGTTGCCCGAGATCGAACACCGGCTCGGCAGAAGTGCGGATCACGCGCAGCGGATTGCCAGGGTCGACGTCGGCGTAGCCGATGCGGCCGAATTTTTGGTCGTCGAGTGCCGCGAAGAAGACGCGGATCGAGCCGTCGCCCTGTCGCATCGGCGTCGGCAGATGGGCGTAACCGCGCGCCCACCATCGGTCGCCGGGAGGCCGGTAGACGAAGCCGAGTTTGCGCCAGCTCATGCCGGAGCCCCCGCTTCCGTAGGCTTCGAGCGGGGGCTGCACTTGGCGAAGACCCAGCGCGTACCGCGGGCGAATGGCTCGGGCCGGAAGACCGTGAACCAAAGGACGACCCCGGCATAGATGCAGGTCCCGCCGAGGATCAGGTACGTTTTGTTGATCATGTACCCGCCGAAGTGCATGAAGAACCGCTGCATCGGGAAGTCGTAAATCAGGTCGGCTTCCGGCCACGGCTTGCGGTTCAACGGCAGCCAGACGTGCGACATCAAAATGGCGTACACGAGCAGGATCACCCATTGGCCGCGATACGCGATGCGATCTTGCAGCGCCCACGCCGTCAGCAGCGCTACGATGGGAAAGTACGCTTGGCTGGCGCGCGATTCCGGATTGATGCCCATCAATCCGCCGGCTGCGAGTGCGACCACGAGGCCGACGCCGACGCGCTGGGCGAGCGCGCAGACTTCTTTCCAGAGGAACGCCGCGATCAAGATGACCGGCCCGTACCACACGACGTGCCCGACGCCGAAGAGCAAGGGCTTCGCCACGCTGGTGACCAAGATGCGCCGGATGAAATCGAGCGGGGTCAACGGCAAATACGGGGACGGGAAAAGGTGTTCGATGGGATGGAAAATCTCCTTGGTGATCTTCACCGTCGCCACCACGAGTACGCAGCCAACCGCCGCGCGCCAATCGATGTAAGTCCGCCAATCGTAGAGCGCGCCGAAGTCGAACAGCGGGCGGAAGAAGTGGTACAGAAACGCCGCGAGGCACACGAGGCTGATCGCGAGCGCGGACTTCACCACTTCGGTCGGGATCACGCCGTAATACAGTTCGACGAAGACGAGGTAGTAGGCCCCGCCGACGACGAGGAGCGCGAGAGCACCCGCGGCCCAAACGTTCAACCCGTACGGCGCCGGCGTGGGCTCGGTCGCCGCACCGCTCCGGCGCGGGAAGACCAAAAAGCCGATGGTGAGCGGCAGCATCGCCGGCCAAGCGAACGAGCCGGCGATCGTCGCCAGCGCGACGCAGAGCGTCCATCGCTTCAGGTAGGCGAGCAGCGCGAACGCCGAGGCTGCCAAGGCCCAGACGTCGGTGACGCAGGCGGAGTAGTAGTGCTGCTTGAGGTGGACGTAGTTGAGGAAGAAGCCGCCGAAGAGGAGCCACTTGCCTTTGGTGTCGAGGCCGAGTGCATCGGCGCAGGCGAGTAGCAGATAGAGGATGAGGACATATAAGAGGAGGTTGTAAATGGAGAACGCTATCAGCACATCGGGACCGTCGAGCGGTCGGCCGAGGGCTTTGAGGCTGTAATGCACGACGAGGCTCGGCAAACAGCGGTGACCGGTGTAGACGCTGAGCTTGGGCATCTCGTTCGGCCAGAGCTGCGTCATGTCGCGGTAGGCGGTGCCATCCCAACCGAAACCGTCGGCGCGCAGGAGCCGCTCCCCCCAACCGATGCTCACAATACCCCAGCCGATGAGCAGCGCCGCCATGACGACGCCGGGGCGCTCCCGGAGCAAAAGGAGTATGCGATTCATGTCCCCTCCCGGACTTTGAAATACGTCGTCGCCGCGATTTTGGCGAGCTCCGGCGTCGCCGCCTTCACCAAGGTATCGGCGGGCAAGTTTTTGATCACGACGGCCCCCGCCCCGACGAGGCAATCGGCGCCGATCGTCACGTTGTTGGCGATGGCCGCGTTGACGCCGAAGAAGCCGTTGGCACCGATGTCGCAGAAGCCCGAGACGACGACATGGGACGAAATGAACGCGTGGTCGCCGATGGTCGAATGGTGGCCGATGTGGTTGCCGCTCCACAGAACGACGTCGTTGCCGATCGTGACGAATGGCTGGATCACGTTGTCTTCGAAGATGAAGCAGTGTTCGCCGAGTTTGACATTCCGCCAAACGAACGCCCGCGGGCTGATGTACGAGGCCGGGGCGTATCCTTTGGCCTTGGCTTCGCGGTAGAAGCGCGCCCGCAACCGATTCAACTGCGTGTAAACGAGCGCCGCATAGAAATGGTGCTGCGCCGGGGCGTACAACGATTCGAGATCTTCGAAGGCGACCACGGGCACGCCGAACAAGCTTTCGCGCTTGCGGAATTCCCGTTCGACGGCGAACGCGACGACTTCGTACGGCGAGTCGTGCGTGAAATATTCGTACGCGATCTCGGCGAACGCGCTGTCGCCGATGAGGATGAGTTTGCGATCCTTCGCCATCGTCCACCTTTCGATCAGGGCCGTTCGATGAGGATGTCTTCGCGCCGGTTCGCCATCGGCAACGCCTTCGCCTGCGGCAGCACGTAGGCGTGGAACCCGGCGGCCCGGCAGCGCGCGAGGATCGCCAACACGACGGCGTCGTCGAGTTTGCCCGGCTCCGGGTTGTTGAAGGTCACATCCGGTTTTTCGGTGCTGCCGGTGTACTCGAAATGGCTCTTCGCGCCGGCGTCCGAGGCGAAGAACCGCTTGCGCATCGACACGTTCGGGATGTCGCCGAGCAAGCAGGCGCCGCCGGGGGCGAGCAATTCCAACAGCCGGTCGAGGAAGTCGAACAGCGGTTGCTCGGGGAAGATGTAGTGCAGCACGCTGTAGCAGAGGATCGCATCGACCCGGCCCGCGTAGGGTTCGAGCGCCGCGGCCGACTCGGCCGGGTAGCGACCCGCGATCTTGTGCACGCCGGGGCCGTCGGGCAGTTGCGTCAGCATCTCGGCGGAGTCGCACAGCAATGTCGTGTGCCCCCGGTGCGAGCCGAGGTCGAGCAGCAAATGCGGCAGCTCGCTGCAGCCGGCGCCCAAGTCGAGGACGATTTTCCCGTCGGCTTCGAGCATCGGTAGCTTCGCCACGATGTCGGCGAAGATGGCGGGTTCGTACCCTGCGCGATACGAATCGGGGAAGCCGATCTTCTGATAGCGGCTCAGCCCTTCAGCTTTCGCCAACTCGCGGAAGCCGTCGAACGTCAGATCCTTGAAGCGCCGGTGATCCACTTCCACGGCCGAGCGAACGCTCGATGAAATGGCGGGGGGAGCCGGCTTCGGCGCTGCGACCGATTCGATCACTGCGACCGCCGGAGCCGCCACCGGTACGACTGGCGTCCAATATTTGTCGCGGTGCATCCGGTAGAAGTCGAGCGTCCGCTTCATGCCCTCTTCGAGACTCGTCGTCGGCGCCCATCCGACGAGCGTACGGATCTTCGTGATGTCCGAATAGAAATCGCCCGGTTCTTGGGCCTTGCGCTCCGGCGTGAACGGTGCGTATTCCCAGGTCGCCCCCTCGCAGACGCGCGTCAGTAATTCGGCGAGATCGAGGAAGTTCGTCGGGCTATCGACGCCGACGTTGAAGATTTCCCCGTCGGCTTTTTCCGATATCGCCGTGAGGAGCATCGCGTCGATGCAGTCGTCGATGTACAAGAAGTCGCGCAGCGCGCGGCCGGTGCCGAAGACGCGGATCGGTGATTTGTCCAGCGCCATCCGCACGAACCAATTCGCCACGCCGTAGTGCGAGTGCTTCATCTGCGCCCGCGGGCCGTAGATGTTCGTCAAGCGCAGCAGCACCGCCGGGATGCCGTGGACTTGGTTGTAAACTTGGATGATCTTCTCGGCCGAGAGGTTGGAGATTTCGTAGATGCCCTTCGGATTCGTCGCGGCCAATTCGTTCACGGGGCAATGGACGGTGCTGCCGTACTGCCCGCGCGTGCCGGTGAAGATGACCCGCGCTTTCGAATTGTGGAGCCGCAGGGCCTCCATCAGCACGGCCGTGCCTTTGATGTTGTATTCGATGTCCGGGAACGGGTCGGTCATACTCTTGATGTGCGAGACCTGCCCGGCGAGATGGAAGACGAAATCCTGCCCGCGCACGAGCCAATCCATAGCGTGGCGGTCGCAGATGTCGCCGAAGTTCACCGCGACGCGGTCCTTCACCGGCTCGATATTGAAGAGGTTGCCACCGTAGTCGGGGATCATCGCATCGACGACGGTGACGCGGGCGCCCGCCCCGACGAGGCGGATCGCCAAGCTCGACCCGATGAAGCCGAGACCGCCGGTGATCAGAATTCGGGCGCCGTCGAAGGCGGTCATCGGCTCCCTCCGCCGGGGAACGACGCGACCGCGGCGCACACGGTTTCGACATCCGCCGCGCTCAGGCCGACGGACAACGGCAGCGACAGCACTTCGCGGGCAGCGGCTTCGGCGGCGGGCAGACTGCCGTGCCCGTAACTCAAGTCGGCGTACGCCGGTTGCAGGTGAACCGGCAGCGGATAATGGACGCTCGAACCGACGCCGTGATCCGCCATCCACTTCCGCATCGCATCGCGCTGCGGATGGCGGAGCACGAACAGGTGATAGACGTGGCCGATATCCGCCGCCGGTTCCGGCAGGCAGCGATTCCCCAAGTGACTCCGATAGGCACCGGCGATCCGGCGACGCTCTGCAGTGTGATCCGGCAGATGCGCGAGCAAGACGCGCAGGATCGCCGTTTGAATGTCGTCGAGCCGGCTGTTGATGCCGCGCTCCAAGTGCTGGTATTGCTTCGCTTGGCCGTAGTTCCGCAAGCGGCGGATGCGCTCGGCCAGGGCGGCGTCCGAAGTCAGAATCGCGCCGCCGTCGCCGAAGGCGCCGAGGTTCTTCGTCGGGTAAAAGCTGAATGCGGCGATGTCACCGAAGGTGCCGACGACTCTGCCGCCGAGGGTTGCACCGTGCGCTTGGGCGCAATCTTCGAGCACCAGCAACCCGGCCGGGCGGGCGATGGCCAAGATCGCGGGCATGTCCGCCGGCCGGCCGTACAAGTGCACGGGAACCACGGCCCGCGTCCGCGGCGTGAGCGACGCGCGGATCGCCGCCGGGCTGATGTTGCATGTGAGCGGGTCGATGTCGGCGAAGACGGGAATCGCACCGGCACGCTCGATGGCGCACACCGTGGGCACGGCGGTCATCGGCGTCGTGATGACTTCGTCGCCGGGGCCGATGCCGGCGCCGCGCAGGGCGAGTTCGATGGCGTCGGTGCCGTTGGCCACGGCGATGGCGTGTTGGCCGGAACCGTGGTACGCGGCGAATTCGGCTTCGAACGCATCGACTTCGGGGCCGAGGATGAACCAACCCCGATCGAGCACGCGGGCCACGGCTGCGTCGATTTCGGCGCGGTATTTGGTGACTAGCGGGCGCAGGTCGTTGAAGGGGATCACGCCACGACCTCCGCAGTCGCCGCGCGGCCCGGCCAAAAGAGCGCGATCGCCCCCGGCAGCGTCCACGCGATGCTGATGAGCCGGATCAACACCATCATCGCACCTCCGAGTTCCACGCCGAACGCCGCGAACATCCGATCCGCGGCCACTTCCGCCACGCCGATGCCGCCGGGGCTGATCGGCAGGCAATTCACGATCACCAACAAGAACCCCGCCAGCGAACTCGCTTCCATGGTCACGGGTTGATCGAGCACCGCACCCGCCGCCCAAAACGACAACAGCACGAGGCCGTTGCTGATCAGCGACAAACCGAGGCAGAGGGCCAACGTGCCCTTCGCCGCCGCGTAGTTTTCGCACGAGTGGTTCCACGCCTCGCGCCACGCCCCCGGCAAGATTGACAACACCCTCCGCCGCGTCGGATGCCAGAGAACGCCCAGAATTCCCAGCGTTCCCGCGAGGAACAGTGCGACGACGACCGCGGCGACTTCCGCGACCCCTTGGGGGAGCGGGCCATAATAGCTAAGCCAGAGAATTGAGGGAAGCCCGAGTAGCAAGAGCGAATACAGCCCCAAAACGCGGTCGGCAAGCACGGTGGACAAAGCTCGCGCCCGGCCCGCTTCGCGGTGGCGGTTGATCAAGATTCCGCGGGCCACATCGCCGCCGGCCCCGCCCGGCAAGAGCAGCGATCCGAAGTAGCCGGCCCACGTCAGCCAAAGCACGCGGCCGAAGGGTTCGCCGACGCTCTGCGCCCGCAGCAGCAGCCACCACCGGACGGCCGGTAGGAAAAGCGATCCGAGAATGATCGCCGTCAGCAGAGCCAGGGATCCCGAGAGCGGCAGTTCGACGAGGCGTGCGAGGCCGAGGCGTCCCGTCGCCGCGAGCGCCGCGATCAACCCCACGGCGATGGCGATCCGCAGCACGTTGAGCCAAGCCGACCGAGATCGAAGGTATCGACCGAGTTTACCCACGCTTGCGTGTCTCCGCGGTCACCCGGCCAACAGCTCATCGAACAAGCCCGCAAACTTCGCTTCGATGGCCTCGTTCGTGAACTTCTCTTGATAGCGTTTCCAGCCGGCGTGCAGATGCTGTTCGCGCACGTCCGGGTCGGTCAACACGCCATCGAGGCGGTCGGCCAAAGACTCCGCATTGCCCTCGGCGTAGAAGGCCGCATCGCCGCCCGTATAGCCGACCGCCGCATTCGGCACGGCCACCACCGGCACGCGCAAGCCCATCGCTTCGACGAGCGGCACACAGAAACCCTCGTGCAAACTCGTGACCAGAAGCACATCGGCCGTGAGGTAGAGGGCCTTCAACTGCGGCACCGACACCTTCCCGGTGATCAGCACGTGCCCGCCGAGCTCGAGTTTCTCGATCATCGCGTGGACTTCGGCCGAGTGATTCGGGATCGGTTGATCGCCGACGATCACGAGCCGCGAATGCGGGTTGAAGCGCCGTCGGTATTCGGCGAACGCCTCCAGAGCCAGCGGGATGTTCTTGTTCGGTACCACCCGCCCGATGAGCAAGAGGTTCGTCGTCCAGTCGTCGAGGCCCGACGCGGCCCGGTAGTCCGGCTCCAGCGTCAGCAGCTGATCGGCGTGGTGGAACGGCGGCAGTTCATGGAATTCCCGGCCCGGTTTGAATTCGCGGATGTGCTCGCCGTTGTAAAGCGAATCGGCCCAGAGGATCGCTTTCGACTTCGCCAACCGGCCGACTTGGGCGATACCGTCTTCACAAGCTTGGGCCACTTCCGGGTTCAACTCTTTGAAGAACTTCGGCGGCGTCACGTTGTGGTACTTCACCGCTTTGCGCCGGGCCGGGGCCGACTCGATGATCTTCACGCCCGACTCGAAGCCGATGGAGTGGTGGTAAATCACCACGTCGTCCGGCGAGCGGAACGACCGGGCAAACTCGTGCATGAGTTTGGTCGGCTCGGCGATGTGCGACCGCGTGACGAAGAATTCCACGTCGATGCCGCGGCCGCGAATGTGCTTGGCCATGCCGAGGGCGTCGTTGCCGACGGCGTCGCCATCGGCGAGGGTG
>Ga0105045_10002059_pt1 | contig 16809 bp, 10 predicted proteins | sample MAT02_FD_78089 | JGI IMG/M metagenome (GOLD analysis project Ga0105045, IMG submission 78089) | Freshwater microbial communities from Lake Fryxell liftoff mats and glacier meltwater in Antarctica - MAT-02 (megahit assembly) | ecosystem: Environmental > Aquatic > Freshwater > Ice > Liftoff... | reverse complement strand
GCGACGGGCGCGCCGGGTTTTGGTAGCGTGACGCGATGGTACGTCCTGCTCTGTCCCGGCTCTCGTGGGTGAGTCTCGTGTTGTTCACGGGGGGTTGCCCGCGCAACGAAAAATTCGCCGATGACCCCGAGGAGGTCACGAGCACGGGGACGGGCACGAGCACGGGCGAGGCCGCGAAGTATCGCGCGAGCATTCGCCGGACCAGCTACGGGGTGGCGCACATCATGGCGGAGGACCTCGGGAGCGCGGGCTTTGGGCAGGCCTACGCGTTCGCGCAGGATCATGCGTGCGTGCTGGCCGATCAGATCGTCAAGGTCCGCAGCGAGCGGGCGTCGTTCTTCGGGCCGGGCCCCGGGGACGCGAACATCGAGAGTGACCTCGGCTATCTGGCGCTCGACGTGAAGGGCCGCGCGGAGGCGGGGCTCGGCAGTCAGCCGGAGCCGGTGCGGGCGCTCATCGAGGGTTACGTGGCCGGCTACAACCAGTACCTGGCGGACACGGGGGCCGACATGGTGCCGGGCACGTGCAAGGGGCAGGCGTGGTTGCGGCCGATCTCGTCGATTGACCTGTTCGCGTACTACGTCGACCTCGGCTTGCTGGCGAGTGGTAATCCGCTGCTCAACTACATCGCCACGGCGAAGCCGCCGGGCTCGCCGCTGGTCGAGCCGGGCGGGCCGGTGTCGGGGCTGCGCGGGCCGAAGGCGACGGGCTTCGGGAGCAACGGCTGGGCGGTCGGTGGCACGCGCACGGCGAGCGGGGCGGGCATGGTGGTGGCCAACCCGCACTTCCCGTGGGAGGGCGAGCTCAAGCTGTGGGAGAGCCACGTGACGGTGCCGGGCGTGCTCAACATCTACGGGGTCGGACTGATGGGCGTGCCGGGGGCGCTGATCGGTTTTAATGATGAGGTCGGCTGGACGCATACGTTCTCGGATGGCCAGCGCTTTAATATCTACGCGCTCGAGCTGGTCGAGGGCGACCCGACCTCGTACCTGTACGACGGCAAGCCGCGGGCGATGGAGGCGCGTGACTACGAGGTATCGGTGCGCCAGCAGGACGGCACCCAGGCGAAGGTGCAGCGCACGCTGTATTTCAGCCATTACGGGCCGATCCTCAACGTCGACCCGTTTGGCTGGAGCTCGAGCTTGGCGCTGACTTACCGCGACGCGAACATCGAGAACACGCGGCTGATCGAGCAGTTCTTCGGCATGAACAGCGCGCGCTCGCTGGCGGAGTTCCAGAAGGTCTACGAGGATGTCGGCGGGGTGCCGTGGGTCAACACGATGGCGGCCGACCGAAGCGGCAAGGCCTGGTACATCGACGCCTCGGCGACGCCGCGCCTGAGCCCGGCGGCGATCGCCGGCTGGCTGAAGGCGGTCGAGGAGGGCGAGTTTCTTACGGGGGTGCTCGCCGAGCAGGGCCTGGTGCTGCTCGACGGCAGCAGCTCGGTCAACGAATGGGTGGAGGTCCCGGGGGCGCGTAGCCCGGGCCTGGTGCCGTTCGCGGAGCAGCCGCAGCAGGAGCGCGACGACTTCGTGTTCAACGCGAACGACAGCCACTGGCTGAGTAACCCGGCGGCCCCGCTGGAGGGTTATTCGCCGCTGCACGGGTTCGAGCGGGTGCCACAGAGCCCGCGCACGCGCATGAATATGCGCCTGTTGACCGAGCAGGGCGGCGCGTCGGGGGCCGACGGCAAGTTCACGATCGAGGAGCTGCAGGCGGCGATCATGGGCAACCGTTCGTTCACGGCGGAGCTGCTGCTGGACGCGGTGGTCGAGCGCTGCGCGGGCGTGAAGTCGGTGATGGTGATCGACGAGGTGGTCGACATCCAGGCCGGCTGCGACTTGCTCACGGCGTGGGACGGCCAGTACGACCCGGACAGCGTCGGCGCGATCGTGTGGCGCGAGTTCCTCGGGGCGTTCGCGTTCCAGAGCGTCACCGACTTCGGGCCCTTGCTCGCGGTGGCCTTCGACCCCGAGGACCCGCTGGAGACGCCGAACACGCTGGCCGACCCGCCGGCGATGGGCGAGGACAAGGTGCTGGTCGGCCTCGGACGCGGATTACAGGCGCTGGCGTCGGCCGGCGTGGCGATCGACAGCCCGCTCGCGGCGGTCCAGCGGGCGCCGCGGGGCAGCGAGCTGTTCGGGGTGCCGGGCGGCCAGAGCCGCGACGGCACGGCGAACATCGTCACTTACTCCGTGCTCAAGACGACGCTCGAGCCGTCGACGCCGCGCGGTGAGGTGCTCAACGCGGCGACCGGGCTCACGAAGGACGGCTACGTGGTCAACTACGGGGCCTCGTTCGTGATGGCGCTCGAGATGGGCAAGGACGGCCCGCGCGGCCAGGCGTTCCTGACTTACGGGGAGTCGGACGACCCGGCCTCGCCGCACTTCGCGGACCAGATGGCGCTGTTCGCGAGCCAGCAATGGCGCCCGATCGTGTTCACGGAGGCGGACATCGCCGCAGACCCGGCGTTGGCGACGGTCGAGGTCGCGGGCGGCGAGTGAAGGCCCACGGCCCGCGCGATCCTGATACGGTGCGCGCATGAGGCGGTCCCTCGTCTACGCCGGCATCTTCGCGGTGGCGCTCGCGACCTTGATGCTGGAGATCCTGCTGACGCGGATCACCAGCGTGATCGCGTGGTACCACCTCGCGTTCTTCGTCATCGCCCTGGCGATGCTCGGCATGACGGCGGGCGCGGTGATCGTGTTCCTGTGGCCGCGGGCGTTCGTCGACGTGCCGCGCCGGCTGTTCGACTCGGCGCTCGGCTTCGCCGCGCTGGCGCCCCCGGCGTTCGCGTGGACCATGTCGGGGCCGCTGCTGCCTGTCACTGACCTGATGGGCTTCGTCGCGCTGCTCGGGCTCGGGCTGGTGCTGGCGCTGCCGTTTACGGTGGTCGGCGTGACGCTGACGCTGGCGCTGACGCGCGCCGGTCTGCCGCCGGGCCGCGCCTACGGGGTCGACCTGCTCGGCGCGGCGGCGGGGGCGGTGCTGGTGATCCCGGTGCTCGACGCGGTCGACGCGGCCAGCGCGGTGCTGGTCGCGTCGGCGATCGCGGCGGTCGGGGCCCTGGCGTTCGCGCTGGCCCGTGGTGACATGACCGTAGGGACAGGTCGCAAGGGCCAGGTCGCCGCGGCCGCGCTGGCGATCGTGTGGTCGGCGGCGGCCTGGTATAACGCCAGCGCCGCGGTGCCGCCGCTGCGACCGGCGTGGGTCAAGGGGGTGCACGAGGACTACGGCGCGCACGCGTACGTGGGCTGGAACACGCACTCGCGGGTGACGGTGTCGCCGACGGTGACGCTGCCACCGATGCTGTGGGCGGTCGGGCGCAACGCGCCGCCAGAGCAGCTCGCGCCGATCGAGCAGCGGATCCTCAAGATCGACGGGGCGGCGGCGACGGCGATGGCGAAGGCCGGGCCCGACCCGAGCTACCTCGAGTGGGACGTGGCGACCTTCGCCCACCAACTGCGGCCGTCGGGCCCGGCGGCGGTGATCGGGGTCGGTGGCGGCCGCGACGTGCTGGCGGCGGCGCGCGCGGGGCACACGCCGATCGTGGGGGTCGAGCTCAACGCCAAAATTGTCTCGTTGCATCGCGACGCGATGGCGGAGTTCTCGGGGATCGCGGCGATCCCCGGGGCCGAGCTGGTGGTCGACGAGGCGCGCAGCTTCTTCACCCGCGACGCCCGGCAGTACGAGGTCGTGACGATGTCGCTGATCGATACGTGGGCGTCGACCGGGGCGGGGGCCTACTCGCTGTCGGAGAACGGGCTGTATACGGTCGAGGGCTGGCTGGCGTTCATGCGCCGGCTGACGCCGACGGGGATCTTCACGGTGTCGCGGTGGTACAAGTCCGACTCGCCCGGCGAGACCGGTCGGATGCTGGCGCTGGCGATGGAGACGCTGTGGCAGCTCGGCGCGCAGGACCCTCGCGCGCACCTGATCTTGCTGCAACAGGGCAGCGTGGCGACGCTGCTGGTCTCGCCCTCGCCGTTCTCGACGCGAGACCTCGACATGATGCAGCGCGAGGCGGTGCGGCTCGGCTTCAACATGGTGCTGACGCCGCGGCGCCTGCCGGCCCAACCGCTGCTGCGTGGCTTGATCGAGCAGCGTGATCGTGCGGCGTTGTGGGCGTTCACGCGGGCCCAGGCGCTCGACCTGACGCCGCCGACCGACGACCGGCCGTTCTTCTTCAATATGCTCAAGCCGGGGGCGTGGCTCGCGGACTCGGAGGCGGTCGACAGCCAGGACTTCGGCTTCCTCGGAAATTTGCAGGCGACCAAGACGCTGGTCCACGCGACGCTGGTCAGCGTGCTGCTGACGCTCGCGGCGCTGGTGGTCCCGCTGTGGCTGCGACGCCGGTCGACGCGCGGGGCCCCGGGCAGCCGCGCGACCCTGATCGCCGCCAGCGGCTACTTCGCATTGATCGGCCTCGGCTTCATGTTCGTCGAGATCGGGCTGCTCTCGCGGGTCGGCGTGTTCCTCGGCCACCCGACGCTGGCGCTGGCGGTGGTGCTCGGCGGCATTATTTTGGCGACCGGCGTCGGCAGCCTGCTCAGTGGATCGGTGCCGGTCGAGCGCCCGCGGGTGGCGTGGTTCTTCCCGCTGGTGCCCGGCTTGCTGGTGATCGCGGCCCGCGTCGCGCTCGGCCCGGTGATGGACGGCTTCGCGGGCGCGGCGGTGGCGACCCGCGTGCTGCTGACAGTGGCGATCATCGCCCCGCCGGCGCTGGCGATGGGCCTGTGCTTCCCGCTCGGCCTGCGCCTGGTGAGGCACGCGCGCGCCGAGGCGCCCGACGAGCTGACGCCGTGGCTGTGGGGGGTCAACGGCGCGTGCGGGGTGTGTGCCAGCGGCCTGGCGCTCGGGACCTCGATGGCGTGGGGCATCTCGACGACGCTGGCGATCGGGGCGCTGTGTTACCTGGCGCTGCCGATCTGTACGTGGTGGCTGGTGCGCGCGCGGGCGTGAGGTCACCTGGCTCTTGGGACATCTCGTCACGCGCGTGTGCGCGCATGCGCGCAGTTTCGCGCGATGATCCGGGGTGGATCGTGGCGAACGAGGTTCGCGGTTGACGGGGCGATTTGCCGTGGACGATAAGGGCTTCGCGTCGTCACCGGCTGCTCCGGTGTTGCGCGAGGGTACCCATGGCCAAACCGATCATCGTCTCTCTGGGCGGCGTCGAGTCCCGCTTCGACCACGAGAAGCTCGACCGCACCAAGCTGTACGGCAAGCGCCAGCGGCAGGTCCTGGACCCGGGCGGGGCGCGCTGCGAGAAGGCCGAGTTGACCCGCGATGGCACGCTGCTGGTGCGCACGGGGATGACCGCGCAGGGCTACTTCGACGAGGGCGGCTCGTGGATCCCGAACAACAAGCTCGTCGGGCTCGGGCCCGACGGCAAGCCCCTGCCGATGATCGGCTCGACGCTGGGCGAGCCGCAGAAGTTGACGGGGCCGGTCGACCCGGTCGAGGTGCTCGACCTCGCGGTGCGCTCGGTGTACGCGCTCAACCCTGAGGGGCTAGACCCCAAGCTCGAGGCGGAGCTCAAGGCCGGCAAGGTCTACAAGTTCACGCTGTGCTACCGCGGCGGCTACCAGAGCGAGACCGCGTTCCTGGTCGGCAACAGCACGGGCTTCTTCGCTCTGGTCGGTTCGCCGAGCGAGACGGCGTGGTTGGAGCTGGCGAGCGTCGCGACCGACGCCGGTGATGCCGGCGAGTCCGACGACGACGACGAGCTGGACTTCGAGATGTTCTGAGCGGGGAGCCACCATGCGTAAGATCAATCTGATGAACGAGGCGGCGCGTAACGCCCAGGTCGTGATCGAGTCGGTGCGCAAGCAGGACGGTCCGACCACGGGGCTGCCGGGCAAGAAGCTGGCCTTCAAGCGCTACGCCGCGACCACCGAGACCGGCCTGCACCCGAAGCTGGCGCAGCAGCACGGCGACGCGCTGGCGCAGGCGTTGATCGACGGTGACCCGGAGATCGACAAGGAGATGGTCGGTCGCGAGGTCGGGGACACGCAGACGGTGTTCCTCTCGGGCAGCGGCGAGGTGCTGCACGCGTCGCCCTCGCTGGTCGAGGTGATCTTCGGCGCCGACGGCAAGGAGCGCGAGCGCAAGCCGGCCGAGTCGGTGGCGGCGAACACCAACGAGGAGTCGCCGGTGCGCTGGACCAAGATGCGACTCAAGCGCAGCGAGGTCGTCACCAAGTTCGCGTTTTGTCGCACGATCCAGATCAAGCACGTCGATGGCCTGAGCTTCGACTTCCTGCACGCGATGGCGAAGGAGCTGGCCGACAAGGATGAGGTCGCCCGCCTCGGCGCCGGGCCGAAGGGCCGTGACCCGCTGATCTTTCAGGAGAACGGCGCGCGCTACCAGGCCTTCCTCGAGGGTCGCGTCGACGGGCCGCGCTACAAGCTGCTGCTCCACCTCAGCAACCTCGAGCTGCGCACGATCGGCGCGGCGACGCTCGCCAGTTGACCCGAAGGACACCCCATCATGAGCCTTTACTCCGTCGATAGCGCCCGTCCGCTCGGCAAGGGCAAGCACTCGCCCGCGGGCAGCATCTCTGACCTCGAGCTGGCCGCGGCGGTCCGCAACTACAAGCGCGTGGTGGCCGGCAGCTACCGCGCGATGGTCCAGGACGACCTCGCCACCGCTCTGCCGCACGGGAACCTGCTGGTGTCGCCGAAGATCGACGGCGAGCTGTGGTTCCTGATCTTCGACGAGGGCGACGTGTTCCTCAGCTCGCCGACCGGGCGCGTGGTGTCGGGCGACGTGCCGGTGCTGGCGGAGGCGAAGGCGGTCGCGGGCAAGCTCAAGGGGCGCACGGTGTTCGCGGGCGAGCTGTTCGCGGTGAAGCCTGCGGGTCAAGGGCGGACGCGGGTCGGCGACCTGGCGAACGTGATGGGCGGCGAGGACAAGGCGCAGGTCGAGCGCATGGTGTTCCACGCGTTCGACCTCGTGCAGGGCGGCGACGCCGAGGCGCCGCAGCGCAGCATCGTTTACGGCGAGCGCCTCGCGGTGCTGCAGCGGGTGCTGGCCGGCGGCAAGCGCCTGCAGGCGATCAAGACCGAGGCGGTGACCGGCAGCGAGCGGGTGCTGGCGCTGTGGAACGAGTGGGTCGAGGGCGGCAAGGGCGAGGGTCTGGTGATCCGCGCGGAGGGCCTGGTCATCAAGGCCAAGCCGTCGATCACGATCGACGCGGTGGTCATCGGTTACACCGACAGCTCGGACGACCCGGAGGGGGTCGGCGCGCTGCTCATGGCGCTTATGCGCGACGACGGGCAGTTCCAGGTGATTGGTTCGTGCGGCAACATGCCGGTGGAGGAGCGTCACCGCTTCAAGAAGGCGCTCGTGGGCAAGGAGATCCCGAGCAACTTCCGCTACGCCAACAGCAAGGGCGCGCTGTACCGCTTCGTCAAGCCGGAGACGATCATCGAGTTCAAGGTGACGGACATCCAGGGCGAGGACTCGAGCGGCGACCCGATCCATCGCATGGTGCTCGAGCACGGCGAGCGGGGCTGGACGACGGTCCGCGAGATGCCGGGCGCGAGCATCCTGCACCCGGTGTTCATCCGCGTGCGCGACGACAAGACCGTCAACCCGACCGACATCCGCGTGGCCCAGGTGCTCGAGCGCTGCCTGGTCGAGGGCCTCGGCAAGAAGGCGGAGCGCGTCGAGCTGCCGGCCAGCGCGGTGGTCCGCCGCGAGGTGTACGCGAAGGAGGCCAAGGGCCAGGTCTCGGTGCGCAAGCTGGTGATGTGGCAGACCAACAAGGACCGCCTGGACCGCAGCTACCCGGCCTTCGTGATCCACTGGACCGACTACTCGGGCGGCCGCAAGGACCCGCTGCAGCGCGAGGTCCGGGTGGCGCCGACGCTGGCGGAGGCGACCCGCATCGCCGACGAGATCATCGGCGAGAACATTAAGAAGGGCTGGGACCGCCAGGGATAAGCTGTCCTTCGGGACAGATCATGCCGTCTCGCCGCCGTCGATCGCGAGCGCCTGGCCGGTGATGCCGTCGGCGGCGCGGCTCGCAAGATAGGCGACCAGAGCGGCGACCTCCTCGGGGCTGCGCAGGCGGTTCTGCGGCGAGAACTTCGCGAGGCTCGCGCGGGCCTCGTCGACGCTGCGGCCGGTGGCGGCGCGGATGTTCTCGGCGGCGCGCGCGACGATGTCGGTGTCGGTGAAGCCGGGGCACACGGCGTTGACGGTGACGCCCTTGCTGGCGAGCTCGACGGCGAGGGCGCGCGTGAGCCCGACCAGACCGGCCTTGCTGGCCGAGTAGGCGGCCGTGTACGCGTAGCCCTTGAGCGCGGCGGTCGAGGCGAGGTTGATGACGCGACCCCAGCCGGCGCGGACCATGCCGGGCACGAGGGCGCGGGTGAGCGCGAAGGGGGCGCCGAGGTTGAGCTCGAGCTGGCCAGCCCACGCGGCGTCATCGGTGCGGGCGAGCGGCGCCGAGGTGGCCGCGCCAGCGTTATTGACGAGCACCTGCACGGCGGCGCCGAGGGTGTCACACAGGCCGTCGACCTCGGCGAGGAAGCGCAGGCGGTCGCTGGGGTCGGCGAGCTCGCAGACCAGGCCGTTGACGGGGCCGTGGGCGAGGGGGCGCAGCTCGTCGACGAGCGCGTCGAGCACCCCGCGGTCGCGACCGGTGAGCAGGAGGGTGTGCTCGGGGGCGAGGGCGTGGGCGATCGCGCGGCCGATGCCGCGGGTCGCCCCGGTGATGAGCGCGAGGGGTCGCATCAGGTCAGTGTACCGGCACGGGTCCGTCACCGTCGCGGGGGGCGACGACGCCGGTGAAAGCGATCTCGCGGGAGAAGATCGCGAGGTCGCGGACCAGCACCTGCGCGCGTTCGTCCCCGGCGACCAGCACGAGCCCGAGCCGGACCAGCGGGCCGCGCGGGCGCCACGGCAGCGGCGGCGACTGCCAGGCGCCGTCGTGACGCTCGGGCGGATCGACCTCGGCGAGCAGATCATCGCCGTCCCAGATCTCGACGCGGGCGTCGCGGCCGAGCCGGAGGTCGCGCAGGTTGAGCACGAGGTCGTGCGCGGCCCGGCTGTCCCCGGGGACATGTGACCAGGCGAAGTCGAGGCGCTGCCCGGCGCGCAGCGTCAACATGAGCCCGCCGCCGGTCGGGGGTGGCGTGATGCCAGGACGCGCGCGTGACAGGGAGCCGCCGGCCACCCAGCGCGCGGGCACGACGGGGTGCCCGAGGTCGGCGGCGGGCGCGAAGGTGCGGGCCCACGCGCCGCCCCGCGCGAGGCCAGCGGTGGCGGGCGGGAGCAGGCGCAGGGCGGCGAGGCTGCCGTGCGGGCAGGGCGAGTCGGGCCGGGCCTCGCGCGCGCCGTGCAGCGTCAGGCGGCGCGGGGTCGTGGGCCGCGCGAAGGGCCCGAGCGTGTCGCGCGTGATCGTGCCGCCGGGCGGGCGGAGATCGATCGCCTCACCGTCGATGGCGAGCTGCCAGCGCTCGGGCGGCGCACCTGGCCCCGAGACCATGACCAAAGCGACATGTCCTTCGGGACTGGTCGTGCGCGGGAGGTCGATCGTCAGCGGCTTGTTCGGGTCGAGGCACAGGCTGCCGGCGCTCCAGGTGGCGCGGCGCAGGACCAGGCCGTCCGGGCCGCGCGGGGCGCCGTCGAAGCGCCAGGCGAGGATCTGCGCGTGCAGGACCGGGTCGACCTCGACCTCGAACAGGGCCATGCGCAGGTCGGCGCGGGTGACCCGGGTCGGCAGCACGCCGGTGACGGGGGTCAGGCGATCGACGAGCAGCTCGACGAGGCCGATCGGTCGCGCGACGAAGGGGGCGGGCAGGCGATCGTCGATCCCGGCGACCGGAGCTCCGGGCACGCCCTGCTCGTCGCGCGGGCGGTAGACGTGGCTGGCCTCGTTGAGCAGCAGGAACACGCGCGGCGGCAGGCGCTCGTTCGCGGCGGGCGCCGAGATCAACAGCTCGTGCAGGGCGGCGTAGGCGGCCTCCTGCGAGCGGTAGGGCAGCACGCTGCGGCCGCGGCCGAGCGCGAGGGCGCCGCCGATCTGGTTGAAGGTGTGGGCGCTGTGCCAGCCCTCGCCGCCGGCGATCACGATCGCGTCCTCGGGGATCTCGGCGGCGAGCGCGTCGACGGCCCGCTCCGCGCCCGCGAATTCTTGGAGACGCGTGACCGGGTAGGCGATGTGCGCCCATGTTTGTCCGCCGAGCAAGACCAGCGCCAGCGCGCCGGTCACCAGGGCGGCGGGGCGAGGACCTGTCCTGTGGGACAGGTTGATATAGGCACCTTGTAAGGCGTACGCGGCGAGCAGGCAGGCGAGCGGCAGCAGCTCGGGGTGGAGGTAGCGGCCGTAATAATAGAGGGTCGCCTGCGGCAGGTTGCGCTGGGCGTAGAGGGCGAGGGTCGCGACCGGGACGCTGGCGAGCGCGAGCAGCCAGACCGCGTGGGTGTCGGCCGGCGCGCGCAGGGTGGCGACGCGGGCGGCTCCGAGGGTCGCGGCGAGCAGGAGTCCGGCGCCGAGCAGCGGCCACGCGGGGTCGAGGCGGCTGTGGCCGCCGCCGCGGATCGCCAGCGCCATGTACACGAGGATCGCCAGGCCGGCGGCGATGACCAGCGCCGCGGGGAGCCGCGCGACGCGGCCTCGCAGCGGCCTGAGCAGGCGATCACCGAGCAGCCACGCGGCCGCGCCGAGGCCCGCCGCGATCGTGATCGTCGGCAGCGAGAGCGGGGCGAGCCGGCCGAGCTGGCGGTGCAGCTCGTCGTGGAGATAGGGGTACGAGGTGGCGACATGCAGCGCGAGGCTGGCGAGCAGCGCCAGGGACAACACCGCCGGTGCGAGCGCCCTGCGCTTCACGGTCGGCGCGAGCCAGAGGATCGCCAGCACCAGCGGCGCGGTCAGCCAGGCGTTGCCGCGGACCCAGGCGGTCATGCCGAGCAGCAGCGCCGCGATCACGGTCATGTCCTCGCCGGTGCGCAGACCTCTGGCGAGCGCGAGCGCGGACGCCAGCAACAGCAGGCCGGTGAGCGGCTCGGTGAGCGGCGTGCGGTGGACCCACACCGCCAGCGGCGACAGTGCATAAAGCCCGGCCGCGAGCGCGGCCCAGGGACCGCGCGGCCACAGGCGCCGTCCGAGCGCCCACAAGGCCAGCACGCTGAGCAGCGCCTCGAGGTGCAGCAGCCCGGTCATGTGGTCGGGGCCGACGACGAGCCCGAAGGTCGCGAGCAGGGTCGGGTGCAGGTGGAGAAACTGCGGGACGACCTCGCCGGTCGCGCGCTCGGCGAGGTAGAAGCCCGGGCGATAGGCGCCCTCGTAGCGGCCGCGGCGCTCCGGCGTCTCGGCGTCGGCGGCCCGCGGAAACAGGCCGAGGATGTCACCGGGGCCCGGTCGGCTGGTGTCGCGACCGGCGCTGGCGAGCACGGGGTCGCGAAAGCCGAGCGCTCCGGTGCGCAGAGTGTGACGCGCCCGCAGTACGTAGGTGCCCTGGTCGCGCCCGCCGAGCTCGGCGGGGATCGCTGGCACGCGCAGCGCGAGGGTCGTCAGCACCAGCGCAGCGGCGACGGCCCACACGCGCCAGCCGTCGGGCGGCGGCAGGCGCTCGGGCTCGCCGCTCGGCACCTGTCCCCAGGGCCAGATGAGCACGGCCGCGGCCGTGACCACCAGCACGATCGCCTGCGACGAGAACCACCCGAGCACGGCCATGCCGGTCGCGAGCAGGCCAACGAGCGCGAGCAGGCCGGCGCCGACGATCACCAGCGCCTCGACGGTGCCGGCGGTGCCGTGGCGTCGGGCCCAGCGGCGCAGCAGCGCGGTGCCCAGGGCGAGGGCGGCGAGCAGGACCGGCATCGCGCGTGAGCATACCCGGCCGCGCGCGGCGGCGTGACGGCGCGGGTGCGGTGCCTGTCCAAAAGGACAGGTGCATCTCCACGTGCGCGACGTAGGAGTTGATGACCCGTGAGAACCCTCTCGGTATCGTGCACAAACTCGAGCGCCGCGGCCGGGCTACGCGGGTGCGGCGGTGATCCGCGGCTATGGCCTTGCGCGGGCGTCCTCTGGCATCCTCCGCGGTGCATGATCACCTACTTCGATGGCAAGTTCGTCGACGACAGCGAGGCCAAGATCAGCGTGCGCGCGCGGGCCGTCAACTACGGCCTGGGCTGCTTCGGCGGCGTGCGTGGCTACCTCGCCGACGACGGCCGTCAGGTCCACGTGTTCCGTATTCCCGACCACATCAGCCGGCTGCAGCACTCGGCCAAGGTGCTGTTCATGCGCTTGCCGGCGCCGCACGCCGAGCTGTGTGAGCTCATCGTCGAGCTCATCCGCCGCAACGACATCCACCACGACGTCTACGTGCGGCCGCTGCTGATCAACAACAGCATCAAGCTGGCGCCGGTGATGCGCGAGGAGGACAGCCTGCTCACGATCTACTGCATGCCGCTGCAGCGCTACATCGACAAGGACGCGATCGACGTGTGCGTGTCGTCCTGGCGGCGCGTGGCCGACTGCGCGATCCCGGCGCGCACCAAGCCGACCGGGTTGTACCTCAACAGCGCGCTGGCCCGCCGCGAGGCCCACGACAACGGCTTCGACGAGGCCATCTTCCTCACCGAGCAGGGCAAGGTCTCGGAGGGCAGCGCGGAGCACGTGTTCATCATCCGCGACGGGGCGCTCATCAGCCCGCCGAGCACGGAGGACAACCTGGATGGCATCACCCGTCGCAGCCTGATCTCCCTCGCCAGCGAGGACCTCGGGCTGCCGGTGCTCGAGCGCACGATCGGCCGCACCGAGCTCTACGTGTCCGACGAGATGTTCCTGTGCGGCACCGGTGCCGAGATCACCCCGGTGCGCTCGGTCGACCGCCGCACGATCGGCGAGGGCGGGGTCGGACCGATCACGGCGCGCCTGCAAAAGCACTTCGCCGACGTCGTCCGCGGACGCGTTGAGCATCGCCGGCCCTGGCTGACTCAGGTCTGGACCTGACCTCGGGGACATACGGCCATGCGTGACCACTTCGTCGTCCGCGGCCGATGGGCCATCCTCGCCGCGCTCGTGGCCCTGTGCGCGTGGATCTTGCCGGGGGCGCGCGACGTCGTGGAAGACGACGACGTGCTCGCGTTCTTGCCGCACGACCACGCCGATGTCATCGCCTTCCGCGAGATCGCGGAGCGCTTCGGCGTGCTCGAGATCGGGCTGGTCGGGCTCTACAAGCCCGACGGCGACCTGCTGTCGGTCGAGCGCGTCGACGAGGTGCGCGGGCTGTCGCAGGCGCTCGGCGAGCTGCCCGGCGTGCGCATGGTGCTGTCGTTCACTGACCTGCCCGACCCGCAGGTCACGGAGGAGGGCCTCGAGGTCGCCGCGCTGGTCCCGGCCGAGCTGCGCGACCCGGAGAAGATCCGCGCCAAGGTGCTCGGCTCGACCGACGCGGTCGGCAACTTCATCTCGGCCGACGGCAAGGCCGCCGCGCTGATGATCTTCATGCTGCACGACAAGGACCGCACCGGGCCGCCGCGCTCGGAGATCCTGCAGAAGATCCGCGACGCGGTGGGCCAGCGCTGGCAGGGCGAGAGCCACGTCGGCGGCGCGCCCTTCGTCGAGGACGCGGCGGCCCGCGCGAGCCGCAGCGACGTCAACCGCCTGTCACCGATCGTGATCGGCGTGCTCGTGCTGGTGTCGGCGGTGCTGCTCGGAAGCCTGACGGCGGCCGGCCTCAACCTGATCCTGACCGGCCTCGGCGTCGGCCTGGTGATGGGCGCACACGGCCGCTTCGGCGAGCCGCTGACGATCGTCAGCAGCTCGCTGCCGGTGATGATGGTCGCGCTCGGCGGGGCGTTCGGCGTCCACATCCTGGCCGGGTTTCAGCGCCAGCAGGGCACCAGCCACGAGCGCGCGAGCGCGACGCTGCGCGAGCTGTGGCTGCCGGTGGTGCTCAGCGGCGTGACCACGGCGGTCGCCTTCTACGCCCTGGTGGTCATGCCGCAGGTGCCGATGCAGCGCTTCGGCGTGATCGCCGGGACCGGCGTGCTCGTGCTGCTGGTGCTCGCGCTCGGGGTGCTGCCGGCGCTGCTGGCCGTGCTGCCGGGCGGGCTGCTCAAGCCACGGACCGAGCGGGCGATGCCGATGCGCCTGCGTCCGCCGCTGTGGGCGATGCTGGTGCTGGCGATCGCCGGCGGCGGTCTGGCGACGCAGCTCCACGCCGACCCCGACATGACGGCGGTGTTCTCCGAGGAGAGCGAGCCGATCCGCTCCAACAACTTCTTTAACCAGCACTTCGGCGGCAGCAACTTCTTGCAGATCGCTCTGGAGGCCGAGTACGCCGAGCCCGACCCGAGCAACCCCGACCGCAAGCCGCTGTCGGAGCCGACCGTGCTGCGCGAGATCCGTGACATGGGCGAGCGCGTGCGGGCGATCGATGGCGTCGTCGACGTGCGCTCGGTGGTCCAGCCGATGATGCTGCTCAACAAGGCGCTCGGCGGACGGCGCGGGATCCCCGAGAGCCCCGGCCGCGGCGGTCGCGTGCTGACGTACTTGCAGGGCCACCCGGCGGTCGCCCAGTTGATGACCCACGACGGCGCCGGCGCGCTGATCCACATCAAGCTCGCGCCGATGTCGGGTGAACGGCAGGTCGCGGTGACGCAGCAGGTCCGCGAGATCCTGACGCGGCACGCCGACGGCCGCATGCGCGTGGCGAAGACCTCGGTGCCGGAGGTCCGCGCCGTGCAACTGGCCGAGATCGGCGAGAACTTGGCGCGCATGACCGGCAAGCCGGTCGACGCCCAGTCGCTCGCGAGCGCCTCTCCGAAGGAGATGTCACCGGCGATGCTGGCCGCGATCACGGAGGTCCGCGATCGTGCGCTCGACTCCGAGGACAGCCCGGTCACCGATGTGCCGCGCGTCGAGATCGACGCGATCGATCCCGCCAGCCTGGTCAGCGCGCGCGGGCCGGAGCTCGAGGCGCTGCTGCGCAGCAAGTTGCCGACCCTGGCCAGCAAGGATCCCGAGGGCATCGGCTTCGTCGCCAAGCACCTCGGTCCGTGGACCGACGAGGTGCTCGCGCGATTCCGTGTCGAGGGCCGCTGCGGGGCGCTGGGACTGCCCCTGGTGGCCGCTGCTGCCGGCGGCCCGAGCTGCGCGCCGGTCCAGGCGGCGCTGTCGGAGCTCGACGACGAGGAGTGGCGCGTCACCACGGGCGAGGGCCGCGAGATGGTCCTCAAGACCCGGCTCACGGGGCAGCCGGTGATCGGCGCCGCGTTCGCCGAGTCGGAGACGCGCAGCCTGTTCGAGTCGACGCTGGTCTCGGTGATCGGCCTCGCGATCACGCTGCTGCTTGCCCGCCAACTGCGCGCGCTGATCCCCGCGCTGTGGACCCTGTGTGTCACGATGGGTCTGCTGGCGCTGCTCGGGCTGCCGATCAGCGTCGGTACCAGCATGATCTCCTGCATTGCGCTCGGCGCTGGCGTCGACTTCGCGATCCACCTCGGCTTTCGCGCGCGGACCTTCACCGGGCCCGACCGGGGCCAGAGAGCGGTCGACGAGATCGGGGTCGTGACCCTGATCTCGGCGCTGCAGCTCGCCTGCGCCTTCATGGTGCTGATGGCCTCGGAGCTCGCGCCGCTGCGAGAGTTCGGGGTCGGTCTGGCGATCGGCCTGGTCGGCGCGGCGCTGGGAGCTTGCTGGCTGGTGCCCTGGCTTTATCGCGGTCGGGCGTGAAGCCCGTTGCGCACCGCAGGCCTTGTGACACCCATCACCAATTGCCCCGGATCGGCCTCCTGGGCGCTCTGGCGGCGATCTTCGGACTGGGCAAGAAGTCTGTTCGCCGCAGAATAGTCGAGGGTGAGCGGCGTCCAATGAACCTGGCGCGTACCTGCGCGCGCGCTGCGATATAGTTCTGGGGCCTTCCGGCCTGAAAGTTTAGGAGCACTGCCATGAAGTCGGTTTCCATCCTCCTCGCCTCGGTCCTCGCCTTCGCGGGCACCATGCTCGTGCAACCCCAGCCGGTCCTCGCGGCGGTCAGCGGTTCCGAGATCCTCGCCAAGCTGGACGGTTTGGCGGCTCGTTTCCCGAGCCAGACCTACAAGGCGACGATGGAGATCTACAAGAGCGGCCAGCTTCGGACCACGATGGTCTTTAGCATGTCGATGAAGAACCTCGAGAAGCAGTTCATCCACTTCACCGCCCCTGGTGATGTCGCCGGCATGAAGATCCTGATGGAGGACCGGGACACGATCTACATGTACAGCCCCGAGTTTCAGAAGGTCCGGCGCGTCGCGGCCCACCTGCAAAACCAGGGCTTCCTCGGCAGCGAGTTCACGCCCGAGGACATGGTGATGGCCAAGCTCGCCCCCAGCTTCGACGCCACGGTCGTCGGCAAGGTCGGCACCGAGACCCAGTTGGACCTCACGCCCAAGTCCGGCGTCTCGATCTCCTTCTCCAAGCTCGAGGTCTTCATCGACTCCACCGTCAACGGTGTGACGCGGATCAAGTACTACGACGGCGCCGGCAACCACGTCCGCACGCAGACCCGCGACGAGTGGAAGCCCTTCGAGGACACCAAGATCCCGACCCAGATCCGCATGAAGAACCTGAAGACCGGCGACGAGACGGTCATCAAGCTGTCCGAGATCGACGTGAAGACCCAGATCGGCGACGATCTCTTCTCGCGTCGCACGCTCATGCGCGGGTAAACTGTCCAGCGTGGTTTGGACCTGCGCAGCACTCCTCGCCCCGCTCGCCCTCTGGGCACCCGCGTCGGTGCAACGTGAGTACGTCGGCCCGGGCACTATCCAGGCCAGTCCCCCGGCCGGCACGTCTTCGACGGCGCCGGCTTC
>Ga0105045_10002057_pt1 | contig 16812 bp, 12 predicted proteins | sample MAT02_FD_78089 | JGI IMG/M metagenome (GOLD analysis project Ga0105045, IMG submission 78089) | Freshwater microbial communities from Lake Fryxell liftoff mats and glacier meltwater in Antarctica - MAT-02 (megahit assembly) | ecosystem: Environmental > Aquatic > Freshwater > Ice > Liftoff... | reverse complement strand
GCGGCTGGTGCGCGAGGTTCTGGCGGCTGAACACCAGGCAGCTGGGGCCGTCGGTGCGTTCGATGGCGGCCTGCCAGCTGACCGCCGACTCCACGGCGTCGCAGGGGCGCCAGACGTCGTTGTTGGGGATGTAGCGCAGCGACGCCATGTGCTCGACCGGCTGGTGTGTCGGGCCGTCTTCGCCCAGCCCGATCGAGTCGTGGGTGAACACGTGGATGGCGCGCGTGGGGATCAGCGCCGACATGCGCAGCGCGTTGCGCGAGTAATCGGAGAACACCAGGAACGTCGCGTCGTAAGGGATGAAGCCGCCGTGGAGCGCGATGCCGTTGCTGATGGCGCTCATGCCGAACTCGCGCACGCCGTAATGCACGTAGTTGGCATTGGCGTCGTGGCTGGTCACCGGCCTGCTGCCCTTCCAAAGCGTGAGGTTGGAATGGGCCAGGTCGGCCGAGCCGCCGATCAGCTCGGGCAACAGGGGGCCGAAGGCGTCCAGCGCCATCTGCGAGGCCTTGCGCGATGCCACCACCGGCCCGTCCTGCTGCAGCTTGGCGAGGTAGGCCTGCGCGGCGCCGGCGAAACCTTCCGGCAGCTCGGAATGCGAGCGGCGCACCAGTTCATCGGCCAGCTCGGGAAAGGTGCGTGAGTAGGCGTCGAACAGGCGGTTCCACTGCTCTTCGCGCACCAGCCCGCTGTTGCCGGCGCGCCAGCCGTCGGCAATGGCCTGCGGGATCTCGAACGGCGCGTACGGCCAACCCAGGTGTTCGCGCGCGGCGGCGATCTCGTCCTTGCCCAGCGGGGCGCCGTGGGTGGATTCCTTGCCCTGCTTGGTCGGCGCGCCGAAACCGATGGTGGTGCGGCAGCAGATCAGCGTCGGGCGGGCGGTCTCAGCCTGAGCGGTGCGGATGGCCTGTGCGATCTCCACCGGGTCATGGCCGTCGACCTTGCGGATCACCTGCCAGCCGTAGGCCTCGAAGCGCGCCGGCGTGTCGTCGGTGAACCAGCCCGAGGTGTCGCCGTCGATCGAGATGCGGTTGTCATCCCAGAACGCCACCAGCTTGCCCAGGCCCCAGGTGCCGGCGAGCGACGCGACCTCGTGCGAGATGCCCTCCATCAGGCAGCCGTCGCCGAGGAAGACCCAGGTGGCGTGGTCCACCACTTCGAACTCCGGCCGGTTGTAGCGCTGCGCCAGCAGCTGTTCCGCCAGCGCCATGCCAACGGCGTTGGCCAGGCCTTGGCCAAGCGGGCCGGTGGTGGTTTCCACGCCGGGCGTATGGCCGTATTCGGGGTGGCCGGCAGTCTTGCTGTGCAGCTGGCGGAACTTCTTGAGCTGCTCGATCGGCAGGTCATACCCCGACAGGTGCAGCAGCGCGTAGATCAGCATCGACCCATGGCCATTCGACAGCACGAAGCGATCGCGGTTGAACCACTTGGGATTGTTGGGGTTGTGCTGGAGGAAATCGTTCCAGAGCACCTCGGCGATGTCGGCCATGCCCATGGGCATGCCTGGATGGCCCGACTTGGCCGCCTCGACGGCATCCATGGCCAGGAAGCGGATTGCGTTGGCGAGATCGCGGCGGGACGGCTTGGCGGTGCTCATGGTGGGCGGCTTCGGCTAGGAGGAGTCGGGCGGCCCGCCGCATGGGCGGGGCCGGTCATTTTCCCCCAGCGGGCGGCGGTTGTCGCCGTTGCGGGGCTGCCACGGCGGTGCTAGGCCGCCTCGGCAAAGTGTTCGGGCTCGCCCTGCCCGATCACCACGGCGCCGACGAGGTCGCCCGTCACGTTCACGCAGGTCCGGCACATGTCCAGGAAACGGTCCACGCCCAGGATCAGCCCGATGCCTTCGGCCGGTATGCCGAACATCACCAGGATCATCGCGATCACCGGCAGCGAACCGCCCGGCACGCCGGCGGCGCCAATGCCGCCCAGGATGCACAGCACCAGGATGGTCACCTGCTGCACCAGGCTAAGGTCCACGCCGAAGAACTGCGCCAGGAACAGCACGGTGACGCCCTCGAACAGGGCCGTACCGTTCATGTTGGCGGTGGCGCCCAGGGTGCAGACGAAGCGGGAAACGCGCCGGGGAACGCCCAGGTTTTCTTCGGCCACCTTCAGCGTGGTGGGCAGGGTGGCGCTGGAGGACGAGGTGGAGAACGCGGTGAGGATGGCGGGCTGGGCCGCCCTGAAGAAGGCGATGGGCGACATCTTGCCCACGAAGCGCAGCAGCAGCGGAAAGACGACGAAGAAGTGGATGGACAAGGCCAACACCACCGTGCCGACGAATCGCGCCAGCTGCACCAGCACGTCTAAGCCCAGCTTGGCGGTGATCGAGAACAGCAGCGCGGCCACGGCATATGGCGCCAGGGCGATGACCCAGCCGATCAGCTTCAGGCTGATGTCGTAGACGCCCTGCACGGCCGTTACGAAGCCGCGGGTGCCCTCGGTGCGCAGCACCGCGGCGGCAATGCCGAACATCAGCGAAAAGAACATCACGCCGATGAGGTCGCCATTGACCGCCGACGCCAGCGGGTTGCGGGGAACGATGTTGACCAGCAGATCGACGCCGGACAGGGCCTCGCGGCCGCCGGTAATCTCGGAAGCCCGCTGCGAGGATTCGGCAAGCAGGGCCTGGCCGACCTCGGGGGGCAGGCCGCGACCCGGCTGCAGCACATTCACGCACACCAGGCCGATGGTCACTGCAACGGCGGTCACGGTCAGGATGTAGACCAGGGTCTTGCCGCCGATCCGGCCCAGCGAACGCGGGTCCCCGATCTCGACCACGCCCAGCACCAGCGCCGAGAAAACCAGCGGCACCACCAGCATGAACAGCAGGCGCAGGAACACCTGCCCGACCGGGTCCGTGCCGTAGCGCACCCAGGCATCAAGCCAGGCCGCGTCGGCATAGAGGTAGTTCGCCAGCAGGCCCAGGCCCGCGCCGACGACGAAACCAATCAGCATGCGGGTGTGGAGGGGAATCGATCCCATCGCTTGGCCTCTTTCCAGACGGCCCCTAACCTACCATCCCGAGCGCGCGCGCACACCCCTGGCTGGCAGCGCAGCCGCATAACGACGAAGGGCCGCTTTCGCGACCCTCCGTCTTGACGCTATGCCACGGCCGTCAGCTCTTGCGGGCAACCTGCAGGATGCGCGGGGTGACGAAGATCAGCAGTTCGGCCTTCTCGGACGACTTGCCCTTGTTGCGGAACAGGTTGCCGAGCACGGGCACGTCGCCCAGGAACGGAACCTTGCGCAGGTCCTCGCGGGACTTGAACTCGTAGACGCCGCCGACCACGACCGTCTGGCCATTGTCGATCAACACCGCCGTGCTCACTTCGCGGCGCGCGATCTGGGGCACGAAGCCACCGGCCGGGTTGGTGATGAGCTCGCTCACTTCGTCCTTCTTCACCATCAGATTCAGGTAGACGCGGCCGTCCTGGGTGATCGTCGGGGTGACCTTGAGCTCAAGCAGCACTTCCTTGAACTCGACGGTGGCCTGCGCCACCGCGCCCGGCGTGGTGGCCGGCTGGATGGTCAGGTAGCCGACTTCGTCGCCCTGGCGGATGATCGCCTCGCGCTGGTTGGCGGTGATCACGCGCGGGTTGGACACCACTTCACCGCGGCCTTCTTCTTCGAGCGCCGACAGCTCCAGGTCAAGCGCGATGTCGCTGCGCAGGATGCTGAGGTTGAGCAAGCCGGCCGGCGACGTCGCCGGCAGGCCCACCAGGAAGCCGGAGTCGGTGGTCGTCTCGCCCGCGGCGGCCGCAGCCGGCAGGGTGCCCACGCGGTCGTTCACGCCGAAGATGACGCCGAGCTCGCGTGCGAACGTCTCGGTCGCGACGACGATGCGCGCTTCGATCAGGACTTGGTCGACCGGGCGATCCAGGGTGGCCAGCAGCTGGCGGATGTCCTGGATCTTCTGCGGGATGTCGATCAGCAGCAGGGTGTTGGTCCGGTTGTCGAAGCTGACGCTGCCGCGCGGGGAAAGGAAGCCCTTGTTCTGCTGGCCGCCGCCGCCGCCGCCGCCGCTGCCGCTGCTCTTGCTGTTCTCGGTGAGCAGCTTGGCGATTTCTTCTGCGTTGCCGTAGTTGATGGCGATGTACTCGGTGACGAGCGCCTCGCGGTCTTCGTTGGCAATGCGCGCATCGGCCATCGCCTTCTCGAAATCGGCGATTTCCTTCTGCGGTGCAACCCAGATGACGTTGCCATCGCGGCGCTTGTCGAGCTGCTTGGCGCGCAGCACGATTTCCATGGCCTGGTCCCAAGGCACGTTGATCAGGCGCAGGGTGACGTTGCCCTGCACCGTGTCGGAGGCGACCACGTTGAGGTTGGACTCCTCGGCGATCAGCTGCAGCACGGTGCGGACCGGAACGTCCTGGAAGTTGAACGTGACGGCGCGACCGGTGTAGCCCCGTGCCGGGGCCTCGCCCGGGACGGCGCCGGCGGCACGGGCCGCCGGGGCGGAGGCGATCACCGCGGCACGCCTGGGCGTGATCTCGATGACATACTCGTTGCCGGTCTGGAAAGCCATCGAATCGAAGGCGCCGTTGGTGTTGATCACGAGCCGGGTGCTGCCGGCGTTGGCGTTGGGCTCGAGGCTCTGCACCGGCGTGGCGAAATCGGTCACGTCCAGGCGCCGGCGCAGGTTCTCCGGGAGGCTGGCGTTGGCGACATCCACGACCACCTTGGAACCTTCGTTGCGCATGTCGGCGGCAGCGCCGTCGCCATTGAAGCGAAGGATCACGCGGCCCGAGCCGTTCTCGCCGCGGCGGAAGTCGATGTTCGCGACCTCGATGCCCGACGCGACGCGCTTGGTGGGGTCGGAGGGGTTGGCCATGGTGTTCGACGCGTTGCTCTGCACCGCGCCGGCGTCCACCGTGAGCACCAGCAGGTTGCCGGCGCTGCGGGTGGTGTAGCCCGCGGGGCGGAAGAGGTCGACCACCACGCGGGTCCGGCCTCCGGCTTCGACGGCCGACACGGCCGACGTAGCGCCGCTGCCGATCACTATCCGGCGTTGGCTGAGCCCATTGGTGGTGTTCGGCAGGTCCACCGCGATGCGCGGGGGCGTGTCGGTCGTGAAGGCCTGGACGTCGCCCACCGGCTCTGCGAACTGCAGGGTGATGTCGACCTTACCCCCGGGGGCCGATGCGTAACGCACGTCCTGCAGGACGTTCGCAGCCAAGGCGGACAGCGACGCCGTCATCCCGACGGCGAGCACTCCCATGGCCAGCAACCAAGTGCGCTTGCTGCCCTTCCCCTGGCCGATCGTTTTATTCGCGGTCATCGTGCATTCCCCCAATCAATTGTCTTCAAGGGCGATTTTGGCTTGACGCTCAAGCCAACCGCCGGCCCCATCAGGTACGAGTTCGACCATTTCAACCCGGTCGTCGAAGACCGCGGTAACGCGTCCATCGCTGAGCCCCATGTAGTTGCCCGGGCGGACGCGGTAGGTCACCTTGTCCGGCCCCATCACCAGGCCGATGATCGCGCCGCCGGATCCAATCGTTCCGACCATGTCCAGGCTGTCGAGCGGGAAGGCCTCGAGGACCTCCTTGCGTCGATTCGGGTCAGGCCTCAATCCGCCGCCGTCCTGGTCGGCGATCGGCGCACTGAAGGGATCGCGCAGCGTCTGCGCGGCGTACTCGAAGGATTCGAACTGCTGCATCACGGGCAGTGGGTCGAGCGGCGGCGCCGGCTGCGACCGGACCTCGGCCACCCACGCCTCGAGGTCGCGGCTGGAGCGGGTGCAGGCGGACAGCGATACCACCACCACGCCCATCAGGAGACCACGGGCCAGGGTCCTGGCGCTGAGGAAGGCCATCACGGCACCCCCCCGGCGACGGGCGCGGGCGCGGCTGCGGCTTCCGCGGTCTCGTCTTCGTCCAGGTACCGGTACGTTTTCACCGTACCCTCCAGCACCAGGGTCTGGTCACCTTCACCGCGCGGCTTCAGCGAGATGTCGTGCATGGTCATGATGACCACGCGCGGCAGCGAGGCCACGCCGCTGACGAAGGCGCCGAACTGGTGGTAAGTGCCCGCCATCCGTAGGGCGATCGGCTTCTCGGCGTAGAATTCCAGCGCGGTTTCGGCGCCGGGCTGGAACAGCTCGTTGTTGATGCCGCTGGCCAAGGCGGTCTGCGAAACATCGACGATCAGGTCGGGCATTTCGTTCTTGCTCGGAAGCTGGCGCAGCATCTGCTGGAGCATCACTTCCATCTGTGCCAGCTGCTGCTTGAGCGGCTCGAGGTTGGCGGCCTTGCCCTGCTTGGTCTGGAACTCGGTCCGCAGCTTGACTTCGGTTGCTTCCTCGGTTTGGATCATCAGCCGCTTGTCGCTGACGAACAGGTACCAGGCCAGGCCGATGATCACCGCGACGACCAGGACGCAGGCGCCGAGCTTGACCTGGGTAGGCCAGGCACCGGAGTTGTTGAAATCGAGGTTGCGAAGGTCGACTTTCTTGCTGCTCACAGGGCACCTCCGGCAACGGGCGCGGCAGGCGCCGGGGCAGCGGCCTCGGCGGATTCATCGCCAGGCTGGTTGGGGCTCTTGAGCGTGACCTTGAGCGAGAACTGGTTGGGCAAGCCCTTGTCGTCACCCTTGGTCTCGATGACGGTCAGGTCGGGGTTGCTCATCCAGCCCGATTCCTCGAGGTTGCGCATGTAGGAACTGACGCGCGCATTGGACTGCGCCAGGCCGTCCAGGGTAAGGGTCTGGCCGTTCTGCTTGATCGAGGTGAGCCGGACCCCCTCGGGGATCGTCCGGACCAGCTGGTCGAACAGGTGCACCATCTGGGAACGGCTGGCCTGAAGCTGCTCGATCACCTGCTTGCGTGCCAGCAGGTTGGCCTTCTTCTTGTCCAGTTCGTCGATCTCGAGGATCTGCTGGTCAACCTTGGTGATCTCGTCCCGCAGGTAGGTGTTGCGGTTCTGCTGGCCCTCGAGCTGGCCGTTGAAGTACATCACGATCAGGAAGCTGACGAGGAGCGCCAAGACGGCCGCCAGGCCCAGCATGCTCGCGAATTCCTTCTGGCGTAGCTTGCGCCGCTCTGCGCGCCAGGGAAGCAGGTTGATTCTGGCCATTAGTCAAAGCTCCTCAGGGCCAGGCCGCAGGCGATCATCAGCGCCGGTGCGTCCTGCGCCAAGGCGTGGGCCTGGACGCGGGGACCGAGCGCCATGTTGGCGAGCGGGTTGGCGATGACGGTCGGCACGCCGAGCTGTTCCTCGACGAGGTTGCCGATGCCGGCGATGGAGGCGCAGCCGCCGGCCAGGACGACCTGGTCGACGCGGTTGAAGTCGCTGCCGGCATAGAAAAACTGCAGGAGACGGCTGACCTGCTGCACCAGCGCCTCCTTGAACGGCTCCAGCACCTCGACCTCGTAGCTTTCCGGGAGGCCGCCCTGGCGCTTGGCCAGGCCCGCTTCGTCGTAGCTGAGGCCGTAGCGGCGCATCACTTCGTCGGTCAGCTGCTTGCCGCCGAAGACCTGTTCGCGGGTGTAGATGCTGCGCTGACCGCGCAGCACGTTCAGCGTGGTCATGGTCGCGCCGATGTCCACCAGCGCGACGATCGCGTCCTTGGGCACCGAGAGCTGGTCGGAAACCAGCTTGAAGGCGTTTTCCATCGCGAAGGCCTCGACGTCGATGACCTGGGCCGTCAGCCCGCCCAGCTCGAGCGCCGACTGGCGCAGCTCGACGTTTTCGGTGCGGGACGCCGCCAGAAGCACCTGGATCATGTCCGGGTTGCTGGCGACCGGGCCCAGGACCTCGAAGTCGATGCTGACCTCGTCGATGGGGTAGGGAATGTAGTTGGACGCCTCGAGCTGGACCTGGTCCTCAAGGGCATCCTCGTCCAGGTCGCCCTGGATGGGGATGATCTTGGTGATCACGGACGAGCCCGAAACAGCGGCCGCGGCGTGCTTGGCCTTGGTGCCGGAGCGGGCTACGGCCCGCTTGATCGCCTCGCCCACCGCCTCGACCTCGACGATGTTCTTCTCGACCACGGCATTGGGCGGCAGGGGTTCCACCGCGTAGTGTTCCACGCGATAACGGCCGCCTGACTCAGTCAGCTGCAGGAGCTTGACGGCCGTGGAACTGATGTCCAGGCCAACGAGCGGTGTCTTGGCATTTCCGAAAAGACCCACGGTTTCTCCCCTTCCGACGGGCACTTACAAGCGAATGGTGCACCATCACATTAAATAACGAAAAATTGCCAAATGGCAATACCCCCCCCCTGCACGGTCCCACTGGCGCCTGTTGGCCAGCCCTTTGGCTCCCCTAACCTAGACGCACTCGCACCCGGAATCCGGCCGCCCCCACGACATCTCCCGGGTCATGCCACGTTCTATACTCCCTGCCCCATGACGATGTAAACCTCGGGAGAGGCCCAGGATGGCCCGTTTGCTTCGATTGCTCCGCCGGCTACTGTACCTGTTCGCGGGGCTCGCATTGCTCGGGATCATCGCCCTGGGCGTTCTTTATTGGCTGATCGCCCCCCGGCTGCCGGACGTGGAGGAGCTGCGCAACGTCCAGCTCCAGGTGCCCCTGAGCATCTATACCCGGGACGGCAAGCTGGTCGCCCTTATCGGCGAAACCCGTCGTTTCCCCGTTCAGATCGAGCACGTGCCCCTGCAGGTCAAGCAAACCTTCATCGCCATCGAGGACGCCCGTTTCTATGAGCATCCCGGCATCGACTGGCGCGGCATCAGCCGGGCGGTCTGGCTGACGGCCACCACCAAGGACCGCCGCGTGCCCGGCGGCAGCACCATCACCCAGCAGGTGGCCAGGCAGTTCTTCCTGAGCGCGGAATACTCCTACACGCGCAAGCTCACCGAGATCTTCCTGGCGCTGAAGATGGAGCGCGAGCTGACCAAGGACGAGATCTTCGAGCTCTACCTCAACAAGAGTTTCTTCGGGAACCGCGCTTATGGGATCGCCGCCGCGGCGGACTACTACTACGGCAAGACGCTCGTCCAGCTGACCCTGGCCGAGGCGGCGACGCTGGCCTCGATCCCGAAGTTCCCCTCCAGCGGCAACCCGATCATCAACCCCGGGCGCGCCCTGATCCGCCGGAACTACGTGCTGCTGCGCATGCGCGAAGAGGGCATGATCACGCCCGAACAGGAGCGGGCAGCCGTTGCCGAGCCGGTCAACGCCAGCCCGCACGAGCCCAAGGTCGAGGTCGAGGCGCCCTACGTGGCGGAGATGGTGCGGGCGGAGATGGAGCAGCGCTACGGCGCGGAAGCCACCACCAGCGGCCTTCGCGTCTACACCACGCTCGAGAGCGGCCACCAGGCCGCCGCCGCCCGCGCGGTGCAGTCGGGGCTGCTCGAATACGACCGTCGCCACGGTTATCGCGGGCCAGAGGCCCGTCTGGACCTGGCCGACGGCGAGGACGACGCCGCGCTGCGCAAACGGCTGCGCGCCTACCCGCGGCTGGGCGGATTGGCCGCCGGCATCGTGTCGGGGTTCGAGGGCGACAGCGTGCGGCTGGTGACGGCCGGCGCCGAACCGATGCTGCTCGACGCCAAGGCCACGCGATGGGCGGGGAAGGCGCCCAAGGCCCTGCTCAAGCGCGGCGACGTCGTGCGCTTCGCCCAGGCGCCGGACCCGATCAAGCCGGCCGCCCCGGCCACGGCACCCGAGGCGCCGGCAGCGCCTGCCAAGCCAGAGTACCTGCTGGCGCAGATCCCGGCGGCGCAGGCCGCCCTGGTTTCGCTGGAGCCCGAGGACGGCGCCATCCGGGCCCTGGTCGGCGGCTTCAGCTTCGGGCTCAACAAGTTCAACCGCGCCACCCAGGCGCAGCGCCTGCCGGGGTCGAGCTTCAAGCCGTTCGTTTACGCGGCATCGTTCGAACGCGGCTTCGGTCCGGCCAGCATCGTGCTCGACGCGCCGGTGGTGTTCCGCGACCGCGCGGGCAACGTCTGGCGGCCGCAGAACGACGCCGGCAATTTCGCCGGCCCGATGCGCCTGCGCGAAGCCATGGTGCAGTCGCGCAACCTGGTGTCGGTGCGCCTGCTCGACGCCATCGGCGTTGATTTCGCCAGCCGCTACATTACCCAGTTCGGATTCAGCCAGCAGAGCCTGCCGCCGAACCTGTCCATGTCGCTGGGCACGTCTTCGCTGACGCCGATGTCCATCGCGCGCGGCTACGCGGTGTTCGCCAACGGTGGCTACCGGGTGGACCCGTGGTTCATCGACCGGGTGCTGGACCGCAATGGCGTGGTCTTGTCACAGGCAACCCCGCCGCGCGGCTGCCGCGGCTGCCCCGGGCGCGAAGCCGGTGAGCAGCGCGCCACCACGGTGGTGGACGGTTTCGACTTCGGCGCACAGGCTCCGGCCGACGCACCCGCTGCCGACACCGCCAGCGCCCCCGTGGTGCCCGAGCCCGTCGCAGTGCCGGAAGGCCCGCTGGTGCTGGCACCGCGCGCCATCGACGAGCGCACGGCCTTCATGATTTCCTCGGTGCTCAAGGACGTGGTGAAGCGCGGCACGGCCACCGCGGCCAAGGTGCTCGAGCGCGACGACGTCGGCGGCAAGACCGGCTCCACCAACGATTACCGCGACGCCTGGTTCTCAGGGTTCGGTGGCGACCTGGTGACCACGGTCTGGGTCGGCAAGGATGACTTCAACACGCTGGGACGCGGCGAATACGGCGGCAAGGCCGCCCTGCCGATCTGGATCGGCTACATGCGCACGGCGCTGGACGGCGTGCCGGTGCTGGTGCCGGAGGTTCCCCCGGGCATCGTCACCGCGTCCATCAGCCCGTCGAGCGGGCGCCTGATGGCCGAGGGCAGCCCGGGCTCTATCCAGGAATACTTCAAGCGCGAAGACTACGACCGGATCACCAGCAGCGGCTTCGACCTCGACCCCGAACTGAGCAACGAAGAAGCGTTCGACATCTTCTAGCGCCCGAGCCTTCCCGACCCATGAGCCCACGACGCCAGGACGACGCACGCACGCTCCAGCGCCGCCAGCGGGTGGCGCAGGAAGCGGCGCGCCTGCTGGCGTCGGGTGAACAGGTGGACATCGACCAGGCGCGCCGGAAGGCCGCTGCCCGGCTGGGCGTTCGGGAAGATGCCGCCCTTCCCGACGCCGCCCTGGTCCGCGAAGCGCTTGGCGAGCGCCAGCGGCTGTTCGGCGGCGGACCGGTACCCGCACTGGGCCGGCTGCGCGACGCGGCCCTGCAGGCGATGGCTTTCCTGGCGGCATTCGATCCGCGCCTGGCCGGACCCGTGCTGGAAGGCACGGCGGGCGAACGGACCGGCGTGCTGCTGCACCTGCACCCCCAGGATCCCGACGACGTGGCGCGCTTCCTTCACGACCAGCGCATCCCCGTTGATTCGGGCGTCCGCAGGGTCCGGCTTGCACGCGACCGCAGCGTCGACCTGCCCTGCTGGCACTTCATCGCGGACGGCGTCGACTTCGAGCTGGTGGTGCTGCCGCACGACGCGCTTCGCCAGCCTCCCCTCGAGCCGCTGGAAGCGACGCCGATGGCCAGGGCGTCGGCAGCTGCGCTCAGGCGGCTGATGGGCACCGGCGGCGCCTGAGGCCGCCCAGGGCCGGGCCGGCGCACCAAAACCAACGCCCCGCGATGCGGGGCGTTGGTATTTCCGGATTGTCCCGTGGTCAGCGCTGGTCGAGGGCCACGTAGTCGCGGCCGGCGGCACCGGTGTAGATCTGGCGAGGACGGCCGATCTTGGATTCCGGGTCGTTCTGCTGCTCGAGCCAATGCGACACCCAGCCGGCAGTGCGGGCGATGGCGAACATCACCGTGAACATCTCGGACGGGATGCCCAGCGCCTTGTAGATGATGCCCGAGTAGAAGTCGACGTTCGGGTAGAGCTTGCGCTGCACGAAGTAGTCGTCCTTGAGCGCGGCTTCCTCGAGGCGCATGGCCACTTCCAGCATCGGGTCGTTGACGCCCAGTTCGGCCAGAACCTCATGGCACATCTCGCGGATGATGGTCGCGCGCGGGTCGAAGTTCTTGTAGACGCGGTGGCCGAAGCCCATCAGGCGGAAGCCCGAATTCTTGTCCTTGGCGCGGTCGACGGCCTTGGACACGTCTTCCGGGCGGCCGATCTCGGACAGCATCTTGAGCACGGCCTCGTTGGCGCCGCCGTGCGCCGGACCCCAAAGCGCCGCCACGCCCGCGGCCACGCAGGCGTAGGGATTGGCGCCGGTGGAGCCGACCAGGCGGACCGTGGACGTGGACGCGTTCTGTTCGTGGTCGGCGTGCAGGATGAACAGCAGGTCGAGCGCCTTGGCGGCGATCGGCTTGAGGTGCAGCGGCTCGCTGGGCACTTCGAACATCATGTGCAGGAAGCGGTCCACGTACTCGAGGTTGTTGCGCGGGTAACGAATTGGCCAGCCGATCGAATAGCGGTAGCAGGCCGCGGCGATGGTCGGCACCTTGGCGAGCAGGCGGATGGCGGCCAGGCGGCGCTGTTCCGGGTCATCGAGGTCGAGGTCGCTGTGGTAGAACGCGGCCAGCGAACCCACCATGCCGCACAGCATCGCCATCGGGTGCGCGTCATGCCGGAAACCCCCCAGGAAGCCCTTGAAGGCCTCGTGCATCATCGTGTGGTGGGTGACTTCGTGTTCGAAGTTTGCGAATTCCTCCTGGGTCGGCAGTTCGCCGTTTATCAGCAGGTAGCTGACTTCCAGGAAGTTCGAGCCCTTGGCCAGCTGCTCGATGGGGTAGCCGCGGTAAAGAAGCACGCCCTCGTCGCCGTCGATGTAGGTCACCGCGCTGCGGCAGCTGGCGGTCGCCACGAAGCCGGGATCGTAGGTGAACATGCCCGTTTCCTTGGGCAGCCGGGTGATGTCGACGCAGGGAGCGCCGAGGGTGCCGGTATAGACGGGAAGCTCGACGTTCTTGCCGGCGGCGTTGAGTACGACGCTCTTGTTGTCGGACACGGGCTGACTCCTTTCAGGGATGGCGCGACCCGCATCCACGAAGGCTCCGGCGCGGCGTTCGCTGCTGAGATGGGAAGGCACCGCCGGGGCGGCCACCCTTCGCCGAAGTATCTCACAGGGCTCGCGGCCAAGTCAGCGGCCGCGGCACGAACCTTGGCGGGGCTTGCCCCGGAATCAAAAAAAAGGCCACCCCGAGGTGGCCTTCCCTGCCGCGGCCCAGTTACCCGGGGCGGGCGATTACTTGGCGTAGCGCTTGCGGAAGCGGTCGACGCGGCCGCCGGTGTCCATGATCTTCTGCTTGCCCGTGTAGAACGGGTGCGAGGCGGAGGTGATGTCGACCTTGATCAGCGGGTATTCGTTGCCGTCCGTCCAGGTGACCTTGTCCTTGCTCGACAGGGTGGAACGGGTGAGGAACGAGAAGTCGGAGGACAGGTCCTGGAAGACGACTGCTTTGTAATTGGGATGGATGTCGGCCTTCATGGCAATTGCTCCGCCGGTGTTTATGTGGGAAAAGACCGTCATTGTAATACCGCCCCGGCGTTGGCTGCAAGTCTTGCGCCAGCCCGCGTTCATGCCCCCAGCGCAGCCCTCAGCAGGGCCTCGAACCGGGGCTGGTCGTAGTCCATGACGATGCGGGCGTTCGCCGGGCGACCGGTCCGCCGCTGCCAATCCACCACGGTGGCGCCCCGGCTGTGCCGTCCCTCCAGTTCGACCGCGAGGAACCGCTCTTCGGCCCGGCCCACGCCCTCGGGATGCAGTGCCGCCGCCATCGCCAGCGCGTCGGCGCTGAGCCAGCGGCCGCCGCGATGGTCGGCCGGGCGCGCCCGGTTGGCGCGCGAGATGCGCTCGTAGAACTGGCCCCGGGCGTCGCCGGCGGCCAGCCACGCCGCCACGTCCCCATGCGGCAGGCCGTGGCGGGTCACCGCCTCCCAGTCCACCAGCTCGAAGCGTGGGAAAGCCCGGAACACCACGTCGGCCGCCTCCGGATCAAAGGCGATGTTGAACTCGGCGGGGATGGACGTATTGCCCTGCCCCGTCACCGCGCCGCCCATCACCACCAGCCGGCCGACGCGCGCGGGCAGGCCCGGGTCAAGCCGGACGGCGAGCGCGAGGTTGGTCAGCGGCCCCAGGGTGACCAGCAGCAGGCCCGGGTTCTCCCTGGCCAACCGGATGATGGCCAGCGCGGCGTGTTCTTCCTGCGCCTGGCGCGCCGCCGGCGCATAGCCGGTGTCGCCGAACCCGTCCTGCCCGTGCACGTAGGCGGCGTCGTCGGCCGCGTGCAGCAGCGGCACCGGGCAGCCGGCGAACACCGGCACGTCCACGCCGGCCACCTCGCATAGCTTCAGCGCGTTGGCCACCGTGTGGCGCAGGCCGACGTTGCCGGCGGCGATGGTCAACCCCAGCAGGCGGTGGCGAGTGTCGCCGAAGGCCATCAGCAGGGCCAGCGCGTCGTCCACGCCGGGGTCGGTGTCGATGAGAAGCGCAATGCGGTCGTCCATGGCCCGAGTATGCAAGAGGACGCCGCCCGGGAGAGAAACCGCCGGCTCAGGCGCCCGCGAACTTCGCCGCCCCGCCCACCCATCGCTCCACCAGCCGGTCCGCCAAGGCAGGCGATTGCGCCAGCAGCACCTCCGCCACCGCGTGCACATCGGGCAGCAGCCCGGCGTCGCGCACCAGGTCGGCGACGCGGAAGCTGGCCAGGCCGGTCTGGCGCGTGCCAAGCAGTTCCCCCGGGCCGCGCAGCTCCAGGTCCTTTTCGGCGATCAGGAAACCGTCGGTGCTGGCGCGCATCACTTCCAGCCGCTCGCGCGCCATCTGCGAAAGCGGAGGCTTGAACATCAGCACGCAGCTCGACGCCGCCGCGCCGCGCCCCACCCGCCCGCGCAGCTGGTGCAGCTGCGCCAGGCCCAGGCGCTCCGCGTTCTCGATGATCATCAGGCTGGCGTTGGGCACGTCCACGCCCACCTCGATCACCGTCGTGGCCACCAGCAGCTGCAGCCGGCCGGCCTTGAAATCGGCCATCACCGCCTGTTTCTCCGCGGGCTTCATGCGTCCATGCAGCAGGCCCAGCCGCAGCCCCGGCAGCAGCAGGCCCAACTGCTCGTAAGTGGACTGCGCGGCCTGCGCCTCCACTTCCTCGCTGTCCTCGATCAGCGTGCAAACCCAGTAGGCCTGGCGGCCCTCGGCGCAGGCGGCGCGGATGCGGTCCACCACTTCGCCGCGCCGCTCGCCGCTGATCGCCACCGTCTGCACCGGCGTGCGGCCGGGAGGCATCTCGTCGATCACCGACACGTCCAGGTCGGCATAGGCCGACATCGCCAGCGTGCGCGGTATGGGCGTGGCGGTCATCACCAGCTGGTGCGGCACCTGGCGGCCGCTGAGCCCCTTGTCGCGCAGCGCCAGGCGCTGGTGCACGCCGAACCGGTGCTGTTCGTCCACGATGGCCAGCGCCAGGCTCGAAAAGACCACTTTGTCCTGCATCAGCGCGTGCGTGCCCACCACCACCTGGGCCTGCCCGCTGGCGATCTCGGCCAGCACCGCCGCGCGCGCTTTGCCCGTGACCTTGCCGGCCAGCCAGGCCACGCGCAGGCCCAGCGGCTCGAACCAGGCGCGGAAGTTGGCCAGGTGCTGTTCGGCCAGCAGTTCGGTGGGCGCCATCAGCGCGACCTGGCGGCCCGCTTCGACGGCGTTGGCCGCCGCCAGTGCCGCCACCACGGTCTTGCCGCTGCCGACGTCGCCCTGCACCAGGCGCAGCATCGGCTCGGGGCGCGCCATGTCGCGGGCCACCTCGGCGAGCACGCGCTGCTGGGCGCCGGTCAGCTCGAACTTGAGCGCGCGGCGCAGCGACGCCGCCACCTTGCCCGCCGGGTTCACCGGCATGGCGCCGTGCGCGCGCAGCGCGATGCGCTGGCGGCGCAAGCTGAGGTGGTGCGCCAGCAGTTCCTCGATCGCCAGCCGCCGCAGCGCCGGGTGCACGCCCAGCTCGAAGTCGCGCAGGTGGGTGTCCGGCGGCGGGCGGTGGGCCGTGAGCAGGGCATCGCGCAGGGTCGGCAGCTTCAGCCGGTCGCGCAGGCCGGCGGGCAACAGCTCCAATTCTTCGGCCGGCGGCAGCCGGTCCAGGGCCTCGCCGATCAGGCGCGAGAGCGATTGCGGGCCGAGGCCTTCCACGGCTGGATAAACCGGGTCAAGCCGGTCGCGCACGCCCGCATCGGCCTCGTCGCCCAGCAGCCGGTAGCTCGGGTGCACCATCTCCAGGCCGTGCTGCCCGGGCCGCGCCTCGCCGTAGCAAAGGATGCGCCGCCCGGGTACGAACAGGGCCAACTGCGCGCGGTTGAAATGGAAGAAGCGCAGCACCAGCGTGCCGCGCGACGCGTCGCCGATCGCCACGCGCAGCGTCGGCCGGTAGCGGAAGCTGCGCTCCACCGCCTCCACCCGCGCCTCCACCTGGGCGGATTGCCCCGGGAACAGCGCGGCGATCGGCGTGATGCGGGTGCGGTCCTCGTAGCGCAGCGGCAGGTGCAGCCACAGGTCCTGCACGCTCAACAGGCCGCGCACCGCGAGTTTCCCGGCGACCTTGGGGCCCACGCCGGGCAGCGTGGACAGCGCCTGCGCACCGGCCGGAGCCATCGCGGCGGAACTGTCGCTGGCGCCGCGACGGCGCGGCTGGCGCGGCATCGACTCAGCCGATGACGAGGATGGCGTCGACCTCGACCCGCGCGCCACGCGGCAGCGCCGAGACCTGGATGGTCGAACGGGCCGGGTAAGGCGCCTGGAAATAGGCGGCCATCACGGCGTTCACCGCCGCGAAGTCCGACAGGTCGGTGAGGTAGATGCCGACGCGGGCGACGTCGTCCATCGAGCCCCCCGCGGCCTGGCAGACCGCCTTGAGGTTGTCGAAGACGCGGCG
>Ga0105045_10002055_pt1 | contig 16814 bp, 5 predicted proteins | sample MAT02_FD_78089 | JGI IMG/M metagenome (GOLD analysis project Ga0105045, IMG submission 78089) | Freshwater microbial communities from Lake Fryxell liftoff mats and glacier meltwater in Antarctica - MAT-02 (megahit assembly) | ecosystem: Environmental > Aquatic > Freshwater > Ice > Liftoff... | reverse complement strand
TCACGCATGACAGCTGCAACCGGTCCAAGCAGGCGTCCAACCTGGAAGTAGCCCGCTTGCTGCAGCGCTTTGCGGCGCTGAAAGAGGCGGTGGAGCCTGAGAACCGCAGCCCCAACCTGGGCGACATCCTCACGCAGGCCGGCGGTGGCCAGGCGGAACTGAGCTTCAAGCTGGCGGGTGACCAGATCCAGTTCACACTCAGCGCGGTGGGAGATCAAACAATCTACTCCGTGCCGGTGTACGAAGACGAGCTGAGCGGCTTCCGCTACTTCTTCGTCAAGCTGCCCATCCAGTACCTGCGGCATGACGACCGTATCAACCCCCGCGCCATCGGTAGCAACATCAGCAAGCTGGTCGAAGAGTTCTACGCCAAGCGCCCGCAACTGCACGTGCCGCTGGCGTGGATGACCTCCAAGGGAGGCAAGAGCGCCATGCACGTGTTCGACGGCCAACACAAGGCCGCAGCGCAAATCATGCTGGGCGCCAAAGCCATGCCGGTGCGGGTGTTCATCGACCCCGACCCCGACACGCTGATCACCACCAACACCAACGCGGGCACTACGCTCAAGCAGGTCGCGTTCGACAAGTCGGTGCAGCGGCACCTGGGCAGCACGCTGTACCGCGACCGCATCGAACGCTTCCGCACCGAAACCAACCGTCCGAGCGACGACCTGGCCTTCAGCGAGCGCGACCTCGTCGCCTACTTCAAGGGCCAGTCGCGCGAGATGAAGCGCTACATCCTGGACGCCGTGCGTGACGGCGTCACGTCATCGGCCGACAACAAGCTGCGTGACTTCGTCGACTACGGCGGCCGAGGCAAGGAGCGGCCTCTGTCCTATAGCTCGGTTGACAAGACCTTCTACTCCTTCTTCGTCTACCAGGAGGTACTCGACACGCCGCTGCACTTTGGCCTGGAGGACGGACAGAACCCTCGCGAGTTGGAAACCTCGCAACTGATTCGCCTGATGAACGTGATCGCGGAAGAGATCTACATCGGCAAGTTCGACAGCGACATCGGCACCGACAAGATCGAGAGCCAGCTGCAAAAGGGCACGAACTTCCCGCTGCCGCACCTGCGGGCTTTCCGGATGAGCAAGGAAGAGGTGCTCTACAACTGGCTGAAGTTTGTAGAACAGATCGCCTACACCTACTTCGTCAACACCGGCATGCCAACGCAGAAGGAGCGGCTGTTCCAGTACGCGTTTCCCGAACAACTGTGGACCAACATCCGCAACTTCGTGCGCAGCCTGGCGGTCCTGCCGCTGTGGGCCAACAAGGACCTCTCCGAGACGGTGTTCGGCGGCAAGCAGAACAACAGTTTCTGGGAGACGGTGTTCGCCACCGGCAAGAGCCCGCAAGGGGTTCAGGTGATGGCCAAGGGCTTGAATCTCGTGGAGATGATCAAGTAGCGGCGTCGCCGCCAACACATCGAACAGGACCGTTTATTGGCCCTTGGCACAAGAACACAAGCGCAAGGGTCACCAGGGAGGAACAAACAGATGTCAGAGACCAACAAGATCACGCTCAAAGATTTGGCTGAGCGCAAGGAGGCCAAGCGCCTGAGTCTGAGTGACGGGCGCTACGTCACGCGCGGCAACCCGAAGAGTGGGGGACTCTCCTCCGTCTATCGCGCCACCGACATCGAGACCAGCAGCATGGTCGCGCTGAAGGTGTTCAGAAGTGAAGGAAGCACGGACGAGGTCATCGAAGAGTCGTTCCGGCGCGAGGTGCAGGCGCTGTCGGACCTGAAGCACCGGCACATCGTGCGGATCCTCGATTCTGGGCGCGACGACGAGAACGGCGTGCACTTCGTTGTGATGGAGTGGGTCGAGCGGGATCTCAGCGCCGTCATGGCGCCGGGCCAGTACGAAAACTGGGAGGCCTACTACCGAGCCGTCGGCAAAGGTGTCCTCGACGCACTGGCCTTTGCCCATACGCGCTCTACTGCGCACCGGGATGTGAAGCCATCCAACGTGTTGGTGACTGACGAAGGGCTCGTGAAGCTTTGCGACTTCGGCATCTCCAAAATCCGCAACTTCCTGGCCCCGGGGGTGACACTGGCCAGGTTCTCGTCAGCCCCGTATTCGCCCCCCGAGCTGGACGACGGCAGCTACAGCTACAGCCGAGATGTTTTCGGGTTCGCCGCGCTGAGCGTGGCCGCGCTCACGGGCAAGGCGCCTTCCAAGTACGAAGAGCTGTTCGCGTCGCTGGAAGAGGCGCCGCTTGAGGAGCCGATCCGCCGCGTGCTACGCCGCTGCCTGGAACTGCATCAGCCTGACTTGAGGCCAGCGAATGCGGTGCTGCTGCAAGCGGAGCTGGAGCGCGCTGCGCCCGTGCCGGTAGCGCAGGCGCTTCCGCTGGTCCTGGTGGCGCTGACAAACAAAGTTCGCGATGCGGTCGAGCATGACCTGGGTCTGCGAGGGCCGCAGGGGGAACGCTTCATCGAGCGAGACCTGGAGGGGGCTCGCATGGAAGAGCTGCCTTCAACCGCGGAGAAGCCAGACCGCAGCTTTCGTCTGTATGGCGGGAAATATGGCTACACCGCACTCCGCGACAGCACTGGCGGAAAGCTGCTTCTGGTCGCTGCGCTGGAGTACCAACCTTCAGAGATTGATCGCAAGCGCAACAACGCGGCAGACCCCGAAGTTCGGCTGGCGCTGTCGGGCACCACCAGCCAGGCGTCCAACGAGGCTTTGGACGGCCTGCTGGACAGGCTGCTCACCTTTTCGGCGGACCAGAAGCAGCGCAAGCTCGAACAGCGGGAACTGGCGCTCTACCAGACCTGGGTCGATCTGCTCAGTGCCAAGACGGAACTGGAGAAGATGCGATGCGTGCGCTTGGCGTACGCAGGCCGGGAGGCAACTGGCGAGTTCGTTCGGCTGAAGTTGAAGCCAGACACGGACGGCTCGGCGCTTGTTGGCCAGGACGTGATGGTTCAGGCAGGAAGGCTGGGCGAGTTTCGCGGCAAGGCCGTGTCGCGATCGGATGGCCACCTGATCATCCGGCCGAGCGTCAGGAATCGCATCGATGCAGGTGCCATTCCGGAAGAAGGCACTGTCGAGACGGATACCGCCAAGACTGACGGGGCGTTGGGGAAGCAGAAGACCGCCGTCGATGCCGTCCGATACGGTCGCTCGGTCAATCCAGAGTTGGGCGGCTTCATCGTCAGCCCCGATCGCATTCCCGTTCCGGAGCCAGTCGAGGTCGAGTTCATCAATCCGAACATCGACGATGACAAGAAGGAAGCCGTGATCGCGGCGCTGTCCGCGCCCGCTCTGCTGCTGGTTGAAGGACCACCAGGAACGGGCAAGACGACCTTCATTACCGAGCTGGTCTTGCAGACCCTGATGGCCAACCCGAACGCGCGCGTGCTGCTGACATCGCAAACGCACGTCGCACTCGACAATTCTCTTGAACGCATCGTCGGGCAGTCAGGGATGGCGGTGAGCGCCGTGCGCATCGGGCAAGAGGATGACGAGCGGATCGCCGCTTCGACTCGCATGCTGATGCTGGACGCCAAACTGCCGGAGATGCGCAAACAGGCACTGGCAGCCGGACGTGCCTTCATGGAGCGCTGGGCGCTGGAGCATGACTTGAACGTCAGGGACGTTCGGCGCGCGATGGCGCTCGAACGCCACGCCTTCGTCAAGACTCGTCTGGAGGAAGTGGAAACCGGAATGCAGGCCCTTGAGCCGCAGCTGTCAGACTCCAACCGAAAGAAGATGACTGCAGACGAGATCGACGCGGTCGAGGAGCAGTTTGAAGGGCTGAGCAAGGAGCGTGATGGCCTCGAACGCGTGCTCAAGGAGTCGATGAAAGACCTGGGAGCCTACGTTGACTCCAAGGAAGAGCTGAAGGAGTTCGCGGAGTGCTCGGCGGCGGACCTGCGCGGGTGGGCCGAGGCCTATGCAGCCCAAACGCCGGCGGGCGGACAGCTCAAGCAGTTGCTCCAGACCCATGCGGAGTGGGAGACAGCGTTCGGGCGCGGCAAGGAGTTCCAGGCGGCCGTCATCGCGGCCAGCCAGGTCGTCGCAGGAACGTGCCTGGGCGTGATGAGCATTCCCGGGCGCAATGACATCAGCTATGACCTCTGCATCGTGGACGAGGCGTCCATTGCAACGCCCACTGAGGTGCTCGTTCCGATGGCGCGTGCACGCCGCACGGTGGTGGTGGGTGACAGCAAGCAACTGTCGCCGTTCCAGGACCCTGATCTGAAGGCGCTCGGCTTGCTGGAGAAGTGGGGGCTGAAGCCCGAGGACCAGAAGGCGACGCTGTTCAACCACTTGAGCGCCCACTTGCCTGTCGCGCTAAAGAAGACGTTGACGACCCAACACCGGATGCTTCCAGCGATAGGCGACCTGATCTCGGAATGCTTCTACGGCAAGGACCTGCGCAGCATCGAACGAGCGCCTGCAGCGCACCTGACAGGCGTCATGCCCAAGCCCGTCACGTGGTACTCGACCGCGCGCAAACCCAACCGAGGCTCAAGGCCTCAAGGAACCTCCTTCTACAACGACGCCGAGGTCGAATTGGTCATGAACCTGCTGTCGCGCATCGACTTCTTCATCCAAGGCGGGCGCAGCAAGGACAAGCGGGTGAGCGTGGCCGTTCTGACGGGCTATGACCCCCAGCGGCAGCGCTTGCAGACGGCAGTCCAAACCCGGGGAAACCAATGGAAGAGCTTCTCGGAGGTCTTCGTCAACGTGGTCGACGCATTCCAGGGCCGTGAAGCGGACGTTCTGGTGTTCTCCGTGACGCGGTCCGAAGTCAAGGGCTTGGGCTTCTTGAAGGAGATGGAACGCATCAACGTAGCGCTGTCGCGAGGGAAGGAACTGCTCGCCATCATCGGCGACCATGCGTTCTGCCAGGCGGCGCCTGGGGCGAAGAACCCGCTGCGAGATGTCATCGACTACATCCGCCGCAACCCACAGACCTGCGTCATTGAGGAGATTGCACCATGAGTCTGGAGCAAATTCTGGAACAGACTGCACACGCTCGGCCTGGCTACGACCTGGTTTCCTTCAAAGAGGCCGGCTTGCCTGTTTATGTGCTGAAGCTCCGGATATTGGTTCTGGAGCGCAAGGAACTCAGCCCCATCGAAGAGGCGGTGCTGAAGGCCGTGAGGGCAGGCCTCGATTCGCCCGGAAGCATCTTCGAGTTTCTGGGGTTGTCGCGGACAGTCCTCAACCCGGTGTTGGCCAGTCTGAATACGACCGAGCTCATCAACTATTCGCGAGGTGCGGCGGATGCCGATGCCAAGGTGACGCTTGCCGCCAAGGGCCGTCTTGCATTGGCCGACGCGTCGACAGTGAAGCCGCAGGAGCGCGTTGTTTCGGTCTGCTTTGATGCGCTCACCAAGAAGCTGCTGCTGATTGCGCCAGAGCAGTTGGACCGGTCGCGAGACATGCGCGCGCTGGGGTATTTCGAAGTGCCCACTGGAAGCTCGAAGCGGCCGGAGGTGGAGGACATCCCGCTGGTGGACTTCGACAAGGTTCTTGCGCGACTGTCCGTCACGAACGAGCCAACCGGCACGCTGCTGGCAGTTCGACGGATCGAACGTCGCGAGTTGCACTTCCTGCGGTGCGTGATGCTGTTCTACAAGAACCACGCTCATCCGCCCGAGGTGGAGGTCGCGTTCTGGCGTGAAGACGGACCAGCCATGGAACACGAGGTCAGGTTTCAAGCCGTGGGTGGACCAGACTTGGTCGGCGCACGCTTGCTGATGGCCGAGGCTGCTTCAACCTCTGGGGGTGTGCTGCCGGAAATACTTGCGGTTGCCGCCAGCCCAGAGCCGCCAACTGCTGCAGCACCTGTACCAACCGGCCAAGCGCCTGTGCGAAGCACACCGGAGGCGGTTGCCACCAAGGCAGGTGTCCCCGAATTGGAGACGATGCAGACGCTCTTGTGTCACGAGCATCCACCGTTTCTGAAGAAGGCGCTGCTGTCGGCGAAGCGCAGACTGGTGATCGTCTCCCCGTGGATTCGCGACTCCGTCATCGATTGGCCGTTCATCGCATCGCTGGAGGCCCTGCTGAAATCCGGCGTGGAGGTGTTCATTGGCTATGGGATAGAGAAGGCCGACGGCAACGGCAAGAGGAACGCAGTTAAGGACAAGCCAGACATCAGCCCGCGCGCTGAGGCCGATCTGCGGCAACTGGCAGACCGGTACAAGCACTTCCACTTTGTGCACGTCGGGAACACGCACCGAAAGTCGCTGGTTTGCGACGACCAGTTCGCAGTCGTCACCAGTTTCAACTGGCTCTCCTACAAGGGTGACTCGCAGGGCAGCCCGCGCGATGAGCGCGGCATCGTCTTTCGCAAGAAGCACCATGTCGAGCGGCTCGTTGCGGAGGAGCTTGAACTGCTTGGGAAGGGCTATGCGGGCGCATTCCGAGCGGGAGCGGTGGTTCGAGTGAAATAGCCGACCGTATCGCTGCAGAACGGATAAACAGAGGGTATTGCGCTTGTCTACATTTACCGTCGTTAACGAAGACACACTGGCCGCTGCCATCGAGGGGTGCCGTGAAAGACTCGTCTACATCGCGCCCGGGGTCACAGAGTGGATCGTCGATGCGATGGCCTCTGTGATGCAGCGCGAACGGCCGCCTGCGATCACGGTGATCATCGATGCAGACCCAGAGGTGTGTCGTCTGGGATACGGGACAGTCGATGGACTGAAGGCGCTGCAGGCGCTGGCAGTTGAACAGATGCTTCCGATTCGCTACCAGCCGGGCCTGCGGGTGGGCGTGCTGGTGGCGGACGACCAGATTTCGGTGTACTCACCAACCCCCCTGCTGATTGAAGCGGGCTCCGATCGGGCAGATCAGCCGAATGCGATCACTTTGGGTGTCGGCGACGCGCTAAGCCGGGTTTTGACGGCTTGCGCCGCAGATGGCGAAAGTGGCCCGGGATCAATTTTGCCGAGCGAAGCCGAAGTGGGAACGATGGCAGCAACACCTGAACTGCTCCAAGATGCCCTGAAAGAGCTTGATCGCCTGCCTCCGAAGCCGTTCAACGTGGCGCGCACCGAGCGCGTCTACAACAACAAGCTTCAGTACGTTGACTTCGAAGTCACGGGCTACAAGCTCACTTCCCGGCGCGTGCAGATTCCAACCGATCTGTTGGTAGGCACAGACAAGACCTTGGAAGCACGTCTGCGCAACAGCTTCTCGTTGCTAGAGGGCAAAGAGTCCTTGATCGTGATGATCGAAGATTCCGACCCGGACACCGGCTATCCGCTGATCGACAACAACGGTAGCCCTGTGTTCACTCGCTACTCCGAACAAGCGATGGAGGACGAGCGCAAGCAGATCTACACCGATTTCCTGACCCCGATTCCTGGTCATGGTCAGCTCATCTCAAAGGTCCGACGGAAGGCGTTTGACGCTCGTGTGGCTTGGTTCAAGGGCAGAGTTGCGGCTTACACGGTGGCTGTGAAGCAGCAGCTTGACGAAGCGGTCACAGCTTCGGTTAAGGAGCTGACGGAAGCGCTTCTGCCTGGAGTCATGCAGCGGCCACCTGCGCGCTTGTTGAAGTACTCGATGTCCTTCGACCCTAAGGAGAGCGACTATCGCGCGGCACTTGAGGCAGAGATCTCGCAAGCGTTTAACTTGGGAGACAGATTCTTTCAGCCTGTGGTGAAGGTGATCTTTAAAGACCTGACCTACGAAACCATCACCGACGGAAAGTTTGTTGCGCAATTGAACAGGTCCTTCCCTGGTTTGGAACAGCAAGGGTTCTTCGAAGAGCACGACTCAGCGCCCGAGCTTCGGTCAACAGACATCGTCAAAAAATCAGTGCGCTGACCCCAGGGGAGTCAATCCATGCAGCCATTGATCGTCGCGCAACAGGTCACCCAAGGGGTTGCTGACTTTCTTCGTACCGCGTTTCCGTCAACGACACCCGGCTTCATCGGTCTGCTGGAGCGCTTCCTGGAACAGCGCGACAACATTCTCAAAGGGCCCTACCTCACGGTGCCGCTCCCCTTCAGCCCGGGTCCGAGACAAAGCAAGGCAGCCTTTCCCTGGCTGCCCGAAGACTTCAAGCCCCACGCCCACCAGGCAAAGGCCTTTGGGCGGTTGGTAGGAGAGAGCGCCCGCTCATCCTTGGTAGCAACCGGCACTGGATCCGGAAAAACAGAGTGCTTCCTCTACCCCATCCTCGAACACTGCCGCCAGGCGCGCGCTGAAGGTCGGCCGGGCATCAAGGCAATCATCCTGTACCCGATGAATGCTCTCGCATCGGACCAGGCCGGGCGCGTCGCAAAGACGATCGTCAAGACGGCGGCGCTGGCCGGGGTGCGCGCAGGTTTGTATGTCGGTGAGACACCAGCGGAGGAGTCGAACACTGTCAAACAGGTCGACGCCGAAACGTTCACCGTGATCACTGATCGAGACGCGTTGCGAGCAAACCCGCCCGACATCTTGCTGACGAACTACAAGATGCTGGACTTCTTGCTGCTGCGCGCGGCGGACGGGCCGCTTTGGGCACAACAACGCCCGGACACGCTGCGCTACTTGGTGGTTGATGAACTGCACACCTTCGACGGCGCGCAGGGCACTGACTTGGCCTGTTTGATCCGCCGGCTGAAAGGCAGACTGGGCGCTGCACCAGGCCAGTTGGTGTGCGTCGGTACGTCAGCAACGCTCGGTGACGGCGGTGGCGACAGTTTGCTGAACTTTGCGCGCGACATCTTCGGCGAGGCCATGGATGCTGATGCGGTGATCGGCGAAGACCGTGTGGCGGTGGGCGACTACCTTAGCGATGCTGTGGTGGAGCACACCGTGAGCCCGCAGCCCAGCGACGAAGAGCGCCTGGACCCGGCCAACCACCCCGATCTGTTTGCATACCTTTCCGAGCAGGCCGGGCTTTGGTTTGGCGAGCCTGCGCTGCCGGATCAGGTTCAAGACTTCGACTGGCGTTGCGAACTGGGCCAAAGGCTGAAGAGCCACTTCGCCTTCCAGAACCTCCTGCGCGACTTGGACAGGCTCGGGCCAAAGTCGGTGCTCGTCGATGACCTGTTGGCTCTGCTGCGCCGACGCCTGCCGAAGCGGCAGACTGAATCGACCGGTGAGGCGGCGAGCGATCGGTTCGTACTGCTTTGGCTGTCCAGCCTGCTCGCGCTGGTGGCGCACGCCAGGAAGCCGGGGCACCAAGACTTCTTTTTGCAGGTGAAGGTAGAGATCTGGCAGCGCGAGTTGAGGCGCATGGTGGCCAAGGTGGACGCGCAGCCAGTGCTTCGGCACCACGACGATCTGGGCAAGGCGGACAAGGAGCACCAGAACTTGCCGGTGATTCATTGCCGTGACTGCCACGCCACCGGTTGGGGGGCCACGCTGCCCAAAACCAGCCCGAACCAACTTCAACAGGACCTGCGTCTGTTTTACAACGCATTCTTCAGCGAGGACGTGTCCACCCGCTTTCTGTTCCCCGCAACGCCGACTGCTGACCGCCGTGTGTTTGAGCGCAAACAGGTTTGCCCGCGATGCGGCTCCTTGCATCAGATGACGCAGCGGGGTTGTTCGCACTGCGGGCACGAAACGCTGCTGGCGGTAGACATTACAGCCAACCTGAAGCAGGGCACGCGCAATGGCGCCCCATTCACCAAGTCACACCACAACTGCCCTTACTGCGGTGGGCACAACACGCTGTCCATCGTGGGCTCGCAGGCAGCCAGCTTGGCCGCGGTGATGGTGGGCCAACTCTTCAGCAGCGGGTACAACCAGGACAAGAAGCTCATCGCGTTCTCCGACTCGGTGCAAGACGCGGCGCACCGCGCGGGCTTCCTGGCCGCCCGCACCTGGCGCTTGAACCTTCGGCCTGCGCTGGCTCAGACCATTGCCGCCGCTGCAGCGGCAGGGGAGCCCTTGACGCTGGCGGAGTTGCCAAAGGCATTTGAAGCGCAATGGAAATCCGCCCTGGGCGAGAACCACTACGTGGCGAACTTCCTGCCGCCGCAGTTGCACTGGATGCGGGACATGGACACGCTGATGGCCACCGGGCAGTTGCCCGAGGGCAGCCAGGTGCCCGTGCAAATGGCTCAGGTAATGCCGTGGGTGGTCAACGCCGAATTTGGACAGGACGCTCATGTCGGGCGAACCTTGGTGGCAACCGGCACGGCCTGTGTGACGCCTGCGGAGGATGCATGGGCGCACGCCATCGAGTGGCTGCATCTGCGCATGCGCGAACAGGTGGAGGCCCTGAAGGACGTGACGCCTGCAGAGATCAGCGTGTTCTTGCGCGGGCTGGTTGGGGAGATGCAGCGTATCGGCGCGTGGCGCGATCCGATGCTGGCCTTCTATGCACGCGTCGGTTGCAGGCCGCAGGCCTACAAGAAGAACCCCAGCCAAGAGAAGATGTTGTCGGGCCCTCGGCCGCCGCGATTCTTGACCTTGCCTGAGTACCAGTTGTGCACGAGCATTGAACGCGATGAATCGCGCCTCTTCACTGACTGGGCCTTGAAGGCTTTGCAGGAATTGAACCTGGTCGCGCTGGGTGTCGAGCAAGTCGTTCGCGACTCATATCGGCTGGCGCTTGAAGGCTTGGCAGCGGCGGGCTTGGCCGCAAATGAGCAAGCACTGGACAAGCCCGAGATTCAAATTTGGGGTCTGGAGCCCGCTGCCTTCAAGGTGGAGTTGGGTGGAAGCAAGTGGCGTTGCGCCACATGCCACAACGAGGTGTTGTCCGGTCTGTCCGAGGATTTCGACGATCAGCCGTGCCGGCGCACAGGATGCAAGGGCAATCTGCACCCCGATGGCGGCTGGGGCGACTTCTACCGGAAGCTCTACCTCACGGCGAAGATTCAGCGTGTGGTGGCACACGAGCACACGGGCCTGCTTCCCCGCGAAACGCGCGAACGAGTCGAGCGCGACTTCAAGTCCGACAGCGGCAGACCTGGCGGAATCAACGTCCTCTCGGCGACGCCCACCTTGGAGATGGGTATCGATATCGGTGACCTGTCGTCGACCTTGCTGTGCTCGGTGCCTCCGACGCAGGCCAACTATGTGCAGCGTGCCGGCCGTGCCGGGCGGAGCACGGGCAATGCGCTGCTGATGACGATGGCGGCCAGCCGGCCACATGACCTGTTCTTCTGGGAAGAACCCAAGGAGATGATGGCGGGCAGCGTGGACGCGCCGGGGGTCTTCCTGAACGCCTCCGCCGTTCTTGAGCGGCAGCTGACCGCCTTCTCCCTAGATTGCTGGGTCAGGGAGTCCGGCAAGTCCGCATCCATCCCCGGCGAGATTCGCTCGGTCTTCAATGCGATCCGCGGGCAGGCCTTGTCGAAGTTTCCATACCCGTGGTTGAACTTCGTGGAGCAGCGCAGGGGCGAGCTGCTGGACCGCTTCGTACGCCTGTTCAACCAAGCTGATCGGAACCCGCTCACCCAATCGACGCAGGACTGGCTATCGAAGTTCATCAACGGCAGCAAGGACCAGCCGGGCTCCCTAGGCTGGAAGATCATCGACAAGCTCAATGGCATCGCCAAGGATGTCGACGAACTGAAGCGCCAGGCCGAGCGCACGAAAAAGGAAATCGAGAAGCTTCAGGCGCTCGCTGTGCGCGGCGAGGAAGATGAGGCTGAGTTGGTGCGCTTGATGCAAGAGCGAACAGCGCTCTCGCGACTGGTTGGCAGCATCGAGGGCAAGGCCACGCTGAACGTGCTGACCGATGAGGGCCTGCTTCCGAACTACGCATTCCCTGAGCAAGGGGTGCTGTTGCGCTCGATCATCGTGCGTGAAGCCAAACCCGGCGGTGGTGCGCCGGACCCGCTGACCTTCGAGTACGAGCGACCAAGCGCCTCCGCGATCACCGAGCTGGCACCCAACAACACCTTCTATGCCGAAGGCCGACGGGTGGTGGTGAACCAGGTGGACGTTTCCAAGATCAAGCCTGAAGCCTGGCGGTTCTGCCGACAGTGCTCGTACACCGAGCCGCTGTCGTCTGGCGACCACCACACCAATTGCCCGCGTTGTGGCGACACGATGTGGCGCGACAGTGGCCGTGTGCGTGAGATGCTGAAGCTCACGACAGTGTTCGCCAGGACGCTGGATCGGGAAAGCCGCATCGCGGATGACTCGGACGAGCGCCAACGTGGTTTCTATGTGCGCCAGGCACTGGTAGACAGTCCGCCCGATGCGGTGCGGGACGCCTACGTGATCGACAAGCCGGAGTTCCCGTTCGGCTTCGAGTTCCTGGACAAGGTGACCTTCCGCGAGGTGAACTTCGGTGAGCAGGCGCCTGATGCGTCGCCGATGACCATCGCCGGTGCCGAGATGAACAGGCCCGGCTTTAGCATTTGCCCGGAGTGCGGCACGATTCAGCGGCGCCGCAAGGCCGAGGAGATGTACCGCAACCATGCGCCGTACTGCTCGAAACGCAAAGACCCGGAAGCTACCGCGCAGCAGTGCGTGTTTCTCTACCGCGAGTTCGCGAGCGAGGGGATTCGGCTGTTCCTGCCCGAGGTGGGATTTGGCGATACCGAGGAGCGGCTGCTGAGTTTCGTCGCAGCCTTGGAGCTAGGCCTCACGCGACGCTTCCGGGGGGCGGTGGATCACTTGCGCATTGCATTGGACATCCGCATGGCGGCGGGGCAGGAGATTCCCCGTTGCTATCTGGTGATCTACGACAGCGTACCCGGGGGTACTGGATACCTGAAGGAACTGATGCGAGCTCCTGAGCCGCTGCTCGAAGTGCTGGAGCTGGCGCTTCAAGCGCTCAACGAATGCGTCTGCAACCAGGACGCCGAGACGGATGGTTGCTATCGCTGTGTGTACGCGTATCACAACAGCTACGACCGCGAGTCGATCTCGCGCCGCATCGCGCAGAAGTTGCTGGGCGAGGTCATACAGCACAAGGGATCACTGAAACAGGTGGCCAATCTGTCTGGCGTGCAGACCGGGAACCAGCTCTTCGACAGCACGTTGGAGAAGCGTTTCGTTGAAGCCTTGCGACGCGAACACAGTGGCAAACGCTACAGCCTCACCGAGGTGTTGTTCAAGGGCAAGCCTGGGTACCAACTGCAGGCCGACAGCCGCCGTTGGCGGGTGGAACTGCAAGTAAATTTGGCCGACAGCGATGGCGTCGTCGTAGCGTGCAAGCCGGACTTCGTGTTCTGGCCAGACGATGGCGTTGATGACCTGCCAATGGCCGTCTTCTTGGACGGATGGCAGTTCCACAAGGACTCGATCCCAGTCGATTTGGCCAAGCGCATGGCCGTGGCCAAGAGTGGGAAATTCTCGGTCTGGACGCTGACCTGGGACGACATCGATACCGTGCTTCAGGGCAAGGACTCGGCGACGCCGTCGCCTTGGCCAACGCTGCTGATCGAGGGCGGCGGCAATGTTGTGCCGAAGATGTGTGAGGCGCAGGGGCTTCCGGTCGCATTGAACGGGTTCAAGTCGCTGGCCCCGTTCATGCAGCTTCATCAACGACTGAGCGACTGGCGGCACGAGGACATGCGCAGGCTTGGCGTTGCGCTGGCAATCGGTCTTGTCATGCCGCCGGGGGATGCGGCAGTACTGGCGGCGATGCACCAGGACCCTTTCTGGCACCGGCTGGAAGGCTTGTCTCTCCTACCGGACCACAAGAAGCATCGGCTGGGTGTTCGACAGCTTGGAAGCGTGGTGCGGCTTGCTGCGGGAAGCCACCCGGATCATCTTGGCGAGTTGATGAAGGGAACGGGCAATGCACAACACGAGCCGATGCTTGTGGCCGAGTGGGTTCCCGACTCTGTGCCGGAAGCCGAACGCCAAGCCCGATGGCAACAGCTCTGGCACTGCCTGAACCTGTTGCTGCCGCTGCGGCACATGTGGGCCGGTGCTGCAGATATGCCTGGACTGGAGGCGTTGCAGAACGCGCCCGTGTTGCAGCAGCAAACCAGCGGCCTGCCCGCTAAGTGGGTCGAGGTGCTGGGCCTGGTCCTGCGCGAGACTCAAGCCTGGGCCAATGCTTTGGCCATTGCCGATCTGCCAGCACCGGAGGTGGGCTACGAACTGCTTGATGACAGGGGACGCATCGTTGCCGAATCGGAGATGGCTTGGCCGGCAATGCGCGTGACCATCTTGCTGCCGGATACAGGCGACGCAGCCAAGTTCGAGACAGCTGGGTGGACATGCTTTGTGGTGACCGAAGGCCCATTGCCCATGGCACTGATCGACAAACTGACGGAGGTTTCGGCATGACGCTGGCACCCAAGATTGCAATGTCTGACGATTTCCTCAAGTCGTTTGCTGCTGTGCCGCGTGACCAGCAGCAAGCCGTGCTGACGTTCGTGGCCAAGTTCAGGCAGAACCCAACAGCTTCCGGGATCAACTACGAACGCATCCACGATGCCGGTGACCCGAACATGCGATCGGTCCGCGTCAACGACAACGTTCGAGGCATCGTGTTGAAGCCGGATGTGGGCAACGTTTATTGCCTCCTCTGGGTCGACCGTCACGACGATGCCTACCAGTGGGCTCGTCGGCACCGTGTTGCGATTCACCCGGACGTGGGCAGCATTCAGATCTATGCAGTGGAGGCAGCAGCCGCAGCAGAAGCCGCCCCAGTCGTGCCCGCCACAGTAGCGGCAGCCACGGGCCTGTTTTCCAGCCTCAAGGACCGGGAGATTCGGCGCTTGGGTGTGCCCGATGAAATGCTGCTGGCCGTTCGAGCTGTTGCGTCGGACAAGGAACTGGAGGCATTGGAAGCCCAACTCCCTGACGAGGCATTCGAGGCGTTGTTCATGTTCGCAGCCGGTGAGTCATATGACAAGATCGTGGCTGACCAAACTGTGCCCGAGGCAGTCGATCCTGCCGACTTCGTTGCTGCGTTGGAGCGCGATGCCACGAAGCGCCACTTTGTCGTGCTGACGGACGACAGCGATCTGGAAGCGCTGCTTGCCGCGCCGCTTGAAAGATGGCGGGTGTTCCTGCACCCCAGTCAACGCAAGCTAGTGGAGCGGGAATGGGCCGGGCCGGTAAAGGTCACGGGCGGAGCTGGTACCGGTAAGACAGTCGTTGCTATGCACCGAGCAGCTAGGTTGGCAAGACAGTTCTCTGCGCTCCCCGGCAGGCCAGTCGTCTTCACGACATTTACCAAGACACTTTCGGACGACATCCGGCAGAACTTGGAACTGCTCTGCACGCCGCAGGAGTTGGAAAAAATTCTGGTCGTCAACCTGGACCAATGGGCCTCATCGGTGCTGCGGCGGTTCGGTTACAAGCCAGAGCTGCTATACGATGAGAGTGCGAGACGCAGCTATTGGCAGGCTGCAATGTCGGCCATGCCGGCGTCGGCGGACCTGTCACACCACTTCATGCGCGCCGAGTACGAACGTGTAGTGCTTCCGCAGGGGTGCGAGACCGCAGAGGACTACATGCGAGCCCGCCGAGTCGGGCGGGGCGGACAGTTGGGACGGGCTACCCGGAAGGCGATCTGGCCTGTGTTCGCCGAGTACCGCGCTCAGCTGCACGGGGCAAACCTTCGCGAGCCCGAGGAGGCCTTTCGCGATGCTCGCCGGCTACTCGCAGACCAAGCCACTGAACTTGGCATACGTGCCATGGTGGTCGATGAGGCACAAGACATCAGTCCTGCGGCGTTCGAGCTGATCCGCGGGGCAGTACCCCTCGCTGCGAATGACCTGTTCATCGTAGGCGACGCGCACCAGCGCATTTATCGCCACAAGGTGGTGCTCAGCCGCGTCGGGATCGAAGTGCGTGGGCGCAGCCGGAGCCTACGGGTGAACTACCGAACCACAGATGAGATTCGTCGCTGGGCCTGTGCGCAGCTGGAGGGCTGCGCGATCGACGATCTGGACGGCAACCTGGATACCTTGCGCGGTTACCGATCACTGACCCACGGCGATCGACCTTATGTCATTGAGTCGACATCCCACCAAGACGATGTCAAGCATATCAAGACGATCCTAAAGCAGCTTGCCGATGACACCATTGAACCGCGTCAGATCTGTATCGCAGCTCGGACAAACGACGATGTCGATGCCGTTGTGTCGGGCTTGAAGAAGGCCGGAATTCCTACGCTGCGTTTGGACCGGTCTACGCCGGACGATCCTGCAGCTGCGGGGGTGCGAGTGGCCACGATGCACCGGATCAAAGGGCTTGAGTTTGGAGTTGTGGTCATCGCCGCCTACAAAGGCGCGGACAAGTACGCCGAAATGTTCGCCAAGGAGGAGGACGCTGGCGTTTCTGACGAGACCGAAAAAGCCGAGCGGTCACTGCTGCACGTTGCCGGAACACGTGCCAAGCGCAACCTATTCGTACTCGTGAGGGCTTAGCCCTGCATACGTGTAAGCCTCCCATTGCATGGCTCAATGCAGCTGAAGGCGTCTCCGTCTGGTAGCACGGACTACACCCATCTACTGCTGGAATCGAAACGGTCAGACTCAGCATGAATTGCGGCGGCGCTCAGACCCTATTTTGAGTCTGCGCATCTTGCCGACCGGGAAGTATTTCATGGCGAGGCCGTAGACGGCGGATGTTGGCGTTGGCCTCCTAAGCCGAAATGCCGTAATGCTGCCGTTCGTGAGCGCTTGGAAGTGGCCGATTCCGGGTTTTCCCAAGTATCGGCTGTGTGGCGGTCCAATTCGAACGACGGCAATCTGGCGGGCTGATCAGCGAAGCAGCTGATCGCTGTCGACCCAAAGTTGCCAGTGATCTGCCGAGATTCACAGCCTTGCAGCAGATGTCGTAGATCAAAACGTGGTCTGGATCTCCACCCAGCCAGCCGTTGCACCAACTCAAGCGCAAGTTCGCGAGTCATGCTGAATCCTTCTTAGTAGTTAGCATGATGGGGTCATTGCCCGTTGGTACGCGTCG
>Ga0105045_10002053_pt1 | contig 16818 bp, 12 predicted proteins | sample MAT02_FD_78089 | JGI IMG/M metagenome (GOLD analysis project Ga0105045, IMG submission 78089) | Freshwater microbial communities from Lake Fryxell liftoff mats and glacier meltwater in Antarctica - MAT-02 (megahit assembly) | ecosystem: Environmental > Aquatic > Freshwater > Ice > Liftoff... | reverse complement strand
GGGTAGTCGTATCGGTATTGGTGCCGGGCAAGCTTTGCCCTGGCGATCCCGTACCATTCAGACAACGCCACCGCGATAGGATTGCAAACCTGTTGGATGTGAACGGCGAAGCGCTAGCCGCCGGTTCTTAGTGCCTCGGCTTCTAGCCTGGATTTTTTCCAGGACAATTCCTAAAAGTAGATTGGGACCAACGTCCCTATCCTTGGTTTGGATGGCACAATGGTCCTCAATGGTCCCATCCTACTGGGTTCGATGTTCGTGAATATTCATCTAGAAAGTAGCCAATGCAAAAGAACCAAGCTCAAAGTGTCTTTCAGCAGACTTACCAATACGTTCGCGAAACGACGCTTCTCGAAAGCACGCTGGCTTTGCTGGAATGGGACGAGCGGACAGGGCTGCCCGCCAATGCGGGCGAGCATCGGGCAGCGCAAGTCACGTTTTTGAGCGGATTGGTGCATCAACGCAAAACGAGTGCACAATTCGGTGACTGGCTCAATGAATTGTCGCAATCGGATTTGATGTCGCAACCCAACAGTCCTATTGGCGCATCGATTCGAGGCATGAAACGGGACTTTGACAAAAACATTCAGCTGCCCGAGACGTTGGTCAAGCGTATCGCGCATGCCGTGACGGTAGGCCAACAAGTTTGGTCTGAGGCCAAGCCTAAAAATGATTTCGCTTCGTTCTTGCATCACTTAAATAGTATTGTTGAGCTGCGACGCGAGGAAGCTTCTATTTTGTCAGCGGGCGCGAAGTGTCGTTACGACAGCCTGCTCGATCAATACGAAGAGGACGCCAAGACCGATGAGGTAGCGATCGTTTTTGCGGAGCTCCGGCAACGTCTTGTTCCACTCGTACAAAAACTAACTCAATCCCAATCGGGTCCGGACGGGAAATCGATTTCTGGCTTGTTTGATGTTCCGAAGCAGAAAGAGTTTTCGCGCTGGGTTGCTGAACAGATTGGCTTTCAGTTTTCAAGAGGGCGTCTTGATGAAACAGATCATCCCTTTTGCACAACGCTTGGACCAAACGACCATCGCATACTAACCCGTTATTACGAGGACTCCTTTAGCAGCGGACTCTATGGTACGCTTCACGAAGCAGGGCATGGCATGTACGAACAGGGGCTGCCTACGGAGTGGTTTGGTTTGCCAGCAGGCGGTGCCGCATCGCTTGGAGTGCACGAGTCGCAGAGCCGACTTTGGGAGAACATGATCGGTCGGTCTCGCGAGTTTTGGCAATGGTGCCTGCCTCACGCTCAAAAATGGTTCCCGCAATTAGCTGGTGTTTCGGTCGATTCCATTTATCGAGACTTGAACCGAGTCGAGGCTAGTCTGATCCGAATCGAAGCGGACGAAGCCACCTACAATTTGCATATCTTGCTGCGATTCGAATTGGAACGTGAACTGATCGATGGCGATCTACAGTGCGTCGACTTGCCCAAGGCGTGGTCGGATCGGTATGAGTCCTATTTAGGGATCCGGCCCAAGAACGATAGCGAAGGGGTTATGCAGGATGTACACTGGGCAGCAGGGCTGATCGGTTATTTTCCGACGTATACCCTCGGCAACATCTTCGCGGCCCAACTCGTTAAAGCGGCCAACGACGACTTAGGAGATTTGCCTGGACTGATCGCCAAAGGGGATTTTCAGCCTCTTTTGCGTTGGCTACGAACCAAAGTGCACCAGCATGGGCGTTGTCAAAAACCGACAGAATTGGTGGCAAATGCGACGGGAAAGCCGATTTCCTCGCAACCCTTTATCGATTATCTCACCGAAAAGCTGACTCCGCTGTACATGTAGCCTTTTTGCGAATTGGGAACTCTTTTGGCCATGGATCCGTCCGTTACTACAGTACCTAATCATGCGGAGGAAACTGCGTTGATAGACTGTATTGTATCGGGCCAAGATTTCAAATTCGAAATCCTCGTTGAAAACTATCAACAGAGGATTTATGCCTCGCTGTTCGCAATGCTCGGCAATCGTCACGACGCCGAGGATGTGACTCAAGAAACGTTTCTAACGGCATTTCGCAAGCTGGACCAATTCGAGCGTCGGTCGTCGTTTTACACGTGGCTACATCGCATCGCGTTCAACGCCGCTATCGATTTGCAACGTCGGAAGAAGCGGACCAAGAATCAATTCTCGAGTGGCGACATGACCGATAAGGCCGAACCCAAGGAACAGCTTTCGGATTCGCCTGCCTCGATCGTGATGGCAAAGGAAACGGTTTGCCAAGTGCAAATCGCATTGTCGCGACTCGATCAAGAACGGCGGAACATCATCGTGCTCCGAGATCTGCAAGGAATCGATTATGCCGAGATCGCTACGGTATTAGGTATCCGAGTTGGAACGGTTCGCAGTCGATTGCACCGAGCCAGGATTGAATTGCGTGAGATCATGAACGCAATGGGGATCGGCGACAATCCCGATGAGTCGAATCAGGCCGCATTGAAAAATCAGATGGTTGCTCCAGGGAGGGACCAGAAATGAATCCAGAGTTGAAACCTGAGTTTGATGACGTTCTGTTGACGGCCTATTTGGACGATGAAGTGACTGACGAGGAACGCGCACTCGTGGAAGAACAACTTCGCACCTCGGAGTCCTCTCGCAAGCTGTTGGAAGAGCTTCGTTCGGTTCGTAATCTGGTCCTTCAACTGCACTTGTCACTGCCAAGCCGAAGCTTTCAGCAAGGGCCATGGAGCGATACAAACGAAATAAAGCAATCGACCAAAGGGCAATCGAACACAGTGGTACCTTCCAAAGTGGTCTTGCACGACAAACGCGGTGGTTGGAGTGTGCCGTTTCAAAGACTTGCAAGTCTTGCGGCGATGATCACTATCGCGGCGTGCGTGAGTTTTCTCTTGTGGGGACCAAATCGCAGCTCGATGAGCTTAACCGAAAACTCTGGGCTGAAAGGCGAACTCGCAACCACAGTTCGTGATGGTTTTGAAGACACTCCGACCGACTCCCCCGCAATGGCACCGATGGCACCGATGGCACCGATGGCACCGATGGCACCGATGGCACCGATGGCAAAACAGAAAGCGGACAAATCCGATACCGAGAAAGACGAGCCTATTCCCGCAGCAGCGGGGAAGTTGGCCGAATCAAGTGCACCTGTCCCTGCGACTCCTCCATCCAATATGGCCCAAGCACCAGAACTTTCGACGCAGTTCGTGCCTACGGACTTCCGCTTGTTCGAGTCACTCCTAAAAAAGCAAGCCGATGGCGAAGGCGATTGGTTGGCTTTGGATGGCAGTTCTAAAAATACTTCTTTGGGAGTACAAGCAGCACAGTCTGCTGAGCTGTCGAAGAAAGATAGCCAAGCCAAATCAGAGATTTCCCAGTTGGAGGCTAGGTATTCTTTCCGCTTCCGTGGACCAGAGACAGGTGAATACAAAAAGTCTTTGGATGGGATTGCGAAAACAGGGGAACAAACTTTATCCCGCGACCCAATCGAGTTGAACTTAGAATTGGGCGCAATGAAAAAAGAGGAGGAGCCCAATTCGATGGTTGTCGAGTTGCAGGTACCTGTCGTGGAATGGGCAAGGGCTGCCAAACGCTTGCGGCAAATGGGCATCAACGTTCCGCTCGAATTGCCTGATGCCGAGTACCTGGATTTCGCTGCAACTAGAGTCCCGAATGTTGCTTTTGGCTTGGCTGATTATGCAACAAACAACTCGCCGACGAATCGCTTTGATGCAGACGCGAAAAATTCGAATACGACTCCAGTCCTAGGCTGGGTGTTTAGAAGTTTCGAGCTTGGTCGCAATCAATTAGCAACGGGGTCGGAAAGTGACAAGGCTACGTTCAGTTCCACAAAAGAGTTAGAACGAATCGAATCCGCTGACAAGATACGGATTCGTGTACGAGTGATCGGGAAAAAGTGAAAAAAAGTGTAGCACGGTTCTCCTAGCCGTGATTTCATGGTAACAAGCACATTCCACGTGCCATCCGCCATTCGAAAACCTTTAGTTTTTGAGGTTGTAACGGCTCGGAGAGCCGTTCTACACCTAGCTTGCGGTCAATGCGGGTTGCTGGCCGTAGAGTGAAACTTCCTCACCGACAGTCCACTCTTTGAAGTTGTCTGGGTTGCGGTGAATGTGATGATAGACGGTGTCTCGTTCTACAGGTTCTCTTCCTGCTTCGATGATTAGCTGCTTCATTTGCTCCACGGTCAGCATCTCAGGAGTGGTCGCGCCTGCGTCGTGATAGATCAGTTCGTGCCGAACTGTACCGTCGATGTCGTCGGCACCATAGGCCAACGCGGTTTGAGCTGTACCAATCCCGAGCATGATCCAATAAGCTTTCATGTGCGGAACATTGTCGAGCATCAATCGGCAGATCGCCATTGTTCTCAAATCCATCAAGGCAGACGGCTTTTTGAGATGCGAAAGTTTCGTGTTTTCTGGGTGAAAGGCGAGTGGGATAAAAGTTTGAAAGCCACCCGTTTTGTCTTGCAGGTCTCGCAGTCTCAATAAGTGGTCAATGCGGTGGTAGGCTTGCTCGACGTGCCCGTATAACATAGTGCAATTGGTTTTTAGACCGACTTCATGGGCCGCTTGGTGGATCTCAAGCCATTTGTGCGAATTCGCTTTGTGCTCGCACAGTTGATCTCGCACTTCGGGATGAAAGATTTCCGCGCCACCACCGGGCATGCTTCCCAGTCCTGCCAACCTCAAGTCTTGCAGAATCTCTTTGGAAGTCATCTTGGTCAAGAATTCGAACCAGTTGATTTCAACGGCAGTCCAACCTTTGAGGTGTAATTTAGGATAGGCGTTGTGTAGTTTTTCGATGATACCTCGATACCAGTCGTAGCCGAGCTTATGATGGAGCCCCCCGACGATGTGCATTTCGGTGCAACCATTGTCAACGGCTTCCTGACCTCGGTGGAGGATCTGCTCATCGCTCATCGCGTACCCTTTTGGATCGCGTAGGTCAGATCGGAAAGCGCAGAATCGACAGCGATAGACGCAGACGTTGGTCGGATTTAGGTGCGTATTGATATTGTAGTAGCCAACGTTGCCGTTAATCTTCTCTCGTACGTAGTTTGCGAGTTGGCCGACCTCATGTAGCGGAACTTCCGGTGAGTAGAGGAATACTCCGTCGGCCATGTTGAGTCGACCACCTTGTTCCACTTTGTCTCGGATGGAACGCAATCGATCTTTGGTGTTGAGGTTGCTCATAATAAGTACGACCTGCTAGAGTCATTAATCAAACGTTAAATTTTTTTAAGACGATCGAAGATAAGCGTCGAGGGTTCCCACGAAGAGGAATAGGATGCTTATGATCGAATTAAGCTGAAAAAAGGCAAGTTGCATGCGAGTTAAGTTTTTATCAGAAATAACACTGTGCTCATAGATCAACAATAAGCCAACCACTATCAAGGCTGCCCGAAAAAGCCAACCAAGCGATAACTCGGGTAATCCGAAACTGATTGCCAAGGCGACGCACCACATGGCCGCATGGCATGTCGCTGCAACTTTTAGGGCATTGCGAACACCTAGCCAAGCGGGCACGCTGAATAGTCCGGCTTTGCGGTCGTAGTCGACATCTTGGCATGAGTAAATGATGTCGAAGCCAGATACCCACAAAAGCACCACGCAGCCCAATGACACAGCAGGCAAGATGTCCATTGGGTTGTTCTGAACACTCTCGCCTCTCAGTGCAATCCAAGCACAAATCGGAGCCAGCATCAGAGCGATTCCCAGCCAAAAGTGGACCAGATTCGTAAATCGTTTGGCAAGGCTATAGCCAGCCAAAAACGCGAGAACTGGAAGACTCAAGTAGAGAGGCAACCTGTTCGGAAGAAACAGACAGCAGGAAAGTACGAATGCCATAACGCATCCTACGCTAAACCAAACTACGCTCGCTCGACTCAATACTTTCGCTGGCAAGTGTCGAGATGCGGTTCGCGGATTTTCGCCGTCCCAACGTTCATCGAGCAATCGATTCATGGCCATGGCAAAACTGCGGGCAGTCACCATGCATAAGATGATCCCAATCAGCGATCGCCATTGAAAGGTCAAGTAGCTACTGGAATCACGAAGTGGTACCATGTAAGCCCAAGCGGTAGCAAGCAAGGCAAACGGCAATGCGAAGATCGTATGGCTGAACCGAATCAAACTCATGAAGTGTGTCGATGTGGTCAGCAGTCCTTCCTTTTTGGAATCCACAGCAGAGGCAACGCTCATTCGTTAGCTCCAATCGGATTCTCACTCCATCGTTCCATGAGAGTGTTTGGAACTTGCAAATGATCCAGAATTCTAGCGACCACAAAATCGATGAGATCAACGACCGATGTCACGTTATGGTACCAGCCAGGCATGGCAGGCAAAACGATGGCTCCGGCTTGTGCCGCACGATGCATGTTTTCGAGTTGAAATACCGACATCGGAGTTTCACGGGGGACAAGAATGAGCTTGCGTTGTTCCTTTAGGTGAACGTCGGCCGCACGTTGAATCAAATTGTTGCCAGCCGCGTGAACGACCCCAGACAACGTCGCACCCGAGCAAGGGCAAATAACCATGCCTCGCGTCAAAAACGAACCACTTGCAATCGGAGTCATGTAGTCCTGGTAGTCGTGCAAAGTAACTTGTTCCAACGCCTGAGCGACCTGATCTCGTGATTTGGGGGCCCATTGGTTTTGAGTGGCGGTGTCAGGCCAACAGTAATTCAATAACGAATCGATTCGGTCTCGCTTTGGTCCGAGGTCAAGCTTTAGCTCTTGATGGATGACGGTCGCTGCGGACGGACTCAGGACCAGATGCACAGGCACTTGCGCTTGGCATAAGCATTGAAGCAATCGCACTGCATACACAGCGCCGCTAGCACCGGTCATTGCTAGGACGAGAGGGAATTCGGAAGTTGGTTTTGGCGTCATTTGGTACCAATGTACAAAGTAACGACCCCAAGGGTCATGGGTACCATTTTTATGTCGGTGAGCTCGGCTTGCCGCATAACCGTTGCCAACGCTTCACCGCTCGGAAACTCCTGAACGCTCTGAGGCAGGTACTCATAAGCGGACTGTTTGTTTTTTGACATGCTCTGACCGACGCGGGGCAGGATTGTTTTGAAGTAGGCGTTGTACACGTGTCGAAGGCCGAAAACAGTGGGTTTGGAAAACTCGAGCACAGCGATTTTGCCGCCAGGTTTGCAGACCCGCCTCATTTCGGAAAGTCCTTTTTCGGTGACAGCGACGTTCCGAAGTCCGAAGGCCACCGTCACGGCTTGGAAGTGGTTGTCGGGGAAGGGCAACTCTTGCGTATCCGCTTCAATAAAATCCACTTTATCGAATCCAGGAAGGTTCTTAGCCTGCTTTTTTCTAGCGATTTGAAGCATTTCCACGCAGAAATCGCTCCCGACGATTTCGGTTTCTTTCCCGAGGGATCGAGCCATGGCCAGGGTCAAATCGCCTGTGCCGGTGCAGACGTCGAGGACCGGTTGCCCAGGGTTGAGGCCGAGGATTCGAATAGTTTTCGCTCGCCACAACCGATCGATATTCAACGACAGGACGTGGTTCATCAAGTCGTATTTGGGAGCGATTTCGGCAAACATTTGTCGCACTCGGTCGCCGGACTTGTCAAGCATTTTGGTTGGGAAGGCAGTTGGGTTTTGGGTTGTTTTTGCGAAGCTCATGACGGATTTCCTTGGGAAAACAACAGCATACGCTATTACTGTATTTTCCCAGGAACCTTAACCATGAGCTAGCCCAATCGCCTCGATCCAGCCGAATATCAAAAAGTGGGATAGGCTTCCATCCCCTCCAACCTATCGCTGTCGCGTATTGGTTCGAGATTTCGGATTGCGAGTCGATACGGTTCTAATTATCAGCTATAATCAGCTTGATCCAAACCTGTCTCATCTGCTCCGTTCCCAGGGTTTCTCTAATGTCAATTATTTTGGCTGATTTAGGCAATTCTGAAATCAAGGATAAGGCTCCCCTGATTCGGATAGGTTGCAGTTCTCAAGAGAGCTCATGTTGGCGATGGCTGACGCAAGGTCCCCGGCCTGCGTCGAACGGCATGGGCCGAGAAGAGGCTCATAGTGGAAGCCGCCTAGGCTTTCGGCGAATTTCCAGTCAAGCCGAAACCCGTGGCGAGTTCCGCCACGCGACGCGCACGCGACTTTGGAAGTCCACGCCACTCCTGCTAGTTGCCCTAGCATTTTCCTCGTTCATTACCTTTGAAGACTCAACATTTGCTGACGAGCCGGCGAAACGTTTCCTCAATCGTTTGCGCGAGGAAGGCTTTTACGACATGGGGTTGAAGTACTTGGAGGTAAGCGCAGCCAGGAATCGTTTGCCTGCTGACATGAAAACCGACTTGCCACTCGAACGTGTCATGCTGATGCAGGAGTCGCTGCGCAACGTAAAGACGCCGCAACAACGCGACGAGCGAATGGCAGCCATCGAAAAGGGCTACCGGGAGTTCCTTGCGGCGGCACCAGGGCATTCCAGACGCAGTGAAACCCAGACCAAGCTCGGTGACTTGTTGCTCGATCGCGCACTATCCGCTTTGACCGAAAGCAAGAAACCGGAAAACGTGGTGTCGTCCGAAAGTTGGCGATCCAAGTCTCGTCAAGCGTATACCGAAGCCTTGGATCTCTACAACAAAATTTCCGAAGAACTCAAACCTATCCTAGAAACGATGGCTGGCGACAAAATCAAGTCGCTTAAGATTGAGGGGAAAAGTGTAAAGGAGCTGACTGAGCTTCGAGAGCAGTATCAAAGGGAATACCGTCAATCGCAGATTCTTGGAGCGAAAACGATGGAATTCATCGCTCAAACGTACGACGAGCCATCTCCAGACCGAAAGCAATGGCTAGAAAAAGCCGAAACGAGTTTCAATGCCGTAGTCGAAAAGACCACCGGGCCGCAGGAAGCTGGCCGCAGAATGCTGAGTCTTTTGTACTTAGGCGAAGTTCAAACCCAGTTGGACAAAATTGACGAAGCGAGGAACAGCTACATTCGCGTCTCGGAAAACGAAGAAGGTGGGATCTTCAGGACTTGGCGCATTCAAGCCATCGCTGGCATCATCCGTTTGGACTCGACCGAAAAAGCCGCAAAATACGAGGCTGCAATCCAACGAGGCGACGAAGCGCTCAAGACGGCAAGCGCCAAGGATCGAGATGAGCCGGAGTGGCTCGAACTGCAGTTAGCCCTTGCCGACGCACGCTTGGCTTGGGGCAAAAAGATCGATTCCAAGAAAGAGGAGAACAAGTTTCGAAACAACCGCAGTGCCGCTCGCGAATTGCTTCAAACCATCAACAAGAAAAAAGGACCGCATCAAGCCAAAGCGCAAAAAAGCTTAAGCGAACTTGGGTTCGAACCCGTCGAAAAGAAGGTGGACGATAAGCTGCCAAACACCAAAGCTTGGGCAGATACAGTAAAAGTTGCCCGTGAACGCTTGGACCGCGCCGAGACCTCGGAACTAAACCTCCCTATATTGCAACAACAAGCGACTGCCGGCAACAATGTCCAAGATCAAATCCAAACCATTCAGGATGGCGCCTCAAAAGACCGTGCGCAATCGATCGAGCTCTACCAACGCGCCCTTCGACTGTACAAGTCGACTGATTCGCGAGAGGAACTCCTCGAGACCAAATTTCTCTTGGCCTATTTGTACTTGAGGACAGAACAGTACTGGGAATGCGTTGCACTATCGCAGGATTTATTGGTATCCGGCAAAGGAACCGACAAGGCCCAAAAGTCCGGCGGATTTGCACTTATGGGACTCGGCAAAATCATTTCCGAAGTGCCGCCAGAAAGGCAACTCGCTTTCGTCCCTTCTTTGGTCCGTCTCGCGAATCAACTCAACGTTATTGACCCAGCTTCGGAAGAGGCCCGAAACGCGGTCGACTTGCTCGTCAAGCTCGACTTGATCCATAAACGCTACGACGATGCGTTAAAGCATATAAGCCTTGGACAAGGCAAAAGCAGCGGTGCTGGGGCGAGTATGCTCGGCCAGATCCTCTGGGGTGAGTATCAACAAGCTGCCTACGAACATCGAAAGAACAAAACCGAGGAAACACCCGATGAGCAGAAGAATAAACTGCAAGCAGAAACGCTTCTGCGATCGACTTGGGATAGCATGTCCGCAGATAAAGCCGACAAAACCATGGCGATCGGTGTAAACACATTGACCAATATCTACTTGTCATCGGACCGCGTAGACGAAGCGTTGGCTGTCGTTGATGCTGGCGGCAAAGGCGCCATCGCGTTAGCCAATTCGGTGAAAGATCTAGAGCCGAGCGTCAAGCTGGAGGCCTATCGCCTCAAACTTCAAGCGATGGTTCAAGCGGCAGGCAATGGAAAGCAACTCCCCGCAGAAAGCGTAGTGCAAATTGTTCAGACGATGAAAGAACTTGCCAGTGGAGACGATTCACTGCTCACAAATTCGCTCAACAATTTGGCAGTCAAGCTTCAAGCAAAATTGGAGGCGAGCAAGAGCATTGATGACCAGGCAAAGTTAGGAACAGCTTTCGGTGTATTGATTTCGCAACTGGTCGATGTCAGTTCGGATGTCGCGGTTCTCGATTCCTGCGGAACTTCGATCCTAACGCTCGCGACTAAAATGCAGAAAGATCCTAACCTTGCTGGCAATGTCAAGCCACTGATGCTAATCGCGGATGCTGCGTTCAGCAAAGTTGCCGCTAAGCCTCCTCAAGAGCTTATCGATTCAAAGAGAAAGCCAGAGGAAATTCAATTCAAGCTGGCTCAAGCGAAGAGTGGTGCGGGTAAGTTCGACGAAGCACACGCACTCTACGTTTTATCGCTCACCGCCAATCCAAACAACATCACCTTTCAAGTGGAAGCGGCGAGGAATCTACAACTTTGGGCAAATGGAAAAGACCTTGAGTTGATCAAGAAAGCGATTTTTGGGGCTGAACCAAAGTCGAAAACGGAAAAGGTTATCTGGGGATGGAATACAATCAACAAACGTACCGCTTCCAGAGTATCTGACTTCAAGGAGATTTTCTTCGAAGCTCGCCTCAATATTGCGAAGAATCTTCGATTGATCGCCTTGGCGGAACCCACACCGGAAAAGAAAAAGCAAAGCCTTGAAAAAGCCATTGGCTCGATACGCGAGACCTTTCAAACATATCCAGAATTAGGCTCGCCAGAGATTCGAGCTGGATTTGAAAAATCCCTTCGTGAAATCCAACAGGACCTCGGCAAGACGGTCAATGGACTACTGGAGTTCAAATCGTGACCCAATCACTCCCCTCAAACTTCTCTCTAAACAACTAAGAACTATGCGATTTCCGAGCACTTTCCATTACCTTCTCGCTCCTGCCGTTGCTCTAACTATAACGATGGCATGCACTCAGACCGTTTTTGCTCAAGACAAAGTCTTTCCGCTCAAAGGGGGAGTCGAGGGTATTGCGGCCTCTGGCAAGATCGTGGAACGAACACGCGATAAAGTAGTGATTGAAAAAGGGGGAGCCAATCAGAACTTTGACGTCAATCAAATTAGCCGAGTCGTGTTTGATGGAGAGCCGCAAGGGCTAACCAGCGCCAAGCGATTGATTCGAGATGGCAACCTGGACCAAGCGATCGATGAGTTTAGGAAAATTGACCAGTCCACGTTGAAGAACGATGAGTTAAAACAAGACTACGCTTTTTTTCGTGGCTACATCAGCGCCCTCAATGCCCTGCGCGGCAAAGGGGACGCGGCCGCCGCGAGCAGGGCACTCCTCGCTTGGGCGAAAGACAACAGTACCTCTCACCTTTTCTATATGGCATCCGAAAAGCTTGGCGAGCTGGCGATTGCAAACGGCACACCAGATCAAGCAGCTCGGTTTTTCGATGTCTTGGGCAAATCACCTTTCGACGAATTCAAGGTGAAAGGAAACTACTTGAGCGGCAAGGCCCTTTTTGCAAACAAACAGATTCCTGAGGCCAGGGCGAAGTTTAGTCTGGTGGCGCAATCACAAGTATCCGATCCGGTCTCGCTCAAGCTCAAGAAGTTAGCTAACTTGGCCGCGGTTCGATGCGACGCTGCCGACGGGAAAACGCCACAGGCGATTGAGACGCTGGAGAAAATGGTTGACGAGGGAGATTCCACCGACGCAGAACTTTTTTCCGAGTTGTTCAACGCTTTGGGCGGGATTTTGCGAACGGCAGGAAACAACGACGAGGCGATCTTGGCATTCCTAAAGACGGACTTGCTTTACGCAACCGAACTGGATGCGCATGCAGAGGCGCTCTACAACTTGTCCCAACTTTGGACGGCGGTCGGCGAAAACCAAAGAGCCACCGAGGCCAAAAGTCGGCTCTCGAAACTCTACCCAACTTCCCCCTGGCTCAAGAAATAGCCCTGCAATCGGAACAACCCGCAAAAAAATAGGTGGCATTGAGCCCCTCCCCTAATCTCTTTGTGCGGTTGGTTGAGTACGATAAACATTACTGGTGCGTTTGAAAGTCAGACGCTCACATACTTTGGACCTTTTCTCACCCCTCCTCTTTAGACGAACTGTTCACGGAGACGCCATGCAATCTTGTTTACGACGCACGCGGTCCTTTATTGCCTTTGCATTGCCCGTAGTCGCGATGCTGTTAGTAGCGTCCGTATTCTCCGGCGACTTGCTCGCACAGGACGCACCGGTCGCAAAGTCGGAGAATTTGCTAGTAAAAACGTGGAAGGCTTTAGGCCCCTTGTATGCGATCATCTTTTTGGTGATGAGCATTGTGTTGGTCGCCCTGGTCGTGCGATCATTGCTCGCAGTTCAGAAGAATAATTTCGTGCCGGATGATTTAATTCAAGGCGTAGATGCGAGTCTTGGCGAGAAGAATGCCGCCGCTGCCGTCGAGCTAGTACGTGCAGACGAGAGTTTCCTAGGTCAAGTCGTAGCGGCAGGACTGGGAAAGCTTCAAGGAGGCAAAGAATCCGCATACGAAGCCATGCAGGTCGCGGGCGAATCGGAACAGATGAAGACCGAACATTTGTTGAGCTATCTTGCATTGATCGGAAATATAGCACCGATGGTTGGATTGCTAGGAACGGTGCAAGGGATGGTCGCGTCCTTTGCGAAGATTGCGAGCAGTACCGCCACGATCAAACCATCTGAGCTCGCAGGCGGTATTGAACAAGCTCTCTACACTACTCTGTTCGGCCTCTTTTTGGCGATTCCTGCGATTACCATTTACAACATTCTTAGAAACCGGGTCCAGCGATTTATCTTCACCGCGGGCACTCAAAGCGAAGAAATGTTGGAGAAGTTCCAAGCGTTCGTTAAGTCGTAATCGCGAGATGGTGTTCAATGAAAATTCGCAAAAATTTTAAAACGAAGATGGCCGAAGGGGACATGACGGCGATGATCGACATGGTCTTTCAATTGATCATCTTCTTCATGGTGCTGATCAATTTTTCGCAGGATGATCAGAATGATAAAATCAAGCTGCCCTCAAGCGAATTAGCCAAACCGCCCGAGGCCCCATTAACGTTCCCGATCGTTTTGCATTTGACTTCGAACTCCGTGATCTACATGGGAACGAATGCCGTAACCGTCGATTCGATCGCTCCCTTGCTGCGGACAGAAATCGATTTATTGAAGTCTAGAAATCAAAAGCCTAGCGATGCCAACATCATTATTCGAGGTGACCAGGGGACGCCGGGTGGAGTTGTCCAGGACCTGATCAAAAAGTGCCAAGACTTAGGCTTCGAAAAGTTTGCCTTGCGAGTTCGCGAAGAAGTGCCATAACCCTTTTGTAAGTTCGCATCATGAAATTTGAATCCAAACGCGGAAACGAAAAAGCTGAGCTGCAACTCACGTCGATGATCGATGTGATTTTCTTGTTGCTTATTTTCTTCGTCATGACCTTCAAGATTGCCGCACAAGAAGGGGACTTCAGCGTCAAGATGCCGCTTCAAGGCTCGGGTGGAAATCCGGATTCGACCGATATTCCGATCAAGTTGCGACTGCGAGCCAATGCCGATGGTGAGCTTACCGACATCATCGTGAATGATAGTTTGGCATTCGGTGATGACTGGACCAAGCTTCGTGGCTACATCCTCGAACGGACTGGTGGCAACGCTCCACCGACACCTGAGGAAGGGCCTGAGGTCGAGATCGATTTGGACTACAACTTGCGTTACGAATATGTCATCCGAGCGGTAACCGCCGTGACCGGCCAGCGTCAGGGTGACGAGATCAAACGGTTAATTGAACGAATCAAATTCGCCCCACCTCGTAAACCTCAGTAGCTTGTGGTAAGGATTTTAAATTTTTTCATTCGCGATGTCTATGCAAAGAATGATGGTAATCTAACTACCCTTCTGAAACGAGGCGGAGCATTGAACTCAAGATCGAAAATCCAATCAAAACACAGTGTGAAACCCCTCTCCCCCAGCCCTTTCCCGAAGGGGCGAGGGGAGCAAGCACAAAAGATGCGGGCGTTGCCCCTGACTATTTTGATTATGGCCCTTGGCAAACAAGACAATTGCGGCACGGTAGCACTCCCCGCGCGATAGAGATGGGCGTGGCGAGCTTGGCAAATGGAACTATCGACTCACACGCCCTTCCTGCCTCAGGGCCTGCCACCCGAATCGATATCTGGGCGTTATTAGGGCACCAATTCAAATAGATTATCGGGCAAGGTTTCTGGCCAGTCGCCCGTTAGTATGATGTTCCGAACTCGGACCTGCGATGCATTTGGATTGTGATATAAACCAAATTGCGGTGCGGTGTTGGATTCCCATTTTCGTTCATAGACTGCTTGGCCGTTGACTGAAAGCGTGGCGACTCCATTCGTCCAGCGTATGGAAAGAGTATTCCAGTCTCGCTCACGCAACTGAGTCTTGGAAAGTTGACGCGCTTCGGGATCTATAACGCGCTGTGAGGGATCAGTGCCCAACCACTCCTTTTCTCCCTCGCCAGCAATCCAACGCAACGCAACATCGGGCTGGTCCAAGAGCATTGCGGTCCGGCCGATGGTCGGGGATATCAAACTTGGCAGCGTCCGCGATTTGCCCGCGATCGGCTCTGGCTGGCTGTCTTGGTAGAACTCAAGCTCCAGAGTTTCGCCATCGCACAACGGACGTTGATAATAAATCAGGCCGATACTGCGCACTTTTGTCGGCTCCTTTTCAACCATTTCTCGCACGTAGGGTTGGACAACAGTGCCACTTGTCTCCCACTCTTCAAGCTTTGCCATTCGGGCGAGCTTTTGATCGACACTTTCAAGCACTCCGTCGTTCATTACCCACTGGTACGCAGCATCGCCGTTCTGTTGGCCGTACCAATATGGAAAAGGCTGCTCTTTTATTTTGTCAAAGTCGTAAGCTTGTTGTCCATTCTCATCCACATTCTCATCCTCAGACACAACGCTATCGCTAGCCGCATCCGTGTTTTTTGACATGAGTTGTATAGGTTCGAGCAGTTGCTGCGTGTAATACGCTGACCAGCCAGGCAGGCGAGGCGAACAAAGGGCTACCTTGCGAGGTAACTCTATTTTGCCCGAAAACTTGAGATCATCAATTCGAGTGCTACGATAGGATTTTGCGCCCAAGCCGAAAAAGGGCATGGCCGACGCCTCGCACGGAATCGTAACAGCCAGTTCATTATTTGCGAAAACTTGGAATTCAGATGAGTTTCGTTTGACGCGATACTCGTTCCATTGCCCTTGCTTAAACTTGTCGAATTTCTTGCTGATGTTCCCAACATGACGATAGCCAAAGCTGTTCAGTGCAATCGTTTTGTTATAGGGAAGGAACTCGATCAGGATACCGCTGAGCGCAATTCCTGGTTCCGAATACGAGCCATCGAGAGCTTTAAACGCGATTTCAAAGTTTCCAGCGAGCGGGTATTTCAGAAAGAGATAGGATTGCATGAGGCTGGATTCATGGCCCCAGGAGGTCGACGAGTCGTTGCGAGAAACCCATGTGGGTTTCGATGGAATACCGTCTAGAATCGCTCCTCCGTCCCAATCGCTGGCTTCGGCAAAGTGCTTCAAACGTTCCTGAGTTACTGGTGAAGTGCCGTTGGCACTATTCGCGGAGTGAAGCAAAGCGCGGCATTGGCTTATCATCGCCGTTTTGTTGTGTTTCAAGCAAGACTCGAGCAACTGTTTGGTCAACTCGATACCGAGCGCCTTAGTGCTTGCATCACGTAATGCCGTTTCTGCAATTTCTATCTCGATAGGCAGTGGGGGACTATCAGCCGGAACAAGCCGCTTGACGCTCGTTACGAGTTTTTGGTCGCCGTCTGCAGCCGTCTCTTGCACCCTAGTTTTGAGGTCGAATGGCTGGTCACGGGCTTTGTTCCAAATCAGTTTCACCAAGGGTAAGTCGTCCGACTTGGACTCTCCCAAAGAACCGATCTTTTGTTCTACTTCCGATTGCTTACCCTGTGCGATGGCATCCCGCATCAACCATTCGAGCGCCGAAATGGAGGACGCGTTTGCGTTGGCCAGTTGCAATAGTGGCGACTCGGCCTCGTTGCGAAAAAGCGTGGGCGTAAGAAACCGCGGCATCAACGAACTCATGTCCCGTAGTCCGAGCATTGGAGAGGTCCAAACCTGTTTAGCAAGGATGTCGTATCGAACCTCCTGGGGGCAAGCGGAAAGATGTTGTGCTGTGATGCCACGCAACTGAAACCAACTTGTGCCTTGTTGTGCTTCGTTTGCACCGAAGGAGACTCGCTGCATCCACGCGCTACCTAGTTTGTATGCCTTCTTTTCGAACGCAGTTCGCGAAAGCTCCATGAAAGCTTGGGATTCCATACTGTTTACCCATGATTCATTGCCGTTGCGAACTGAGGTCCATTGGCTTGTGACCGCCTCCGCAATCAGGTCGGCTGAATCGCCGTCGTTGAT
>Ga0105045_10002052_pt1 | contig 16818 bp, 12 predicted proteins | sample MAT02_FD_78089 | JGI IMG/M metagenome (GOLD analysis project Ga0105045, IMG submission 78089) | Freshwater microbial communities from Lake Fryxell liftoff mats and glacier meltwater in Antarctica - MAT-02 (megahit assembly) | ecosystem: Environmental > Aquatic > Freshwater > Ice > Liftoff... | reverse complement strand
TACAGTCGAACTATACGCCGCGCGGTTTAAATTGATGTCTTGTAGTTTGGGACCATTGTCCCGAGCGGGCAGGACGGGACAATGGTCCCATTCTCTTTAATCACCTCAAACCAGAAGGCGTGGAGTATAAAAAGAAATTCTCAAAAACACATCGACGCCCAGGCATGATTTCCGGTCCGAATCGGTTATTATTCTGGTGTTGATTTTCTTGTCGCACGCTCTCTCCCGGCGCGATTCTTTGCTAATTCTCCATGGTTGCCGGGAGTGTTTACGTGCTGTGTTCTGATGATCTGAAGGTTAAGACTTTAGGAAATTGCCGAGTTGATTCGCCTCTGATTCCGCTACTCGACAAACGAATGAACTCGGTTCACTATGTCGACGAATCGGATCGCGTAATGATCGCAACAGCCGCTTCGGAGCTGAAGGCTTACAACTGTTCCGTCGATGATCTTCCAGGCCTCGAACCCGCCGGTGCGAGACGTAAAATCTACTTTGATCCTTCTAAGACGCGAGCTGGGATTGTAACTTGCGGTGGCTTGTGCCCGGGATTGAATGACGTTATCCGAGCGTTGGCTCTGGAGCTAACTCGGCTTTACGGCGTTCAAAAGGTGTATGGATTTTGTAACGGTTTTCAAGGGTTTATCCCCAGCTTTGGCCGGCCAGTTATCGAGCTGACTCCATCCTTTGTCGATACGATCAACGAACATGGCGGAACAATTCTTGGTTCTTCCCGTGGTCAACAAGACCCAGTTGAGATTGTCGATTGCTTGGAACGGATGGGAATCAATATGCTGTTCGTGATTGGTGGCGATGGGAGTATGCGCGGTGCCATGGCGATCATCGAAGAGATCGATAATCGAGGAGCCAAGATCGCTGTCGTGGGCATCCCAAAAACCATCGATAACGACATCATGTTTATCGACCAGAGCTTTGGATTTCAAACAGCCTTCAGTGAGGCCGCCAAAGCCATTCGAGCGGCTCACGTCGAAGCTACGGGGGCTCCCAATGGCGTTGGGTTAGTCAAGCTGATGGGACGTCATAGCGGTTTCATCGCTTGTTATGCGTCTCTAGCAATGAGTGATGCCAACTTTGTTTTGATTCCCGAAGTCCAGTTCCAACTCGAGGGCGAACAAGGGCTTTTGAAGATGCTTAAAAAGCGGCTTGAAAAACGAGGTCACGCGGTAATTGTCGTTGCCGAGGGAGCCGGACAGAATCTACTTCCATCGACTCAAGCAACCGACGCATCCGGGAATAAAAAACTGGTTGACGTCGGCGTTTTCTTGAAGGACACGATCACCGATTACTTCAAGCACCAATCTACCGAATTGAATCTGAAGTACATCGACCCAAGCTACGTGATTCGTAGCGTACCAGCCAATCCTTACGATAGTGTTTTCTGTACACGACTGGCTCATAACGCCGTCCACGCTGCCATGAGCGGCAGGACGGAGATGATCGTCAGTCGTCTTCATATGCGATTCGTCAACGTCCCGATGCCGTTGGCAATTCGCCAACGCAACAACGTTGATCCTCATGGTGATTTATGGATGACCGTTCTCGAATCAACCGGCCAACCTGCAGCATTCTGCTAGACACTCTTCTTGAGACTTAGCAAGTACTCAATCACGTCAACCAGGCCTTGCTCGTCCATGGTTTCTTGAAGGTTCTCTGGCATGAGCGACTTTTCTTGCTTCTTGTACTCCTCGATGTCCGATCGATTCATTGCTCGTTCAATGCCTTTAGGATCCTTTAGAGTCAAAACCGAGTCCGTTTCTGACACGAGCAGCCCAGTAACAATGCTTCCATCTTCCAAGAGGGCCGTGTAGGCTTCGAAGTTGTGGCTGATTCCAGCGCTAGGGTCCAAGATTGAGACATACATGGCTTCTCGTGAAAGCTTATTCCCAATCTCCGTCAAAGCCGGCCCTACATTCTTACCTTGGTCACCCACCATATGACATTGATTGCAAGTCGCGACTCCATCAAAAAGTGCTTTCCCATGGCCGATATCACCCATCCGCTTGGCAAGTTCGGTGATCGGCGGAAGCGGTGCTTTCGAGGTTTTTATGGGCGGGAAGAGTTCATTGGCAGCTGTTTTGATGGTCTCGTCTTTAGATGCTCGCAGCGTGGGCCCAATTAGTAGTTTAGACTCCGCAGGAAGCGTTCCATTCTTGGCAAGATCGATTAAGAATCGCTGTCCTTCAACGGCCTCTGTTAGACCGCTTGCAGCATCCATTCGTACCTGAGAAGCGGTCGTCTCCGCGACGAGCACTCGCTGTAGCATCTCTCGTGCATCGCCGCGTTTACTAAGTCCCAATGTCTTTGCGATTCCAGAATGCATTATGGAAGCATCCGTAGCAGTCAAGAGTTTTTCAATTTCAGAACCAGCACCTTGTTCAAGAGCGATATCGAGAGCCTGAACGGATTGCGTTGTTTGGCCCCACGAAGTCGCTAACGAAATCAAGGTAGTGCCCATTCCAGCTATCTTTAGCTGCTTGATGATCTTCAGCTGCTTGGGATCGAGTCCAAGCGTCGTCAAGTACCGCCTCACGATGGCTTCTAGACGCGGTTCCTTAGTGACGTCTACATCATCTAGCCGAAGCGCGGCCTCGACGATAATGCGATCGCGTTGGGATGAGGAAGCTGGCGGGTCTGTCGCGAGTACGGGTTGGCTAGTAATACTTGCAACAGCGACGACGGCGGAAGCAACTACCCTCAATCCACAATGCATTGGTCTGCGATTCCCCTCGCGTCGAATGATGGTAGAGCAAGTCGTCGATATCGGGAAGAAAGTCCTGTTTAACATGGAGAGTACCGGAATACTTATATACCAAGGTGAGCGAATCAGTTTCTTAAAACTAGGGATTACCACCTAGGTGGCATTCCAAAAAGACATAGGACGAGGCTTATTCTTCTTTAGGAGCATTTTTTAATTCCACGAGACTTTTTAGCGATTGATTTCGGGCGGCAGTGTCTTGGAAATCGAGGGCTCGGAAAAAACGGTCCACTTCATCACCAGGCAGCGTTGGCATTTCTAGAATTTGAGCGATCACCGGAGCTACCATCTTAGATCGGCTCCTCCACAAGATGTCGCGAGTCGCTTTATTCGCTAGTTTACTGCGGGCCGACGGCAACCAAACCTTTAAGCAATCATCCCAGCGGTCGATGGCCGCGATCCCTAGAGCTTCCAGCATCCATCGATCCTTACCATCATAACGGTCCGCCAAAGACGACCAGTAGGTAGGCATCTCAGGAGATCGATCTTCACGAAGGGCTACAGCGACTTCGCGAAGAACTGATGGCGAAGGATCCTTGAGTAACGCTGGAACATAGTCCTTCGTTGTCATCTTTGCTTGTCGAGCCATTCTGATACCGGCACACCGAATGTCCGGGTTCTTGCTGCCTAACGCTTGCCGGATGTACTTAGTACCAATCTCTGGCATCTTGCTCAAAAGCCATAATGCCCTGGCTTGAAGCCGCGGATTGGTATCGTCTTTCGCGAAATTTCCCAATCCGACTTCGGCGGACTTGCCTTGCTTCATCAGTGCGTGCCATGCCATGTACCGAACCGAGGCGCATGGATTCTTGAAGGCTTCAAGCGAGTCGGACAGTTTGGCGTAGTCGTAGGTTGAGACATCGTACTTCGTATTGGGTGGAGCTACTCGGAAAAGCCGACCTCGGTCCATGTCTTCCATGTTGTGTCCGCCAACACCTGGATCGTACCAGTCGCTTACAAACAGCGAGCCATCGGGAGCCACACAGACATCAGCAGGTCGGAACCAGCGATCACGGGCACCTTCGATGAGGTTCTCGACGGTTGCAGAGTAACCTGCGCCATCAGGTTTAGCTGGGTAAGCCCTGACCACGTTGGGACCGGCATCACAGTGAATGATTTGATCCCAAAAAACCTCCGGCAGTAGTCTTCCTTCATAGGTAGTAATTCCAGTAGGTGAACCAGCGCCCGTGATATACATGTTGGGAACAACGCCAGGATCATTCAGGTGCCAATGACGGCTAGGAATCTCCGATTCCCATCCCGTTCTCTCGCTCTGCCATCCTGCTCCGGTCATTTCATCAGTGTATCCGTAGTTTCCAAACTCCATCACAAAGTTGATTCGCGTGGCGCGATTGCCGTCATCATCGTTGTCTGATTGCCAAAGCGAACCAAACGAATCGACCGTAGCCTCGTAGTTGTTTCTAAAGTTATTCCCTAGAACTTCCATATCAGAAAGATCTTCATTGCAGCGGAAAACCATCCCCTGACGATAAGGTTTTCCCGAATCGTTAATCTCATTCCCCCAACGATCTTTGATTGGATTTCCATCGGTATCACAAAGCTGCTTCCCAGTATTGCCATAATTAAAGTAGAGTTTGCCGTCAGGGCCAAACAAGAAGCTATGAACTGAATGGTCGTGCTGTGGCTGTCCCGTCTTAGTCAGAATGGCCTTCTTGTGATCAGGAATATCATCTCCATTGTCATCGATAAACTCCCAAACGTAGGGAGCGGCGCTAACAATGACTCTGTTCCCGAGAACACAGAGCCCAAGCGCTGAATCAATATCGCGACCTTGATAGAAGACCTTACTCGTGTCGGTCACACCGTCATGATCGGTATCTTCCAAGATGAGAATTCGATCGCCTTCGGGACGCTCACCGTTGTGCCTACGATAGTTGACAACTTCGCAAACCCAAATTCGACCGCGATGGTCGATATCCAAGTTAGTCAAGCTTTTAAGTGTGGGTTCCGACGCCGCCAAAGTTAGCTCGACCCCAGAATGAACGTCCAATCCAGCAATCGCATTTTCAATGGCTCTTTGATCGACCGCGTTAGAGTCGATCTGAAGAGCACCTTCTGGGAGGTCGTCCTTGTAAATCGCGAAACGCACCGAGCTAGACGACCCTTGCGAGGTCCCACCTGTATCCAAAGCACAGGTGACCTGAAACTTCTCAATACCTTCGGGCACCTTAAACTCGATCACACTGTTGGAATGAGATCCGATTCCTTCACCGATGTCTTTCCCACCGACAGTCAAAGGCCCGCCGCTCGCGTTCTTGTTCTTTTGTGGCGTCCCCCAATCTGACGATGCTTGAACCCAATCGAGGCTTACTGCAGAGATAGGTTTGCCTTCCGCAAAAAAAGTTGGCTTAATCCAATCTGCCCAGTCAGCAACGATTCCATCGCCGGCATCGGTGACCACGAGAAATAAACTCTTAGCTCCGTTTAAATTCGCTTCCACATCTAACTGATAGCCAGGCGTATTGATGTTTACCACAGGGGATAAGTAAAGCAAGTTTGGGCTCTTTGTAGCACGAGCACCAAGCTTTGTTGAAGCCGGCTTACCCGGGAAAAGTAAGAACTCCTTTTGAATTTGTTCGCTTGAGAAGTTTGCTGGAACTTCTTCGTCTTGATTTTGTTTCAGTTGATCAACCGACTTCGCATCCGCACCGGAAATCCCCTCGGTTGGCACATTTGCTTTTGCCGACCAAACGATCGCATTCGCAACAAGACGCTGGATTTCCGGTCGTCCCCAGTTCCAATGATAATGCCCTCCCGTGAATCCGAACGATCTTCCTCCATCAGGACGATCATAAGTCCAAGCCGTGTGCTGAGGGATCTTTGCCGCGACGGCCTTCCTTACGTCTGGGTTGCCGCTATGAAATCCATCTGGTCTGCTCATGGTTTCATCAGGCGCAATCGCAGTAAGAATTGGCGTAACGCCCTTCATACTGTCCACGAAGCGCATGTGAAAGTACCATTCGTCGTTAGCCGAAAAAGGCTTTACGCCGCTTGTGATTGGGTGGACCGGAAGCGATTTATAATCCGCGACCCAGTGAGGATTTACAGACCAATTTGGTTCAAAGTAACCACCCAGAAAAGTCTTAAACTCGGTGCCTCGTTCATCCTTTGGAAACTCGACTGCGTAGTGTAGACAAACCAAGCCGGCGCCCCTTTGGATCTGCGGGCGTAATCGATCCATGTGGTTGACTGCCGGATGACCACCACCGCCATCGCTATAGATGACGATCACATCCGCGTCATCCAGTACCGAATCATCGGCAGGCCAGCCATTTCGGATGATTTCACAGAAGACGCCAACATTGCTTGCGTGAATCGCGTCTGCCAGCAATCGACAGCCAGCATAATGCTCGTGTGAGCCGTAGTTGTGACTGGCGGACCCAGCGATCATGACGACTTTTTTGCCTTTCTCGGCGGCGTTCAACATGCCGGGGCAAGAAATACTAAGTAGGACTATCAGCCCAATGAATACGAGCCTTGGGTGGAAGCCAAAGTAGGATTTTCGCATGAGAGCTTGCTTAATGGAGGGTGAAGGCTATCTGGGTGTTAGGGGAGAACCGACAAGTTTTATGATAACCGAAAACATTTCAAAAAACAGCAATCCTAATGATTTCTGGAGCTTCGGAGGTCCCACTCACCCGCTTCGCACGCCTGCTTGACCATCTGACAAAGCTATTACTGACAAAGTTATTGTCAAAAGGATTCGCCGAGGAGGCCGATAGACGAGGGGGGAACAGCCAACTAGCCGCTTAGTTGCTGCCACTTCTGGCTCTGCTCAAAAAATCGTTGCGGATTCTCGTAGACGACCTTCTGAATCGTCGATCTAGAATGTCCGCGTTGCTTAAGCTCAAGAATGAGGTCTGGAATCGCCGTTGGCTTGCTAGGGCCCCAGTCTCCAGCACTGTTAGCCATTAAGCGTTCGGTTCCATAGGTTTCGATCATATCTGCAGCACGTTGCGGAGTGCATTTCGAAATGGGATACATCGTCATTCCTGCCCAAAAACCGCGATCCAGCACTTCGCGAATAGTATGCTCCTCGACATGGTCCACAAGAACTCGCGACGGATCGACTCGCGAGTCTTGTGTTAGCATGTCCAAGATCATACGGGTTCCTTGATACTTGTCTTCCAAGTGAGGCGTATGAATCAAAATTTGTTGGTGATGTTTAACAGCCAGGTCGACATGCTCGAGAAAAATTGTTGCTTCATTTCGGCTGTTTTTATTGAGTCCAATCTCTCCAATGCCAAGCACATTGGGCTCGTCAAGAAATTCGGGGATCATTGCAATGACTTCCCGCGACAGCGATACGTTTTCAGCTTCTTTGGCATTAATACAAAGCCATGTGTAGTGTCGAATCCCGTATTGAGCCGCTCGCTTAGGTTCAAAGTCGGTGAGCTGTCGAAAATAGTCCCGAAAGCTATCTACGCTACCGCGATCAAAGCCTGCCCAAAAAGCGGGTTCGCTCATCGCGACACATCCCATCTTGGCAAGGATTTCGTAGTCGTCGGTAGTTCGCGACACCATGTGTATGTGAGGGTCTATGTAATCCATAATGATTGCACTTTTCGGGTCTAACGATACGACGGATGAGAGGTAAGCAGTTTCAACTGCGGTTCGGGTGTCGGCTAGTTTGTGGGCAACTTAAACTGCTCCATCCAGTCCGCCACATACGCTCGACTCAACAATTCCTGTATGCGTCGTGTTTTCTCTTTGTCCGAGTCCATTAAGATAGCGATTGCAGCTTGAATCTTCTGATACGCAATGTCTTGATAGATCGATTCAGTTTTCGAAACGTCAGATGGATTGTCAACCTGAATCGTCGAATCCACCGCGCGATCAATACGGTCCAGCATCGCTGCGACTTCGATTACTTTCGCGCGAGCGATCAGGTAGTCGCTTTGAAGGATTTGTTTCGGAGTTCGAGCCATGATGAATGCTTGTCTCGCGCCAGGAAGTCCCTTTCTAATTTACTCTACCAATGCTTTTCATTGGCTAGAAAAACTGGCGTTTTCTCTCCCATGGCTAAGTGTTAAACAGAATCGTGAGGCGTATCAATCTTAAAGGGCAAAGGCTTGGAGTCTTGTATTTCCCATTCGGTTACAGAAATCGCCAAAGCTTTCTTCGGTTTGGCGATGATCCTTGAAAGCTGCGAAGAGAGGTGCCAGCGTCGGTACAATTTGCTCCATCGGCACCAAATCCTTATGGATGAAAGCCAATCGCGTACCGATACGCGTACCACCGAGGAAAAGCGTGTACTTTCCTTTCGCTTTGCCAACTAAGCCAATGTCTGCATTATAAGGTCTGGCGCATCCATTGGGGCAGCCAGTCATGCGAACGGTGAACTTCTCCTTCTCAAGTCCAAGCTTCTCTAGAACGACTTCCATCTCATCGATAATGCTTGGCAAAACGCGTTCACTTTCCGTAATCGCCAAACTACAAGTCGGCAACGCGACGCAAGCGATCGACCATCGCCGAACCGTGGAAATTTCTTCACTCAAAGGCAAACCGTAGCCCTTGATAAGCGACTCAAGCTTCGCCTTATCTTTTTCTTCGATATTGCAGAACAAAATACTTTGATGAGCCGTCAGTCGGATCTCAGGCTTCAAAATGGTGCAGATGTCACGAAGCGCCTTCTTCCATTTGCGATTTTCGTTGTCGTACAAACGACCGTTCTCGACATTAAATCCGTAGAACCATTTCCCGTCGCCCTGTTGATCCCAACCAATATGATCGTTGTGTTCGGTCACATCATCGGATGTGCAGTCCGCTAGCTTTTCGCCTAGATACTCCTCCACTTTGGAACGGAACCATTCAATTCCACGGGCGGCGATAAGATACTTCAAGCGGCCAACTTTCCGATCGCCTCGATTACCAAAGTCACGCTGCACTTTGACAACCGCTTCTCCTACTGCAACGGCTTGCTCAGGAGTGCAAAATGCCATGCGGCGAGCAAGCATCGGAGACGTTTTCTTAATCGCAGGCGTTGTTCCCAGACCACCACCGACCGTGACGTTATATCCAATCAGTTCTCCATTGCGAATCACTGCAATGTAACCTAGGCAGTTCGTGTAGACGTCAACGCAGTTATCATTCGGTAGGGCGATTGCCGTCTTGAATTTACGTGGCAAGTAAACCTTGCCATAAACGGGCTCAAAGAATTCGTCACTACCCCCAGCAAGTGTCTTTTCTCCTGTTTCCTCGTCGGTCAGCCAAAGTTCGTAGTAAGCCTTCGACTTCGGGGCAAGGTGCATCGCAAGGTCATAGGCAAGCTTTTGAATCTGAGGCCGAATACCGTCTTGATAGGGTGCTGGGCAAGCCATGACGTTTCGGTTTACGTCCCCGCAGGCCGAGAGCGTACTCTGGCCAATGTCGTTAATTCTTCGGATGCACTTCTTGAGATCGGATTTGATAATCCCGTGCAATTGAATCGCTTGACGCGTCGTCAGTTTAACCGTGCTGTTACCGATTTCGTCGCAAAGATCCAGGTGCCCCAGGAGTTGGTCGCTGGTCATCAAGCCGCCGGGGATTCGGCAGCGAACCATGAACGAGAACGATTTTTCGCTTTTTCCACCCTCGCTACTGGTAACCCGAGTCTCGCGGTCGTCTTGCTGATAGGTGCCGTGAAACTTCAATAACTGAATATCGGGTTTGCCGAAATGCGTCGTATCCGCCTTTAATTCCGGTCCAATCGTACCGCGAAGGTAGTTACTTGCTTCCTTAATACCTTCGACTGGGCTGAGCTTTTCTTCTTCCGACATATCTTTTTTCTTAGAAGCGAGGGTTTAAAATGGAGGGTTCGGCTGTAAAGTTTCGGGGCTAACGGTGTGAGCTGGCCTGCGAAGATACACCGACTACGTGTAATATAACGATTCATCATCCTTTGGACCATGTCATTAACTGTCGTTCGAAGCCTCAAAGTAACTCTTCGACTTCAACGGAACGATTAACGAAAGTACCTTCCAACGCACCATGACTGCTCGTATTTTGGATGGTAAATCCATCGCCATGACCATTCGCGACGAAGTAAAAGGCGAGGTTGCTGCCTTGCTGGCCCTAGAAGGTGTCCAGCCGTGCTTGGCGGCAATCCTCGTCGGCGAAGATCCTGGAAGCCAGGTCTACGTTCGGAACAAGGAGATTGCCTGCGAAAAAGCAGGCATGAAGAGCCTGCTTACCCGACTTCCTGCCTCCACCTCCCAAGCCGAATTGATCGAGTTGATTTCGCGACTCAATTCTGATGCTTCTGTTCATGGGATACTTGTTCAGCTTCCATTGCCCGAACAAATCGACACCCGGGTCGTATTAGATGCGGTTTCTCCTCATAAAGACGTCGATGCCTTTGCCCCGGAGAACGTGGGGCTCATTTCTCAAGGGAGACCTCGATTTCTGCCATGCACCCCTCATGGGATTATGCAGATTTTGGGACGAACTGGAATCGACACGATCGGAAAGCACTGCGTTATCGTCGGCCGAAGCGATATTGTTGGCAAGCCCATGGCGATGATGCTCGCTCAAAAGTCTGGCCCACTCGGCAAGTCTAATGCAAACGCGACGGTAACAATCGTCCATTCTAGTACGCCTGATATCGCCGCATTGACGCGTCAAGCAGACATCCTAATCGTCGCGATCGGTAAGCCCCGATTCATCACGGCCGACATGGTACGTCCAGGTGCAGTGGTGATCGACGTTGGGATTAACCGTGAAGGCAAAGGTATCGTAGGTGATGTCGACTTCGAAGGGGTTTGTGAAGTTGCCTCTGCCATCACGCCAGTTCCAGGCGGTGTCGGACCTCTTACGATTGCGATGCTTCTAGCCAATACGCTCAACTCTGCAAAACAATAGATTCAATCCAAAAGCCGAGCCGCAACAATATAAAGAGCCAAGACCGATTCAAATGTCTCTCGAACTCAACCGATCCGTCAGTCTTTACCCTAAAGCGGTCGCTCTCACCATTGCGGGTTCGGATTCCTCGGGGGGTGCCGGCCTGCAAGCCGACTTGAAGACGTTTCAACGATTTGGCGTATATGGCATGAGTGCTGTCACGCTCGTTACCGTGCAAAACACAGTTAGTGTTCAATCGGTCCTTACGCTCGATCCAAAGTTTGTTATCGAACAGATCGATGCGACCATCTCGGATATCCCTCCAACGGCTGCGAAAATCGGTGCGTTGGGGACCGCTGCGATGGTTGACCGTATCGCCGATCGAGCAGCTCAATTCGATTTCCCGCTCGTGGTGGACCCAGTCATCATCAGCAAACACGGGAACCTCTTGTTGAGCGAAGATGCCATCGAGTTGATCAGGACCAAGCTTCTCCAGAATGCATTTCTAGTCACACCCAACCGCTTTGAAGCAGAGAAATTGGTTGGAATGAAACTCGAGAATTCAGATCAGATCGCTAAAGCCATCTACGAACTCCACTTGATGGGGGCACAGAACGTGTTGCTGAAACTCGGCGAAGTAGAGGGAGCGTCTCTTCACATTTTCGGTGATAAAGAGCAGAACATCGCGATCTCGGTTCCTAGATTAGACTCTAAGAACACTCACGGGACTGGATGCGCACTATCAGCAGCCATTACCGCCCAAATAGCTCGAGGTGACTCCCTGATCGACGCGTGTAACTTTGCCATTGAAGCCATTTGGCAAGCTATCAATGCCGGGCACCCACACGGAGCAGGATACCATCCGATCGAATTCGCATTGATCAACGCTGATTTCACAAATGATTAAAAACTTTTACTCACGCAACGCCGCTCTCATTAAATCTAAACGCCGCTCCAGATTTACTTGATCCTGCCTGTTTGATGTTGCGATACTCCCCGTCAAAGTCTCTTATCTAATAGTGAGAGTACCGCCATCGACCGGATACGCGGAACCAGTAATGAAGCTTGCCTCGTCACTGCAAAGGAAGAGAGCCGCCGTGGCAACTTCATCGGGTTTCCCCATGCGACCAATGGGCTGCGTCTTACTCAGTTTCTCAAACATCTCCTCTTCTCTACCGGGGTAGTTTTTTGCAATAAAACCGTCCACGAAAGGCGTGTGAATGCGCCCGGGCAAGATCGCGTTGCATCGGACACCAAACTCAAGGAAGTCTTTAGCGATAGAATAGGTCATTGCCAGCACAGCCCCCTTGCTGGTTGCATAGGCGAATCGGTCGGAAATGGCCATTTGCGAGACTGTCGAAGCAAGGTTCAGAATGACTCCACCGCCGGTGATCGTCATATTTCGCAGGGCCGCCTGAGTGCAGTGCGCTACGCCGTTAACGTTGACCCGTTGGATCCTTGCGAAATCCTCGGGCGATGTATTCATCGCGTTTCCGACGTGTGCGATACCAGCGTTGTTGACCAAGATATCGATTTTTGATCGCCTCGAGAGGATCGCTGCAAACGCCTTATCGACCGAAAGTGGATCCGCCACGTCACAGCTTTCGCCGCTGGCCGAATAGCCACCGCTATGCAACTCGGCTATCGCATCGGCAATAGCAGTCGGTTGCAAATCCAAGATTTCAATCGATGCCCCGTGCATCGCAAATCGTTTTGCAATAGCTAGCCCGATCCCCGAGCCGCCGCCGGTGATGACAGCGGTCTTGCCGCTCAAACTGAAAGAAACTTTGCTCATAATTCGATTCTAAAATAGGAGATTAATTGAGACTTCTCGTTCAATGCCACCTCAACAGATAACTGTAACCCTCTTGAAACGTAGTTTTGGGAGGGTCGGCGGGCGATAGCCACGCCGGGGAGGGGAAGATATCGTGAGCCAAACAAATTTTACGCGGTCAAATCCCGCCGTCCCCGAAAAACTCGCTTGATGGCTCGTTTTTCGACCCTCCCAACTTTGTTGGGGGGGGTAACAGTGAAGGCGATCATCGAGTTGTGTCGATTGATTATTGGGCGGAGATGGCTCTTTGGCAGGATTCGCCAAGACCTTCAATTCCGAGCTTGATCACGTCGCCTGCCTTGAGAAAGACCGGTGTCGGCTTGAGACCAAGGCCCACTCCTGGCGGTGTGCCCGTACTAATGACGTCGCCCGGCAAGAGCGACATAAACTGGCTGATGTAACTAATTAGTTTTGGAACACCAAAAATCATCTGCTGTGTACTGCTGTTCTGACGTGAAATTTCGCTAACGGTCAGCCACATCTTTAGGTTGTGTGGATCAGGAATCTCATCCTTGGTAGCGAGGAACGGACCAAGCGGTGCAAAAGTATCGCAACTCTTCCCTTTCACCCATTGACCACCTCGCTCAAGCTGCCACTCGCGTTCACTATAGTCGTTGTGAAGCGAGTAGCCCGCGACGTAGTCCATTGCATCCTCTTCGGTGACGTAACTCGCCTTCTTGCCAACAATTATCGCCAGCTCAACCTCCCAGTCGGTTTTAGTCGAGTGGCGAGGAATCACTAAATCATCATTTGGCCCCACGAGAGAACTGGTACTCTTAAAGAACAGAATCGGCTCACTAGGAATCGCGGCACCCGATTCACGTGCGTGGTCCGCATAGTTGAGGCCAATACAAACTATCTTGCTTGGACGAGCAATACACGAACCAAGTCGAACATCCGAACCGACGACCGGAGCAGAAGATGCGTTCTCCTTGGCCCACACGGCAAGTCGCTCGAGACCATCACCGCCGAAGAAGGCTTCGTCGTAGTCGCTACCGATTCCGGACGCATCGATTCGACGTCCGTCTTCCAATAGTAATCCTGGGCGTTCTGCCCCAATTGTTCCAAAGCGAATCAGTTTCATAGTTGTTCTATCGAAAGAAGGCTAAGTTGAATCTCGATGCAAATGTTTCGAGGTAATCTAAGGGGGAAAACATAGCTCGTAGCCTAGTCGAACCGATTCGGAATTCAAACCCGCATCGGATCGTCGGCCACCGAGTCGACAATTGTCATCGCAATCAGAGGACTCCGTCAATCCAGGTAGGAGTACGAAACGACCAATAAATCGCAATCCATACACCTCCAAAGGCAAAACAGACTCAAGACTCCCGGCCAATTCCTCTGCTCAAGACCGAAATCTTTCCGTAGTCTAGTCAAAAAATACGCAGAAAATTCGATTTTGCTTCACGCTTCTTCGATTGATACTCGTATATTTCCGCTTCGCCTCTCGCCACTAAACTTTGCCGTTTGAAATATTGCTACTGCCCTCAGGAGGATCCATTCGGTGCTTAGTGTGTTCATGAAGGTAGTGCGTAAAAGCAATACTACTCGCCAAACGTTTACCCGCTCGTCCAGAACAAATCGTCGGAAAAAGAGTAACCCCCAGACTCGTCAAGACTTCATTCAGTGAAGCCGATTTATGATGTTGTTCGAATTGCACAGACTTTAAATGAACGGTACGCCTACGTGGTCCACCTATTCTGGCCAATAGTTTTGCGACATTTGGATAATAGAACGCAATGGTATCCGTGGGACGCAGGAACGTTTCCCAGCCCCCCAAAAATTTCTCGATAGAAATCGCCTGATCGAATACCTTCGACGGAAGTTCGACGTGATTGAGGAATGCTTGCGATAGCGGAGAAGCGGGTCTAATCGCCTGCTCGAAGCGCTCTGAGCTGACAAGTCGTTGAGCAACCCAGTAGACAGGTTCAGGAGGACGCCCCTCCTGTAGATAGCCGGGTGACGTCTCGCCATAGACGATTACAATGTTCTCTAGATCATCCCGGATCGCCTTAGGAATATTTTTGATAACGTCTAACTTTCGACGATAATGTCGACGTGCACCGAAGTCAGCTTGAGGAAGTGTCAATTGGCTTTGAATCATACCCACGAACGATTCCAATAATTTATCCAAACCGGCTGTTTCCGGTTCTAAACACTTCAGTGCGGCAACAGTTGCTTCCAAGGTCGAAAGGCACTGGGCTTCTGGTTCACGACGGATGAGGTACTGGCTAGGTTGAAGCGGTGCAATCCGAAACTTGGGTAGAGTTTGCAGTCGCGGAATGTCACGAAAGAGTGTCTTGGTATGGTGCCAAGTTCCATCTAACACTACAAGCTGGTCTGGGTGTTCAGTATCCACGAGATCATCAAGCAAACGAGAGCCAGCACCGGGGTACAAGAGCCCCACCCTCGACGAGAGTTGGACCCTTGAAAAAGTGTCTCCTAGGTGCGATGTATGATCAACCAACAGCTCCGAATTCATGAGGGATCGGCGGACAATCCGAGCCGTATTGAAAGGATGTAGACGTTCGCGTTTGTGCTGAAGTATCAGAACTTGCGTCCTGTTATCAATCTGCGGTATTCGATCACAGAAACATCGGTCAGACGGGCGATAGCAGTCGAAGCAACGCGCTCTCCATACTTGCCTTAGCAACTTTATCTGCGAAGCGATCATTCAAATCCGATGCGAACTTAAAAACTCAGAACTCTTAACTATAAAAAGGCAAGTATAGCGTCAAGACGTTTTGAACTTTTTCGTTACTGAGATTCTTTTTCGCAAGATGTCTATTTCAAGAACCTTAATCCGAACCAAATCGCCAACAGAGACAACTTCACTTGGCTCTTTGATAAAAATATCGGAAAGTTGTGATACATGTATGAGCGCATCATGATGAACACCGATGTCTACAAAAGCACCAAAATGCGTTACGTTAGTAATCACTCCTTCTAAAATCATCTCAGGCTTCAAGTCTTCGATTGATGTAACCGTATCTGAAAATTTTACAGAACGAAATTCTTTTCGAGGGTCTCGTCCTGGTTTGGCAAGCTCTTGTATAATATCGATCACTGTTGGTATCCCAAGGTTTCCTGGTATTGTATTGTCCACAAAGTCCTCAGGATTGAGCTTCAGCGAGAGAGATGCGTTCCCAACCAAACTCGGAGTTGCCACGTTTAACTTCTTGGCCATTCGCTCGACCAACGGATAGCTTTCTGGATGAACGGCTGAGTTATCGAGCGGATGATCACCGTTTATGATACGAAGAAATCCTGCGGCCTGCTCAAATGCTTTTGCCCCTAACTTGGGGACTTTTAGCAATTGGTGCCTATTACCGAACCTGCCTGTCGCGTCACGATAGCGGACAATATTCTCTGCTAGCTTAGGACCAATTCCCGATACGTAGGATAGTAGAGAGGCGCTGGCTAAATTGAGATCGACGCCAACGCGGTTAACGCAAGACTCGACTTCGCGTTTCAGGCATTTTTTAAGCTGATTTTGATCGACATCATGTTGATACTGGCCGACACCTATCGATTTCGGATCGTTCTTTACCAACTCCGCTAATGGATCCTGGAGTCGATGTGCAATACTAATTGCACCACGGACCGTAACGTCGAGCGTCGGGTACTCGTGAGCCGCTAGTTCACTTGCCGAATAAATAGATGCTCCCGATTCGCTTACGATCGCTTTCGTCACTTTTAAGGAGTGCTCTCGAATCAAATCCGAGATGAAAGCGTCAGCTTCGCGAGACGCAGTACCATTCCCAATGGCTATCATCTCGATCTTATACTTGGCAATCAAATCTAGTACCGTGGTACTGGCTTTCGCAACTTCGTTTGCCGGAGGTGTTGGATAGATCGTTGCGTGCGCCAAATACTTTCCGGTACCATCGACAACGGCTAATTTGCAGCCTGTTCGAAAGCCTGGATCCAAACCCAAAGTTACTTTCGGACCAGCTGGTGGGGCGAGCAAAAGCTCTCGCAGATTCTTGGCAAAGACCGAAATTGCCTCGTCATCCGAGCGACCTTTCAATACTTGCATCGAAGCAGTTTCCACTGCCGGCATCAGTAGGCGTTCAAAGCAGTCTTCGACAGTCTTCAACAACTCGTGGTAGAATTCGAATTTCGGATTGATTACAAAGTGCGATTGAATTTGAACAATGCAACGATCTGCGTCGACTTCGACTCCAACCCGAAGTATTCCTTCCGATTCGCCTCGCTTCATCGCCAAGAATCGATGGGAAGGAATTCTCGACACCGCTTCATTATGATCGATGTACATCTCAAACTTATCAGCTTCTTCTTTTTTGCCTCGCTTGACTCGAGAAACCACTTGCCCGTGTTTTAAGGATTGCTCAGTTAACCATAGCCGCGT
>Ga0105045_10002051_pt1 | contig 16824 bp, 23 predicted proteins | sample MAT02_FD_78089 | JGI IMG/M metagenome (GOLD analysis project Ga0105045, IMG submission 78089) | Freshwater microbial communities from Lake Fryxell liftoff mats and glacier meltwater in Antarctica - MAT-02 (megahit assembly) | ecosystem: Environmental > Aquatic > Freshwater > Ice > Liftoff... | reverse complement strand
GCGACGGCGTGGGCAGTGCCAAGCTGGGGGTCCTGAATGACGGTCTCGACCGCCTCGTCAAAAGCGCGGGCAGATATTGCAACCGTCTCGCCCTCATGACCGGTCACCACCACGATGCGGGACGGATCCAGCCTTTGGGCGGTGGCCAGCGCGTGGTGGAGGAGAGGGGCAGCGGCCAAGGGATGCAGGACCTTGGGCAGGTCGGAGTTCATCCGCGTGCCCTGACCAGCCGCCAGAACGATGACTGAAACCTGCATTCTGCCCCTTCCTTTATTGCTGCGCCCGTTCTACCCCCCGGGTGCGGGGTGGCAAGGGGCTTCCCCCTCACGCCACATTACAGGCCAGTCACAGGATTATCGCAATGCGTTGTGTCGTTTTCGATCTCGATGGGACTCTGGCCGACACGTCGGCCGATCTTCTGGCAGCGGCAAATGCCTGCTTGCCCCGGGCGGTTCTTGGGCCGGAAGATGCGCTCTGCGCGTTTCATGGCGGGCGGGCGATGTTGCGGTTGGGGTTCACGCGGCTGGGGATGGGATGGTCAGAGGCTGATATTGATGCCGCCTATCCCTTGCTGCTGGATGCTTATGGACAGGCACTAGCCGTTCACACCCGGCTCTATCCCGGCGCTATGGAGGCGGTAGAAGTGTTGAAATCGCAGGGCTTTGCAGTGTCGATCTGCACCAACAAGCCGGAGGCTCTGGCAGTGGGACTTCTTGACGCCTTGGGGGTAAGGGGGGTTTTTGGCGCGCTGGTGGGTGCGGACACGCTGCCGGTGCGCAAGCCAGACGCGGCCCCCTATCGCGCGGCGGTGGAGCGGGCAGGGGGCATCGTTGCCCTGTCGATGTTGGTGGGCGATACCGAAACGGATGCGAAGACAGGGGTTGCGGCTGGGGTGCCAGTGGCGCTGGTCACTTTCGGGCCCGAGGGGGCAGGGGTCAGCCGATTCCGCCCGGCGGCACTGCTGGACCGGTTCGAAGATCTGCCAGGTCTGGCCGAAAGGTTTTTGCCGTAGGCGCAGGCTGAACGTTCGGTCTGGAAAGTTTCACACCGTGCAGACATCTCGTGGAATATTTGCGAATAAAGTCAATCAAATACTGTTGAATTGGCGGCAACGGGGTCGCAGTGGCCATGATTTGACAGGGCCCGCCCGCACCCATAGGGTCGCGCGCATGAGTGTCATAACCCTTACCCAAAGCACCAGCACCTCTGCGGCGGTTTCGCATGATCAGCCGACGTTCGGGATGCGAGCCGGGGACCTGGGAAAATGATGCCCGGACCGGAATGTCCTCGCATCCTGCAGCCCGATGCCGCATTTCGGTTTCCCGCACCAGGGTATTTGCTGGCGGCCGGACAGCTTTTGGGGGCGACCGAACCGTTCCTGCAAAATGGCAAGCGCCCGGCGGAGGGATGATGGAACGGTTTACCGGCAGTTTCACCCAGCAAGAACCGATCCCCGAGGCCGGGATCGAGGCGGCGCTTGCCGTGCTGCGCCACGGGCGGCTGCACCGCTATAACGTGGCGCCGGGCGAGGTGGCAGAGACCGCACTTCTGGAAGAGGAATTCGCCAGCTACGTCGGGGCGAGGTATTGCCTCGCCCTCGCCTCGGGTGGGGCGGCGATGGCATGCGCCTTGCGGGCGCTTCAAGTGCAGCCGGATGATCCGGTCCTGTCCAACGCCTTCACCCTGGCTCCGGTGCCGGGGGCGATTGCCAGCCTTGGGGCGCGGCCGGTGTTCGTGGAGGTGACCGAAGACCTGACGCTGGACCTTGCGCATCTGGAGATGCAGGCCAACGCCACCAGCGCGCGGGTGCTGCTGCTGTCACACATGCGGGGACATGTGGGCGATATGGACACACTGATGGCGCTTTGCGACCGGTTGGGCCTGCGGGTGATTGAAGATTGCGCGCACACGATGGGTGCAAGGTGGAAGGGCGTGCCCTCAGGCAGGCACGGGTCGGTGGGCTGCTATTCGACGCAGACTTATAAGCACATGAACTCGGGCGAGGGCGGGTTTCTGGTCACCGATGATCCGGATCTGGCGGCGCGGGCGGTTCTGTTGTCGGGGTCCTACATGCTGTACGCCCGCCACCGCGCGGCGCCGGGGCCAGAGGTGTTTGACCCGCTGAAGCTGGATATTCCCAATGTTTCCAGCAGAATGGACAACCTGCGCGCTGCGATCCTGCGGCCGCAGATCGGGCTGTTGGAGGACCGCCGCGCGCGTTGGCGAAACTTGTACCAAGCGATGGAGACTGGGCTGGCAGGTGTGCCGGGTCTGCGGCTGATCCCGCGCCCGCAGCATGAGGATTATGTCGGCTCCAGCTTTCAGTTTCTGCTGCCGAACTGGGAACCTTCGCGCGTGGCGACCCTTGTTGCAGGGGCTGCCGCACGGGGGGTAGAGCTGAAATGGTTCGGTGCCGCAGACCCGCAGGGCTTCACCAGCCGCTATGCGCATTGGCGCTATGCAGCACCCGAGGCACTGCCGCAGACCGACCGCATTCTTGCCGGCCTGATTGACATGCGCCTGCCGCTGACATTCACGCCCGATGACGTGGCTCTGATCACTGCGGTTCTGCGCGACGAGGTGGCGTGTGCGGCCAAGGCGGCAATCGTGGTGCCCGCAGCCGCGCCTGCGGCTGACTAAGTCCGTGGCCAGACGCCGCCTGTTCCGCCCGGCGCGGCCTGCCGGCCTTGCGACCCGCATCCTGCGGCGGCTGGTCGATCCCCGGGTCTATCTCAAAGGGATCATGACGGTTGGGCTGCTGGCGCTGTTCTTGTTCCCCTCGCTCGCCGATCTGGTCAATGCCGCGATGAAACCGGTTGCGGGCGAACGCGGGACCTGCCGCATCCTGAACGTGATCGACGGCGATACGGTCACGCTGATGTGCCCCGATGACGGGGTCGAGAGGGCGCGGCTTCTGGGCTTTGACTCACCCGAAAAATACGCACCGAATTGCATGGCCGAACTGGTTGCCGCGGAAAAGGCTACCTGGGCCCTGCGAACTTTGATCCAGAAGGCGGACCGGATCTCGGTCACTCATGACGGTCGTGACCGCTATGGCCGCGCGCTGCTGCAGATGGAACTTGACGGCGTGGACGTGGCCAGACGCATGATCCACGCGGGCCATGCGCGCGCTTATGGTGGTGGCTTGAGGGGAGGGTGGTGCTGATGCGGATCGTTCGGGAAGGACGACTGTCGGTCGAGGTGGAGCTTGCCGAGTTGACGGTCACAATGCTGTCGGATGGTGAGACCTTGATGCCACCAACCCACCTGCGCGGCCCGGACGGAGCGCCTTTGGCGGACGCGGATCTGGTGCGCGCGGACATGCAGGATGGCAAGCTGCGGCTGCCGGTGCGGGCTTTTCTGGTCCGGGGACCTGACGGGTGCCTGTTGATCGACACCGGTGCGGCGCACGCTTGGCACGCCAGCCTTGGCCGCCTTGGGGCCGCGATGGCCGAGGCGGGCAGCGGACCGCAAGCAGTGACGGTGGTGGCACTGACCCATACCCACGTCGATCATCTGAGCGGGCTGGTTGATGAAGATGGGGGCCTGACCTATCCGAATGCTACCCGCGTCTTCGTCGCAACCGAAGAACTGACGGCCTTTCGTGCAGATCCTCGGATGATCCCGGCCGTTCCGCGGCTGATGTCGCTGGAACAGGGCGACGGGCCGATGCGTGGCGTGACCGCGATCAACGCGCCGGGCCATTCGCCGGGGCACATGGCCTATCTGGTCGACGGGCGCCTGCTGATCTGGGGCGACCTTGTGCATCATGCCGCGATCCAGTTTCCCCGGCCCGAGGTGACCTGGGCCTTCGACGCTGACCCCGCTATGGCCCGTGCTTCGCGCATCGCACTGATGGAGCAGGCGGCGGATGCAGGCTGGCTGGTCGCGGGCGCCCACCTGCTGCATCCAGGCATCGGCCGGATCGAACGGGACGGCAGCGGCTATGCGTTTCATCCGGTTACGCGGACAGGCTGACCGTTGCCCGCTCAATTCAATGACGCGAATTATTGTGAATAGGGCGAAGTGCCGCCGAGGCTTGCGTTGGCATGCCCGATGATCACCGAGCACAGGCAAAGTTCGTCGGTGCAGGCGTCGCGGGCGGCAAGGAAGCTTGTGTCACGGGGCGGGTTATCGAGGTAGACCTCTTGCCCGGTCGCGTTTTCCAGCGCGTAGACCCATGCCAGGTCATCCAGCCGCCCATCCGCCAGATCGCGCTGTTAGGCTGTTCCGAACTGTCGCACATCATCTGGCGGGCGGAAATGGAGTTCACTTCGCAGCCGATGTCGGACAGGACCATTCCGTACTTGGGCTCAAGCTCGGCAATCCGCGTCTCGACGGCCAAGATGTCGACGTCGCAGGTCGCAGACTCTAACGGCAGCGCTGTCAGGGTGCACAGAAGCAGCGCAAGAGGGGAACGCATGGCAGGTCCTTTCGTGTGAAGATTGCTTCCGCGGAAGCGGCGATCGGTTCGGTGGTCAAGGTAGGAAAACCTTTCCCGCGTCGCTGCCCGCGCCAGTGCGTTCCGATCCCTTGGCAAAGGTCGTCTTGCAATCGCGTTCAGAAAGCTATGTCAACCTGTATTGCTGCACCTGCAAGGTGGCCTTTTCCCCCCGCCTTCGGTTGACCCCGCGCAGGCTGCAGAGTAAACGGGCCCGGAGATCAGGCGGAACGCCAGAATCCGCCCAGCTCGCGTGTCGCCAGCATCAAGGAGCCGCTCGTGGATCTGCTTTTGCGAGAGTATCTTCCCATAGTCATCCTTCTGGCCATTGCCATCGGTCTGGGTCTGGTCCTGCTGCTTGCTGCGGCCGTGCTTGCGGTGCGCAATCCGGATCCCGAAAAGGTCTCGGCCTATGAATGCGGCTTCAACGCCTTTGACGACGCGCGGATGAAGTTCGATGTGCGCTTCTACCTTGTGGCGATCCTGTTCATCATCTTCGATTTGGAGGTGGCGTTCCTTTTCCCTTGGGCCGTGGCCTTTGGCGAGATCAGCATGGCGGCCTTCTGGTCGATGATGCTGTTCCTGGGCGTGCTAACGATCGGATTTGCCTATGAATGGAAGAAGGGGGCCCTGGAATGGGAGTGATGACTGGAAATGCCGTGGGGGCCGACCACGAGGTCGCAGTGCAATCCCTGAACCGCGAACTTTCGGACAAGGGGTTCCTTCTGACCTCGACCGAAGACATCATCAACTGGGCGCGGATCGGGTCCCTGCACTGGATGACCTTCGGTCTGGCCTGCTGTGCGGTCGAGATGATGCACACCTCGATGCCGCGCTATGATCTTGAACGCTTCGGGACTGCACCCCGGGCGTCCCCCCGCCAGTCGGACCTGATGATCGTGGCGGGCACGCTGACAAACAAGATGGCCCCGGCGCTGCGCAAGGTCTACGACCAGATGCCGGAGCCACGCTATGTGATCTCGATGGGGTCCTGCGCCAACGGCGGCGGCTATTACCACTACAGCTATTCGGTGGTGCGCGGCTGTGACCGGATCGTGCCGGTCGACATCTACGTTCCCGGCTGCCCCCCTACGGCCGAGGCGTTGCTTTACGGGATCCTGCAACTGCAGCGGAAAATCCGCCGCACCGGCACATTGGTGAGGTGAACATGAGCGAAGCCCTGCAGGATCTTGCCGCAATGATCACGCTGAAACAGCCTGAGGCTGTTCAGTCGTTCAGCGTTGCTTTTGGCGATCTGACTTTAGTGGTGAACCTGGCAAACCTGGAACCGCTGGTGGATTTCCTCCGGCAGGATGCCGCCTGTCGCTTTACCTCGCTCGTTGACATTACGGCGGTCGACCACCCTGAGCGGGCTTTGCGCTTTGACCTGGTCTACCATTTCCTGTCGATGTACCAAAACCACCGGATCCGCCTCAAAGTGGCCGTGGAAGAAGAAGAAATGGTCCCCTCGCTGGTCGATATCCACCCCAGCGCAAACTGGTTCGAGCGCGAAGTGTTCGACATGTTCGGCATCTTGTTCAGCGGGCACCCCGATCTGCGGCGCATCCTCACCGACTACGGCTTTCGCGGTTACCCCTTGCGCAAGGATTTCCCGACCACGGGCTATACCGAGGTGCGCTATGACGAGGCTCTGAAGCGTGTCGTCTACGAACCGGTGACGTTGGTTCAGGAGTATCGCCAGTTTGATTTCATGTCCCCTTGGGAGGGGGCGGAATACATTCTTCCGGGCGACCAGAAAGCGGGGACGAAGTGATGGACGGCGACATCCGCGTGAACACCTACGACGACGGCTCGACCGATTTCGAGACCGGAGAGCAGCGCATCCGCAATTTCAACATCAACTTCGGTCCGCAACACCCTGCGGCGCATGGCGTGTTGCGTTTGGTGCTGGAGTTGGACGGCGAGATTGTCGAACGCTGCGATCCGCATATCGGCCTGCTGCACCGTGGCACCGAAAAGCTGATGGAAAGCCGGACGTATCTGCAAAACCTTCCCTACTTCGACCGGCTGGACTATGTAGCCCCGATGAACCAGGAACATGCCTGGTGTCTGGCGATCGAGCGGCTGACCGGCGTCGAAGTGCCGCGCCGCGCCAGCCTCATCCGGGTGCTGTTCTGCGAGATTGGCCGGGTGCTGAGCCACCTTCTGAACGTCACCACGCAAGCGATGGACGTGGGCGCGTTGACACCGCCACTGTGGGGGTTTGAGGAACGCGAAAAGCTGATGGTATTTTACGAGCGGGCCTCGGGCGCGCGGCTGCACGCGGCGTATTTCCGGCCCGGCGGCGTGCATGTCGATCTGCCCGATCAACTGGTCGAGGATATCGACCAGTGGGCGGTGGAATTCCCCCGGATGCTGGATGATATCGACGGGCTGTTGACCGAAAACCGCATCTTCAAGCAGCGCAATGTCGATATCGGCGTGGTGAGCGAGAAGGATATTCAGGACTGGGGCTTTTCCGGCGTGATGGTGCGCGGCTCCGGCCTTGCATGGGACCTGCGCCGCGCGCAACCCTATGAATGCTATGACGAGTTCGAGTTCAAGATTCCGGTTGGCACCAACGGCGATTGCTTTGACCGCTACCTCTGCCGGATGCAGGAAATGCGGGAGTCGACCTCGATCATCCGTCAGGCCTGCGCCAAGCTGAGGGTGGAAAAGGGTGACGTGCTGGCGCGCGGCAAGATCACCCCGCCGAAACGGGCCGAAATGAAAACCTCGATGGAGGCCCTGATTCACCACTTCAAGCTGTATACCGAGGGTTTCCACGTCCCCGCGGGTGAGGTTTATGCGGCGGTTGAGGCTCCGAAAGGTGAGTTTGGCGTCTATCTGGTGGCCGACGGGACCAACAAACCCTACCGCGCCAAGATCCGCGCGCCGGGGTTCCTGCACCTTCAGTCGATGGACTACATCTGCAAGGGTCACCAATTGGCTGACGTGGCGGCCATCATCGGCACGATGGATGTCGTGTTCGGGGAGATTGACCGGTGATCAACAATCTTGGCCTTCCTGGCCTGATCCTGCTGACAATGGTGCTTGCGTTTGGTGGAACTCCCGCTGCGCTTGCCCTTTTTGCCGGAGCTTCCTGATGCTTCGCCGCCTTCACGCCATTCAACCCGCCTCGTTCGCCTTCACGCCCGCGAACCTTGCCTGGGCCAAGGGCCAGATCTCCAAATACCCCGAGGGGCGTCAGGCATCGGCGATCATCCCGCTTCTGTGGCGCGCGCAGGAGCAGGAGGGGTGGCTGTCGCGCCCGGCGATCGAACACGTCTCGCAGATGCTGGGCATGGCCTATATCCGCGGGCTGGAGGTGGCGACGTTCTATTTCATGTTCCAACTTCAGCCGGTCGGCAGCGTCGCGCATATCCAGATCTGTGGCACCACGTCCTGCATGATCTGCGGCGCCGAGGATCTGGTGGCGGTCTGCAAGGATCTGATCTCAAGGACGCCGCACACCCTGTCCGCCGATGGCAAGTTCAGCTGGGAAGAGGTCGAATGTCTTGGTGCCTGCGCCAATGCGCCGATGGCCCAGATCGGCAAGGATTACTACGAGGACCTGACGCCCCAGGGCCTGCGCAAGCTGGTCGAGCGGTTCTCGGCGGGCGAAGTGCCCGTCCCCGGCTCGGAAATCGGGCGCTTTGCGGCCGAGCCGGCTGCCGGGTTGACCAGCCTGACCGAATTTGAAGCCGGCCGTCTGAAACACAACGCCAGCGTGCAAGCGGCGGTCGATCTTGGCGATACGGTCAAGCGGATCGACGGGACCGAGGTGCCGCTGACGACGCCTTGGGTTGAAAAACCCGACGCAGTCGAGCCTGCCCGCGCCAAGGCAGTCGAACCCAAGCCTGCTGCAGGCAAACCCGCCGACGCGACGGGTGCCACCGTGCAAGAGGCGCGGGCCATGTCGAAAGGCAAGCCTGTCGCAGACGGGAGCTCTCCGATCGCCACGCCTGCCGCGACGCCGGAGGCGAAGGTTGGCACTGAAAAATCGGATATGGCTGCTCCTGCAGTCACAAGACCGCGCCCGAAGTAGGCGTAAGGAAAGGGCGACAGACGCAATTCAAGGCCCGGCAATGGCTTGGCACCAGAGGGAGAGACACGGCAAATGCGCAAGGCTGAGAATGTGAATGCCCCGAACCTGTCGGGATGGGTCATCGGGGCGGCTGCCGGGCTGGTGGCCTTTGGCGTGCTGAGCCTGGTGGGCAAGTTCGATCTTGTCCCTGCTGCCGCGATTGCGGGTGGCGTGGCCGCTGTGGCCGGGTTTGTCCTTGGGATGCCTTGGGGCGCCAACGTCGCTGCCCCTGCCGTGCCAGCACACAAGCCAGTCGCGGCGCAGCCGGTGGCCACGGCTGTCCCTGCACTTGCCGCCTTCGTATCGGCCCCGGCTGTCATGCCGAAACCCAGCGCCAACCCCAAGGCAGACGCCACGCCCGCCGATGCGGCGCAACCCGCAATGGCCTTGGGTCCGATGCGCCTTACGGCCTCCCGCAAGGGAAAGGCCGACGACCTCAAGGAAATTGAAGGGATCGGCCCGGCGATGGAAAAGCTGGTGAACGGGATGGGGTTCTTCCACTTCGACCAGATCGCCGGTTGGTCAGACGCCGACGTGGCATTGGTCGACGCCGAGATGAAAGGTTTCAGGGGCCGCATCACCCGCGACAAGTGGGTGGCGCAGGCAAAGATCATCGCGGCCGAAGGGCCCGGGGCGTTCCGGTTACGCGCCAAAACCAACAATTACTGAGGCTTATGGTGCGTCCGTTTCCAGATCCAGCCGACCGCAAACGCGCTGCACAGGCGCGTCAGGTTGGCATCGTCCTGGCTGGGACGATAATCGTGTGGATGGGCGCTCAATGGCTGGGCGGTCAGATGGGATGGCAGACGCGCTATGTCTTCCTGTTGGATCTTGCCGCGATTGCCGCATTCCTTTGGGCCCTGGTTGTGACGTATCAGATCTGGCGCGGACGCCAGGGATAGGAAGACTGAGATGCTCAAGGATCAGGACCGGATTTTCACCAACCTTTACGGGATGCATGACCGCTCCCTGAAGGGCGCGATGAAGCGCGGGCATTGGAACGGCACGGCGGATATCATCAAGCGTGGCCGGGATCTGATCATCGAGCAGGTCAAGGCCTCGGGTCTGCGTGGTCGGGGTGGCGCGGGCTTTCCGACCGGGTTGAAATGGTCCTTTATGCCCAAGCAGTCGGACGGCCGCCCGTCCTATCTGGTGATCAACGCCGACGAATCCGAACCCGGCACCTGCAAAGACCGCGAAATCATGCGGCACGATCCCCACACCCTGATCGAAGGCGCGCTGATCGCCGCCTTCGCGATGAATGCCAACGCCTGCTACATCTACATCCGCGGCGAATACATCCGCGAGCGTGAGGCGCTGCAGGCCGCGATCGACGAATGTTATGACGCAGGGCTGCTCGGCAAGAACGCCGCCAAATCGGGCTGGGATTTCGACTGCTACCTGCACCACGGCGCGGGGGCCTATATCTGCGGCGAGGAGACGGCGCTGCTGGAAAGCCTTGAGGGCAAGAAGGGCATGCCCCGGATGAAGCCGCCGTTCCCGGCAGGCTCGGGCCTGTATGGCTGCCCTACCACGGTCAATAATGTGGAATCCATCGCCGTTGTGCCCACCATCCTGCGCCGGGGGCCGGAGTGGTTTGCGGGCTTTGGCCGCCCGAACAACACCGGCACCAAGCTGTTCGGCATCTCGGGCCATGTGAACAACCCCTGCGTCGTCGAAGAGGTGATGTCGATCCCGCTCAAGGACCTGTTGGAACGCCACTGCGGCGGCGTGCGTGGCGGCTGGAAGAACATCAAGGCGGTGATCCCGGGCGGGTCGTCGGTTCCGCTCTTGACCCAAGCGCAATGCGACGATGCGATCATGGACTTCGACTGGCTGCGTGAGCAGCGGTCCGGTCTGGGCACGGCGGCGGTCATCGTGATGGACCAATCGACCGACGTGATCAAGGCGATCTGGCGGCTGTCGAAGTTCTACAAGCACGAAAGCTGCGGCCAGTGCACCCCTTGCCGCGAGGGCACAGGCTGGATGATGCGCGTGATGGACCGTCTGGTCCGGGGCGAGGCCGAGGTTGAAGAAATCGACATGCTCCTGTCGGTGACCAAGCAGGTCGAGGGCCACACGATCTGCGCCCTTGGCGATGCCGCCGCCTGGCCGATTCAGGGCTTGATCCGCGCGTTCCGCGACGAGATCGAGGACCGGATCAAGGCGAAGAAATCCGGCCGCATGGGCGCGATGGCGGCGGAATGAGCGAGATGCCCGGCGCAAAAAACCTTGGGACGATGATCGTCCGGGTCCAGATCAAGGACGGTCACAGCAAGACCGCGCTGAATAACGTGAACGCGCAGGTGTCGCGGGAAGAGATGCAGGCGCTGATGGACAATGCGTTGCTGGAACGGGGCGTCACGCTCGGCAGCCGCACGTCGGTCTGTGGAATTGCGTCAGGTGTCGCAGGCAAGAACGACCGTATCGGCCGCTTCCTGACGAGGGTACAATGATGCCGTTGCGCGGCCTTTGCGGAACTGTTGTGCTTACGGCGCTTGCGGGGTGTGTAGCCTCTGTGCCGGACGCGGGCGTCGCGGAACGTGCGGATACGCCGCTTGCTGTAACGAACAACGGCCAACCGTTCCAGATGTGGGAAGGCGCTGCCGCCCGCAAGGTGGCTGACGCCAAGTGCAGCCCTGGCGGGGTGAATGCCTCGATCTACGACCGTTTTGACCGGGCGAGCGGCGCATGGGTCTACCCGGGGGGCTGCGCATGACAAATAACGTCACGTCTGGTCACAAATCGCTGATAGGCAGGGTTTGTCATGGCATATCAAAGGGGTTCGCCCCCATCTCTGAGGGAGTTTCAGCCAAGGAGACCCACATGAAACGCCTTTCCCTGACCCTTGCAGCACTGGTGATCGCCGCCCCTGCCTATGCGTTGGTCCCGATCAACGAAGAGTCGACAATCAATAGCACGCTGCTTCAGGGGTTTATCGGCGACGCCATTGCCGACAACTGCCCGACGATGGAGCCGCGCAAGCTGCGCGCTTTGGGCGAGTTGAACAAGTTGCGCGACTATGCGCTGAAACAGGGCTACACATCTGCCCAGTTGCGCGAGTTCGTGACCAACAAGGAAGAAAAGGCGCGGGGCAAGGCCCTTGCCGCCGAATGGCTCAAGGAACGCGGGGCCGAACCTGGCACCTCCGAGGCCTATTGCAAGATCGGCGAAGATGAAATCGCCAAGGAAAGCCTGATCGGCTATCTTCTGAGGTCAACCAAATGATCCAAACCCCCGGCATGCATCTGGCCGAGTTGAACGTGGGGCGCCTCTTGGCCCCCACTGACGATCCGCGCGTGGCCGGGTTCATGGCGGCGCTTGACCGGGTGAACGGCATGGGCAAGCGGATGCCGGGGTTCGTCTGGAAAGAGGTGCGGCTGTGGAAGGCCCACGGCTGCACCCAAGTGGCGGCGGAGTAAGGGCGATGTGCTATAATAGTCTTGACCCGAAACATCTGATGCGCGACATCGAGGCGCGCGTGAAAAACCTGTCATATGAACAGGTTACGACGAAACAGGCAACCCCCGCGCCGTATTCCGGGCTGCTGGCCCGGCTGCGGACTGCGGTCGTCGGGCTGCTGCGGAAGGACCGGGCACATGACTAATCTGAAGAAAATCAGCATTGACGGCATCGAGGTCGAGGTCGATGGCGCGATGACCATCATTCAGGCGGCCGAGGTTGCCGGGGTGGAAATTCCGCGCTTTTGCTATCATGAACGCCTGACCATCGCGGGCAACTGCCGGATGTGTCTGGTCGAGGTTGTCGGCGGCCCGCCGAAACCCGCCGCAAGCTGTGCGATGCAGGTCAAGGACCTGCGCCCTGGCCCGAACGGCGAGGCGCCGCTGGTCAGGACCAGATCCCCCATGGTCAAGAAGGCCCGCGAAGGGGTGATGGAGTTTCTGCTGATCAACCATCCGCTCGATTGCCCGATCTGCGACCAGGGTGGCGAGTGCGATTTGCAGGATCAGGCCATGGCGTACGGCGTTGACTTCAGCCGCTTCCGTGAGCCGAAGCGGGCGACTGAAGATCTGAACCTCGGTCCGCTGGTCGAGACGCACATGACCCGCTGCATTTCCTGCACTCGCTGTGTGCGCTTTACCACCGAGGTCGCCGGGATCACCCAGATGGGCCAGACCGGGCGGGGTGAAGATGCCGAGATCACCAGCTATCTGAACGCCACACTCGATTCAAATCTGCAAGGCAACATCATCGACCTCTGTCCGGTCGGAGCCTTGACTTCGAAGCCCTATGCTTTCACCGCCCGGCCTTGGGAACTGACCAAGACCGAAACCGTGGACGTGATGGACGCCTTGGGATCGAACATCCGCGTCGACACGAAGGGGCGTGAAGTCATGCGCATTCTGCCGCGCAACCATGACGGTGTGAATGAGGAATGGATCAGCGACAAGACCCGCTTTGTCTGGGACGGCTTGCGTCGCCAACGGCTGGACACGCCTTATGTCCGCGAAAACGGGCGCTTGCGGAAGGCCACCTGGGACGAGGCGCTGGAAAAGACCGCCGCCGCGATGAAGGGCCGCAAGATTGCGGCACTTGTCGGTGATCTGGCCCCGGTCGAGGCCGCCTTCAGCCTGAAACAATTGGTCGAAACCCTTGGCGGCCATGTCGAATGCCGTACCGATGGCGCGCGGCTGCCCGCGGGCAACCGGTCGGCCTATGTCGGCACCGCGACGATCGAAGACATCGACGGCGCGAAGATGATCCAGCTTATCGGCACCAACCCAAGGGTTGAGGCGCCAGTGCTGAACGCCCGCATCCGCAAGGCCTGGGCCAATGGCGCCGTCATCGGGCTGGTGGGCGAGGCGGTCGATCTGACCTATGAATACACCCATGTCGGCACTGACCGGGCAGCGCTGGAAAAGCTGTCCTCGCAAGCAATCAGCGACGAGACCAAGACCAAGCCGACCCTTGTGATCGTGGGACAAGGCGCAATCAACGAGGCCGATGGCGAGGCGGTTCTGGCCCATGCCATGCTCTTGGCCGCGAACTCCAACTCCGGGCTTCTGATCCTGCACACGGCCGCATCCCGGGTCGGTGCTATGGACGTGGGTGCAACTACCGACGGCGGATTGGCGGCAGCGACCGACGGGGCCGAGGTGATCTACAATCTTGGCGCCGATGAGGTGGATATCGCGGCAGGTCCCTTCGTGATCTATCAGGGCAGCCACGGCGACCGCGGGGCAAACCGGGCCGACATCATCCTGCCAGGTGCGGCGTGGACTGAAGAGAACGGGGTCTTCGTCAACACCGAAGGCCGCCCGCAACTGGCGATCCGCGCCGGGTTTGCGCCGGGTGAGGCCAAGGAAAACTGGGCGATCCTGCGGGCGCTTTCGGCCGAACTGGGGGCAACTTTGCCTTGGGACAGTCTTGCCGCCCTGAGGTCTGCGCTGGTCAAGGTGCACCCGCATCTGGGGCGCGTGGATGAAGTGGCTGTCAACGAGCTGCAGGCGCTGACCATCAAGCCTCTGGGCAAGGCCGATTTCCGAAGTGCGATCAAAGACTTCTACCTGACCAACCCGGTTGCGCGCGCGTCTTCCGTTATGGCCGAGCTGTCGGCAATGGCCAAGGCGCGTCATGCGCCACCGATGGCGGCGGAGTAGGGTCTTGATGCATCCGCTGACACTTCTGGCCTCGCTTGGTACGGCAACTGCGGCGCTGGGGGCTTGCACGCAGGGAACAGAGATGACAGACGGTCGCGGCCAGCCGGTGTATGAAGGCGTCTCGACGATCTTGCTCGACAAGGGCCTTGTCAGCGTGACGGTGTCGATGCGGGGCGCACAGAACCAGGCGGCGGTCGAGGCTTACGGCCGCTGTGCCGCGGCGCAGTACGCGCTGGATCAAGGATACGGGTTTGCGCGTCAGGTGCGGACTATCGTGAAGAAGGAGGGGCAGATGTGGTATGGGGATGCAGTTTACCTCATCTCTGCCGGTATGCCCGTGGGCCTGCGCACCATCGACGCCGAAGTTGCGGTGTCGGACTGTGCCGAGCTTGGAATACCGACGGGTTGAGGATGAGGGGCTGAGATGGACGGGTTTCTTTCCACGGGGTTCGGAACGGCGGTGCTGATCGCAGCACAGGCGCTTCTGATCGTGGCCTTCGTGATGATCAGCCTGTTGTTCCTTGTCTATGGTGACCGCAAGATCTGGGCCGCCGTGCAGATGCGGCGCGGTCCGAACGTGGTGGGCCCCTTTGGCCTGCTGCAATCTGTGGCCGATGCGCTGAAATATGTGGTCAAGGAAATCGTCATTCCGGCAGGGGTGGACCGGCCGGTTTTCTTCCTTGCCCCTCTGGTATCCTTTGTCCTGGCGATCCTTGCCTGGGCGGTGATCCCGTTTGATGACGGCTGGGTTCTGGCAGACATCAACGTGGCCATCCTGTTCGTCTTCGCCGTCTCCAGCCTGGAGGTTTACGGGGTGATCATGGGCGGTTGGGCCTCGAACTCGAAATACGCCTTCCTTGGGTCCTTGCGGTCTGCTGCGCAGATGATCTCGTATGAGGTGTCGCTGGGTCTGATCATCATCGGGGTGATCATTTCGACCGGGGGAATGAACTTTTCGTCCATCGTCGCGGCGCAAGACGGCGACTGGGGCCTGTTCAACTGGTATTGGTTGCCGCATTTCCCGATGGTGTTCCTGTTCTTCATCAGCGCCTTGGCCGAAACCAACCGCCCGCCATTCGACCTGCCGGAAGCCGAATCCGAACTCGTTGCCGGGTTCATGGTCGAATATTCCTCGACCCCGTACCTTTTGTTCATGGCCGGCGAATACATCGCCATTTTCCTGATGTGCGCGCTGATGAGCCTTCTGTTCTTCGGCGGCTGGCTGTCGCCGATCCCCGGCCTGCCTGACGGCTGGTGGTGGATGGTCGCCAAGATGTGGTTCTTCTTCTTCATGTTCGCGATGGTGAAGGCCATCGTGCCCCGCTACCGCTATGACCAGCTGATGCGGATCGGCTGGAAGGTCTTCCTGCCCTTGTCCTTGGGCTGGGTGGTGCTGGTGGCGTTTCTTGCCAAATTCGAAGTATTCGGCGGCTTCTGGGCTCGCTGGGCGATAGGGGGCTGACAGATGAGCAACATCGACTGGAACCGCGCGACCCGCTACTTCCTTCTGATGGATTTCATCAAGGGCTTTGGCCTTGGACTGAAGTACTTCTTCGCGCCGAAGATGACGCTGAACTATCCGCATGAAAAGGGCCCGCTTTCCCCGCGCTTTCGCGGTGAACACGCCCTGCGCCGCTATCCGAACGGTGAAGAACGCTGCATCGCCTGCAAGCTTTGCGAGGCGATCTGCCCGGCGCAAGCCATCACCATCGACGCCGAACCGCGCGAAGACGGCAGCAGGCGTACTACGCGATACGACATCGACATGACGAAATGCATCTATTGCGGCTTTTGTCAGGAGGCTTGCCCCGTCGATGCCATCGTCGAAGGCCCGAACTTCGAATTCGCGACTGAGACGCGGGAGGAGTTGTTCTACACCAAGGAAAAACTCTTGGAGAACGGCGACCGCTGGGAAGCCGAGATTGCCCGCAACCTTGAAATTGACGCGCCCTACAGATGACTGACGATTTCGCCAAGATGTTCACCGCGATAATGGCGCAAGGGCAGCAAGCGGCGAAAGCCTTTACCCCCGGGATGGAGAATTTCGACACCAAGGCGTTCGAGAGGATTATCCCGGCGATGCCGAAGGAACTGCTGGAGATGTGGTTCGGCAAGACGTTCAACCCCGAGGGTCTGGACGCCCGCACCCGGTTTCTGGTGACCATCGCCGCGCAGACCGTGCTTGGACCTGTGGGAGAGCCGCAGCTGCGCATGACCATCAAGAATGGCCTTGCCGCCGGTGCGACAAAGCGCGAGATCGCGGAAGTCATCTGGCAGATGAGCATGTTTGGCGGCGTGCCCGCCACGCAGAAGGCGGTTGAGATTGCTCAGGCCGTCTTTGCCGAAGTTGAGGAGAAAGACGCATGACCGTCTTGAGTTTTGCCTTTTACGCATTCGCGTTTGTCACGGTGACGGCGGGCCTGATGGTCACCATCAGCCGCAATCCGGTGCATTCGGTGCTGTGGCTGATCCTGACCTTCCTGTCGACCTCGGGGCTCTTTATACTTTTGGGGGCCGAATTTGTCGCCATGCTGCTCATCATCGTCTACGTCGGCGCGGTAGCGGTGCTATTTCTGTTTGTCGTCATGATGCTGGACATCGACTTTGCTGCGCTAAAGGGGGAACTGGCCCGTTACATGCCGCTGGGCCTGCTTATCGGCCTGGTACTTTTGATG
>Ga0105045_10002050_pt1 | contig 16824 bp, 12 predicted proteins | sample MAT02_FD_78089 | JGI IMG/M metagenome (GOLD analysis project Ga0105045, IMG submission 78089) | Freshwater microbial communities from Lake Fryxell liftoff mats and glacier meltwater in Antarctica - MAT-02 (megahit assembly) | ecosystem: Environmental > Aquatic > Freshwater > Ice > Liftoff... | reverse complement strand
GAAGCGCAATCGCGTGTGCACGACGCCATCGGCGCGGTAGCCGCTGACCGGCAGCGACGGCAGGGCCATGTCGCGCTCCCACCGGTCACCCACGCGCACCGCCTCCTCGGGGAGCAGGCCGGGCATGGCGGCGAGTGTGGAGCCAAGTTGCATGGCCCCTGGCGGCGGTTCACTCACGCGCATCGTCCCATCGGGACTGACCCGCACCCGAACCTGACGCCCGTCGAGGGGCAGCGGCATGGACACCGGCTCCCCGCGCTCGAGCGCCGATCCCGCCCACATCGTCATGGAATCCGTAGTGGCGAGCAACGTGGTCACGGTGAGATCGCTGGACTCCACGAGGGAGTGCGCGAACAGTTGCAGTTTCGTGATGCGCGTCGTCGCGCGCGCCTGACGCGGGCCGTAGTCCGGATCGCGGGCTGGCGGCAGCTCGCGCCGCCGGTTCATGCCGGAGGGACTGGACGAAGCCGCGAGGGCCCGTCGACCGCCGATCTCGATGCTCTGCTCCATGAACAGCCGCAGCGTGTCGCCCACGCGAGGACGCACCAGCAGCAGCAACGGTTCGACGCGGGAGGATTTGCCAACCGCACCGTTCTGCGCCGGCGCTGGCGCGGGAAGCCCACCCACCGCCAGCACCGCCAGCGCCGCACCGATCCAGCGTCGACACGGCGTGGCTACCATCATCCGCACCACGATCCTCGCACTTCCATACAGTCACCCACCGTATTCGTCAGGGGCAAAGTTGCGCAACGGGCGCGGCTTCGGCGCCACCGCTTCGGCATCGACGGCCGATGGGCGCGCGCGCCGCTGTAATTCGCGCAGAAACGTTTGTTCCACATCGTCCGGGCGACGACGGACCACCGCGTTACGAGCCGCCAACACCTCGTGTTCTTCGTACAGCAGAATGGCCTGTTGCACCCATCCAAGTTCGATACCACCATCGAGCCGCCGAAGATCCCGCGTAACTGCCTGTGCCAGCGACGGCTCGGGCGCCTGCGGGAAACGCTCCACCCCTTCTCGTCCCGTCATCACGGCCGGACGCGGAAAACGCACGAACACTGGCTGTGCGAAATGCGGATGCCGCACCATGAGCTGTCCTTTGTCGAGGGTGGCCAACCGCGCCTTGACGGCCGGACTGAGCACCTGATATCCCGGCGTGGCCAGTTCGTCCCCATCCATGCGTCCATACAAGGTGGTGCCGGCGTTGCCGACCACGCGACGATGCACCTGCGACCGGAATTGCTGGGCGCCGAACAACACCAGCCCGAGATAGCGTCCCCGTTCGGAGATATCAAGCAGCATCTTTTTCACATAGGTGTCAGGTCCGTCGTTCGGCGCATACTTGTTGAGCTCATCGACGAACACCACCACGTGATCGACGCCAAGTTCGCGTCGTTCGAGATGCTCCCGCAGTTTGGACACCACGCGAGCGAAGACGAGATCCTGCGCATCTTCCTCCACGTTGGCGATGTCCACCACGTACACCGTCCGGTCGGTGAAGCTCCCAAATGGCAAATCGGCCACCTCGCCGTCGTCGGTCACGAGTCCGGCGCAGCGCGTGGACAGATTGGATAGCCGGTTCCGGACTTTGCGGATCGTGGCGGCGTGGTGGGTGCGCCACGTGTCCCCGTTGCTGTCTTCCACTTTGCGGAGCACTTCGCGGAACCACGCATCAAGATCAGCGAACGACTGCACGCGATGCTTGCGCGCAAACCCTGACTCTTCGAAATCCTTGCCGACCACGCGTTCACGGATAAAGTCGATCAGGGCATCGGCCTTCGCATCTACGTCATCCTTGTTGAGCAGGACTTCGGCGAACTGCAGCACTTCATTCAATCCCCAAGTCAGGGGCGACACCGAACCCGCGAGATCCGCATGCGACCGCAACGTGTTGAGTGCGAGTCCACGCGCGGTGTACGGCGCGTAATATTGCACCTGCTGAAACGGTTCGGCTGGCACCTCCAGCAACTCGTACAACGCACGATCGGCGTCGGTAAGCTTGCCCGGCTGATCGAGAAAGCAGAGGTCGGGCCCCTTCACGTTGAAACACACGGCAGCCACGCTGCCCCGCTGCGCCGGGAAGTGGGCGAAGATAGATTGCAGGATCCACTCGATCGCGCTGGTCTTCGTGGCGAGGCCGGACACGCCAGAAATATTCAAGTGCGCCGCTTCCGGCCCCACGAGAAAGTCGGCATCGAGATAGATCGGCGAGCGCATCCCGCCCGCCCGATAAACGCCGACCGGAATCGCCGTGCGCGACGCACCGTCGAGATACCCGTCCATGCGGAGCGCCACCGCCACATCGGCGTCGTCCGCGAGGTACACGGCGCCGAGCGGCACGGGTTGGAGCGGCTCCTCGGGAATGTGGCGTAGCACCTGCGCCGTGTAGAGTCGAATTTCCGTGCGCTCGGTGGCCGCGAAGGCCGCATCACCCGGTCGACCGTCGTGTCCCAGCACATCGTGCAATGGCGACTGCAGATCCGAATAGCTGAAGCCTTCCATCACCACGCCGAAGATGCGCGGGATGATGGCCTCCACCGGAATCGGTCCATCCACGCGCACGATGGTGCCGATGCCGATGGGCGCGTCGATCGCCGTCCAGAAGTGGAACTCGTGCGGCGTATTCGGCTTGCGCTCGGTAGCCACCACACGGCCGATCGGCCGCATCGTCACCGACGGGCTTTCCACAGCGCCCGTGCGCTCGTCCTGCGATCCAGCAGCTTCCATCATTATTCAGTGATCTGAAGAACGCGCACTATGGTGCGCAGCAGCGTGTGCCGAGTGCAGCATCAGTACCCCACGACGGCGTCGAGATACATCTCGCAGGCGTGGACTCCATATGTGAGCGTATCCCAGCGGGAATCGGGTAACGACAACGGCGCCCGCTCCGCCAACACCCAAGCTGACAGTCGATCGCAGCGGGCGCTGAACGGCGCCAGCTCGGCGGCCACCGCCTCCTGCGCCGAGTCTTGGGGATCCAGCAACGCCGGCGGCGGCGCGAGTTCCACACGCACCAGCCCGTGCAGCGGATCCCCGCTGGGGGCGGTGCGGAGGCGCAGGTACCAGCTGGCCACGGCACGCCGACGGCGGTGCGCGATGAGAAAGACCGGCGACCGCTCGGCCTCGCGCAGCGCCAGCACCGCCTGCACGTCGGAACTGGTGCCGTACATCGTGGTGTGCGACTTCACCACGCCGAAGGCCGGGGTATGGACGTCGATGGCGAGGTTACCGGAGATGCCACCGTCAATCCAGAGCCACCCGGACTCGGATCGGCACCAGCGGGTGGCGAGTTGGCGCTCCAGCACCTCGCGCTCAGCGCCGACCAACTCGAGGGCCCGCGCGCGGAGCGCATACGGATGGGCGGGGGCGTCTTCGGGGCGCTGGCCATCCGTAATGTCCACCAGGGGCACGTTGGCGGCGGCCAGCGTGGTCCATTCGGACTCCCCGAGTTGCGCACGTGACCCGTAGAGGGCCCGGCGCACCAGCGGCGCCTCCCAGCTCTCGAGCCGACGATTGCGCCGCACCCGGATGGCAGCCGCCACGGAGGCGAAGACGATCGGGGATCCGTGCAGATGCGCGATCACGCGGCTCCGCTGCACCCCGTCGAGGAAACCCGCAACCCCGGACGTGGTACCATCCTGCAGTGAAATCGCTCGCGCCCCCGGCGGCTCGAGCATGGTGCAGTCCGCCACCGTGGGTGGATCGCTCCGCATGGCCAGCCGTTCCAGCGGCATCGCGCGGGCACCGGCGTCGGCGGCGCTGGCACCAACCAGTGGGCGGAGCACACGCAGCGCGTCCCGCAGTGTGGGCGGCACCGCGTGAACTGCCGAGGACTCTTGTTCGTCTGTCACGTAGCGGACGCTAGTGCGCGCGATTGCCCGACACAACAGCCACCCGGTGGACTTCCGCCTTCTCCTCGACGAAACTGCTTCTGTGACCATCTTTGCCGCTCCCCGCCTCGCCCCATGGCGCCGCTTCGCCACGGCGCTCGCCCTTGGCCTCGGTGCCGTGGGTACAAGTGCCTGCGATCGCGTGCAAAAAGCGCTCAATCCTGAGCCCGGCGATCCGGTCTGGCGGAGTGACAGCACCCTGCTGGCCAGCAAGCCGCCAGTGCTGCTGCGCGTCGTGCGGACGGATTCCAGCACCCGGATCGTGCCAATCGCCACCGTCGGCGAGCAGGGGTACCGGCCGCTCAGTCTGGGCAACCGCGGCTGGCGAGCTTTCGATCTGGCCTACCTCCAGAGCACCGCGTCGCTGACTCCACTGCGCGACGGCGACGGCCTGTCGGCGCTGACGCCGCAGCGCGGCATGTGGGAAGGTCCGGCACTGGACTCCATCCCGGGGTGCACCGTGATTCTCCCCGGCGCCCAGGCCGCACTGCCCGCCGGCGTCCAACTGCTGCTGAGTGGCCCGCGTCCGCCGCTGAACCCGACGCAAGGCATGGACGGCAGCGAACTCCAGCGGACACTCGCCGCCATCCCGACGCTGATTGCCCCGACGGTGGGCATTTCGATGTCGCTGCTACCGCGCTATCGGCGCGAGGTGCACGTGATATCGACGGGTGCCACCGCGCAACCATCGATCGTGGTGACCTTCGACGACCCTGAGGTGGTGTCCGACACCGTACCGATGATGGGGCAGCGACCGCGCCAACTGGTGCTCGTGCTGGACAAGGGCATTTACGGCTACAAACCCTCGTACACGTTCAGCACGGTAGGCAACAACAAATCCGCCCCCCGTCTGCGCTATCTCGGCTACGTGGATGTGGACGGCGACCGGAAAGCGGAGCTGCTATTCGGCCTGCAGACCCCGCGCGCACCGTTGTACACGATTTTCATGCGGTTCGAAGCGGATGCCTGGCGGGAGATGGCAAAGTACGAGCGGGGGCGGTGTCAGAGCTAAGAGCTAAGAGCTCAGAGCTAAGAGCTAACAGCTGGAGCGTTTTAAGCTCTGAGCTCTTAGCTCTTAGCTCTTAGCTCTCTAACCCAATCTCCCATGCCTGCTCGAGGTCTCGGGTACTGTAGGCGCGGAAGGCGGTGAGCGTCTGGGTGCGCACGATGCCGGGAACCTTGGCGAACTCCTGAGTGACCACGGTCGCGATGCGCTCGAGGTCCGGGACGCGCACAATGGCCACCAGATCCCAGGCACCGGACACCGAATACACTTCGCTCACGCCCGCGATACCGGCGAGGGCGGTGGCGCACTCGGGGATGCTCTTCGGATCGGCCTGTACCAGTACGATGGTCGTGATCATGGGCTTCGTGACGTAGGGTGAATGCCGCGTGAGGTGAACGCGCGATCAACGCGCAAGCAACGTGCGCCGAACGTCGTTCAGGACGCGGTGAGGCAACGCGCGATGCGTGTGACGCCTTCCACCGCAATATCGAGCGACGTAGCGTAGCTGGCGCGAATCCATCCCGGCGTGAGGAACGCCCCGCCGGGCACCACGGCCACCTGTTCCTGCTCCAGCAGCACGCTGGCGAAGCGCGACGCGGGATCGTCGGCGCCCTGAAAGCCTTCCACGTTGACGTACAGATAAAACGCGCCGGCTGGGTACACAAAGCGGATGCCCGGATACTGCGCCAGCACCGCCAGCACCGCGTCGCGCCGCGCGCGGAACTCCGCCACCATGTGCGACACCGCCGCGTTGGCCTGCTCCACCTCGGCCAGTGCTGCAAGCGCCGCGTACTGCGACACGGCCGCCGGGTTGGACGTGGTGTGCGACTGAAACGCCGTCATCGCCTTGGACAACGCGATCGGCGCAATCGACCAGCCGATGCGCCAGCCGGTCATGGCGTAGGCCTTCGCCACGCCGTTGATCACGATCAGATTATCGCGCGACCGTGCCACCTCCAGCGCCGACTGCGCGCCCCCTTCGTACGCGATGCGCAAATAGATCTCGTCGGCGATTACCCACCAGCCGCGATCGGCGGCCAGCTCCAGAATCGCCGCCAGCTCGTCTCGTGTATACACCGCGCCAGTGGGGTTGCTCGGCGAGTTGAGCATCAGCCCCTTGGTCTTCGGCGTCGCGGCGGCGGCGAGCTGGGCGACGGTCACCTTGAGTGAGTTGGCGGCCTCGCCGATCACGGGCACCGAAATGGCGCGCGCGAGCTCCACCATCTCGTAGTAGCTCGTCCATGCCGGCGTGGGGATCAGAACCTCGTCGCCGGGGCCGAAGCAGCACACGCACGCGTTGTACAGCGACTGCTTGGAGCCATTGGACACCACCACTTCGGCCGCCGTGATGGGGACGCCGTGGGCCAGCAACCGGTTCGCATCGGCCGCGATGGCCTCACGCAGCGGCAGGATTCCTTCCGTGGCCGTGTAGCGTGTGGCACCCGCGTCGAGCGCCGCCACGGCCGCGTCGCGAATAAAGCGCGGCGTATCGAAATCCGGCTCGCCCGCGCCCATGTCGATGATGGCGTGTCCAGCGGCCTTGAGGGCGCGGGCCTTCGCGGCCACGGCCAAGGTGGCGGATTCCTTCAAACGCACGATGTTGGCCGACGGCTGGAAAACGAGGGACATGGGCAGCGGTTGGAGAGGAGTGGGTTTTCCGTCCCGATCCTGATATCTTACAGGGCTGGACTGCGGAATCGGGTCTGGTGCGCCCCGTCGCAACACTGGGGGGCTTCGCCGCCGAGCGATCGTTGCAATAAAGCGCGCCCACGAGTGGCGCGCCATGCGCCAACAGGGCGCAACAATCACCGGCCGTTGGGCGGCCGGGCTGACCGACAACTGAACGGAGCGGGACGTGGGCGAGCAAGAACGGGAGGAGACGTCGCCAGGGGCGACGCGGAGCCAGCACGTGGTGCTGCAGGGACCCGCCGATCTGAGGATGATGACGGCCGCCATGCGGCCCGGCGTGGAACGCAGCCGAGGCGCTGCAAAAGCCGCCGCTCCGGCGTGTGTGGTGATCACGCCCACGATTGAACAGGCGCTCAGCGCCACTGAGCAGGCCCGGGTCCTGCTTGCCGACGAGAACTCCCGCGTCGTGCCCGTGACGGCGGTGACGCGTGCGCGCCGCATCATTGCCGCCGCCCCGGTGGCCATGGTGGTCGGGACTGCGGCCGACTTGCTGGCCCTGCGCCGCAACGCGGCCCTCGATCTCCAGTCGCTGCAGGCCGTGGTCATTATCGGCCTCGATGATATTCTCGCCGATAACGGCAACGAGACGCTGCAGGCGTTGCTTGGCGACGCGCCCGGCGACGTGATGCGCGTGGCCACGATGGACGAGGCTACCGAAGCGGTGGAAGCGTTCCTCGAAGCCCAGATGCGTCGTGCACGGCGCATGACGCCGATGCTCGCGGGTGAGACGCCGCTGGCGATGACGCCGAGCTTTGTCATCACGTCGGCCGCCGGCCGTGCCGACGCGCTCCGCAACATTCTCGACGAAGTGGATCCGCCCTCGCTCGTCGTCGTGGCCGCCACGGAACCCGGTCTCCGGGATGCTCGTGCCGCGCTCGCGCGACTCGGCATGGAGGTCGATGGCGTGCTGGTGCAGGTGATGCGTCAGCCAACGTCGCAGCATGTGGCGCTTGTGGTGCTCTGGGAGTCGCCGGTGTCCTACGAGGCGCTGGCCGAAGCGCTCACTACGCGTCCCGTCGACGCCGTAGCGCTGCTGCTGCCCGACGAACTGCCGGCGTTTCGCCGGATGACGCTCGGCCTCGCCGAAGCGTGGACGCCGGCACCTCGCAAGGCCAACGCGGAGAGCCGCGTGCAGACGCTCCGCGCCGCGCTCCGCGCCGCGCTGGCGAATGCCGGTGGCACGTCGGCCAGCGAGATGGCGCTGCTCGCGCCGCTGCTGGATACGCACGATGCGCTGGAGATAGCGGCGGCCGCCTTGCGGATGTACGAAGGCGCGCGTCGGGATGCCGTGGCGCAACGCGCCCGGGCGGCGGTGGCCGCCCCGCTCCGCACGCCGATGCCGGCCGGTGGTCGGCCTGACGCCTCGTCGGCCAGTGGACACAGTGGCGGAAAGCAGCGCGTGTTCCTCGGCGTCGGCACGCGTGATGGTGCCCGGGTGGGGGACATCGTCGGGGCGGTGGCCAACGAAGCCGGCCTGGCTGGCGACCGGATCGGTGCGGTGGAACTCTTCGAGTCGCACGCCACGGTGGAGCTTGATGCGGCCGACGCCGCGAAGGTCGTTGAGGCGCTCGCGAACGCCTCGTTGCGTGGTCGCCGCCTCAGCGCCCGTATCGACGAACGGAGCAGCAGCGAGCGTGGTGATCGCGGGGGGGCTCGCGGCGGACCACCTCGTGGCGCACCGCGCGGTGATCGCCCGCCGCGGACGTTTGGCCCGCCGCGCAGCGGCGAGGACCGGGGCGGTTCGCGTCCACCGCGCACGTTCGGTCCACCGCGTGACCGCGAGGACCGGGGCGGCGAGCGTCCAGCCCGCAGCTTTGGTCCGCCGCGCGGCGGCGATGACCGGGGCGGTTCGCGTCCGCCGCGTACGTTCGGTCCGCCGCGTAGCGGAGAGGACCGGGGAGAGCGCGGTGGTCCGCCGCGTGGCGGAGCCGGTCGTCCGCCGCGTGCGGACGAAGAGCGTCGGGCCTTCGGTGACCGCTCGGTCAGCGAGCGTGCCGAAGGGCGCGCCGAGTGGTCGGAGCGTGCGGAGCGGATGCAGAACGCGCGCCGCACACCGCAGCCGCCCACCGATCGGAGCGACGAGGCGTAATCATGAACGGCAGCTTCCAGACCTCAGGTGGGTGGATGGAGGTCGTGGCCGGCGTGATGTTCAGCGGCAAGACGGAGGAATTACTCCGTCGCGTGCGACGCGCCACGATTGCCCGCAAACGGGTGCAGGTCTTCAAGTCGCATCTCGATGACCGGTACGCCGGGTTGTGGGCGGTGTCCAGCCACGACCGGCGTACCTTCGAGGCCGTGCCGGTGGATTCGTCGTCGCAGATTCTGTTGCGACTCGATCCGATGGCGCAGGTGATTGCCATCGATGAAGCGCAGTTTCTCGACGCCGGCATCGTGCAGGTGGCGTCGAGTCTGGCCGACCGGGGCCGGCGAGTGATTCTCGCCGGCACCGACACCGACTTTCGTGGCGAACCTTTTGGCGCCATGCCGCAACTCATGGCGGTAGCAGAAGTGGTGGACAAACTACACGCGATCTGCGTGCTGTGCGGGTCGCCGGCGTGCCGCAATCAGCGACTCATCGGCGGCAAGCCGGCTTCGTACGCGTCACCGACCATCATGGTGGGTGCGGCGGACTCATATGAGGCCCGGTGTCGGGCGTGTCACGTCGTACCGCGCCGGGACGAGAATTCCCAGCAGCAACTGCTGTAGGGTGCGGCAGTAAACGGGGATGCGTGACTCCGCGATGGGTCGCCGCGTCTAGTGATCGATGTCACGCCTCCCTTTCGTTTCTCTCAACTGACCGTCGCATGGGTGTAATCGCGACGCTCCTCGCCCACGAGACCCGGCTCGCGCGGCTGCGTACTGCAGCGCGTGATCGCTATCGGTTCGTGCCCTGCGAGGACTGGACGTCTCTCACGCGCGCTTGCGAGCGCGGTCCGATCAACGTGGTGGTCTTCGACCTCTACGTGGACGGCCGTGCCGACTTTGAGCGCGTACGCCAACTTAGGGTGCGGGTGCCGCGGGCTGCGCTTGTGGCCTACGTGGACCTCACACGCGAGCGCGCGCGCGACATGTTCGACGCGGGTCGGTGCGGGATCGACGTACTCATCGTGGCGGAAGAGACCGATACGCCACAGATGCTGGCGACGTTACTCGACCAGGCCGAAGCGCGCAGTGTGTCCAGTCTGCTCAAGCCGCATCTGGCAGGGCTGCGCAGTGTGGTGCGCGATGCGGTCATGCTGTCGGTGACGCGGGCCCACGAACGACTCACCCCGGATAGCCTGGCGCGTCTGATTTCCGTGTCGCGACGGCTCCTGTCCAAGCGCCTAGAAGGGGCGCAGCTGCCGCCACCGCATCAGCTGCTCACCTGGGGTCGTCTGATCGTGGCGGCGAGTATGCTGGAAGACGGCTCCCGCAGCGCCGACGGTGTGGCAAATGCGCTCGATTTCCCGTCGGGCAGCGCCTTCCGTAACACCTGTCAACGATATCTGGGGTGTACGCCGCATCAGATCCGGCTGCGGGGTGGCGCGTCGTGGGTGATTCAGGAGCTGCTGGTGAATCGCGAGAAGCGGCGGCAGATCTCCGATCTCGAGGACGAACTGCCGGAAAGCGCCGCCGCGTAGAAGTTTCGCGCGATGCTTACACGCAACGGCCGGACCCGGCTTCCCCCGGCTCGCGGCCGTTGTCAGTTTACGGGATGCTTCAGCTCGCCCTTACCGGCAACATCGCCAGCGGAAAAAGCACCGTCGCGGCGCTCCTCGTCGATCACGGGGCCACACTGATCGATGCTGACGGTCTTGCGCGCGAAGCCGTGGCGCCGGGCACGCCGACCTTGGCGGCCATCGTGGATCGATTCGGGGAGGCGGTGCTGCTCCCCGACGGGTCGCTTGACCGCGCGGTGCTCCGGCGGCGGGTGTTTACCGATCCAGTGGCTCGCGATGCCCTCAACGCCATCGTCCATCCAGCGGTGGGTCGGCTGCGGGAAGCGCGGGTGGCGGAGGCGCGAGCCCGCGGCGATGCGGTGGTCATCTCGGATATTCCACTGCTCTTTGAGGTGGGCTTGGAGCACGCGTTCGAGGGGGTGATCCTCGTGGACGCGCCCGCTGCGGTGCGCCTGTCCCGGATCGTGAGCGATCGCGGCCTCGCGCCCGCCGAGGCGCAGGCGATGATCGATGCGCAGTGGCCGTCAGAAAGAAAACGCGCCGACGCCACGTGGGTCATCGACAATCACGGGTCCCGTGCGCAGCTTGAAGCAGACGTCGCCGCGTTGTGGCAGACGCTGATGGGGCGCCTTGCGCGCGGTACCTGATTTCCCCAATTCCTTTCGGAGCCTCTGTGTCGAACATCCCCGCTGACTTGCGCTACACCAAGGAGCATGAATACGTCCGGTCCACGCCTGAAGCGGAGGTCGTGGCGATCGGCATTACGGATTTCGCTCAGGGTGAGCTGGGCGACATCGTCTACGTCGAATTGCCCAAGGTGGGTGCCACGTTCGGGTCACACGACGTGTTCGGCACCGTGGAGGCCGTGAAGGCGGTCTCTGAGCTGTTCATGCCGGTGGCCGGGTCCGTCGTCGAGATCAATGGTCGCCTCGATGGCGAGCCGGCGTTGATCAACAACGACCCATACGGCGATGGTTGGATGATCAAGGTGCGACTCGCCCCCGGCGGCGACGCCGGACTGATGACGCCCGACGAATACAAGACGCAGCTCGGCGAGTAACCCGCCACGTCGCGGGCAACGAACGGGGCCCCGGGGATTTTCTCCGGGGCCCCGTTCGTTGCAACACCACGCTTCATCGCCACGCGACGCGATCAGGTCGTCGCGTAGCTCTCCACGGGCGGACATGAGCACACCAGGTTGCGATCACCGAATGCGCTCTCGATCCGGCCAACCGTTGGCCAGAACTTGCGCTCACGGGTCCACTGGGTGGGGTAGGCGGCCTGCTGCCGCGTGTACGCCCGGTCCCACGTGTCGCTGGTGACATGCGCCGCCGTGTGCGGGGCGTGCTTGAGCACATTGCCCTCGCGCGCGACCTCACCCCGCTCTACGGCGGCGATTTCCTCACGAATACCGATCATTGCTTCGATGAAGCGATCACACTCCGCCTTCGATTCGCTCTCCGTGGGCTCCACCATCATCGTGCCCGCCACCGGGAACGACATCGTGGGCGCGTGGAATCCGTAGTCCATGAGTCGCTTGGCGATGTCCTCGACTTCTACGCCCGCCGTGCCCTTGAAGCCGCGGGTATCGAGAATGCACTCGTGCGCCACCAGACCGTTCTGGCCGCGATAGAGCACCGGGTAATGCGCTTCCAACCGCTTCGCGATGTAGTTCGCATTGAGGATGGCCACCTTGGTGGCCGTGGCCAGTCCTTCGCCGCCCATGAGCTTGATATACACGTACGAGATAGGCAGGATGCTCGCACTGCCCCACGGCGCCGCAGACACCGGCCCGATTGCGTGCGACCCGCCTGTGGGAATGATAGGATGCGTGGGGAGGAACGGCGCCAGCTGCGACGCGACCCCGATCGGTCCCATCCCCGGTCCACCGCCACCGTGCGGAATACAGAATGTCTTGTGCAAGTTCAGGTGGCACACGTCCGCGCCCAGGTCGCCGGGACGCGACACGCCCACCATGGCGTTCATGTTCGCACCGTCCATGTACACCTGACCGCCGGACTGATGCACGATGGTGGTAATCTCTTTGATCCGCGCTTCGAACACGCCATGCGTGCTGGGATACGTCACCATCAATGCGCCCAGATTTTCCGCGTGCTGCTCGGCCTTGCCGCGCAGATCCTCTACGTCGATGTTGCCGTCGGCGTCCGTGGACACGACGACCACCTGAAAGCCGGCCATCACGGCACTGGCAGGGTTGGTACCATGCGCCGACTGCGGAATCAGGCAAATGGTGCGATGGTGATCGCCGCGCGCCTGATGGTACGCGCGGATCACCAGCAAACCCGCGTACTCGCCCTGCGAGCCGGCATTTGGCTGGAGCGACACCGCCGCAAAGCCCGTGACGTCGGCGAGATCACGTTCGAGTTCGTCGAACATGTCCGCGTAGCCCTGCGCCTGCTCACGCGGCGCAAACGGATGCAGCTGGCCGAACTCCGGCCACGTTACCGGAATCATCTCGGCGGTGGCGTTGAGCTTCATCGTGCACGACCCCAGCGGAATCATGCCGTGCACCAGCGAGAAGTCACGCGCCTGCAGCGAGTACAGGTAGCGCACCATATCCGTTTCGCTGCGATAGCGATGGAACGTGGGGTGTGTAAGGAACGGCGTGACGCGACGGAACCGTTCGTCGTAGCGCGCATCGGTCGTTCCGGCCAGATCGTCATACGTGAAGTCGGGCGTTTCGCCGTTGTTGAAAACGGCCCACAGATCGGCGAGATCCGCCGCCGTGGTGGTCTCGTCGAGCGACACCGCGATCGCCCCGGGCTCCAGCACGCGCAGGTTGAGTTGCCGCGCGGCCGCCGCAGCCAGAATATCACCTTCGCCGTGCGCGCCCACCTCCACCCGCACCGTATCAAAGTACTGCTCGTGCGAGATCGCAAAGCCGAGCTTCTCGAAACCTGCAGCCAGCGTGACCGCATGATGGTGCACCCGCTCGGCGATCCGCACGAGGCCTTCCGGGCCATGGTACACCGCGTACATGCCCGCCATGACGGCAAGCAGCACCTGCGCGGTACAGACATTGCTGGTGGCCTTTTCGCGACGGATGTGCTGTTCGCGGGTTTGGAGCGCCATACGCAACGCCGGCTTGCCCTCGCTGTCGCGCGAGAGTCCGATGATCCGGCCCGGGAGCAAGCGCTTGAATTCGTCGCGTGTGGCGAAGAACGCCGCGTGCGGCCCGCCGTAGCCCATGGGGACGCCAAACCGCTGCGTGTTGCCCACGACAATGTCCGCGCCCCACTCGCCGGGGGGCGTCAACACACACAACGCCAGCAGATCAGACGCCACCGTGACCAATGCGCCGACCGTGTGGGCCTGCTCGCACAACCCGCGGTAGTCGGTCACGGCCCCATCGGTGCCTGGGTACTGCAGCAGCAGGCCGAACACGCTGTCGTCGACCACGAACTCGGTGGCGTTGGCGACGATCACCCGCGCACCGCGTGCTTCGGCACGGGCCTGCACCACGGCGACCGTTTGCGGATGACAGTCGCTCGCCACCAGATACACGTTGCGCGTGGCACTGCCCTTCGAGGCGAAGCAGAGTGCCATGGCTTCCGCCGCCGCGGTGGATTCGTCGAGCAGCGATGCGTTGGCGATCTCGAGTCCCGTGAGGTCGACCACCATGGTCTGGTAGTTGAGCAGCGCTTCCAGACGCCCCTGCGCGATCTCCGCCTGATACGGCGTATAGGCCGTGTACCACGCCGGATTTTCCATGACGTTGCGGAGAATCACGTTGGGCGTGTGCGTGCCGTAGTACCCCATGCCAATGAAGGAGCGAAACAGCTGATTCTTCGCGGCCATGGCCTTGAGGGCGGTCAACACGTCCGCTTCGCTGCGCTCAGGGCCGGTGTTGAGTGTGCCGCGGAAGCGGATCGACTCTGGGACCACGGCGTCGATGAAAGCATCGAGCGACTCATAGCCGAGGGTCGCGAGCATCGCCTGCTGATCGGCGCTGCCCGGGCCGATGTGGCGCGGAAGAAAAGAATCGACCGCGACTGGCGGGGCCGAGAGCGTGCGCGTGACCATGACCATCCTCGAAAGGGCAATGCCCGTACAAGCGTCGTGAAGCGTGAGATCACCCCGGCGCAGAACGCCGGTGATCCGGTAAACTTAACGCCAATGAACAGCTACCCAGAGTCGTTCCCGGCATGAACGTGATCCCCCCGCAGTCCGAACTGCTCCGTCCGACGCAGCGGCAGGGTGGGCTGCCGACGTCGTGGCAGATCCTGCACTCTTCACCGGCAGACGGCCACACCAACATGGCCGTGGACCGCGCGCTGCTGCGGCACACGGCCACCGTACCGTACGGCGTCTGGCGCTGCTACGCGTGGGATCGCCCGACCGTGTCCTTTGGGCGGCACGAGCAGGTCCGGGAACGGTTCACCCCGGCCAGCCTGGCTGCGGCGGGCCTCGATGCGGTGCGGCGTCCCACCGGGGGGCGGGCCTTGTTGCACCATCGGGAAGTGACCTATAGCACCACGTTTGCGCTGGATGCGGAGATTCCGTGGCGCGTCGCGTACGCGGCCGTGAATGCGGTCCTTCTGACGGCGCTGCGATCGCTGGGCATACCAGTCGAGTTGGTGGGCCGCGACGGCCGGGTGGCGGTCCGTCCCGATGGGCCGGTGTGCTTCGACGAGCCGGCCGAGGGGGAGATCACGCTGGGCGGACGCAAGTTGGTTGGGAGTGCGGTGTGGCGCGATCACGGGGCCTATCTGCAGCATGGGAGCATCCTGTTACACGACGACCAGGCATTACTCGCCCAAGGGGCCGCCTGCCCGCTGCCGGTACCACCGCCCGCCGCGTCACTGTACAGCGTGGACGGGCCCGAACTCACGTGGCAGAACGTGGTCGATGTATGTACCGACACTCTGTCGCAGACAGGTGCGGTGACTCCGTTTGCACCACCGGCGCTGTTTGCCGACCAAGTGGAGGCCACGCGTGCGGACTTCGCACGCAACGACTGGCTCTGGCGCCGGTAACCGGTAGGCGACATCGTCTCACGAGCCGTCGATTTGTGCGCTACTGTAATCGGAGCCTGCGCGACGCGCGAGGGCCGATCTTTCTTTCACCTTTCAGACTTCTCTGTCCGATGCCTGTTGCGACGCTGCGACGGATTATTCGTTCTGTGCCCTCGCTGCTGCTGGCCGCCGGTGTGGCGTGTCGCGGCAGCGACGTCTCGGAGCGCGGAGCTACCGATGCCGACGGATCCGCCGGCACGGGCGGCACGCTGATCATCGTGGTGCCGGCGGAGCCGACCACGCTGTTCCCACCATTGGTAAGCAGCACGCAGGGACTCGCGGTCATCAGTACGATCTTCGAGAAGCTGGCGGATATCGGCCCCGCTCTCGAGACGTACGGCGATGCAGGCTTCGTGCCGCGCCTCGCGTCGTCGTGGCAGTGGGCGGCGGACTCGTTGTCCATTGCCTTCACCCTCGATTCGCTGGCGCGCTGGCATGACGGCGCACCAGTGCGCGCGGAGGATGTGCGCTACTCCTTCCGCGCCTTCACGTCGGACAGCGTGGGCAGTGAGGCGAAATCCTCGCTCGGCAATATCGATTCGGTCACCGTGCGTGATGCACGCACCGTCGAGTTCTGGTTCAAACGGCGCATGCCACAACAGTTCTTCGAGGCTACGTACTACGTCGAGATTCTGCCGTCCCATCTGCTCGACACGATTCCGCTGACGCGTGTTGCGTCCTCGGCGTTCGCCCGCGCCCCTGTTGGCACGGGCGCTTTCCGCTTTTCCCGCTGGGAGGCCGGCCAACGGATCGAAGTGATCGCCGACACGGCCAACCCGCGTGGCCGCGCAAAGCTGGACCGGGTGCTCTGGACCATTGCGCCGGACTTCGGGGCGGCCACGATCAAGCTGTTCTCCGGCGATGCCGATTTTTTTGAGAAGGTCCGCCCGGAGAATCTCGCGCAAGTCGCGAGCTCACCAACCTTGCGGCTGATCAAGAACCCAGCGCTCCAGTACGGATTTCTCGGCTTCAATCTCCGTGACCCGGGTTCGGCGGCAACAGCGCATCCGATCTTCGGCGATTCCCTGGTCCGACGCGCCCTGGCCATGTCGGTGGATCGCGAACGGCTCGTACGGAATGTGTTCGATTCACTCGGCCTGGTCGCGCTGGGCCCGGCACCGCGTGCGCTCATCTCCGACACCGCAGCATTCCGGCAGATGCCGTTCGACGTCCGCGCCGCCGCAGCGCTGCTGGACTCGGCGGGATGGCGCGACAGCAATGCCGATGGTGTGCGCGACAAGAATGGTGTGCCTCTTGCTTTCGATCTGCTGGTTCCTAACTCGAGTCAGAATCGGCAGCGCTATGCGGTCTTGCTCCAGGAGCAATGGCGCCCCCTCGGCGTTCGTGTCACGCCGCGCGTACTCGACGTCAATGCGCTGATCGAGCGGATCGAATCACATCGTTTCGATGCCTACATGGGCGGCTGGCAAACGACGCCCGGATTGCGCGGCGCGCAGCAGACGTGGGCATCGACCGGCAGTTCGAACTATGGGCGGTACGAGAGTCCCGCATTCGACGCACTCCTCGACAGTGCGCTCACCACG
>Ga0105045_10002049_pt1 | contig 16829 bp, 14 predicted proteins | sample MAT02_FD_78089 | JGI IMG/M metagenome (GOLD analysis project Ga0105045, IMG submission 78089) | Freshwater microbial communities from Lake Fryxell liftoff mats and glacier meltwater in Antarctica - MAT-02 (megahit assembly) | ecosystem: Environmental > Aquatic > Freshwater > Ice > Liftoff... | reverse complement strand
TCGAGCATGCGCTGAGCGTGAACGAAGCCAAGGAGGCTCTGGCGAAGGCGCCCGGGATTGTGTTCCTCGATGAGTTCCTCACGGGGGAGTTCCCGCAACCGATCAATGCCGAGGGATCGGATATGACCTTCGTGGGTCGCGTCCGCCGCGATCCCTCGAACCCCAAGGCGCTGAATCTGTGGATCGTGGCCGACAACCTCCGCAAGGGTGCGGCTTCCAACGCCGTGCAATGCGCCGAGGAGTTGTTGAAACGGGGAATCGTGAAATGAACAACTCTTTACCCGATAGCCCGAAGGATTTGACGGCAGGCCAACTTCAATATCTTGCTTCCATCAAGTCTTACGTTGTTCAATCACCCACGATCCTCAAGCTGATCCGAAAAAGCGTTCGTAACTTCGCGATTTTGACGGTGCTAATCGGTGGGCTGGCAGGTCTTTATGCGGCCATGGAATTGTGGGGCACAGCGTTGTTTCTGCTTGGGATGCTTGCGGGTTGTTTTTGTCGCGACTGCGGAATGATGAGACGTTTCATCAAGATTTGGCCTGCATTGGCTTCAGTGATCGATTGGTCGCGGGTGGATAAATTGTTGGGCGAAGCTTCGGTCGAACCGCATCGCAATATCAAATGACGATGCGTAACCTGAAACTGACCGTGCGGTACGACGGCACCGAGTTCTACGGCTGGCAAACCCAGCCTGGCTACCGTACGGTGCAGGAAACCCTTGAAAAGGTTCTCCAGAGTATCACCAACGTACTAAGGGTGCGTGTGAATGCCAGTGGCCGAACGGATGCGGGCGTCCACGCTCTCGGGCAGGTCGTGAACTTCTACACGGCCACGAAACTCGATCAAGCGACCATCGTCAAAGCGGTCAACGGCAACCTGCCGGACGACGTGAGCGTGTGCGATTGCATCGACGCCAGCCAATCGTTCGACGCCAACAAAGATGCGGTCGGAAAGACCTACCGCTACCAGATCCAAGACGGCCGCATCGGCGATCCATTCCTTCGGCGGCTCGCTTGGCACCCGCGCCGGGTACTCGATGACGAAGCGATGCACCGAGCCGCCCAATCGCTGGTCGGCCGGCACGATTTCCGGAGCTTCGAGACGAACTGGCCCAACCGCATGAGCAGCATCCGCACCATCTCGGAAATGCGTGTGTACCGGCACGAGAACGTCATCCGTATCGAAGTGACTGCGGACGGCTTCCTCTACAACATGGTGCGTTCGATCACCGGCACGCTCTACCAAGTAGGCCGCGGCTACTGGCCGGAATCGAAGGTGAAAGAAATCATCGAATCGATGAACCGTTGCGAAGCCGGGCCGACGGCCCCGCCGCAGGGATTGTTCCTCGTGCGGGTGATGTACGGTGGAATCCACCAGAGGAATTCATCCTGAACGAAACCGAAGCTCACGGCACCGCAATCGTTTCCTTGGAAACTCGTTCCGCAATCGCCTTCAAATTGAGCCGTTCGCCATCCTTCGGAAACGGTTGAGGCAGCAACCACCACGTTTCGGTGAAGGACGCCGATTCCCCCACTTTCAGGCGTTCCCTGGGGCCGATCGGCTCCAATTCGATCCGGGGGCCGGTGGGATACCACACGGAGAGTGTCAGCCCGGCCGCTTCGTTGTAGACCCGATCTGGGTAAGTTGCGAATCGCTTTACAAACATCGTTCCGTTAGGCATCGCGTACCCCAACCATCCGGCGTAGCTGTCGAAGCCCAACTTCGGCTTCCGCGGCGGGGCCAAGATTTCCAAGCATCCATCCCGTTCTCGGATATTTTCATCCGCCGCTTTCACGTTGATGATCGCACTCTCCTCGTACATCGCATACTTACTCGGGAATCGGCTCGCACGGTCGCCGATGGGAACGATGCAAATCCCGCCGCCGGGGGAAAAGGAACGGCCCCAATGGCAAACTTCCCGAATCGCCGTTCCCGTGTTGGTCATCGTTTGCGTACATGCGAGGCCGACCGATTCCCCGTGCCGAACCAGTCGGAACTCGCGGGCAAGTTGAATCCCGGCATCTTCCTTCGGGCTGGTCATTTTCACCGTACCGGCTCGTGAAATCTCGGCTGTCCATTCCCCGGCCCACGCCTTGGGGTGCGCCGTCACCGTCAGTTCCGGGCCGTAATCGAAGCGACCGGCGGACGCCGGCCCAGGTTTGCCGGGCTTGCGTTCTTTCTCGGCGGGGTCGAACCAGAGCGCGTCGGTTCCGTTCTGCGAGAATTCCAACACGCGCCCGCCCACCTGCGGGCAAAGCACCACTTTCGTTTTTTCGAGCCGAATTTCGATCGCTTGCGAATAGCCGTGGGACTCCAACACTCGTGCAGTCGGTTCCGCTGCGGTTGCGGAAGTGAGAATGAGAAATGCAACTGGGAGAGATCGGAGGAACATGACGATACCGGGGGCTTGGGAGAAGATCGCAAGCATGCTACCACGCAGTGGGGCCATTCTCACAATCGAATTCGGCAACGCAATCCCCTTGACCGATTCGGCCCGTTCGGTTATGGCCCGCATGCTCTGGGGGAATTTTCGGTCGAAGGGGGTGGCAATCATGGTTCGAAGATTACTCGCATTCTTGCCGATCGGCCTCGCCCTCGGTTGCGCCAATACCTGGGACGCGATGAGTTCCAAGAAGTGGCGGGACTCCCCATTCAAACAAACGTTCTCCAACGACGATCCGATGTACGTCCTGCGTAACAAGGTCGAAGGGGACGAACGGGCCAAGGCGATGCGGCGGCTCAAAGAACCGGCCCAGAACGGCGGCACGCCGACGGAACAGGATGAAGCCCTGCAAATCTTGGGCGACGCGGCCACCAAGGAACCCAGCCCGGTGCTGCGTACCGCCGCCATCAATGCACTCGGAAAGTTCAAAGATCCCCGTTGCGTGCGGTTGATCGTCGCGGCGTACTATCAAGCCGATGGCCAATTGAACAAAGCGGTGAATGCTCCCACGGAAGTGCAGCAGAGCGGCTTATCCCGCGAGAGCATCGATTTCGTGGGGATGAACACGCCCACCGGCTTCCCGCCCGCGTTCGTTTCGACGATCCGCATGAAGGCGGTGCTGGCCCTGGCGGAAACAAAGCAACCCGAAGCGGTGAGTTTCCTCGCCGAGGTGGCCACGCGTAAAGCCGAGACGCCGCTCGAAGACCCGAACCGAGATATTCGCATCGCCGCGGTTCGCGGGCTGACGAGCATGCGCCAGAAAGGGTGCGTCGAAGCGCTTTCCCAAGTGCTCACGGCGGAAAAGGGCAAGGATGTGGCCGTGGTCGGTCGAACGCATCAGGGGTTGGTCGAACTCACGGGGAAGGAACTGCCGCCCGATCCGGAACAATGGTCGAAAGTTGTGCAAGCCGGGGTGCAGATCGCCCCGGAACCGAATGTCCTTGAGAAGGTGATCCACTCCGCCACGCCGTGATCGCGGGTGCATCGGAACGAATACGCTGGTCCTCGCTGGCACGCTTAGCGAACAAGAATGGCACGGAACGCTGGACGATTCGCAGTTCACTCCGCACGATGAGTAAAGAGTTTTCCCTATTACGAACCACTGTGCCCCAATGCAACAAACGCTCATTCTGTTGAAACCCGATGCCGTGCAACGCCGCCTCGTCGGGGAGATTACCGGCCGCTTCGAAAAGAAGGGGTTGAAGATCGCGGGGATGAAACTGATCCAATGTTCCCGCGAACTGGCGGAGAATCACTACGCCGTCCACAAGGGCAAGCCCTTCTACGAATCGCTTTTGAGCTTCCTAACCAGCGGGCCGACCGTGGCCTTGGTGCTGGCCGGCCGCGAAGCGGTGGCCGTGGGTCGTTCGCTCATGGGCCTGACCGACGGGGCCAAGGCCCCTCCGGGAACCATCCGCGGGGATCTCGCCATCAGCGTGCAGAACAACCTCGTCCACGGCAGCGATAGCGCCGAGAACGCGGCCTTGGAAATCGCACTGTGGTTCAAGCCGGAAGAATTGTTGAACTACGAATCGACCGATGCCAAGTGGGTGGGGTAATGGAATGAAAGCCCCGGGAAATTGTCCCGGGGTGCTGAGCCGGAGGGACAATGTCTTTCCGCTTTCGGAATTCCCCGTCACGAACCTTTCCATTTCGGCAACTTCTGGCACACTTTCCTCAACCATCCGGGGAATGAACCGTGCCAGCGAAGAACCCAACCCAACGCGCCGCCGAGTTGCACGAACTCCTCGATCACCACAACCGAAAATACTACGTCGATGCAGCCCCAGAAATCTCCGACCGAGAATTCGACCGGTTGTTGCAGGAACTCACCGAACTCGAAAAAGCCCACCCGGAACTCGCCACGCCGGATAGCCCGACGCAACGCGTCGGCGGCGACGCCATCGAAGGCTTCGCCAAGGTCACGCACCGCGTGCCGATGATCTCCCTCGACAACAGTTACGATGCCGACGACCTGCGCAAGTTCGATGCCGATGTTCGCAAAGCGGCGGGGGAACGCACGGTCGGGTACACCGTCGAACTCAAGATCGACGGCGTTTCGATGTCGCTCACCTACGAAAACGGTCAGTTCGTGCAGGGGGCTACCCGCGGCCGCGGGGACGTCGGCGATGACGTTACGCACAACCTCCGCGTCATCCCCGGCGTGCCCCTCAAGTTGAACACGAAGACGCCGCCGAAAGTCTTCGAGGTTCGCGGCGAGGTGTACATGAGCCGGGCCGAGTTGGTGCGGATCAACGCGGAGAAGGTCGAACGCGGTGAGGAAACCTACGCCAACGCGCGGAACACCACCGCCGGCACACTCAAGCTTCTCGACCCGAAGGAGAGTGCCCGCCGCAAGCTCAGCTTCTTCGCCTACGGCCTCGGCTTCGTCGACGGCATCGAGATCGCCACACAGGTAGAATTGTTTGCCACGCTGAAGAAGTTCGGCTTCCCTGTCAACCCGCACTGGGTCGAAGCCAAGAATGTGGACGACCTTCTCAAGCAAGTTCAAATCTGGAACGAGAAACGCAAGGATTTACCCTACGACACCGATGGCCTCGTCATCAAAGTGAACGAGGTGGCCTTGCGCACCCGCATGGGGGCCACGAGCAAAGTGCCGAAGTGGGCGAAAGCCTACAAATTCGAGGCCGAGCAAGCGATCACCAAACTCGGCCGCGTCGCCTTCGAGATCGGCAAGTTTGGCGAACTCACCCCGGTGGCCGAGTTCGATCCGCCGGTGCAACTTGCGGGCACCACCGTCCGCCGGGCCAGTATGCACAACGCCAGTTGGGTAGAAAAGAAAGACGTTCGTTACGGCGATACCGTGGTGGTCGAGAAGGCCGGGGAGATCATCCCGCAGGTGGTGAGTGTGGTGCTCGAAGCCCGCACGGGGAAAGAAACGCCGATCGTTTGGCCGAGCGTTTGCCCCGTGTGCGGGGCCGATGTGGTGAAGGATGAATCGGCCAGCAGCTTCGGCTACATTTGTTCGAATGTTGCTGCCTGCCCGGCGCAACTCACCAAACGCATCATCTCATTCGCCCGCCGGGAACGCATGGATATCGATGGCCTCGGCGAAGAAGTTGCCAAGCAACTCATCGATGGCAAGCTCGTGAAAAACGTGACCGACTTGTACCATTTGAAAAAGGGCAGCCTCCTGAAGCTCGAGAAGTTCGGCGAAACCAAGGCCAACAATCTTCTCAAGGGCATCGAAGCGAGCAAGGATCGCGGCTTGCTGCGGGTGCTGGCTTCGCTCAGCATCTACGGCGTCGGCGAGAGCCTTTCGGAAATCGTCGTCGATGCCTTCCCGGATATCGATTCGCTCATCGCCGCGAGTGCCGAGGATTTGGCGGGGATCAAAGGCGTCGGGCCCAAGCGAGCGGAGAACATCTTCAACTACTTCCATTCCGACGTCGGTGAGGCCGTCGTGCGCGGGATGCGCGAAATCGGCCTGAAATTGACGCACGAGAAGAAGCCGGCACCCGCCGGGGGGTTGCCCCTCGCGGGGATGACGATCGTGGTGACCGGCTCGCTCGAAAAATACGACCGCCATCAGATTGAAGCCGCGATCAAAGATCATGGCGGCAAGACTTCCGGCAGCGTATCGAAGAAAACGAACTTCGTTCTGGCGGGCGACAAAGCCGGGAGCAAGCTCGATAAGGCGAAGGAACTCGGCGTGAAGGTGTTGACGGAAGCCGAGTTCAACGAATTGATTGGTGTGTGATCGGAATTTTCACCGCAGAGGGCACGGGAGGGCACACGAGTAAAACAACAAAAGGGGATCGGAGAATCGTGTGTTTATGGGTTGTACGCCGTATGAATTCCATTCAATGCTCTCTGATTTTCTCTCGTGCTCTCCTGTGCCCTCTGCGGTGAATCCTCTTAATTCAAATAAACCCGCTTCCCGGGGGTGATCGTTTTCATCTTCAATTCGCTCGGGTCCATCGCGAACAGCGGCGAGATCTCCACTTCGCAATTCTCCAAGCCGGTCAATCCGGCGATCTTCAACCATCGTTGAGATTGTGCGAGCATCGCCGCTTGAAGCGTGGCCAACGAATCGGCACCACTGGCATTCTTCAACGGAGCGAATTCCTCCTCGCGCAAGGTCTGCAAAACAAGCCAACGCTTCGCCAAGGGCAAGGCATCGAAAATGAAGAGTTCGAACTTGAGGGCGTTGATGCCGGTCGGCTCCGGGTCGCCCACGTGGGCCACCTTCTTCCGGGCGATGTGATACTCCAACCGTTCTTTTCCCGACGTGACCCGTTCGAGGAATGGCACACTGAATATGTGGATCGCGGGGTTCCCCGCCCGGAACGCGAGCGTACCATCGTGCGATCGTTCTTCCGACATCGCGGCTGGCATATCCGAATATTCCACGATACCGCACTTGCCGTCCACGAGCGCGAGAATGCCCACTTTCTCACCCGCTTCCTCTTTGAACACCACTTTGCTACTCGCCTCGCAATCGCGTTCAATGTGCATTCCCAAGAAGCCCGGCTCGGCGATCTTCACCAGCGGGTTATCCACTTGGAAGTAGAAGATCTGCTTCGCGCCCTGCGATTTCAGGCGTTCGAGCAACCCGCTCTCGGCGAGCGCGGTGAGGGTTCCGCCGTGGCCGTTGGGGCTGAGGAAGAGTTGACCCGGCGCTTCGAGCAACACTTTCCCGGTCGCGGCGTCGAGTGCGGGCATCGTCCCTTGGGTGAAGAAATGCACCTGTTCCGCGGCGAGGCCGAACGCAGAGTTCTCCTCGAAGAACGCCACGGTTTCCGCGTGGGTGGCGGGGCTGGTCATCACGAGCAACGGCACGGGCTGACCGTAACGCCGGGTGAGAGCCAGCACCTTCTCGGCGTGAATCTGGAATAGCGTCGCCCCACTGATCGGGCCGACCGGGTACATCCCCTTGGGGTGGTCGAATCCGAGGCGGGTGCCCTGCCCGCCCGCCACGAGCAACACCGCGACTTCGCCGTTTCGTAGAGCAACCTCACCGCGCTCGACGATCTCGGCGGGAACATGGCCGAACGGTTCGACGGGGATCGGATGGATACGATCGCGTGACGGCAACGCTACAGCCGATTCGTTCCGCTTGGCGAAGAGTGCGTTCAACGCCTCGAAATCGAGGGATCGAAGTTCCGATTCAAATCGCTGACAATCCACCTCGGGGAGCGATCCCACGCCTTCGAGCAAGTGTTCTTGGCCGTGGAGTTTCAGGAGAGCGCGGAGTTCCATCATCGGGTGTGCCCTAAGGGAATGCGAAGACCATCGTAAGCGAGTTCGATATTCGCGGGAAGCGCGGGCGGCTCGCCGGAATCGAACATGTGCGAAAGGTGCGTGAGGTACGCCCGCTTCGGTTTCAATCGTTCGATCACTTCGAGAGCTTCCGTCAAACCGAAGTGTGAGGGATGCGACTTCCCCGGTTTCAAACAATCGAGGATCAGAACGTCCAATCCTTCCAAGTGCTGCCAGCTTCGGTCGGGGATCACGTTGACATCGGTGCAGTACGCCACGTTGCGGATGCGGAAGCCGAGGGTGTTGAACCGCCCGTGGATCAGGGGAATCGGCACGATTCGCTGGCCCATCACTTCGAAAGGTTCCTCGGCGATCCTTCGGAATTCGAGCTTGGGTAATATACCGGCTGGGAGTTCCTCGGCGGCCGGGTGGAACGCATAACTGAACACGTTGCGAATCACTTCTTCAACGTCGTCGGTGCAATAGATGGGCAACGCTCCGCCGAGAATTCGAGGGAACACGCGAACGTCGTCCAAGCCGAACAGGTGATCGGCGTGGTAGTGGGTGTAGAGCACGGAATGGACGAGCGGGATTTTTTCGCGGAGCAATTGCATCCGCAGTTCCGGCCCGGTATCGATGAGCAGATTCCCGGCCGGCAGTTGCAACAGCACGGAAGCGCGGGTGCGATTGTTCTTCGGGTTCGGTGATCGGCAGATCGCGCAATCGCAGCCGAGCACAGGCACCCCCACCGAAGTGCCGCAACCGAGAACGAGGAGTGAGCCGAATTCCATGGGGGTAATTTACGAGGAAACCCCGCCCGGGGAGAGTCGGGCGGGGCTTCGGATTTCCACGCGAGTGGAAAATATTAGTGCCCGGCGGGGGCGTGACCTTCGAGATAAACGGGCTTATAGCCGCCACGGGCTTTAAAGTACACGATGAGCAACAGATACGCAATGAACATTCCGACGGGGAACAGGGCGACCGTTTTCAAAGCGTTCTTCTTGGCCGCTTCTTTGCTCGTCTTGATTTCCTCCTTATCGGTAGCGGATACGAGTTCGACCTTCTTTTCGTCGAGCGGTTGGTACTCGCCGAAGAGGCTGGTTTTCTTCTCGCCCATCACGCGCTCGTGCAAAGCGGTGTTTTTGGCCATCAACGATTGGTCGATCGATTTATCTTGAATATTGCCGAGCAGTGGTGTGCCGAGAATGCCCACGGCCATCATGCCCAACCCGCCGATGGAATTGAGTGTGAGTGCCCCGCCTTTGGGGAATTGTTCCGAGACGACACCGAGCATGGTCGGCCAGAAGAACGTCTTGCCGAAGGCGTAGAGGGTTGCGGCAAGAATGATGAAGCCCCCTACCGCCATCGAAAGGCTGAATAAACCGGCGGCGGCAATTGCGGCACTGATGGCGAGCAATCCGAGCGGCGAAAGTTTGTGTACGATTGGCCCGGCGAAGAATCGAAGCACCATCATAATAAACGACGTGTAGAGCAGAACGTAGATTCCCTTGCCACCGAGTTTGATCATTTCCGGTTCCATCAAGCTGCCGATCCAGCTATCGGTGCCGAGTTCGGTGATGGCCAACGGGATCATGATGAGCATGAGGAAGACGAAGAGCGGCCGGCCCAACGATAACGTGTAAACGCCGACGATTGCGGCGATCACAGCGCTGATGCCGAACTTGATGGCGAGTTTCTGGGTAACATCGACCGTACCGACGACCGGAAGGTTGAACCAAGATATCACCGCATCCGAACCGATGATGATGTTGAACTTCTCGAGCACATTTGCCAATTCGAACACGATCAGCGTGCTCACAAGTAGCGCTCCGAAGAAGCCGACTTCTTTCAGCATGTCGCGGAACGGCACCCCGGCGGCCACACGCTCATTAATTGGGAACTTTACCACAAACAGCATCGCACCGTAGACCGCCACGGGAATGCCGACGAGGCCGACTTGCAATCGCCAATCCATGCCGCCGAGGGCGAGTGCGAGAAGGCCGCCGAGGACCAAGCCGCCGGGCCACCCGGCGTGCAGGATATTCAACCACTTGGTTTTATCCTTGTTGAACATGGTGGCGACGACGGGATTGATCACGGCCTCGATGGTACCGTTGCCGAGGGCACCGATGAAACTGCCGAGATACAGCACCCAGTAACCGCTGGCTCCCCCGGCCACGAGCGACGGGGCGGAGATCACGATCACCATGTACAAGGCGTGGCAAATGAACGCGAAGATCATCGCGGTGCGGTAACCGATTTTGTCCACGATCAAACTGAATAGCACAATGCTGATGGCAAACGGCCAAAGCCCGACGCCGTAGATTTCGCCCTTCTGCGTTTCGTTCAGGCCGAATTCCTTCGCCCAAGTATCCATGAGATTCACACGGACGATAAAACCGAACGAAGTTGCAATGAGCGAGATGAAACATGTCCAGAACAGTTTCATATCGCGGCCAGTGTCGTTCATAAGTACCGAACTCCAGGAGAGGTTGCTGAGGGCGAAGGGCCGATGATACCCGGCGATTTTCCGAACAGTCTATGGGAAAAGGGGGATTCCGACCGTTTCTTAAGAATTTTCGGGCCGAACGGACGGGAAAACCTTGGCGGGCGTAACGATTGCTCAGCCCGCGCACCCGAAACTCGATCGGCCGAAGGCAACTCCCACTCAACGCCCCGTCCGGCAACGGACGATGACAATTTCGGTAGGTCGTCCGCGCATCGGAGTGGGTTCGCCATGAACGAGCTGAACGTTTTGGCGCTCGTGAAAGGCGAAGATCGATTCGTATACGTATACGACGATTCGAGCAGGGCCGAGGTCATCGACGCGATGCGGGATCACGCCGCCGATCCGGAAGTGAAGTTGAATTGGTTCGATGCGGCCGTGCTCACGGAACGTGCGAGGCAGCAAGCCGGTGCGACGCACGGAGAATTGACGAGCCGGATTGGGTAGCCGCGCCGGTTTGAATACACCCTCTCCCCTTAGGGGAAAGGGTCGCACGGAGCGCAGCGACGGGCGGTGAGGGGTTTTGCAGAGGTTCTAAGAACCCCTCTCCCGGTTCGCTGTGCGAACCACTCTCTCCCTCAAGGGGAGAGGGTGATAGAAGGCATCATTCCCCGAGATATTGCAACCGTGACACTCGAACGTGGCTTTGCCGAGTTTCTAACGCACCTGAGTATCGAGAAGAATTCGTCGCCGCAGACCGTGAAGTCTTACCGCGAGGATTTGTCTCAGGCACTCGGGTTCGTGCGTGAGCATTTCAAAAAAACTTCGGTCGAGCCGGGCGATTGGAACACGCGGGCGCTGCGGGCTTTCATGGCGTGGCTCTCCGAACAAGGGTATGCCCGTTCGACCGTGGCTCGCCGTTTGGCCGCCGTGCGAACCTTCGGCAAGTTCCTCTGTCGGCAGGGAGTACTCACGGCGAACCCGGCGGAAGCACTCCGCGGCCCCCGTCAAGCGAAAACGCTCCCGCATTTCCTCACCTTGGAAGACATTCAAAAATTACTCGGCACTCCCACGTCACGAGATTGGGCCGGGCGGCGGGATCGCGCGATTCTCGAAACACTTTACTCGGCGGGGTTGCGCGTCTCGGAACTCTGCGGGTTGAATCTCGCCGATCTCGATCTCGAAGAGGGGGTGGCGGTCGTTCGCGGGAAGGGCCGCAAGGAACGCCTCGCACTCTTGGGCGATGAAGCTCAGAAAGCTTTGAAAACGTGGTTCGCCGATCGCAAGGAACTTCTCTCGAAGGCTGGAAAACAATCGGATGCGGTGTTTTTGAACAACAAAGGCGGGAGGTTGACCACTCGCAGTGTCGGCCGAATGTTGGAGAAACATCTATTGAGTGCGGGCCTCGATCCGCGAACGACGCCGCACACGCTCCGCCACAGTTTTGCCACGCACTTGTTGGATAACGGCGCCGACATCCGCGGGGTGCAAGAACTGCTCGGGCACAAGTCTCTGACCACGACCCAAGTGTACACGCACGTGACACCCAAACGAATCGAAGAGAGTTACCGCAGCGCCCACCCGCGGGCATGAAAACTAGCAAATGCGTTAGCCCGACGCGTAAGCGAGCAATACCCTTCACCCGCCAGAACCTTCGGTTCTGACGACCTCCCCCACAAGGGGGGAGGTTATGAGTGTGGCTGAGAATCGCTATCGCTGAACGCCGAATTCACCCACCTCCCCCCTTGTCGGGGAGGTCGCTCCGAACGCAGTGAGGAGCGGATGCGGGGTGGTATTCCTTCGATGACTGAGAGTAACCCGAGTTGTATTCACCTTGGAGTAACACCGATGATTCCACGATTTCTCGCTTTCGCAATCGTCGCATTCGCCGGGTTCATTTTTTCACCGGGCGCCAGAGCCGCCGATCCGATTCCGTGGTTCAACGATTACGTGGCCGCACGCAAAGAAGCCGAGGCCAAGAATCGACCGATGCTAGTGGTGATCGGCAGCCAAGATTGTTTCTATTGCCGCAAAATGGAAGCGAGCACCTTCACCGATCCCAACATCGTGGCGATGGTGAACACGAAATTCGTGGCCTTGAAGATCGATGCCGCGGCGAACCCCGAGTTCGCCAAAGCGATGCGGGTAAGCGTCTACCCGACCACGATCCTCGCGGGGCCGGATGGCACCATCCACGGATTCCTCGGGGGGTATCTCGCCGCCGATCAATTTCAATTGAACGCCCAGAAAGCACTCGCCGCGATGCCGGGGAAAGCACCCGCGCCGCCGATCCCGTTGGCCATCGCTCCGATTCCGATTGCCCCCATCGCCCCAACCGCTCCGCTCGCACTGAAACCGTTGGCACCAACGGCGCGGGAACTTTACGCGCGGGCGAAGGAAGCCCATCAATCGGAACGCTACGGGGAATGTTTGGAACGCTGCGAGGAACTCTTGGCGAATTTCAACGACGAACCGGAAGTGCGACCGACGTTGAACCTTCTAAGGTTGCTACAATCGAACCCGGAAACGTTGGCGCGGGCCACGGAACAACTCGACGAGCGCAACGCGGCCACCTACTTCGCCCTCGCCGGGGCGTGGCATAAACAAGGCAAGTTCCGCGAGGCGATGGCGTGTTACGAGAAAGCGATCAAGATCGCCCCGAACTCGAAGTTGGCCGAGGCGGCCCATTTGAAACTCATCACGCTCATTCGTAACTCCCCCGAAGCGGCACGATAGCGCGATGGGTCTTCACCCTTTCCCCGTTGGGGAGAGGGTCGCTCCGACCACATGTCGGGGCGGGGGGAGGGGGTTTGTGGGACAGAAAAATCCCCTCTCCCCGTCCCGAAACGGGACAACCCTCTCCCCAACGGGGAGAGGGTGGAGGATGTCGGTTCGTTCGCCAAACTCTGCGCGATTGCAATTCTCCTTCGCTTACTGTGGCCAAGTGCCGGTTCTGGCACACAATACCCCAAACAATTCCCTAATCGGGATTTCCTTTGGGAGCCGCCATGTCGTCCAATAGCTTCGGGGCCAAGTCCGCACTCACGGTCGCCGGAAAGTCGTTCACCATTTACAAACTCGCCGCGATCGAGAAAGTGTTCCCCCAAGCGGCGAAGCTCCCCTTCTGCCTGAAAATCCTGCTCGAAAACCTCCTCCGCTGCGAGAACGGTATCTCCGTGCAGAAGGCCGATATCGAAGCCCTCGCCCAATGGCAGCCCAAGGCGGAACCCTCGGCGGAAATCGGCTTCACCCCCGCCCGCGTGCTCCTCCAAGATTTCACCGGCGTGCCCTGCGTGGTCGATCTCGCCGCGATGCGGGATGCCATGCAAGCCCTCGGCGGTGATCCCGCCAAGATCAATCCGCTGGTGCCCTGCGAACTCGTCATCGATCACTCGGTGCAAGTCGATTACTCCGGGGCCGCCGATTCCTTCGCCAAAAACACCCAACTCGAATACGAACGCAATCAGGAACGTTACACCTTCCTCCGCTGGGGCCAAAGCGCGTTCGATAACTTCAAGGTGGTGCCCCCCGAAACCGGCATCGTTCACCAAGTGAACATCGAGTTCCTCGCCCGCACCGTTTTCTTCAACGAGAAGACCGGCGAAGCCTACCCCGATACCCTCGTGGGCACCGATTCGCACACCACCATGGTGAACGGCCTCGGCGTACTCGGCTGGGGTGTCGGCGGCATCGAAGCCGAGGCGGCCATGCTCGGCCAACCGGTGAGTATGCTCATCCCGCAAGTCGTTGGTTTCCAACTCATCGGCAAGTTGAAGGAAGGTGCCACCGCAACCGATCTCGTGCTCACCGTCACGCAGCAACTCCGCAAGAAGGGCGTGGTCGGCAAGTTCGTCGAATTCTTCGGCCCCGGCCTCGCCGAGCTTTCGCTCGCCGACCGCGCCACCATCGCCAACATGGCACCCGAATACGGCGCCACCTGCGGTATCTTCCCCATCGACGCCGAAACGCTGAAGTACCTGCACATCACCGGCCGCAGCGATGAACAACTCGCCCTCGTGGAAGCCTACGCCAAGGAACAAGGGCTGTTCCATACCGCCAGCACCCCACCGGCGGAATACACCGATGTGCTCGAACTCGATCTCGCCACCGTGGTACCGAGCATGGCTGGGCCGAGCCGCCCGCAAGATCGCGTCGCTCTCACCGATGTGAAAAAGTCTTTCGGCGAAGCACTGCCGAAGTTGAAGGAAGCCGCACTCGCGGCGAAGAAGAAAGCCGCCGGGTTGCCGATGAGTTCGCCGATCCCGGAAGCCCCCGGCACGGATGAAGAGATTCACGATGGTTCGGTCGTGATCGCGGCCATCACGAGTTGTACGAACACTTCCAATCCTTCGGTGATGGTCGCAGCGGGAATCCTCGCTCGCAAAGCCGTGGCGAAGGGTTTGAACAGCAAGCCGTGGGTGAAAACGAGCTTGGCCCCCGGTTCCAAAGTGGTCACCGATTACCTCACCGATTCCGGATTGATTACCGATTTAGAGAAGCTCCGTTTCAACGTGGTCGGCTACGGCTGCACCACTTGCATCGGCAACAGCGGCCCGCTTCCCGAAGCCATCGGCAAGCAGATCGCCGCGAACGGATTGGTCGTTTCCGCTGTACTGAGTGGCAACCGCAATTTTGAAGGCCGCGTTCACGGGGACGTTCGTGCGAACTACCTCGCCAGTCCGCCCCTCGTCGTGGCGTATTCGCTCGCCGGGAAAATCGACATCGATTGGGATATCGAACCTGTCGGCCACGGCAGCGACGGCAAAGCCGTGTACCTCAAGGAAATCTGGCCGACGCAAAAGGAAGTGCAAGACGTGATCGAGAAATCGATCACGCAAGAGAAGTACAAGGCGATCTACGCCGGGGTGTACGAAGGGGATGAAAACTGGAAGGCGCTGCCGATGCCCACCGGGAAGCTCTTCGCGTGGGACGGCGCTTCGACATACATCGCCAACCCGCCCTACTTCGCCGGGATGAGCAAAACGCCCCCGGCATTGAAGGAGATCACGAATGCTCGTGCGCTCGCCGTGCTCGGCGATAGCATCACCACCGATCACATCAGCCCCGCCGGGAACATCAAGAAGGATTCCCCCGCTGGGGAATTCCTGATGAGCCACGGCGTTCAACCCGCCGACTTCAACCAGTACGGTGCCCGCCGCGGCCACCACGACGTGATGATGCGGGGCACCTTCGCCAACGTGCGATTGAAGAACCAGCTCGTGCCCGGCACCGAAGGCGGCTTCACGCGGTACCTTCCCACGAACGACCCGATGAGCATTTTCGACGCCGCGATGAAATACAAAGCGGCCGGGATTTCCCTCGTGATCCTCGGCGGCAAAGAATACGGCAGCGGCAGCAGCCGCGATTGGGCGGCGAAAGGCACGAACCTGCTCGGGGTGAAAGCGGTGATCGTGGAAAGCTACGAACGCATCCACCGCAGCAACCTCGTCGGCATGGGCGTATTGCCGTTGCAGTTCCAAGCGGGCGATAACGTGCAAACCCTCGGCCTGACCGGCGAAGAAATCTTTTCCATCGAAGGTTTGATCGAAGGTTTGAACACCGGCTTCGCCGGGGGGAAATTGCTCTCGGTGAACGCGGTAGGGCCGGACGGGAAAATCGTATCGTTCCGAGCGATTTGCCGAATCGACACGCCGCAGGAAGTGTTGTACTATCAGCACGGCGGAATTCTGCCTTATGTACTCCGGCAGTTGCTCGCCGCGTGATCGCGAGTGGTTTTGTTAGCCCGACCCAACACACCTTACCCACTTATAAAGGCACTCCCGATGATGTTCGAACTCTTTGCCCAAGGAAATAATCCCAACGCGGGCAACCCGTTCGCACCTGGCCCCGGCGGCCCCGGCGGGGGCGCCGCAGGAGGCCTACCGCCGGGTATGGATATGACGATCATGATCGCCATTATCATCTTCGCGCTGGTAATGCTAGTTGTTGGTTTGGCCATCGCGATTTTGTTCCTCCGGACTTTATCGAGATGCCTCCAGCGTTGCTCAGCGCGTAATCGCACTATGGAACCGGGTCAAGTTTGGTTAAATCTCATTCCGTGTTTCAACATCGTCTGGCAATTCATCACGGTGATTCGCATCGAGGAAAGCATTCAAAACGAGTTCCGTGACCGCGGCTTCCGCCGTGAACTCGATTACGGCAAGAACTTGGGAATGGCATATTTGATCCTCAACCTACTCGGCCTTATCCCGTATATCGGCACACTATTCAGTATCGCGGCGCTCGTGCTTTTCATCATGTACTGGGTCAAGATTGCGGGGATCAGCAAGGAACTCGCCGAGGGTCCGAGCATTCGCCGTGAGCGCGAGCGAGATCGCGACGACGACTACGATGATCGCCGCGACGAAGACTACGATGATCGCCGCGATGAGCCGGACGAAAAACCTTGGCGTCGATAATCTTCATCCACTCTCTCCCCGAGTTCCCCATGCATTCCCTCTCGCGACGCGAATTCCTTCGCACCTCGGCCGCTGCGGCGGCCCTGCCCCACTTGGCGAACGCCATCGAACCAGTGGTTCGCCCCGGCACGAAAGCCGACCTCAAGCTCAGCCTCGCGGCCTACGGCTACCGCCAATGGCTCGATCTCAAGAAACCGGCGATGACGCTGTTCGAGTTCATTGATGCCGCCGCCGGAATGCCGGTGGATGCGGTCGAACTCACTTCGTACTACTTCGCCGAAACGACGAACGAATA
>Ga0105045_10002048_pt1 | contig 16833 bp, 10 predicted proteins | sample MAT02_FD_78089 | JGI IMG/M metagenome (GOLD analysis project Ga0105045, IMG submission 78089) | Freshwater microbial communities from Lake Fryxell liftoff mats and glacier meltwater in Antarctica - MAT-02 (megahit assembly) | ecosystem: Environmental > Aquatic > Freshwater > Ice > Liftoff... | reverse complement strand
TTCGTGTCTCACGAACCATTCTCCCCTCCACCTTGGTTCGTGTATCACGAACCATTCTCCGCTCCGCCCTAGTTAGTGTCTTACGAACCATTTTTATCTCTGCCTTGGTTCGTGTCTCACGAACCATTCTTCTCTAAAACTCTACACGGATATCTTTTAAAAAATCAAAATCCTTTTCACCCATTTCATAAAACCGGGCAGACGAATAGTAATAGTTCCAGGGATTTGTTGCCAATTGCCAACGATCTGCCAGTGGATTGAGATGGATATAATTTAGCTTTTGGAGCATCACCTGCCTGCAATAAAGATGCACCGCCAATGAATCTCTTTGCCAAAATTCGTGTTGCTTGTTGTTTGCCGTCACTTCGTATTTTGATAATCCAATTGGATCTTCCAACAAAATTTTTCTAAACTCATGGGCTGTAAATTTTAGAAAGGAACCTTGCGCTGTTTCTTTCCTGTTTAAAGCATTGGTGCGCCAGATAAGGTGGATGTGATTTGGCGTAACAACAAATGCGAATGCATCGATCAACCCCCTTTCACTTAATGTACGAAGAGAACCAATAATTATTTCCTTAAAGCGATCTTCTTTTAACAGATGTTGCCAATTGTTAATGGTAGCTGTCCAGAAAAATACTTAGCCTATTTTCATGTAGGATTTCCTTTTACCAGTGTAGTTAGCCATTTTCTAAATATTTAAAATAGTTAAGTGGCAAAGGTATTTTAAATTTTGTGGCGGCGACTGTTCACCCCCTAGCTGTGGTTCGTGTCTCCGCGTTGGTTCGTGCCTTACGAACCATTTTTATCTCCGCCTTGGTTCGTGAAACACGAACCATTCTTCTCTCTGTCTTGGTTCGTGTCTCACGAACCAGTCCCGGGATGTGGTTCGTGGGACACGAACCAGGGCGGTGGATCCGGTGCCCTGGCTGTAATTCGTGAGACACGAACCACGGCGGGGTTCTATAAAAAACAACATGCACGGGCGAACCCATGCATGTTGTTTTTTTCGAACCGATTATAAAAGGTATAATCCCTTTCTTAGAATTTTTCGAACTTCATCAAACTTGTCTCAGAACCATTTGTGTTCAATACCTTTATCAGGTACGTCCCTGAGGCGATATTACCAATTTCATAATTGAAGCTGGGTACTGAATTTAATTGTAATTCATTTGTGCGAAGTTGCTTGCCGCCGATATCAAACAAACTAATACTGTATTTACCATTTAAGTTACCCTGTGCAACTTTAATCATTACAGATTTTACATCCTTCACAGGATTAGGATAAACGGTAAGTTTCAGATTGCCGTTTTCAACAGGCGAAAGCAGGTCAAACTTTTTAACTACCCTGTAAGACAAAGACGCTACATTATTTGAACCGTTTTCATCAGATAAAACAACGGAATTGTTATGGTTGGTGATCAGGAAATTAGCCGTGATGGTAGATTTACCTTCCACTGCACCTTTAACCCTGAAAGCAACTTCCACTGAATTTAAATCAACAGGCAACTCCTTTGTAAGATCACCAGTAATTTGCAACTGTCCGCTGTTAACAACAGAAGTCCAGGAAAAGTAGTTTCCCAAACCTGCAGCGTTAAGATTAAACTGAGGATCCAATTCCAATTTGGAACCAAGACCGATCTTAATTTTACAGCTACCGGCAGGTATCAATTTACCATGACCAACGCTTCCAACGGGAATTTTTAATTTGATCAGTTGGTCTTCCTGTAAATTGTTTACGTCCAGTGAGTTTCCAGTCAAATCCAACAACTCTATAGAACCTAATTTGGGATCGGCCATCACCGCTGTTTTCTGACCAATGCTGTTAAGCGAAACCAGCACCAGACCTGCGATCAAAAGGCTCTTAAAGCTCAGGCCATTATTTTTTTCGTTTCTTTTCATGATAATATTTTTTAAATTGTTTATAACAAAGGGGATTGGTTACCCCTTTGTTGTTTTTATTTAGTCTGCTGCAAAAATGATCGAATTGAGGTTATTGCTCAGGTTCACTTCACCATTTGCTCTTCTTAGCCTTGCACTCAGTGTATAGGTAGAGATGTTAGAAGTGTTTCTTGTGATAGAAACCGCAACTCTTACCAATTGATTACACAGAATAGTGCCTGGGCCAGATGGATTCATTGGATCAGTTAAGATGATAGAAACAAATGCAGGATTTGTATTATCAATCTTCCACCTTGTATTATCAAGGTTATAAGTAGTAGGACCAACTACTGTAGAGAACAATGTAGGATTGAAGTTGATAGTGAAACCAGCAACTTTCGTAATTCTGATAGTATCACCTACCGCAGAGGTACCGTTAATCTCAGCGACGTTGTAAACGATGGTTTGCGTAACGCCTGGTGTTGCAAACAAAGTTCCTGTTACATCAGAGCCAAGCGTAATATCAGGTATACCGCCTGCTGGCTGAGTGATAACGATTGCTGCAGTTACAGCAGTACAACCATTATTATCAGTAACAGTTACGATATAGCTACCTGCGGCAAGTCCCGTAAATACACCTGTAAGAGCACCTGTAGTATTTACTGTAGGTCCTGCAATAGTGAATGTGTAAGGAGCTGTACCACCTGTACCAACTACAGTGATAGTTCCTGCGGCTGCATTAAAACAGGTGTTGTTTGTGCTGGTGATGTTCGCTACAGGAAGAGCTAAAGTTGTTGGCTGTAGAATGGTTACAGTAGTCGTTACGCTACAATTAGCAAGAGGAGAAATGCTTGTAGCAGATGAAGTGATGGTATAAACACCCGGGGCAAGACCAGAAAGTGTAAAGTTATTTACACCAGAAGCCAAACCAGTTGTATTGGAATATCCACCCGGACCAGTGGTTAAAACACTTGTACCAGAACTTGTAACAACATTAATGACACCATTTCCCAAACCGCTACAAGTTACGTTTACCTGAGTTTTGGTGAGGGTTATTGGCAGATTGTATTGAAGTGATGCAGCGTTATTCTGCAAATCATCATCAGCAAGTGTCTGTAATATATTGGTGATTACAATGTTTGAAACAACATTGGATCTGCAAGCTGAATCCCCTTTTACTCTGAATATAGCGAAGCTGCTAAAGTCGGCAGGGATGGTAGCTACTTGCGTACCAGTAAGAATAACATTTCCGCCTACGTTACTTATTGCCCATGTAAAGAAAGAGCTTAACGGCGCAGTTGCCAGGTTAAATCCTGGGTTAACAATTAACTTGCGACCAAGATTTACTGTAAAGCTGATTGTACCATTTGGCACAGCGTTCACCTGGTTAAGATTGTAGAAAGGAACATTGATGTCGTAAACAGCAGCTGAAGGAGTTAACAATAAGTTGTTGGCATCCTGTACGGCACTGGTTGTAGTAGTAAAGAACATCTGACCAACTGCAGGATCTGCTGTAGCAATACCTGGGTTAGCCAGCGTAACGGCTGCACTAACTGCTGTACATGCATTTGCATCTGTAGCTGTGAAGGTGTAAGAACCTGCCATTAAACCAGTGAAAACACCAGAAGAAGCACCTGTTGTATTGATAGTGGCACCACTCGTAATCACATAAGTCTTAGCGCCTGTGCCACCTGGAGCAACAACGGTAATAGTACCTGTGCCACCTGGAACAAGGATAGCAGTTGTAACAGATGCAGTAGCTGAAACGGCTGAAGGAGCAGTTACAGTAACCGCAGCTGAAGTAGCAGTACAAACAGTATTAGCTGTTTCTCTTGCAACAACTGTGTATGATCCTGGAGTTACGCCAGTGAAAGTTCCGCTGGCCTGGAAAGCACCACCGTTTAAGCTATACTGGTAAGTTCCTGCAGGAGCAGCAACAGCAGTGATAGTAGTTGTTCCACCATTGCATAAAATAGCAGGAGCAGAAGCAGATACACCTGTAATGATACAAGCTGTAGGGTTATTTAAAACAACAGTAGCGGTACCTGTGCAACCTGCTCCATTGGTAGCAGTAAACACATAAGTTCCTGCAAGTAAACTGCTAAATACGCCCGATGCAGCACCAGTTGTGTTGATGGTAGTGCCAGAAGTGATAATGTAAGAAACACCACCTGTTACGGTAATAGATCCTGTGCCACCAATAACAGCAATAGGAGATGAAATTGAAGCTGCAGGTATAAATGCTGCCGGCTGAGAAACCGTTACCGCAGTAGCAGTAGCAATACAAGTTGGTGTAGCAACTTCTCTTGCAGTAACTGTGTAAGTACCCGCTGGTACCGTAAATGTAGTACCTGGTTGGAAAGTAGTACCATCAATGCTGTATTCTACTGCATTAGAAGTACCTGCACTTGAAGCAGTAAGTGTAGTAGTACCACCGTTACAAGCAATTGTACCTGCTGAGGCAGATGCAGTGATAGCGCAGGCGGCTGCAGCAACAACTTGAATTGTAGAAGTAGCAAAATCATCTGCAGTAAAATTACCTGCTACCTGAGTACCGGGTGCGCAGGTTGTACCATTACCAAAGTTTATCTGACCGGTAAAAGTCGTAGCAGGAGAGATTGTAACCCCCTGCACTTTCAGTATAATGTTTGATACCGATGTGCCAGGAACAACGAATGACGTATTGCACACACGAAGTTGAGTGCCAGTATTAGACAAGATGGTCCAACCAGCAGGTATGCCCGTTTGTTGTGCATCTGGTAAAAAAACTACAGTAGGAGGTACCGTACAAATCGGACGTAATTTAGCCACTGCAATGCTTACCGTGCCTGTGTTACCTACGGCGAACAGGAGATCATTAGTGGCGCCTACTGCCACTATACCAGAGTTTGAAGGCAGCACAGCCATTGATGGATTTGACTGTCCCAATGCACTAGATGCAAGAAAAATAGCACCAATGCAGAACAACATGATTAATTTAATGATTTTCATTTTTTTTTATTTTAAAAATTTAAACAATTATGTTTTTATTAGATAGTTCCCAAGCCTTGTAAAGCGTTGTTGTTTGCAGGAGTACTATCAGAACCACCGCTAACATCTACAGATAAATTTTGGTTTGTACCAGTAGGAGTTGTAGCTTTTCTTTGTATTCTGTAGCCCAGAGTAGTGGAACTACCAGAAGGAATTATTACTGCAACTTTAGAAGTAGCAATTAGATTACTACCAACTAAACTAAACAACCAATCTCCGTTAAAATAGGGAACACCTAAGGCCGTAGCAGTACCATTAGTACCTGATTGTGGTGTTGCAGAAAGCGTTAAACCCGGTACAGTGATTGTAAATGCCGGCGGAACAGGAATAGTTACCGTAATGGTACCATTTGTATTGCCAACTGCATTTTCAAAAAGATCTACCACTAAATCTATAGTTTGGTTAGCTGCAAACAAGGCAGTTTCTACTTGAATACCAGGTGTTAAGTCTGCACCTGACAAGGTTCCACCAGAACCTACACTATTTGGACGGTAATCAGGATTTGTAAAACTCCAGGCATTTACCAATACATCACAAGGAGTAGTAATAACCGTATTTGTTCTTGAAGCTGCGTTTAAAAAAGTTGCAGTTGCAGCATTCTCAGCAGCCAAAGCAGCACCTGCGTAAGGAGCAACCCATACGGTGGTTAAATCCATTGCAATGATGTTATTTTGAAAATTGGCTAATCCGTTTGCAATTACATCAGCATCAGTTACTAAACCTCTCCAGTTATTCATGAAAATACTGTTGAAGATTTTTAATTCAGAATTTCTTCTTATGCGAACACCTCTTCTAAAACCATTTGCAGTTGGTTGCGTAATGCCACCTGCATTGCTACCGCATCTGAAAGCACCTATTTGAGTAATGTTATAAAAACTTGCACTTGTTTTTGGAGTAGGAGTAAATGGAGCTGTGGCATTGTTATCTGACTCAAAACCTTCTGAGGTAGAAATTAGAGGATCATCAGCAACAGTAGGATCTTTAATACCTAAACCAAATTGTACCAATCCGCTATAACCAAAATCTGTATCAAAATCATCATCCAAAGTTCTGTAAGCTACCAAGTGCTTACAATTTACTGCACCGCCAAACCACTCAAATGCATCATCATTACCAAAAGATGTTTGAATAAAATCTACAGTAGTGCCACTACCTACACCACCGAATGTAAGTGAATTTAATTCGTTACCTGCAGCTATTGCAAAACCAGCATACTCAATCCGGATGTATTTTAGAGAACCTGAGTTATCGGCATTGTTGTTACCACCATACCGGGCTCTTGGTTCGGCAGCACCAATACCTTCAATATTTACATTATTTCCCTGGTTGGTAAGTCCTCTTCCTAAAATGGTTAAACCACCCCAATCGCCTCTAACCCTTGATCCTGCAGCTTTGCTGGAAGTGAAAACGATCGGATTACAGGGAGTACCATTGGCTATAATGGTAGCACCTCTTTGTACTACCAAAGAGCTAATGATCGTATTGGCATCTCCACGAATTACTGTACCGGCTTCAATGGTCAGCGTTGCCAGGCTGTCCACATAAACAACACCTTGTAATAAGTAGGTATTATTTCTTGTCCAGGTTTGAGTTCCAATAACACCTGAAATGTTTACCGTTGTTGCGGGGTAAAAAGTATTCTGGGGATCGTAATTAACCCAATTCTCTGTCCAGGGTGCAACAGGGGCTGGAGCAAAAGCACCACGATAATTGGTTGGTTCCTGTGCATGAACGATTACTGCAGCGAATAACAGCACCGGTAAAAAAGATAAAAATTTCTGTTTCATTTTGTAATTTTTTTTGTAGATAAAATTGATTGTTTTGTTTGAAAGGATGTATTGATGTTAGTTTTTTTTATTCATGTTTTTTGTAAGGAGTTTAAGTGATTCAATGTTGTTAAGATCAAATTAATTTAACAGGTTGCAAAACGATTCCCGGGGTTTCGAGGCGAGCAAAAAAAAATCTAAAAGCACCCTTCGGTACAGATTAAAAATGGCATCCGCATTTTTATAGTTAGTATCAGGCATAAGAATGTCAGCTACCATAATTCTAATGATATCAAGTACTCCCTGCCTTAGACAAGGATGAATAATTTTCTTTAGGATTTAATTTTTTACACAATAATGTCGGTAGACTACGGAGAAAAACTGGACAATTAACAATGACATTTATATTTCCTTGCAACTGTTAATCGGAGACAAATTTAAAATAAAAATTTAAAAAGATTTATTACCAAATCATCATCAAAATGTGTTTTTAGGATTAACAAATTGTTAAGAAGGATTGCGGAAAAATACTACGTTAAATTAAATAAAACAGGTTGTTTCTATGCAGGGCAAATACTGCATTAAATGAAAATTAATCAGGCTAAGGGATTTAAATATTTTTAAAATGTGTATAGAAAATAAGTTCTGATCAGAAGATTATTTTTCACAATAATTAAAACAAAATTGACAATACCAATAAAAATTAAAACTTAAAACTGGCAGTAAAAGTAAATACCCTGGGTACGATGTTAGATGAAAAGATTCGATCCTGTTCCGCAAAAGATTGGTTTTTATCGTTGTCTAAATAAATGGTTACATTCTGTGCCAATAAATCTCTTAAATTAAATTTCACTTCCACTTTATTTTCTAAAAAAGTTTTTGCTATTTGAAAATCAATCACCGTTCTTTCTTTTTCATAAAAATCGGGCCGGTCTCTATTGCCTGCAATGGCTAGTCTTTGACCAATTCTGTTTAAAGAAAAAGTAGAAGACAAACCCGTCTTCTCATCACTATATCCAAGCGAGCTGTTTATAATATAAGGCGATTGACCTTGAAGTGGACGGCTAATTTCGGTACCATCGGCAGCTTTGCCCAACGGAACTTTAGATTTTATGTAAGCCCCATTACCCGCAAGCGTAAACTTGCTTAACAAACTATTTTCATTTTGTACAGCAAACAGGGTAGATAAAAGCACTCTAAATTCCGCTTCTATACCATAAACGGTAGCACTGGAATTGTTTGAGTAAGTTGCCTCGTTAATGTTTACAGGCAACGTAACAAACTCTATGGGATCTGTAAAATTTTTATAAAAAACAGATGCAGAAAGTAACTGTGCTTTACCAGGGTAAATTTCGTACCTGAAATCGTAATTATTTATTTTTGCTCTCGATATGGTTTCGTTCCCAAATACAAATAACCCCGTGATGTATTCAAAAAAACCAAAGGGAGCCAGTTCTCTAAATTCAGGTCTGTTCACTGTTTCGCTATAGGATAAGCGCAGGTTTGTTTTGGGAGTAAGGGCATATACCAAATTGGCAGACGGTAAAAAATCTACTTTTGTAAAATTCAATTTAATCGTGTCTAAACCTCTTTGGGCTGCATTTAATTTTTGGTTAAAGCTTTCCATACGCACACCATAGATCAACCTCAATTTTTTAAATCGCTGATCATTCATGATGTAAGCATGGGTAGTGGCCGACGATGCCTGGTAATCTGAGTTTGGAACGGTTACATCCTGTACCGCTACTCCTGCTTTACCATTGGCAATTAAACCCAAATATTGCCCTAGAAAACGCTGGTCTTCCGGGAGGTTGTAAACGGATTCATCCGTTTCATAGGTTGTGCCACCATATCTTATAAACCCTAATTGCCTGCTGGTAAAGTCTCTTTCTCTATATTGGTAACCCGCCCCTATTTTTACAAAGTTTTGATCGTTTTTCATAAATCTATAAGGCTGTGTAATATCTACTTTAGCATTTTTTATATTTTCCTGTGAATTGGTAGAAATCATTCCCCCATTAGCGCCATTGGCTGCAACACCCCCATTGGGTAAACCGGCACTTGTAGTAATCAATTGATTGGGTATTTCCCTGTTCACTTTGCTATATGCAGCCAGCCAGTTTATTCTTGTTTTTTCAGCTCCTATCTGGTGTTCGCCAATGAGTTGGCTGGTATAAATCTTGTTTGATATAAAAGCTCTGTATGTTTCGGAAACAATCGTATTGGGTTCATCAAAAAAATCAAAGTTACCTACACGTCTCACAAGTCGGTTGTCTGTATTTACACTTAGATTGTTTTTCCAGCTTATGTTGTTTCGGTTGTTAATTTTAATGGAGATGTTTCCAAGCGCTGCCCATATTACTTCATCGTTGTAAATAGAGTCTATCACTTTTCTTCGTTGGGTAGGGAAATAATTAGGATCTGTAGGGTTTCCTGTGTAACTGCCTGGCCCGTCAAAGCTGTTTCTTTCACCCGTTGAAAAAACAAAACTCCTGTTGTAGTTTATTGAAAACAGCGTCGTTATAAATTCCTGTTCTCTTTTATTTATATTAAAGCTTTTGGCTAACTGAAAACTACTGTTGGGACTGGTATTAACGTTTCTTATTCCCCATCTGTATTTTGCAAACCCTTTTGCAAGCCTAAGTTCATCGTTGAATCTATCGGGTAAGTTTAGAAATCCTATTTTATTAGGTAATCCTTCTGGCAGTGCCCTTGAACCATCATCTAAGCCCAGCCAATCTCTTTTACCTTTCATCTCAGAAACATAACGGTTTTTCCCGGTTATTAATGAATTATACCCCTGCCCAATAGTAATAACCCCAATGTGTTTGGAAGAAGTAGATTTTGTAATTATCTCAATGATACCTCCACCAAATTCTCCAGTTTTATCAGGGGTGGCAGTTTTATAAATAACAAGATTGTCTAAGATGGCTGAGGGAAAAATATCAAATGCAAATGCCTTTCTATCACTCTCTGTACTTGGTAAGGGTGCTCCATTTATGAAGGCTGCATTATATCTGTCGTTCAACCCACGTATTACGGCAAATCTATCATCCTGTATACTTGCTCCGCTTACCCTTTTTATAACATCGCTACTGCTTCTATCGGGTGTTCTTTTGATAGATTCGGCAGTGATGCCATCGCTTACGTTGGCACTGTTTTTTTGTGCAATTAAAAGGGATGCCACCGTTTCGCCTGCCGCCTTTATTCTTTTAGATGTTACAACCACTTCGGCTGATAATTTATTATCCAAGGAAATGGTAAGATCAGTATTTTCATTACCCTTTACCACAATTTCCTCTACAATTTTGTCTTGAAACCCTGCATAAGTACATTTTATTGAATAGGTACCAGGTGCTAGTTTATTAAATGAAAACAGACCGTTTAGATCTGCTGCTCTTTCTGTGGTTTTATTGATCAGCATAAGTGAAGCACCACCCAATGGCTGACCAGAACCTGCGTTTATCACTTTCCCTGTAATTTTTCCTGTTTGTGCACATAAGCTTTGAGAGCCAAAAAATAACAAAAAGAGTAGATTCGCTACTTTCATAAAACCGAGTTTTGCGCAAAGGAAAATCATTATTGTCCAAAACATGTGAACAAATTGTTATGCAAACATTAACATTCAATCGAATTTTTCTTTGAACTATCATCTGGTGATTGATAACATTTAAATAATGATTAGATAATATCATTTAAACAATATCCACTATTCATACTTGTAAGTTTGCACCAGATATTTTTTTATTTCGGGCCCAACAGTAAAGTATTATAATTAATTAATTTTTAAAATTTTTAGATGAAAAATTTACTACAATTTGTTTTCATTCTTTTTACAGTTTTAAGTGCTACAAATTTGTTTTCACAAAATGTAATGATTAATGTACTTACTAAAAATTCTGGGGAAGTTAAAAAAGGTGAGGTTATTTTCTTCGAGATCACAATAAATAATACAAGCCCCATAGCTTCTATTCCACCCTATAAAATAAGGCCACAGATAAGTTTCCCGACTACACTTGTGGATGTGCCAAAGACAGGGCATATTTTACCAAAAGGCTGGGCAATTACTTCTAACAATAATGGAGTTATTATACTTACAAATGGTACAGATGTAATTCCAGAAAACGAAAACCGTACAATTCTGATAGCTATAAAAGGGAAAGAAACAGGTGGACCATCTTCTATTATGGGTAATTTGACTTTTTCAAATGGTATGGCCCCGGGTGCTGTAGTTGGAACCTCACTTGCAGGTGATAATATTGCAGACAATGCTTCAACTTCAACCGTTAGGGTTGTAAAATAGAATTGAGCGTAAATTTTCAACTCATTATCTACAGCTAAAATGAAAATTATAAAAATTTTTCTATTTTTTTTTCATGCCACTTTCTTTATAAAAACAAATGGATTTAGCCAGGCTAATCCATCTATCGCTGTTTTGCCCTTAAATGCTGGTCTGATTTCTTTAGGTGGTACCCTTGAACTTCAAATTACGGTTGGTAATACAGGAGTCGCAAATATTCCTGCTTTTAAATTAAGGCCTGCAATCACAGTTCCTTCCATTGTAACTATTTTACCAGATGTTCAACAAACAGGTCTGCCTGCTGGTTGGTCTATAGTTTCAAACACCGGGTCACAAATTCGTATCTGTAATGGCGCAGACGTAATTGGTGGATCATCTTCACGTACAATATTCATTAAGGTGCAGGGAGTTGCAATAGGTGGTCCTTCTACATTTTTGGGTCAAATAAATTTTGCCAATGGAGTAAATTGTGCGGTTGCAGGCCCTGCTGTGTCTGGAAACAATAGTGCAGATGATTTATCTTCATCAACTTTACAGGTTGTGTCAGGATGCAGCTTAGGCATAAATTCTACAGCAGGCATTATCTTATGCAATAGTGGTACTACCACAATTACCGCTACCACTAGTGCAGCTACGGGGCCATTAGAATACAGTATAACTGGAGGGGCATCTTTTCAAACAAGTAATGTATTTAATAATGTAGTCGCAGGAATATATTCAGTATCCGTAAGAGAAGTAAATAATCCATTAACATGTGTGGTCTTCACTACATTAACTATAATAGAACCTCCTCCTATACAATTACCATCTGTAACTATCATACAACCAACCTGTACCGTGTCTAACGGGATAGTAGCAATCACTGCTGTTACTACAGCCTTAACTTTTAGTATAAATGGAGGAATGTTTTCTGATTACCCTCCTGGCGGATATTTATTAAGTGAAGGTTCACATACAATAACTGCAAAAAATATTAATAACTGCGTTTCACCAACAGCCACTATCACAGTTAATGCACAGCCTCCATCATCGCCAGTTCCTGCAATAGGTACTATTACTCAGCCTGACTGTGCGATATCTACGGGCTCGGTTTTTTTAAATAATTTACCGGCAGGTGCATGGGTAATAGAGCCGGGAACCTTTGCAGGAAATACTAGTACTGCTACGATAAATAATCTTGCAGCAGGTTCTTATTCATTTGCGGTTACAAATGCTGCGGGCTGCTCTTCTCTTCCTACGGCTACGGTAACTATACTTGCAGTAGCGGGCGCACCGGCTGCACCTTTAGTTACAATATCTCAGCCAACCTGTTTTATAGCTGCTGGTACAATAATAATTACATCACCTGTTACAGGATTGACTTTCAGTTTAGATGGTGGTACGTTTGCAACTTACCCTCCAGGTGGCTTTACTGGAATTTCTGATGGAACACACACTTTAATTGCACAAAATTGGACTGGTTGCTTATCTCCATTTACTAACATTACTATAAATCCACAGCCAGCCTCCCCTTCTGCACCAATCGTAAGTGTGGCACAACCCGATTGTGCTGTTTCAACTGGTACAATAACGGTTACTTCATTAATTACAGGTTTGACCTTTAGTTTAGATGGCGGCAGCTTTTCTCCTTACCCAATTGGTGGTTATACTGTAACCGCAGGCATTCATTCATTAGCAGTACAAAATCTTAGCGGATGTACTCCTAACATTACCAATAACATTGTGGTAAATGTTCAGCCAACAACTCCTTCAGCATCGTTGGTATTTACCCCAATTACTTGCTTTGGTGGTAACAGTGTAATAACGGCATCTGGAGCGGGAGGCGTTCTGCCTTTTGAGTATCGTGTAGATGGAGGAGTATTTCAAAGTGCAAATGTTTTCACAGTTGGTGCCGGTTCCTATAAAATTTTTGTAAAAGATGCAAATGGATGTCTTAGTAATAGTATAGACATTTTAATTACACAACCTACGGAAATTACTACTACTGCTTCCGCTTCTCCAATAGCCTGCAATGCAGGCAATGCAACCCTTACCGTTTTGGCCAAAGGTGGGCAAGGTGCTTATGAATATAGTTTAAACAATGGCGCTTATCAATCTAATAACACATTTAATGTAGTAGCAGGAATATATACAGCTAAAGTAAGGTTAGTAAATAACCCTGCATGCTCATCATCTGTAAATACAATTGTAAATGTTACACAACCTGGTACTTTGAAAGTATCGTCTAAAGCTAGTGCTATACCCGTTTGTGGAGGAAATACTTTAGCAAACATAACAGCTACAGGTGGAACACCTCCTTACGAAGGAACTGGCAATTTCTTAAAGGATCCTGGCATCTGGAACTTTATAGTAACTGATGCAAAAGGATGTAGCACATCTGTAGATTTAAATATCCTACCGCCAGGATGCTTAGATATGAAAGTATTTCCAAACCCTGCTGAAAGTAATATTACGATCAACCATTCTGCCGCTGTCGGGAATTTATCCTATTTACAGATTTTTTCAGAAAAAGGTGCACAAGTTTTTAGACATAGTTTAACTAAAAACAATTTTATAACCCATCTAAACATTTCTAAACTTTCCAGTGGAAACTATATAATAGTTTATATAAATGGAAATGAAAAGAAGGAAGCAAGATTTATAAAAATTAACTAATAAATTGATACTAAAAACTAATGTCAATATTTTTAATACTTAAAAAAAAACAAAATGACACAATTCAAATTCACCTTCTTTTTTTTAATATTAGCTTTTGCAACCATAAAAGTAATAGCTCAGTCGAATGCATCAATGGCTGTGCTGCCTTCAAATTCAGGAATAGTGGCAGTAGGCGAAACCAATGATTTCCTGATGTTCGTAGGCAACACAGGCATGGTAAGCATTGCAGTGTCTAAATTACGTCCGATTTGTACGGTACCTCCTACTGTAGTTTTTTTACCAAATGATCAACAAACGGACATACCTGCTGGTTGGACCATCCTGTCTAATACGGGCACACAACTTCGTGTGTGCAATAGCTCATTCGTTGTTCCAGGGCAATCGGTTTCAAACATTATACTGAAAGTGCGGGGGGTTACAATCTCACCTGCTACGACTTTTACCGGTCAAATAAATTTTGGTAATGGTACGACCTGCGCACCAGGTACTCAAGTAGCAGGTAATAACTCTGCAGATGATTTTGCAACGTCTACAATTGAAGTTATAGCCGGTGTCCTTCCCGTAACGCTGTTAAGTTTTAATGCAACATTATCAAACTGCCAACCTGTATTAAAGTGGTTAACCGAATCAGAAATAAACAGCGACCGTTTTGAAATTGAACGAGGCAACCTAAGAAATTCCACCTGGAAATCTATCGGGTTGTTATCTGCGAAGGGCAACGGTGGAGCAAAAACTACCTACAATTTTTTAGACAGCGACTTGGATAATACATCAGAAAAAGTATTGTACCGGTTAAAGATGATTGATAAAGACGGACAGTATAAATATTCTAAAATACTTCCGGTGCTGATAAATTGTAAAACCAAACAGGTGGAGGTTTATCCAAATCCTGTTAAGGATGGCAGGTTGTATGTAAACCTTACCGGTGCAAACGGTTATACCGAAGCCACCTTATTATCATTAACAGGCCAGGTAATCATGAAACAAGTAATAAAGAATGGCACTAATTATTTAAATATTTCTCCAGGTATTGCCGCCGGATTATACCTATTGAACATTAAAGATGAAAATGGGGTTGATAAAAAGACTAAAGTGCTTATTCAGCATTAATTAAACCTTTCAGAATAATTAAAAAGCCCGCCTGAAAACAGGCGGGCTTTTTAATTATTTGCTAAAAAAAATTGGTATTATAAAATAAAAGCCAACACTTGTTAAGCCAATGAATAAAGTCGTTTGCACTTTAAATTTTATAACGTTCGTTGCATAAATATCGCACTTACGGAAATGGAATTTGATGAAACAATAATGGATTAAAAGCTGTTTGTTCAAGGCATCGCAAAAACCTGATTGAATCTTTGAAATCCTATTGTACCTATTTAAAAGAAGCAATCGGATTATGGAAAGATGGAGGCATCCCAAATCCGTTAGTATTGTATATCGCAACAACGAGTGGCAGGTGAAGACACCTAACCACGGCTGAAATTGCAATTTAATCGTTAAACTGGACCAGTAAAGTAAAGAAGGCTGTCTGGATATGATTTGCTTAAAGTTAGCAGGATCTATCACCTCCTCATCAGGGTTTCATTGTCTTTAAATTTACTTTATCCGAAATTAAACATTCTTTCATAACACGCATTTTCACATGGTGTTTCGCAAGTTGTTTATGGCTGTTCACCAATCGCTTTACGGATTGATACTCAAGTTCATATTGCTTAATAAGGTAAGCTACCTGCTGCAATGACTGTTGGTAATTTACATACAACTGCTTTAATTTTTCTTCCTGTTCAACAATTGAATGTCGATGATGAGCCGGGAGTTCGTAAGCCTCAGATTCCTGTTGTAACTGATCCAGAAAACGTTGTAGCCGATCGTAATGATACCGTTGTATAGCTTGCATAATTAGAAAAAAGAGGGCCCCACACAAGGGGAATTTTAAAATTGCTCAGAGACATTTATACAATGTCACTGAATGTAAATCTTTATTTTTACTTTGATATTTTACTTTCAATCAATTAATGTGCATAGCCACTTCTCTAACACAATTGGCATTGAATAGCAAGCGCTCACCCAGTCGATTGCAGTAAAAAAGAAATAGAATATTCTAATTGCACCCGGAACTTTAACTTAATACCCTGATAAAAATCATTCGGTTAAAGTTACTTCCCCAAACCACAATACATGTTAACTAAATATTACATTAATGTTAAGTCCATCAATAACTTTTTAATCTTTTGAAAACCAACTTTCATATTAGCATACCCGAGGGCTACGAAATTAAATAACAATTGTAAGTAATTTTCGACGAGCATCTTCAGCTTAATTGTAATCCAACATCAGCTTTACAGCTTTTTCAAATTTACTACCCTATTTCAACCTGATTCTTTGAAGGCATTCATCAATTATATACTGCCGTGGAAGACTGTTATACCTCACAATTTCTAAAGATTTAAAAAACACTTGTTCTGATTTATAAAATGATAAGGTGTTTTAAAATATGAAGCTCATCTAATGTAGCAATCAATATTTTTACAGTAAGTTTAATGGTTAAACAATATTTTATTTTTTCTGGTTGAATCGTTCACCGAAAAACCTTCCATCGATTTCGGAAATGTTCGGTTGTAGGTATCCATAATTGCAGCCAGTAAAATTAATTGATGCCATCCTGAAGTAATATGCCGACTTTTTTATTCTTCTTAAAAACAATCTTTTTGCCCACGGTTACTTCATCGCCAAAATTAAAAGTATTGCTCTGCTGTGATGTTTTTGCAAGCGAATAAGGGTAACGAATATTTTCAATTATCTTTCTCATTACTAAAGGGCCAAACATTTAATTCTATTATAGTTATTATCTTCTTCTGCATGTAATAGCGAATAAACGCTTACAGCGGATAGATTTTTTATGGATGCAACCGGATCATTACCCTAAAGAATAATGACCCGGATTACAATCGTTGTTTTTCAAGTAAAGCGCTTAGTAAGGCTTAATTACATGGCCTATGTTTGCACCAAATATGCTTTTACGAAAGCCGTATTCAAGCTGTTGCATAGTAACAAGAATATCGCCGGGGAAGTAAGGAAAGTACTGAGGATAATTTTCAATAACAGTTGGACTCACTTCATTAATGCGGATACCATTTTCCAATTCAATGGCTGCTGCCCTTACAAAGCCTTCAACAGCTCCATTAGCCACCGATGCATTGG
>Ga0105045_10002046_pt1 | contig 16845 bp, 15 predicted proteins | sample MAT02_FD_78089 | JGI IMG/M metagenome (GOLD analysis project Ga0105045, IMG submission 78089) | Freshwater microbial communities from Lake Fryxell liftoff mats and glacier meltwater in Antarctica - MAT-02 (megahit assembly) | ecosystem: Environmental > Aquatic > Freshwater > Ice > Liftoff... | reverse complement strand
GGTCGTGCCAGCGGTCGTGCCAGCGGTCGTGCCAGCGGTCGTGGCGGTCGTGCCATCGGTCGTGCCAGCAGTCGTGCCATCAGTCGTGCCATCAGCCGCGCCACCGGCCGGCCGAACCGCTGCCGACGGCGGCGCGACGGCGTCCGCGACCCGGACGGCGGCCGCGACGTCGCGGCCCGCCCCGAAGCGCCTCGTTCTGCGGACGCGTTTTGCCCAGCTGCGTGGCACCGCGCTCAAGGCCCACGCTGCAGCGGTCTACTCGGAGCTCGAGCGGCGCTACCCGCAGGCGCACTGCGAGCTCGACTTCCGGAACGCCTACGAGCTGACCGTTGCCACGATCCTCAGTGCGCAGTGCACCGACAAGCGCGTGAACATGGTCACGCCGGCGCTCTTCGCCGCGTATCCCGATGCCGCCGCACTGGCCGATGCGCCGCTCGAGCAGGTGGAGTTGCTCGTGAAGACGACGGGATTCTTCCGCGCCAAGGCGAAGCACCTCGTCGGCATGGCACAGGCGGTGGTGGTGCGGCACGGAGGAGAGGTCCCGGCCACCATGGCGGCGCTCGTGGTGTTGCCAGGCGTCGGACGAAAGACGGCCAACGTGGTGCTGGGCAATGCCTTCGGGATCGACGAGGGCGTCGTCGTCGACACCCATGTCGGGCGCCTCGCGTTTCGGCTGGGCCTGACGAAGGCCGCCGACCCGGTGAAGGTCGAGGCCGCGCTGGCGCCGCTGTTCCCGAGGGAGCGTTGGACGATGCTGTCGCACCTGCTGATCTGGCACGGGCGGCAGGTGTGCGACGCCCGGTCGCCCCGGTGCGGCGTCTGCACGCTGCGGCCCCGGTGCCCTTCCGCGCCGCTCGCGCAGTAGCCGCCCCCCGCATTCGGCGGCGGGTCGTGGCCGGCGCGCGCTCGGCGCTGCCTGGGCTCGGGTCACTTCACACCGGGAATCGGGTAGATTACGGGTTGTGCGCCCCGGCTCAGATTGCCGAAGGCTGCCTCACCCATTGCACTCCGGAGCACACCGTGGCCAAAACCGTCACGTTCGAGACCAACAAGGGCACCATCACGGCCGACCTGTACGAGGAGGCGGCGCCGCTCGCGGCCGCGAACTTCGAGAAGCTCGCGAACGACAAGTTCTACGATGGCGTGAAGTTCCACCGCGTGATCCCCGACTTCGTCGTGCAGGGCGGCGACCCGAAGTCGCGCGATCTCCCGGACGGACATCCGCAGGTCGGCACGGGTGGTCCCGGCTACACGATTCTGTGCGAGACTGCCGGGAACCCACACAAGCACAAGCCGGGCGCGCTGTCGATGGCACACGCCGGCAAGAACACCGGCGGCAGCCAGTTCTTCATCGTGCTGCACGAGCGGAACACGCAGCACCTGAATGGCGTGCACACGGTGTTCGGCCAGGTCACGGATGGAATGGACGTCGTGAACTCGATCGTCGGCAACGACGTCATGAACACGGTGCGCGTTGCGTAACCTGCGGTTTCGTGCCGGGGCGGCGCGGGGCCGCCCCGGGCGACCACTTTTTCGGATCTTGCCATGAGTGCATCCCATTCCACGCCGCCGAGCGATCGCGGCGCGGCCTTCACTGGCCTCGGCATTGGCGCGGTGCTGGTGTTCGTGATCCTCTTCGCCGTGGTGAAGGTGACGAACGCCCGGTTCGCGGCACACGAAGCCGCCGCCGAGGGCGCGCACGAAGCCGCCGGATCCACGAAGTGACGTGGCGGTGACGGCGCTTCCCGGGATTCGGCGGATCGCCAGCGCGCTGCAGCGCAGCCGCAACGCTGCGATCCCGGGGTGCGTACCATCGGCACCCCCGACCCGTTGCCATGCGCCGACCTGCCGTGCACCTCGTCCCATCAGCCGTTGCCTCGCACACCTCGCACCGCGCACCCGTGGCGCGTAAGTCACTGCGCGGTTCGGCGGGCGGGGCAGCCGACGCGGCGCAGGCGGTCGAGGCGCTGGCGGTCGCGCGCGAGCAGGAACGCTCGTGGGTGCTGGACGCGCAGGACGGCGACACCTCGGCATTTGCGAATCTCGTCCGGCGCCACCAGCAGCGGGCGTACGCCGTAGCCCGCGCCGTGCTCCTCTCGCATGAGGATGCGGAGGATGCGGTGCAGGAGGGGTTCCTGCATGCATACCGGGCGCTCTGCCGCTTCCGTCCCGATCAGCCGTTCGGGGCGTGGCTGCACCGGATCATCAGCAACGCGGCGCTGGACCTGGCCCGGCGGCGCAAGGTGCGCGACACCGACGAACTGGTCGACACTCATGCCAGTCCGTTCCGCGACCCTGCCGAGGCGGACGAGTTGCACGACCGGCTCCGCAGTGCGCTGACGCAGTTACCCGACCGGCAGCGGTCGGTGCTCGTGCTTCACGATGTCGAGGGCTACAAGCATGCCGAGATCGGTGCGATGCTCGGGATTCCCGAGGGGACCGCGCGATCCGACCTGCACCATGCCAGAGCAGCGATGCGCACCATCCTCGGAACGCTGCGCCTCCTGGCCTGACGAAAATTCCGTCATGTCTACCGAAGATTTCGACCGCGATCCCTCGGTCACCTTGCAGCTTCGCTCGATGCTCCGTCCCCCGGCAGATGCCGCGTACTGGGATGGCCTCGAGGAGCAGATCATGGCCCGCATTCGTGCCGACGACGTGGCCGGCTCGGGGTCCACACGGACCTCGGTCGCGCTGGCCGCGATCGGGGGCTGGTGGGAGCCGTTCCAGCAGTGGCGTCGCGTCGGCGGCATGCTGGCGGTCGCAGCGATGGCGCTCACGGCGTGGAGTCTGTGGGAGACATCCGACTCGGAAGCCCGCCTCCAGTACGAGGCGGCAGTCGAGGCCCTGTCGACCCCGCTCGACTCGACCGGCCGGCCGCTGACCGACGCGCCGCGCGAGAAGACCGTGCCCGACCTGTTCCGGTACTGATGTCCACCACGCTGCAGCGGACGAAGGCGCAGGCCATCTTCTTCCTGCTCGGCGCCGTGCTGGTCGGTGGCGCGCTCGGCTTTTCGGCGAATCGGGTGCTCGAGCATCGGGGTGGCCAGAGCAGCCTGCAGCGCTCGCGGGAGCAGTTGGCGGAGCAACTCAGGCTGGACCCCGGCCAGCGGCAGATGCTCGATTCCGTGCTGGACGCCCGCAACGAGCGGATGAAGGCACTGCTGTCCCCCGTGCGGCCGCAGCTCGATTCGTTGCGGATGGCGGCGCGGGCGATCATCCGGAGTCGGCTCACGCCGGATCAACAGGTCCGTTGGGATCAGGTCCTGCTCGAGCTCAGCCGTGACACCGCGCGGATCGACAGGCGCTGAACAGGGTGAACCCCTATGCTGTGGCACTGGCACGTATAGCTTCTTCTGGTCCGTTCCGGGCCGGGTTGGCCGCCGTCCGCCGTCTGGCGGAATGACGACATCGCGGCGCTTCCGGATTGCCGTCTTCCGATGATGAGTCTTCTGCCCAGCGCAGCCCGACGTGGCTCGCGGCCTCCTGTATGAGCGATCCGCATACCGATACCTCGGGGTCGCCGGATCCGGACTCGACCGGGGCAGCCGCGGATCCGGCGCTGACCGACGAACCTCCGGAATCGCCGCCGGCGCCGGCCCCCGCCCCACCGGCGCCGGCAGCACGGCAGCCGTCGGGCGTGCACTCCGCGACCGACACCCATGCGGTCATCGCGGACAGCAACCAGCATCATGTCGGTGAGCCCGCCACAGGGGCCAAGCTGGGGCTCCTCAGCCTGACTGCTCTGGGCGTGGTGTACGGTGACATCGGCACGAGTCCGCTGTACGCCCTGAAGGAGTGCTTCAACGGCGCCCACGGCGTCGAACCGACCCCGGAAAACGTCGTCGGCGTGCTGTCGTTGATCGTCTGGTCGCTGATCACGGTGGTATCGGTCAAGTACATCGGTTTCATCCTCCGCGCGGACAATCGCGGCGAAGGCGGGACGCTGGCCCTGCTGGCGTTGCTGCTGCAGAAGACCGGCGGCGTGCTGACCGACGAACGCAAGAAGCGACGAGTGATCGCACTGGCACTCTTCGGTGCCGCATTGCTGTACGGAGACGGGATCATCACCCCGGCCATGTCGGTGCTGAGCGCCGTCGAGGGACTCGAGGTGATTGCGCCGGCCCTCAATCGGTTCATCGTGCCGGTGACGCTCGTTCTGTTGCTGTTTTTCTTCGCTGCGCAGCGCTTCGGCACCGACCGAGTGGGCAAGGCGTTCGGACCACTCATGTTGGTCTGGTTTACCGGCATTGCTGCATTGGCGATCCCGCACATCATTGCGCAGCCACTGGTGCTGACAGCGCTCGCGCCATGGCATGCCGTGGAGTTCTTCTTCGCTCATGGATGGCACGCCTTCGTGCTGCTGGGTGCTGTGGTGCTGTCGGTGACCGGCGCCGAGGCGCTCTATGCCGATATGGGGCACTTCGGAAAGCGACCGATCCGGCTGGCGTGGCTGGCGCTGGTCTTCCCCTGCCTGTTGATCAACTACTTCGGCCAGGGTGCCGCCCTGATCGACCACGCCGCTGCGCGGGCCAACCCCTTCTACTTCCTCGCACCGGCGGCGCTGCAGTATCCACTGCTCGTGCTGGCGACGATGGCGGCGATCATCGCCAGTCAGGCCATGGTCTCGGGTGCGTTCTCGCTCACCCAGCAGAGCGTGCAGCTCGGCTATACGCCGCGTGTGACGATCGTGCACACGTCGTCAACCCAGTCAGGCCAGATCTACATTCCCGAAGTCAACACCCTCATCGCGATCGGCACGATGCTGGTGGTGCTCGGTTTCCGCTCGTCGAGCGCGCTCGGCGCGGCGTACGGCATTGCTGTGACCGGGACGATGACCATCACCTCGTTGCTCTTTTACGAGCTGTGTGTGGTCCGCTGGAACTGGCCCCGCTGGCGGGCGCTGGCGCTGACAGGGGTGTTCCTGGCAGTGGATTTCGCGTTCCTCGGTTCGAACCTCCTCAAGGTGCTCCAAGGGGGCTGGGTCCCGCTGCTGGTTGGCGCCGGCATCTTCACCCTGATGACCACCTGGAAGCGGGGCCGCGAGGCACTCGGCCAACTCCTGCGGCGGAGCACGCTCCCGTCAGAACTCTTTCTGGCCGACATCCGGCGGAAGGAGCCGGTCCGCGTCTCCGGCACGGCAGTGTTCATGACCTCGGACGCCGACGGCATTCCGCCGGTCCTGCTGCACCATCTCAAGCACAACAAGGTGCTGCATGAGCAGGTCGTGCTGCTGAGCGTCGTCTCGAAGCCGGTGCCGTACATCGACGCCCAGATGCGAGTGGACGTGGCGGAGATGGGCTGCGGATTCTGGCGCGTGCGAGCGAACTACGGCTTCATGCAGTCGCCGGAGATGCGCGACATCATGAGCAACGCGCGCAGCTCCGGCCTGATCTGCGGCTCCGGCTCCACGAGTTACTTCCTCGGCCGTGAACAGCTGCTGCCGGACGGGCCGACACGCATGTCGCGCTGGCGGAAGAAGCTGTTCATCCTGATGGTGCGGAACGCCCGCTCCGCCACGGCGTTCTTCGGCATCCCGCCTGGCCGCGTGGTGGAACTCGGCACGCAGATCGAGCTCTGACTGTCGCTGGCGTCCGGCGATGCGCAGCGCCGGCGCGTTTCGCTCCCGCTGCACCGCCCGGCGCGCACCGGATGACCGCGTCGGTATCCGGCGGCTCCTGATTTCCTGCAGATCCGAGGTCCCTGATGCGCGTCACGTCCTGTTCGCTGGTGGCGGTCACCGCCGCCGCCTGTCTCGCCGTCACCGGTGCTGCTGCGCAGGGGCCGAGCGCGTCGATCGACACCACGCCCAGTCGCCTCGTGCCTGCCCGGGCCGCGACGCTGGATGGGCGCCTGAGCGTGCCGGCCGGCTTCACGGTGACGAAGTTCGCCACCGTCCCCAATGCCCGCGCGATGGTCGTCGGACCGGACGGAAGCGTGTACGTCAGCACGCCGGCCCGGAATGCGATCACGCGACTCATGGACGTGAACCGCGACGGGGTCGCCGACTCGAACAGCGTCGTTCTGACCGGCCTCGACCGCCCGCACGGCATGGCGTTTCACAAGGGCAGGTTCTACGTCGCGAACACGGGCGGCGTGGTGCGATACGCGCTCTCGGCGGTGGGGATCCCGACGGGTGCGCCCGAACAGCTGAACCGCTACGACGCCGGCAAGAACCACTGGACGCGCAGCATCGTCTTCGGCGCCGACAACCGGATGTACGTGAGCATCGGCAGCACCTGCAACATCTGCGTGGAGACGGCGCAGGAGCGCGCTGCGGTGATGGTGTACGACGAGACCGGCCAGAATGGGCGCCTGTACAGCAGCGGCCTGCGGAACGCGGTGGGCATGGCGGTGCATCCGGGCACCAAGCAGATCTGGGTCACGCAGCACGAGCGCGACAATCTCAAGCCCGACCATCAGGACCTGCCGACCGAAGAGCTGAACCTGCTGCAGGACGGGAAGGACTACGGCTGGCCCTACTGCCACGGCCCGAAGATCCCGAACCCCGAGTTCAACGATCAGGCGCGCTGCGACCGCACCGAAGCGCCGGCGCTGCGCATGCAGGCGCACTCGGCCCCGCTGGGGATGACCTTCCTGACGGGTGCCACGTCGTTCCCCGCCGACTGGCGCGGCGATGCCCTGGTGGCGTTCCACGGCAGCTGGAACCGTGACACCCCGACAGGGGCGAAGGTGGTCCGTGTGCGCGTGCGCAACGGCCGCCCGGTGAGCTACGAGGACTTCATCACCGGCTGGCAGGGGCAGACAGGCGCGCGGTGGGGGCGTCCGGTGGACTTCGCGGTGCTTCGCGACGGGTCGGTACTGGTCAGCGACGATAGTGGCGGCTCGATCTTCCGGGTCACGTCGGGATTGCGCTGACTGGTGGCTGGGACGACGGGACGACGGGACGGCGCAACAGCAGAACGCAAAGGCGCACAAGGACTCGAAGGCGCAAAGGATGTGCGGGTGCGGCGTTGGTTGGTGCGGTGCGTGGCTGATGGCATCGGCAACGGCAGGACACAAAGGCGCAAAGGCGCAACGCCATCGCTGTGGTTGGCGGTGGCGGTGGCGGGCTTGGCGCCAGCATCGGAAGGGCTGTAGGAACTGCGCTTGGGGGGGGCGGTTCCTGCAGCTCTTTTTCGATGGTGACGGAGCGCTGGTTCGATCATCGAGCTCGCAGAGACCATTGCGTCGTCGCGTCTTTGCGTTCTGCAGTTCAGGATCCCGGGGCCACACTGGCTCGTGCCGGACGCATCGAACGCTCTGCGCCTTTCAGTCCCTGGGTGCCTTCGCGTTCTGCTGTTTGTCGTCGTCACTGCCGGTGACACGCAACAGGAAAGTCTCAGCGGCCCATGCGACGCAGTTCGACCATGAGGCAAAGATCCTGCACGACGTCGATGCCGGCGCGCGCGAGTGATTCGGCCACCTCGTCGTGGCGGATGCCGAGCTGCATCCAGACCATGCCTGGCTTGATCGCGAGGATGTCGTCGAGGTGCGGCGGGATGTCGGCGGGGCGGCGGAAGAGGAGGACGACGTCGACCGGAACCGGAATATCACGGAGCGAGCGGTAGGCCGTTTCGCCCAACTCCTTCGTCATCTCCGGATAGTAGACCGGGACGGGGATGATCCGAAATCCGGCGCGCTGCGCGTACTCCGGAACGTAGAAGGCGGGGGCATCGGAGTCCGCCGGCTTGATGCCGACGACGGCGATGGTTTTCAGGGCGCCGACGGCGGCATGGATGACCGCGCTGTCGGTCAGGAGGTGCCGGCGCCAGGCGTCGGCTGTGGTCGCGGGGCTGGTCATGATGGGTGGCCGTTGGAGAGCTGAGCCGTGGTGGACCGCACCACGACGCGGTGAAGGGTAAATTCTTTTCGTACTGCAGGTTTCTTACCCTGCCTGACACTTCTCGAGCCTGCGTCGCGGCGCCATCCTCGGCGCGCACGTCGGCGTCTCCCGTCTTTCGCCATGCGATTTCTCGTTCTCGGCCGCGGCGCACAGGGTTCTGCCTGTGCCTTCGATCTCCTGCGCACTCCCGGTGTGACGGAGGTGCGCCTTGCGGACCTCGACGTCAGCACGCTGCCGCCGTTCCTTCCAGCTGACGATCCCCGCTTGATCCCTGTGTCGGTGGACGTACGCGATCGTGTTGCGATGGCGGCGGAGATGGAGCAGGTCGATGCAGTGCTGAGTGCGATTCCTTACTACTTCAACGGCGAGCTCGCAGCGCTCGCCGTGCAGGCCGGTGTGCACTTCGCCGATCTCGGCGGTAATACGGAGATCGTTTTTGCACAGAAGGAGCTCCATGAGGCGGCGCGGCTCAAGGGCGTGACGGTGGTGCCGGATACCGGTCTCGCCCCTGGCATGATCAACGTGCTCGCGGAGCATGGCATCCGCTCGATGGATTTGGTGGAGAGCGTGAAGCTCTTCGTCGGCGGACTGCCGCAACACCCCGAGCCGCCGCTCAACTACCAGATCGTGTACTCGATCGAGGGCGTGCTGGACTACTACTCGACGTTGTCATGGGTGGTGCGCGGCGGGCAGCGGGTCCAGGTGGAGGCGCTCACCGAGGTCGAACCGGTGGAGTTCGGCGGTGCGATCGGGACGCTCGAGGCGTTTCACACGGCAGGCGGCCTGTCCACGATGGCGTGGCGCTACGAAGGGACGATTCCCGTGATGGAGTACAAGACGCTCCGCTACCCGGGTCATGCCAGGATGATGGCGGCGATGCGTGATCTGGGGCTCTACGACACCACGCCGGTGGACGTCAAGGGCACGCCGGTCGTCCCGCGCGACCTCTTCATTGCGACGGTCGGGCCGAAACTGCGTAAGCTGGGCGGCACGGACCTCGTTGCGCTCAGGGTGGTCGTCACCGGCACCAAGGCAGGCGCGCCGTGTACGCGCCAGTACGACCTGCTGGACTACTATGACGCCGAGCACGGCATCACGGCGATGATGCGCGTGACGGGGTACACGCTGTCCATCACGGGCCAGCTGATGGCGTCGGGCGCGTTGGCGGCTGGAGTATACACGCCGGACGAGATCTTCCCGGGGGATCGCTACATCGCCGAGCTGGCGGAGCGCGGAATCATCATTCGGGTTTCGTGACTGGTCCTCAACGCAGAACACGGAGGCGCGAAGAGACGGAAAGGCGCTGAGCGACAACCATTGGGGTATATGGAGCGCAGCGCGAATTCAGTGACGCGAGCAACTGCGCTATTTCTTCCACGTGAAGAGCGACGTGAGCGCGTAATTGAAGATCGTCCCGACGAGCACGCCGGCAGCGGCGGAGACCCACCACGTGTAGTTGTCCTTGAAGAGCGCCGATGCGATGCCCACGTTGGCAAGAGCGCCAACTCCACAAATGAGGTAGAAACTCATGAGCCCGGTGAGCCACTTCCACCCGCGGTGCCGCATGTCGCGGTACGTCAGGGCATCATTGAGCAGGTAGTTGGTGGTCATCGCGACGAGGGTGGCGATGCTCTGAGCCGTCATGAACGTCACTCCGCTGACTGCGAGCAGGGTGCTCAACATCGTGAAGTGCACGATGACGCCGGTGACGCCGACGATCCCGAACAGGATGAAGCGCGGCGGGACGAGGTGGCCGACGAGCTTGTCGAGCAGCAGGATGCCATACTCCCAGAGCACCAGGCTATCCAGCTTGCTCGCTCCATGGATTCGCGTGCGGAATCGGTATGGGACTTCGGCAATGCGCAGGTTCACATCAGCCGTGGCGATGTAGTCGAGGAGGATCTTGAATCCCTCGATCGACAGATCCGGCACCGTCGCGTCGAAGCGTTCGCGTCGCGTCATGAAGAAGCCGCTCATCGGGTCCTTCAGCGACCGGCCCTTGAGGATCGCGCGACTCAGGCTGCCTGCCACCTTGCTCATCCAGGCGCGTGACGCGGTCCAGTCACCAAGGCTGCCGCCGTCGGCGTACCGCGATCCGACGACCACGTCCGCCGCATCCGACGTCAACAGTGCGAGCATGTCCGGCAGAATCGTCTCATCGTGCTGAAGATCGCCATCGATGACCGCGACGAATGGCGCGCTGGACGACAGAATTCCTTCTACGGCGGCACTGGAAAGTCCTCGGCGGCCGATCCGATGCACGCACCGGACATTCGGGATGGACTGTGCGAGCGTCTTGACGATCGCGGCCGTCCCGTCCGGGGAATTATCATCGACGAAGATGACTTCGAACGCAATGGAGTCGAGGGCCCTGGTCAGCGCGTCGACGAGCGGAACGACGTTCGCGGACTCGTTGAAGGTCGGGACGATCACCGACAGCAGTGGAGGTGCCGCGTGTCCTGAAGCGTCGGGGGTCATTGACGGGTGTCGGACGGCACGCCGGGCGTGGCGACAAAGACGCCGCGACGCATCATGCGGGGTGGGTGGAGCGGTTGTGGGGTCTGCAATGCGCGGCTCGGGTTGGGCCCACCGCGACACCAGCTCACGACGGCCGCGACCCAGCGGTCACGACCGACGGCGCCGTCGACGTGCGATACTGCAACTCGGCGGCGGTCAGCTCAGCGCGCCCAGTTCGCAAGCGTCACTCCAATCGCATCGATCGCCTCGCGGGCGCGCCAGCGATCGGCGCCGTTGTAGGTCATCGAGAACGCGAGCAGCTCGCCGTTGCGCGCCGTGACGTAGCCGGCGAGGGCGATGACGTCGTTGGTCGTGCCGGTCTTGGCGTGGAGGTTCGTCTGGGCGGTCGTCGCGAACATCCGCCGGCGCAGCGTGCCGCTTTCACCGGCCAGTGGGAGCGAGGAGTGGAAGAGCGGCCCCCAGCTGGCACGATCGGCCCAGCCGAGGAGCTGAACCATCGTGCGAGGGGTGACGCGGTCGAGCTGCGAGAGCCCGCTGCCGTCGAGGGCGCGGATTCCGTCGCGGGGCATCGCAGCCGTGCGCTGGAGCAGGTGGCGCAGTGACGAGTCACCCGCGAACGCACTGCCGGTCAGCTGACGCCCCGAGCCGCGGGACGCCGCCCGGAACAGGTGCTCGGCAATCACATTCACCGACTCCCGGTTCATGACCGTGAGCATGGCGTCGAGCGGGAGCGACGTCCAGCTGGCCACCGGTTCGGCACCGGCAGGGGTGCGGGCGAGTGCCATGCCCTGCCCGACCTTCACGCCGTGCCGCTGGAGGGCGGAGAGGAATGCACCGGTCGTGAAGGACGCCGGGTCCTCGACGACATACGAGAAGGAGCGCGGGCCGGCACTGACGCCGATGCTGCCGGTGACGGTTATCCGGCCGGTGCCGCTGTTGCGGGAGATGCGGAGCGGGGCGCCGCTGCCACCCACGGTGCGGACGGAGGCAGAGAGCGGAATCGCCGCGCTGGCCGGCTCGAGCACCACCTGCGCCGCGCTGCCACGCGAGGTCGGGCGGATGGTCACCCACAGCAGGTTCTCGTTCAGCGACAACGCCGACACTCGAGCGGCGTAGGCGTCCTGCAGGATCCGCGGGTGCCAGCCTTCGGGAATGCTCCGGGACTCGAACGCGCTCGCGTCGCCGATGACGCGCCCGGTCACCTCGCGCACGCCGGCAGCCACGACACGGGCGGCGAGCGAATCCATGGCCGCGTCCGGACGTCGACCCATGAATCGCATCGACAGGGTTGGGTCACCATCTCCGCGCAGTATCAAGTCACCATCAAGCTTTCCATCGATCAGATGCCCTGATCTGAGCACATCGGTGTGAAACCGGAACTGCGGGCCGAGTGCGTCGAGGGCGAGGACCGAGGTGAGAAGCTTCTGGGTCGAGGCGGGGACGTGTCCGACGTCGGGATTGACTGAGAAGAGGGTGTCGCCGTGGGAGAGGGAGACGACCATCATCCCCCATGAGCCACTGCGGATCGATGTGCCGGCGAGTGATCCGAGGTCGGCGCGGAGATTGTCGAGGCCGAACGGCGTGCGCGCCTCGAGCACCGGCAAGGCTGCGGCGCCGGGACGACGGGCGGCCACGACTGGACGCTGGCTGCTGGTGCGGGTGGCGTGTCGGCGTGCGCTGGCTTTGGCGGCGGTCGCACTTCGCGAGACGGTCCCGGCCGTGGGCTGCCTGCCCGGTCGCGTTGCTGCGGCGGCGCGGGCAGCGGGCGCCCGGGTGAGCCGCTTGCGTGGCGTGGCCGTCGCGCGCAGCGCGGTGGCGGGTCGTACCGAGGCGGCGGGCTTCCGGACCGCCGTCGTGCCATTCGGGGTCTGGGCGTTGGCGGCGATCGCGGCGGGGCCAGCCAATGCGAGGAGCAGCGCCAGCACCATCGCCGGAGTTCGTCGGGCAAAACGTCCCACAGTCACACCTTGAGAAAGATGTTCCGGCGCCAGAGCGCCCAAAGAATCATGAACCACAGCATCACGAACGTGACTGCATACCCCAGAGAGGCGACGCGAGGTTGGAGTATCGGCGTGTAGACCGTGTGATAGACCACGGACTGCAGCGAGTCGGGACCGTCGGCCGTCGGGATCTTGATGAGCGAGACGGTGAGTCGTGCCATCAGCCCGCTGCCGAGAAAGGCGATCATCGGATTCGTGCCGTAGATCACGAAAAACTTCGTCCACCCGCGCCATCCCTGCACATCGATCATCCACATGCAGGTGGCGAGCGTGACCAGTGCCATGCCGCCGGTGAAGACGACGTAGCTGCTGGTCCAGAGGCTCTTGTTGATGGGAAAGACCCAGTGCCAGACGAGGCCGAGCACCAGCAGCAGGGCGCCAGCGGCGAACAGGCCGTTGAGCCGTTCGGCCAAAGGCGCCCTGGAATCGATCCAGCGCCCCGTGAACTGGCCGAGCATCATGGTGCCGACGGCGGGCAGCGTACTGAGCAGCCCTTCGGGATCCCAGGTTTTTGCCGAGGCCCAGAGGTGGTTGGTGGTGAGGATCGTGCGGTCGAACCAGGCGCTGAGCAGCGCGTCGGGAGTGTCGAGCACCTGAGAGCCCGGGACGCCGGTGTCAGGCACCGGCACGAGGGTCATGAGAGCCCAATAGCCGAGCAAAATCGTCACCAGGATCATGAGATGCTGGCGCCAGCTGCCGCGGAGGGTGATGAGCGCTCCGATCACGTACGCGACGGCGATCCGCTGCAGGACCCCCATGATGCGGAGGTGATCGAGGCGGTAGAGCACGCGATCGATGAAGGAGGGGTCGGGATCGTCGGCGATCGCGCTCCACCAGAACCCTGGGAACCAGGCGAGGAAGAGGCCGAACAGGAAGATCAACGCGCCGCGGCGGAGCACCTGCCGGACCACGGCGCCTTCACCGTCGCCGCGGAGCCGCCGCTGCGTGAGGGAGAGGTGCGAGGTGACGCCGACGATGAAGAGGAAGAACGGGAAGATCAGGTCCGTGGGCGTCCAGCCGTGCCAGGCGGCGTGTTCGAGCGGCGGGAAGATGTGGTCCCAGTCGCCGGGGTTGTTGACGAGCAGCATCCCGGCGACCGTCACCCCGCGAAAGACGTCGAGCGCGAGCAGACGTTCGCGCGGGGCCGCTGGGGCCGCGGCGGAGGCCGGGCCGGTACCGGGGATGACATGGGGGTAATGGCGGGACTGCAGCGGGGCGCCCGTTGCCATCACTCAGACGCCCGGGACAACCGCGAGCGACTGCGTCGCGCCGGCCTGCGCCGCGGCGACCCCGTCTCCCGCCTGGCCCTGCCGCTGCCAGCGGAAGAAGACGACGGTCATGATGCCGTAGAAGAACAGGCCGCCCGGGATCCACATGATCAGTCCTCCGATGAGCTGGTCCATCTTCGGCGAGATCTCCCAGAGGCGGGGGCTGGAGGCGTAGAGCGGATACAGCACCGTGTCGGCCATGGTGATGTAGACGGCCACGACGCTCATGGGAAGGGTCATGAGAAAGCAGTAGAGCATCTGCCCCGGGTAGCTCAGGCGCGGCAACTCGGGGAGGGGGCTCATGAACGGCCACCACATCAGGACACTCGCCACGAGGAAGGTGACGTGCTGGAGGATGTGGATCTCGTGGTGCAGCAGCGCGGTGTTGTAGAGCGCCGGGATGTGCCAGACGGCGAGCGTGACGTTGAAGATTGCGAACGCCATCGGCGCGGTGCTGACTCGGCGCGCCAGCCAGCCGACGACCGGCCATGCCAGCGCGGGGCGGAGCATCCATCCCGGAGTGCCGGCAATCAGCAGCGGCGGCACCATGAGCTCCATGATCAGGTGCTGCACCATGTGCCCGCTGAACAGGTAGAAGTCGCTCAGGTCGTGCAGCGGCCCGTTCAGGATGATGAAGAGCAGCAGCAGGCCGCTCACGAAACCGAGTCGCTGGCCAGTGCTGGGACCGTCGCCGCCGCGGGCGCGGGCCCGCCAGAAATAGAGCCACCCGAGCGCAGTCAGTCCAATGACCGTGCTCGGGTGAATGGTCCATGTCTCCGGCCGCAACGAGAGCGTCTGGGCCGGATGAAGGAGCAGCGCGAGAGCCATCATCGCGCGTCCTGCGCCGGCATCAGCCGCCGAGACTCAGGTTGACGGCAACCTTGCCGAACAGGAACAGCAGCCCGATACAGGTCACGATCGAAATGGCGAGCGGCCCGAGGAACAGGTTGCGGAACAGCTTGTTGTCGTACTTCAGGTGCATGTACACCGCACACACGACCGCGAACTTCACCGCCGACATGAAGATCATGCTCGGCACGTAGATCGCCGATTCTTCCCATGGCTTGATGTAGTAGGCCGAAATTTCGACGATCGTGACGATCGTGAGGAAGAGCGCGGTCCAGAGGTACGTCTTCGCCGTGGGGTGATGGCCGTGTTCGTCGTGTGCAGTGTCGGGGGCGTGTGCCATGACGTCGCGACTCACTTGATGAGGTAGAGGAGAACGAAGATCACGATCCAGACCACGTCGACGAAGTGCCAGTACAAGGCACACAGGTCCACCTTGAGCCCTTCGGCCGGCGTGAGGCCACGCTTCCTGTCGATCGAGGCGAGGGTGCAGAGCCAGAGGACTCCGGCGGTGACGTGGGCGCCGTGGAAGCCCGTCAGCACGTAGAAGCTGCTGCTGAACAGGTTCGTCGAGAGGCCCAGGCCCTCGTTCACGAAACTCGTGAACTCATAGGCCTGGCACATGAGGAAGACGATACCGAGCAGCGCGGTGGAGACGAGCCAGAAGAACGAGTTGCCTTCGAGCCGGGCGAGGAAGGTGGTGCGCTTCACGCGGCGGTTCACGACCGCGTTGTGGGCGAGCACCATCGCCAGCGACGACATCAGCAGCACGAAGGTGGAGAAGCTCGTGACCGGGATGTTGAGGATGGCGGGGAAGATCTTGCCCGTGGCGGGGTCGGTCCAGACCTCATGCGGGAAAGGGCCGACGCGCGACTTGCCTTTGTAGATCAGGTACGTCGAGATGAGCGACACGAAAAGCATGCATTCCGAGCCGATGAAGGCCCAGATGGCGATCTTCCGGTTGTCGAGTCCCGTGGTGGTGTAGTGATGGCCCTCGGCGTGCGCCGCGGTGCCGCCGGTGGTTTCCAGTGCCGTGGCGCTCATGTCAGTGCGACTCCTCGAGCGGCGAGGTGAACCAGGCGTAGAGGCTCACGACCAGCATGATGGCGCCGCCGCCGACGACGGCGAGGAAGGCGTAGAAGTTGACGTGCTTGAAGGTCATGCCCCCGATCATGGTGACCAGTCCGATGGCGGCCATGACCGGCTTGAAGGTGTTCATCGGCATCGGGATGCCGAGGTCCTTCGCAGTAGGCACGCGATCGTCGCGCAGTTCGTGTCCGGCGTGCTGCTCTCGGGAGAGATTCTGGCCGTCGGTCACGTCCCACAGCGGGTAGCGGCTCGTGACGTTGGGCAGCTGCGCGAAGTTGTACTCCGGCGGCGGCGACGGGATGGACCACTCGAGCGTGGAGGCGCCCCACGGATCACGGCCGGCACGCGGGCCGCTCTTCAGCGAGGTGAAGAAGTTGTAGAGGAAGATCACCGTGGAGACGATGATGACTGCCGTGCCGATGGAGCTCATCATGTTGAAGAGGTCCCAGCCCTGGTTCGCATCGTAGGTGTAGATGCGGCGCGGCATGCCGAGCAGGCCGGAAAGGTGCATCGGGCCGAACGTGAGGTTCATGCCGATCATGTTGATCCAGAAGTGCCACTTGCCGAGCGTCTCGTTCATCAGCCGCCCGAACATCTTCGGGAAGTAGTGGTAGATGCCGGCGAAGATGCCCATGATCGAGCCGCCGAAGAGCACGTAGTGGAAGTGCGCCACGACGTAGTACGTATCGGTCTGCTGCAGGTCGGCCGGGGGCGAGGCGTGCGTCACACCGGAGAGGCCCCCGATGGTGAACATCACGACGAGGCCGACGGAGAAGCACATGGCGGTGGTGAACGTGAGCTTCCCGCCCCACATCGTGCTCATCCAGTTGAAGATCTTCACGCCGGTCGGGATGGCGATCAGCATCGTGGTGAGGCTGAACACCGTGTCGGCGATCGGGCCCATGCCGACCGAGAACATGTGGTGGGCCCAGACGCCGAAGCCGAGGAAGCCGATGAGGATCATGGAGTAGACCATGACCGCGTATCCGAACAGCGGCTTGCGGCTGAAGGTCGGCAGCACTTCGCTGACCAGGCCGAACGCCGGGAGAATCAGGATGTAGACCTCGGGATGTCCGAAGATCCAGAACAGGTGCTGCCAGAGCAACGGGTCGGCGCCGGCGGTGAGCGTGTAGAAGTTCGTGCCGAAGAAGCGGTCGAACTGCAGGAACACCAGAGCCACGGTGATGACCGGGAAGGCCAGCACGACCAGGAACTGCACCACGAAGCTCGCCCACGTGAACATCGGCATGCGCATCAGGTGCATCCCCGGTGCGCGCATGTTGATGATCGTGGTGATGAAGTTGAAGCCGGCGGCGAG
>Ga0105045_10002043_pt1 | contig 16863 bp, 13 predicted proteins | sample MAT02_FD_78089 | JGI IMG/M metagenome (GOLD analysis project Ga0105045, IMG submission 78089) | Freshwater microbial communities from Lake Fryxell liftoff mats and glacier meltwater in Antarctica - MAT-02 (megahit assembly) | ecosystem: Environmental > Aquatic > Freshwater > Ice > Liftoff... | reverse complement strand
GTTCAAAAATTCGGGCGTTTTTTGCCCCAAAAGTCCGCCCAATATGTCAAAAATACGTCCCAAGGCGTGGGTGCGACCCGACAATGCCGCAGGAAATTTGGGTTTCAGCAGCGACCCCTCGGGGATGCGCACGTCAATCAGGTCATAAAAGCCATCATTGAACAAAATCTGCGGGTCAAAGACCATGATCATGTAGATGCCAAAGAACATCTTGAACATGTTTTCATTGAGGTAGAAATTGATCGACGCGGCGCTTTGCGGATCGGTGCCCGCGAAATCGAGCACAACTTTCCCATCTTCGCGCCACATCGTGCATTTGATCTTGTATGGACCATAACCCATGCCGTCGTCGCAGATATAATCCTCGAAACTGACGGGCTCCTCGGCAATCGCCATACCGATCAGCGCCTGCATCGCACGGTGGTTGCGCGCGAGCAGTTCCTGGGTGGCCGAGACATAGACATCGTCGCCGAACCGGCCGGCCATTTCGATAACCCGCCGCGCGGCAACGCGGCAGGATGCGATGAGCGCATTAAGGTCGGCCTGACACCAGTCGGGTTTGCGCGTCTGGTGCATCACCAGCTTCATCAGGTCGTCATTATATTCGCCCTTGCGCCAGATTTTGACCGGTGGGATGCGCACGCCTTCTTCAAAAATAGAACGGGCATTGATCGGCATCGACCCAACGACCTTGCCGCCAATATCGCTTTGGTGCCCGAACATCGCGGTATAGGCGAGCAGGCGGCCGTCCTTGAACACGGGGAGCAGCACCAGCCAGTCGTTGCTGTGCGAAATCGCGCCTTCGCAAGAATAGGGATCGGACAGGAAAATCATGTCCCCATCCTCCAGCGTGCCATCAAACCCTTTCAGAAATCCGCCGATGAAGCTGCCGAACTGGCCGACGATCATGCGCCCTTCATGATCGGCGATCAGCGGAAAGGCGTCGCCCTGTTCGCGGATACCGGGCGACATGGCAGTGCGGACCAGCGTCGCATCCATCTCAACCCGCGCGTTGCGCAGCGCATTTTCGATAATGTCGAGTGTGACGGGGTCAATGGCGACACGGCCAAAGGGAACTGGATTGGTTTCAATGATCTGCGCGGGCATGGTTGCGCTCCTCAGGCCAGATTGATCAGGATATTGCCGACAGTGTCGACACGCGCGACACAGCCGCTTTCGATCAGCGTGGTCGAATCCATCTCGACCACGATAGCGGGGCCGGTGATGACATCGCCCTGACGCAGCTTGGCGCGGTCATAGATCACCGCGTCTTGTTCGCGTCCGTCCATCCACAATTTGTGGTCGCGCATTTTTGCTGCAACAGGATTGCCGTCGCCCTTGGCCAATTCGATGGCGGGCAGGTCAAGCGCGCGGCCCAGTGCAACCGCGCGCAGGTTCACAATTTCGTGCGGCGTGTCCATGTTGAACGTGAACAGGCGGTGATGTTCGGCATCAAAACGCGCAAGGATGCCGGCGATGCCGTCGGCGCGCAACACGTCAGCGGAAATGGTCAGCGGCACCTCGAACGCCTGTCCTGCGTAGCGGACGTCAACCTCAAACTCGCTGGTGAGCTCGCTTTCGCCTACGCCGTCCGAGATTAGTTCAGCGCGGGTCTGCGCCGCCATTTCGTCCAGAATTGCGATCAGATCATCGGCATTGGTATCGCGGGCCAGCCGCGAAAAGCTGCGCGCGGTCTCTGTGCGCATTTGCGTCGTTGCGTCGCCCAATGCACACAGCACGCCGGGGGACATGGGGGAAATTGCCGGCCAGCTGCCCATCAGCCGTGCGACGGCATTGACATGCAGCGGCCCCGCGCCGCCAAAACCCATCAGCGCAAAATGGCGCGGGTCATAACCCTGCTGCACCGAAATCATCCGCAGCGCACCGAACATATTTTCGTTGACGATATCGATGATCCCGCGCGCCGCCGCCATCAGGTCGATGCCCAGAGCATCAGCGATGGTCTGCACCGCCTTTTTCGCGCCGTCACGGTCGAGCCGAAAACTGCCGCCAAGAAGATTTTCGGGAAGGTAACCGAGCACCACATTGGCGTCGGTCACGGTGGGCAGCTCGCCGCCCTTGCCATAGGCGACCGGCCCCGGCACGGCGCCTGCCGATTGCGGGCCGACCCGCAGGGCTTTGGTCAGTTCGGGGACATAGGCGATTGATCCGCCGCCCGCGCCGACGGTCTTTACGTCTAGCGCGGAGGCGCGGACCGACAGGTGTCCAACCTCGGTCGTGCGCTGGCGGCGCGGTTCCAGATTTTCGATAAGTGCGACGTCGGTTGAGGTGCCGCCGACATCGAGCGTCAAGATGTTGCGGATCCCCGCATTCTTGCCGACCCATAATGCGCCGGTTACGCCGCCTGCGGGGCCGGACATCAGGATGTTGACGGGATGCTCTTCGGCTTTTTGTGCCGACATGAGGCCGCCATCGGAGCGTAGCAGCGACAATTTGCCCGCCATCCCCGCGTCGGCCAGCCGGTTGCGCAGATTGGCGACATATTTGCCGACCACCGGACGCACGGCGGCGTTGGCGACGGTGGTCAGCGTCCGCTCATATTCCTGCATTTCGGGAAGGACTTCGTGGCTCAGCGATACCGGGACATCGGGCATGATCTCGCGCGCCAGTGCGCCCACCCGCGCCTCGTGCGCGCCATTGGCATAAGCGTTGATGAAACTGACCGTAATCGCTTCAACCCCGGCTTGTTTAAGCTGGGTCAGCGCCGCGCGGGCGCCATCTTCGTCAAGCGGGCGCAGTTCCTTTCCATCGGCGGTCATCCTGCCTTTTACAGTCACCGTGTCCTCCAGCGCCGCTAGCGGGGTGGGCTTGGGCCAGATGATCCATGCCGCCAGCCCGCCGGGCACATAACTGCGCGCAATCTGCATGATGTGGCGATAGCCCTCGGTCGTGACCAGGCCGACGCGTGCGCCTTTGCCTTCCAGCACGGCATTGGTCGCAACTGTTGTGCCATGCAGGAACGTGTCGATGTCCGCCGCCGTGATGTTTGCGGCGGAACAGATTGCGGTAACGCCGTCCAATATCCCTTCGCTGCTGTCGTGCGGCGTCGATGGCGTTTTGTGCCGCCAGAATGCGCCTGTAACAACATTGAACAGTAATAGGTCGGTGAAGGTGCCCCCCACATCGACGCCCAGCCGGTATCCCATCTGCTTCGTCTCCCTTAAACCGTTGTGGGAAAGGTGGGTGCGCGCGCCGCCATTCCCGGCAAAATCCGGCCCATCACGCCTGCCAGCCAATGGCTGGCGTCGACCAAGGCATTCAGGTTCATCCCGGTATCGATCCCGGCGCGTTCCAGCATGTACACCACGTCCTCACTTGGCACATTGCCCGCAGCGCCAGGCGCAAAAGGACAGCCGCCCAGCCCGCCGATGGAGGCATCGACCGTGCTGGCTCCCGCGCCAATCGCGGCCCACACATTGGCCAGCCCGGTATTGCGGGTGTTGTGAAAATGGACGCGCACGGGCAACGGATTCACGGCCTGCCGGACCCGCGCGACCAGATCGGCGACCTGTGCCGGGTTGCCGACGCCGATCGTGTCGGCGAGCGCAATTTCGGTGGGGTCCGCCATGGCCAGCCGGACCGCCATGTCGATCACCCGGTCCGCCGCGACCTCGCCGGTATAGGGGCAACCGAACGCCGCGGCGATGGTTGCCTGACCCGTCAGTCCCGCGCCTTTCGCGGCCGCAATAATGGCCATGGCCGCCGCGACCGATTCGTCGCTCGTCTGGCCCTGATTGGCGATGGCAAATTCATCAGTGGCAACGGCAACGGCCCCTAGCTGATCGATCCGCCCGGTCGCAATGGCGCGTTCGGCACCGCGCTGGTTCAGCGCCAGCCCAATATAGGTCACATCATCGCGCATGGGCAGCCCGGCGCACACCGCTTCGCCATCGGCCATCTGCGGCACGCGTTTGGGATTGACGAAACTGGCGACCTCGATCCGCCGCGCACCAGCGGCAATCGCGCGCGAAATCAGCATCAGTTTGTCGGCGGTGCTGACAATTACCGCCTCATTTTGCAGGCCATCGCGTGGGCCGACCTCAACAAATTCAATCACGTTCATCCATCACCTTAGGCATATTTGTATACAAAACAACAGTCGGTTCAGGCCGCCATGTCGATTGGGGCGTCAACGGGAACGGCGACGCGGGCGTCGCGATAGGCGTGAAATGCGCGGTGGATATGCCCCGTCATCACTGCCGCTGCCCAGTCACCATCCTGACGCGCAAAGGCAGCGAGCAATTCGTCATGTTCGCGATAGGCCCGGCGCAGATTTTCACGGTCATAGTGTAGCGCGGTGCGCAGCACGACGGGTTGTTCAATAATCTGCGCCAGCATGCTGGCCAGACGGTCCGAGGCCGCCGCGCGGATGATGGTGGTGTGAAATTGCCGGTTATGCTCCAGAAAGGCCGGAATATCAGGGTGATCCTGCTCTACAGACCGCTTGACTGCGGCATTATACTCACGCAGCCGGGCCAGATCAGCAGCGCTGATCCGGGTTGCAGCGCGGCGCGCGGCATGGCTTTCCAGCATCGCGCGCAGTTCAAACGCATCGGCAATATCATCGGGTGAAGCGTCAACGACAAAGCTTCGCTGGCGGTCGGTTTTCAGCACGAACAGCTCAGTCTCCAGCCGCCGCATCGCTTCCCGTACCGGCGTTCGCGATACGCCGCAGGCCTCGGCCAGTTGCTCCTCGCGCAGCGGCGCGCCAGGGGGCAACGCGCCGGACAATATCATCGCCTTAATCTGGGCATAGGCGCGGTCGGATGCCTTTGACATAAAAAATCCATAATTGCTTGACCAAGGTAGATTGTATACAATAAGCTGAAGATGCAAAGATAGTCAAACATGAACAGGGAGTTTTCATCATGCGGACGGGCACGATGTTTCTGATGGGCGCTTCGCTGGCAGCAATGCTGAGCGCAGCCCCGGTAATGGCGCAAGAAACCGACGAAGGCGCAAGCGAGGGTGACATCATCGTCACTGCGCGGCGCCAGAATGAACGGTTGGTTGATGTTCCTGCATCGGTGGCGGTTCTGACGGCCGAAACGCTGGAGCGGACCGGTGTCCAGAACGCTGACGGGCTGGCCCGGCTGACCCCTGGCATCACCATCGTCACCGGCACGGCAGAGGCCGGGGACACCCAGATCAACATTCGCGGCATCAATGGCGCACGCGATGCCGAAAGTTCGGTGGCTTTGGTCGTCGATGGCATCCTTAAAACGAACAGCGCCCAACTCAATCAGGATCAGGGCACGCTGCGTCAGATCGAAGTGCTGAAAGGCCCGCAGGGCGCCATCTATGGTCGTAACGCGGCGGCCGGCGCGATTGTCATTTCGACGGTCAAGCCCGGCGACAAATTCGAAGGGGCCATTCGCGCCTCGGCCGCCAATGAACAAACCTATGATGTCTCGGCCTTTGTCGCCACGCCCATCGGCGAGGGCGCAGGGCTGGTGCTGTCGGGCAATTACCGCACAACCAATGGGTTTTACCAGAACCTGTTCCTGACCGACAAAGTGGTCGATGACCAAAAGGTCTGGAGCATCGATGGCCGTTTTGTGGCGCAGATCGGTGATGACACCGAACTGGATATCAAGGCGCGTTATGCCGACCTGTCGGGTGCGTCGATCAACTTTAACTCGGTCTTTCACTTGCCGAACTTCGCCGCAGCCAACCCGGCGTTCAACGAAGATGTCGATGACCATCCCTTCCGCTATTACGGCAATATCCGCCCGACCAACGATCAACAGAGCTTTGACATGTCGGCCAAGGTTGAACATGACTTTGGCGATATCAAGCTGACCGCTTGGGCGCTGTTTTCGGATGTGGACCAGAGCCTGACGGCGGACGGCACGTCGGCGGATTTTGCGCGCTATATTTCGCCAGCACTGGGCGCACCGGCCAATCCGACCAACCTTGCGGTCCAGAACGCCTGTTTCGCCAGCACGGCGGCGCTGACAGGCTTTCCGGTCAACCCGCCCGGCAGTATTGGCCAGATCCCGGTTCCCTTCATCTTTGCGCCTGCCAATGGGTCAACCTTTGGCGCTTACAGCCCAACGACGTGCGACGGGACTCAGCTGCAAATTCGTAACCAGACCGACATATCGGCCGAAATCCGGCTCGCCTCCGATGGTGATGGCCCGCTCAGCTGGCAATTTGGCGGCTATTATCTGAACATCAAGCGCGACGTTGGCATCAGCCTGGGTGCCGATCTGGGGCGGGGGGTATTGCCGACACTCTATAACGCACCGGGGACCAGCAACCCGACGTCCCAGCTTTATTCGGACAAATTCTCCACCAGCGTGTTCGCGGCGTTCGGATCAGCCGACTATGCGTTCAGCGACCAGTTCAAGGCGGGCCTCGCGCTGCGCTATGATGTCGAGGACCGCAGCGTATCGAACCGCGTGCCCAATGTGAATGATCCCATCACCGGGGCCAAGATCAACCCCGGCCTGCCCCTGACCGGCGCGATCCCGGACAAATCGGACAGCTTCAAACAGCTGCAACCCAAAGTCACGGTCAGTTATCAACCGGACGGACGCACCAACATCTATGCCAACTGGGGCATTGGTTTCAAATCGGGCGGGTTCAACAACACCGGGTCGGCCGCGACGATCAACAATAATTTCAACGTGCCCTCGATCGGTGCAGGCGTGACGATCAACGATAATTTTCGCAAGGAGCGGTCAAGCGCGTTCGAGGTCGGGATTAAGGGCGCTCTGTTCGACAACCGTGTCACTTTTGACCTGGCGGCTTATCGCACCCGCGTTACCGACATGCAGTTCTTTGAATTCTTCGTCGGCGGTTTTGGCCTGCTGCGCGTCGTGTCGAACATCGACAAGGTCGATATCAAGGGCGTCGAAATGAATGTGGCGGCGCGCGCGACCGACTGGCTGCGGCTGTTCGGTTCGGTCAACCTGACCGACAGCGAGATAAAGGCGAATGCTTCGCGTCCCTATACCGTCGGCAATAAATCGCCTTACACGGCGGATTATACCATCAACGTCGGTGGTGAACTGGACGTGCCAGTGTCAACCAATGTCGATTTCGTCGCCCGCGCCGATTACCGGATCACCGGGCCGACCTGGTTCCACACGGTGCAGGCGCAGGAACGCCCGACGATATTCAGCCAACTGCTGCCCATCTCGGCGCTCGCGCTGCCCGCATTTGTTGGCAACGCCAATTATTCGGTGGCGAAACGCGATGCCTTTGGCGTGCTGAACCTGCGCGCTGGCTTTGAAAGCGACCAGCTTCGGCTGACATTGTTTGCCGACAATGTCCTCGACAAAAAATATATCAACGAGGCGATTCCGGCGATTGAATTTGGTGGATCCTTTACCTCCCCCGGCGCGCGGCGGATGGTGGGCGTCGAGGCCGGGTATAAATTCTGACCTTATTGGGGAGGCGAGCATTTTGCGCCAAAAATGCTCGCCTCCCGCAACTTCGTCAGGCTGTCTGGACGGGCACCCGCCCGCCCGGCGTACCCTTCCCCTCGCCGAAGCCGCCAGCGATACACGCTGCACAAGCTAACGGCAGCACGGTCTAAAGGGGCACCTCGGTCGTATATTTTATCTGCTCCATCGCAAAGGATGAACTGACGTCGGACAGCCGTGCCGAGCGGATCATCGATTTATAGATGCGATCATAATCGGCAATGTCGCGGCAGACGATTTTCAGCAGATAATCGACGTCACCGCTCATGCGGTAAAATTCGGTAACTTCGGGGATGGCGCGGATGGCGTCGGCGAACTGGACCAGCCAGTCCTCATCATGCTGGCTGGTGCGGACCGAGACGAAGACGGTCGTGCCGACCCCTAACAAGGCCCGGTCGAGCAACGCGACCCGGCCAGTGATGACGCCCGCCGCCTCCAGCCGCTTGATGCGTTTCCAGCACGGTGTCTGTGACAGGCCAACGCGCTCGGCCAGGTCGGCAATCGACAGCGTCGCATCACTTTGCAGGGCCGCGAGGATGCGCCGGTCGATGGGTCCGAGATCAATCATTCTGCATTTTCGCTTTATTGAGGATTATTATTCTCTCTATTACGCAATACAGCGCAAAGAAAAGCAAAGACTTTCGCGATGATGCAGCATAATCCTTTGTCCCAGAAGCAGCGCGAGGACGAAATCATGGCCAACCCCTTTACCGATCATCCTTCGCATGTCGGCGAAACATATCTGGCGCATCTGCACACAGCGGTAAGTTTTGGTCTGACCATGATCATTGGAGGCATTGCGTGCATCCTCCACGGTATCTTCCCCTTTGCCTTTACCACCACGGGCAGTGACGCCATCCGCGCACTCAATACCCAGATGGTGGCGAAGCGCGCGGACCGGCTACGCGCTGATCCGACGCTGCAGAATATCGAATGGGTGATTTGACGCGCTGGCTTTACCCTTTGGCTTGAAAACCTCCCTCGACCCGGCCACAGTTGCAAAGAACAACTGACCGACAAGAGGAACGTCCTATGCCCGAAGCCTATATCATCGACGCCGCCCGCACCCCGCGCGGGATTGGCAAGCCGGGCAAGGGTGCGCTGTCACACCTCCACCCTCAGCACCTTGCTGCGACGGTGCTGAAAGCGATCAAGGATCGCAACGACCTGAACACCGCCGACGTCAACGACGTCATCTGGTCGACATCCACGCAAAAGGGTAAGCAGGGCGGCGATCTGGGCCGGATGGCCGCGCTTGACGCGGGCTATGACACGCGCGCATCGGGCATGACGCTCGACCGTTTCTGTGGCGGCGGCATCACCTCGGTGAACCTGGCCGCCGCGACGATCATGTCGGGGATGGAGGATCTGGTCGTCGCCGGCGGGACCGAGATGATGAGCTATACCCAGATCATGGCCGCCGAAGAGGCCGAAAAGGGCATCAAGCCGATGGGCATCGGGTCCGGCAACATGCGCCTGATGATGAAGCACCCGCAGTCGCATCAGGGTGTGTGCGGCGATGCGATTGCCGCGCGCGAAGGCATCACCCGCGCCGACGTCGACGCGCTGGGCTATGATAGCCAGCAGAAGGCAAAGGTCGCGATTGCGGAAGGCCGCTTCGCCAAATCACTCGTCACGGTTTACAATGACGACGGCAGTGTCGCGCTGGACCATGAAGAATTTCCGCGTCCCGAAACCACGCTGGAAGGGCTTGGCGGGCTGAAAGCCAGCTTTGACGGGATCGCCGACTATGATCTGGGCGGGATGACGTTCCGAAAATTGATCCAGATGAAATACCCTGACCTCAACTGGACCGGGGTGCACCATGCCGGGAACAGTTCGGGCGTGGTTGACGGCGCAGCGGCGGTGCTGCTGGCGTCGAAGGATTATGCCGATAAGCATGGTTTGAAACCGCGCGCCCGCGTGGTCGCTTTTGCCAATGAAGGCGATTGCCCAACTCTGATGCTCAACGCGCCGGTGCCGGCCGCGCGCAAAGTGCTGGCCCGCGCTGGACTGACGGTTGACGACATCGACCTGTGGGAAATCAACGAGGCATTCGCCGTCGTCGCCGAGAAGTTCATCCGCGACCTGCGGCTTAATCGCGACACGGTCAACGTCAACGGCGGTGCCTGCGCATTGGGGCACCCCATTGGTGCAACCGGATCGATCCTGATCGGCACGATGCTCGACGAACTGGAACGCCGCGACCTGAAACGGGGCCTCGTGACAATGTGCGCAGCGGGCGGCATGGCCCCGGCGATTATCATCGAGCGGGTTTGACACGATCCCAACCTGCGGTGATCCTGACCCATGCGGATCATCGCAGCTTGGCATAAGTTACTCGCTACGCAGCGCCTCAATTGGTGACAGGCGCGACGCGCGGATGGCCGGATAGCTGCCGAACACCAGCCCGATCACCGCCGAAAAGATGATCGACCCGACCGACACGCCAAAGCCGATGGGCGCGGCGAAATCGGCATAGGCGGTAAACAGCGCGGCAATGCCCGCAGCGGCGGCGAGGCCCATTGCGCCGCCGATCATGCACAGCACGGCGGCTTCGACCAGAAACTGGTTGCGGATGTCGCTGCGCCGTGCGCCCAATGCCATGCGCAGGCCAATCTCACGCGTGCGTTCGGTCACGCTGACCAACATGATGTTCATGATCCCGATCCCGCCAACGAGCAGCGAGATGGAAGCGATGGCGACCAGCACCATCTGGAACACGCCCGTCACCCGCGACGATTCCTGCATGAATTCCTCGGTCGTGCGGATGGTGAAGGGATTGATCTCGCCGGGCTGAACCCGGTTGCGATCCTTGAGCACCGCGATCATTTCGCGTTTGGCGGCAGTCAGGCTGACGCCATCTTCAAACCCGATGAACAGCGCCTGCAGGTCATCGGGGCCGAGCGCCGTGCTGGTGCTGATCCGTGCCCGCGCCGTGCTCAAGGGCACCAGCGCAAGATCGTCATTGTCCTGACCAAAGCTGCTGCCCTTTGATTCCAACACGCCGATAACGGTGAAAGGGATTTGGTTGAGGCGGACGGTTTCGCCGATAGGATCAAATTCGCCGAACAGCTTTTTTGCCACTGTCGGCCCAAGCACCATGACGCGCGCAGCAGTGCGGACATCGGCGTCACTGATAAAGCGCCCGCTTTGGGTCAGGATGTTGGTGACGATGGAATAGCCCGGCGTGACGCCAATATTGCTGGTGGTGGCATTACGGCCCGTGACGACGATCTGGACCGTCGAGCGCAGCTGGGGTGAGATGGCGCGCACGCCATACACCTGACGTTCCAGTGCGCGCGCATCGCGTTCGGTCAAGCGGCCGCGTTCATTCGTGCGCCGTCCGCCGTCATTTTCAGGCACTGGAAAGACGATTGCCATATTCGATCCCAGCGCGCTGATCGATTGTTCGACCGTCACTTTCGCTCCCGCGCCAACCGCAACCGCCAGAATCACAGCCATCACGCCGATCATCACGCCCAATGTGGTCAGGCTGGATCGCAGCAAATTGGTGCGCAGCGCAATAAGCGCGATCCTGATGTTGACGCCCCATGAAGCAAGGGTGGCGGACAGCGCGCGCATCAACTGCCTTCGCCGCGCCGCTGCGCGACCATGGCGTCCTCGACAATATGCCCATCGCTGAACAGCACGCGGCGCTTGGCATAGGCAGCGATGTCGGCCTCATGCGTGACGACGATCACCGTGATGCCGCGTTCGTTCAAATCCTGAAAAATGCCCATGATGTCCTGGCTGGTCTTGCTGTCGAGCGCGCCAGTGGGTTCATCGGCGAGCAACATCAGCGGACCGGTGACCAGCGCGCGGGCGATGGCAACGCGCTGCTGTTGCCCACCGGACAATTTGGCCGGACTATTCTGAAGCCGGTCGCCGAGGCCGAGTTCAATCAACTGTGCGGTGGCCAGTGCGCGCCGTTCGCTGGTGCCCACGCCAGCATAGATCAGCGGCACTGCAACATTGTCCACCGCCGATGTGCGCGCGAGCAGGTTGAACTGTTGAAACACGAACCCGATCTTGCGGTTGCGAATCGCGGCGAGGTCATCACCGGCTAGCGTCGCCACATCGATGCCGTCGATCAGCAATTGCCCCGATGTCGGCGTATCGAGGCACCCGATCATGTTCATGAAGGTCGATTTGCCCGATCCTGACGCCCCCATGATCGCAACAAATTCGCCGCGTTCGATCCGCATCGATACCCCATCGACAGCGCGAACAACCTCCCCCCCAAGCTCGAAGGCCTTCACGAGGGCGCGGGCCTCAAGAAGCGGGGTGGCCACCGCCGTCCTCTTCGCTTTCGCCGGTTTCGGGATCGACGCTGTCGTCTAGTGCGCCATCTTCGACCGTGGAGCGTGACCGCACCAGAACCTTGGTGCCAGCGGTCACGCCGCCGGTGATTTCAACAAAATCTTCACCGGACAGGCCGATCTTTACCGTGCGGGCGGCCGGTTTGAAGGGGTCGCTGGTCGGCACGAACACCAGCGTCGAATTGTGGCCGATCTTCAGCCCCTCGGGCCGATCCTCCGCACGCGGACGAAAGCGCAGCGCCGCAGCGGGCACGCGGAGCACATCGGTTTTCTTTGCTGTAACGATTTCGACATTGGCGGTCATGCCGGGGAGCAATTTGCCGTCACGGTTGTCGACCTCAAGAATGACGAGATAACTGACGACATTCTGGGTTTCGCTGGCCGCCTTACGCACCTGACGGACCACGGCGGCAAAGCGGTCTTCGGGGTAACTGTCGACGGTGAAGCGGACATCCTGCCCCTCGCGCACCTGGCCAATATCGGCTTCGTCGACCGACGCTTCCACCTGCATCCGGGTGGTGTCGGATGCGATTTCAAACAGGTTTGGCGTCTGGAAACTGGCGGCAACCGTGGTGCCGGGTTCAACCAGTTTGTTGATCACCACGCCGCTGGTTGGCGCGATGATGCGGGTCCGGCGCAGGTCAAGCTGGGCGGTGGCCAGTTCGGCCTGGCTCTGCGCAATTTGTGCGCGGGCGCCGGTGATTTGCGCATTCGCCGAAGCCAGGGTTGCGCGCGCGGCGGCAACCAGGTTGGCGCTGTTGTCGAGCCGCGCGTCGGACACAAAATCCCGCGCGGCCAATACTTTGTTGCGTTCAAAGTCGCGCTGCTGTGTGGTCAGATCGACCCTGGCGCGTGCAGCGGCGGCTTCGGCCTGTAACAAATTGGCGCGCACCAGATTAACCTGCGCCTGTGCCTGTTGCACGCGGGCGAGAAAGCGGGTCGGGTCGATTTCGGCGAGCACCTGACCCGCGCGCACCGGCGTATTGAAATCCACGTACACCGCAGTGATCTGGCCCGACACTTCGGCGCCGACCTTGATCGTGTTGAGCGCGCGCAGCTTGCCACTGGCCGTTACCTTGCGCACCACTTCGCCCCGCGAGGCAGCGCCGGCGACATATTCATACTCGGGCGTTTCGGGACTAAGGAACAGCCAAGCCAGCAGCGCAATGATCGCGAATATCAGGGCGGACCAGACCGGGTGGCTTTTGATCCAGCCAGTCACGCGTTGTAGTCTGGCCATGGCCGCTCCTCACAATGCGCAATGCGCTGGATTGGCGGGCATATCAAGTATTTGCGCGCCACCAGTACAAAAAACCATCACGCGGCGCATGATCCAAACTTCGTCATTCCTGCGCAGGCGGGAATCCGTCTGATTTTGGTTCGGTGCGGCAACGTCAGGGGATGGATTGCCGCCTGAGCGGAGGTGGCGAAGTGAGAGGCAAGGTCAAGCCGCGCTTTTTCCCTGCCCCCCACTGGCGCTCCTTGGCGGCAATGGTTACATGGGCCGCCACCAGCGAATCGAGAACAGAAAGTGGCATCCATGGACATCCGCACCGGTCTGACCTTTGACGATGTGCTGTTGGTGCCATGCGAAAGCGAAATTCTGCCCAGTCAGGCGGTGCTGAGCACCCGGGTTTCGCGCGGTATTTCTCTCAATATTCCCATATTGTCGTCGGCCATGGACACGGTAACAGAAGCTGACATGGCGATATTGATGGCGCAGATCGGCGGCATCGGCGTGCTCCACCGCAACCTCGACATCGAAGAACAAGCCGCTCAGGTGCGCCAGGTGAAACGCTTTGAAAGCGGCATGATCGTCAATCCGATCACTATCGGGCCGGACGCGCCGCTGTCGGATGCCATGGCGCTGATGGCGCAGCACCGCATTTCGGGTATTCCGGTGGTTGAGAGCGATGGTCGGCTCGTCGGCATCGTGACGCACCGCGATGTGCGCTTTGCCGCGAACCCGGCCCAGCCGGTACGGGAATTGATGACCGCGGACAATCTTGCCACCGTGCGCCCTGGCGTCAGCATGGATGACGCCCGCCGTCTGCTGCACCAGCGCCGCATCGAAAAATTGCTGGTGGTGGACGACATTTTCCATTGCATCGGGCTGATCACGGTCAAGGACATGGAAAAAGCCGTCAATTATCCTGAAGCAACCAAGGATAGCGCCGGGCGACTGCGCGTGGCCGCTGCGACGACGACGGGTGACAGTGGCATCGAACGCACCGAGGCCTTGATCGAAGCCGAATGCGACCTGATCGTCGTCGATACCGCCCACGGCCATTCGAAAATGGTCGCCCAGACGGTAACGCGCATCAAGAAACTTGCCCCCAATATCGAGGTGCTGGCCGGCAATGTCGCGACCGGTGATGCCACGCGGGCGCTGATCGACGCAGGCGCGGATGGCGTGAAAGTCGGAATCGGTCCGGGATCCATATGCACCACCCGCGTGGTTGCGGGCGTCGGCGTGCCACAGCTGACCGCGATTATGGACAGCGTCGAGGTTGCGATGAAAGCCGGTGTACCCATCATCGCCGATGGCGGCCTGCGCACTTCCGGCGATCTAGCCAAGGCGCTGGCGGCCGGCGCGTCGTGCGTGATGGTTGGCTCGCTGCTTGCGGGGACAGCCGAGGCACCGGGTGAAACCTTCCTCTATCAGGGCCGCACCTATAAAAGCTACCGCGGTATGGGCAGCGTCGGCGCGATGGCGCGGGGCAGCGCCGACCGCTATTTTCAGCAGGACATCAAGGACCAGATGAAATTGGTGCCCGAGGGCATCGAGGGTCAGGTGCCGTTCAAGGGTCCGGCCAAGGATGTTATCCATCAGCTTGTCGGTGGTATAAAGGCGGCGATGGGCTATACCGGCAGCCGCACCTTGCCCGATCTGGTCAGCCGCGCCCAGTTCGTACGGATTACCAACGCCGGCTTGCGTGAAAGCCATGTGCATGACGTTACAATTACGCGTGAGGCCCCAAATTATCCGGCGGGCTGAGGGAATGAGCCAGCGGTTGCACTATCCCGGCCCCTCCTCCTTGCGCGCGGTGTTGGGATGGCGGCGGTCGGCCGTGTGCGTCGTGGCGAGGCCCTGCCCCGCTGCGATCCGCGAACAAGTGGCTCACGGCCCTCCCCTTAAGCAGAGGGCGTTTTCCCAATGACCCCCGCCGCGCGCATCCAGACCGCCATCGAAATCCTTGACCTGATCGCCGCCGCCGCGCGCGAAGGCGGCGCGCCTGCCGACGCCATTTTTGCTGAAGCCATGCGTGCCCGCCGCTACGCAGGGTCCAAGGATCGCCGCGCGATCCGCGAGCTGGTCTATGCGGCGATCCGCGCCGTCCGCTCGGCACCCGAACATGGCCGCGCCGCGATGTTGGCTCTGGCCGATCATGATCCGGCGTTGGCAGCGCTGTTTGACGGGGCGCCTTATGCCCCCGCTGTCATTACTGCCGATGAACCGCGCGCCGCCCTGGGTGTCGCGTCACAGGCGCTGATCGACCTGTTCGACCCGCTGGTCGGGCCTGGCGAACATCCCGCCATGCTCGCCCGCGCACCGCTTGACCTGCGCGCCAACCGCACGCGGATTGATCGCAACGCCCTTGCCGCAATGCTTGGTGCTGGCGAACCCATCGCCGGGACCGACGATGGCCTGCGCCTGCCCGCTGAATTCGCGGCGGTACAGACCCCGGCTTATGGGGACGGCCTGTTTGAGGTGCAGGACGCCGCCAGCCAGATCGCCGCATCCGCCGTGGGCGCGGCGGACGGCCTCACCATCGTCGATTTGTGCGCCGGGGCAGGCGGCAAGGCCCTTGCGCTGGCCGCCGCTGCACCGGGTTCGCGGATTATCGCGTGCGACATCAATCGCGCGCGCTTGCAACAGCTCACCCCCCGCGCCGAACGCGCCGGTGCGACCAACATCGAAACCCGCCTGCTTAATCCGGGGCAGGAACGGGCGATGCTCGCGGATCTGATGGGCGCGGCCGACGCGGTCATTGTCGATGCTCCTTGTTCGGGCAGCGGCACCTGGCGGCGCAGTCCGGAATTGCGCTGGCGCATCACGCCGCAGCGGCTCGCGCGCCACCGTGCGGAACAGGCGGCGTTGCTGACGCTTGGCAGCAGCCTCGTGCGCTCTGGCGGTGCGCTGGTTTACGCTACATGCTCTGTGCTGGCTGCCGAAGGGCGTGATCAAATTATGGCTTTTCTGGCGGCACAAGAAACCGCTTGGGCCACTGATTTCGGTGCAATTCCGTTGGATATCGGCCGCCGCGCAGGCAATGGCCTGCTTTTGACGCCACACCACGACGGCACCGACGGATTCTATCTCGCGCACCTCAAAATGTCGTGATAGGCTGATCGCAATGATATATTGGGAGCATGCGATGCGGATCAGCAGTTTGGCATTGGTGGCGGGATTGATCCTGGCTAGCCATGCGGCACCCTCGGTGGCCATGCGGCCGGATGCCGCGCTGGACCCGCTTTCGGTAAATCTCGCCGCATCGGCGGTGGAGGCGCAGGCGCGCGGCGACCTTGATGCTGCAACCGGCTATTTTGAAAGCGCGCTCGCGGTCGATCCGCGTAACCGCAATGCGTTTATCGGGCTGGCCCAGATTGCCCGCGTGCAGGGCCTGCCGGGCAAGTCGATCGGCTTTTACCGCGAAGCGCTGCTGATCGAACCCCGCGACGTTACCGCGTTGGCAGGGCAGGGCGAAGCAATGGCTGAAAAGGGTGCACTTGAACTCGCCAAGCAAAAGCTGGCCGACGCGCGCAAATTCTGCCGGGACAAATGTCCGCAAGTGGCGTCGCTAGAGGCCGCCATCTCCAAAGGCGAAGCGCGCCGGACGGTGAACGCCGATGCGGTCCTGCCGCGCCCAGTGGTGACCAGCGGCGAAGGTGCGCGGAATTAAGTATCCGTGATGGTCAATCTAATGCCATCACCGCAGGTTGGTATTAGCGCTTAACACCTGGGCTATGCGAACCCATTCCGCTACGCTCAGCGTCTCTGCGCGTCGTGCTGCGTCGATATCCAGCTCCGCCAGTGCATCCAGTGCCCCCGGCATGCCTTTCAAACTCTGGCGCAGCATCTTGCG
>Ga0105045_10002042_pt1 | contig 16865 bp, 13 predicted proteins | sample MAT02_FD_78089 | JGI IMG/M metagenome (GOLD analysis project Ga0105045, IMG submission 78089) | Freshwater microbial communities from Lake Fryxell liftoff mats and glacier meltwater in Antarctica - MAT-02 (megahit assembly) | ecosystem: Environmental > Aquatic > Freshwater > Ice > Liftoff... | reverse complement strand
CGTGAGCTTTACCCCACTTCCGCATTTCAATGGCAAAGCTTGGCAAGGCTCCGAGAAATATCCTGATTCCGTACTCGGCTTTACGAGCCTATCTGCCGCAGGCGGACATCCGGGTAGTGATCAGAATCATTGCACCATCCTAAGATGGGTTTCGCCCATCGCGGGAACCGTAGCCATCGAAGGAGATTTGAGACATGAAAGCGACCAAGGGGATGGCGTTCAAAATCACATCGTTTCCAGCCAGTCGGGTGTCCTTGGAAGTTGGTCAGCCAAGAATAACAAAGTTGCAACAGCGGTGAATTCCGTCGATGTTGCCGTTGAGGATACGATCGACTTCGTGGTGGAGTGCGGGGCCTCGCCAAGCTATGACAGTTATCAATGGAAACCAAGAGTTCGTGTGATCAGCTCAACGAGCCAGGATGCAAAACCTAAATTCGTTTGGAACGCATCGAAAGAGTTTGAGATGGCGAGTAAGAGTCTTTTGCCGATACCTAAAATCGATGCTTGGAGCCAGTTGGCACAAGTTCTGTTTTTAAGTAATGAATTCGCTTTCGTGGATTAACCGGAACAACCTTTATGAAACCCTACAATCCACTCGAGACGATTCGTTCACTGAACGCTATGCCATCGAGCCGTCGCGAATTTTTGCAACGAAGTGGCGTTGGTTTTGGCTCGATCGCGATGGCTGGTCTATTGGCTGAGGAGTCCGGTCGATTGTTCACCGATTCGGCTTCCACGGGCCAAAACAGCCTCAATCCGATGTCGCCAAAGCAACCTCACTTCGCTCCGAAAGCCAAGGCCGTCATTCATCTTTTTATGAACGGTGGGCCATCCCAAGTGGACACGTTTGACCCCAAGCCAGCCCTGGACAAATATCACGGACAACCTCTGCCGAACAATTTGCGGACGGAGCGGGAAACGGGCGCTGCGTATCGATCGCCATTTAAATTTCAGAAGTACGGGAAGAGCGGTATTGAGGTCAGTGAGTTGTTCTCGCACGTTGGCGAAATGATCGACGATGTTTGTGTCGTTCGGTCGATGCACGCCAACGTACCGAATCACGAACCTTCGTTGATGTTGATGAACTGCGGTGATGCGACTCTCGTTCGGCCTGCGGTTGGATCGTGGGTTACGTATGGATTGGGAAGCGTCAATCAAAACTTGCCCGGATTCATCTCCATGTGTCCGAGCGGCTATCCGATCAAGGGGTCCGAGAATTGGCAATCTGGTTTCTTGCCCGGTGCCTACCAGGGAACTTATGTGAACACCAAGAACCAAGATATTGAAAAGCTCATTGCCAATATTCGCAACGCATCGGGTATCAGCCAATCAGATCAGCGTCGCCAACTGGATCTGCTTCAATCGATCAATCGTCGCCATGAAGATGCGAGGCAGCAAGATGCAGAGCTTGAGGCACGATTGCAGAGCTTCGAACTGGCCTACCGAATGCAGATGGAGGCCAGCGAGGCATTCGACATCAGCCAGGAGCCTAAATCAATTCAAGAGATGTACGGTGATACGGTTCAGGCGAAACAGATCTTAATTGCGCGTCGGCTCGTCGAACGGGGCGTTCGGTATATCCAACTATGGCACGGTGCCGGGCAACCTTGGGATAGTCACGACAAGATCGAGGAGAATCATCGCAAACTGGCTGGCGATTGTTCGCAAGCGATCGGCGCGTTGCTCAAGGATCTGAAGCAACGCGGAATGCTCGAAAGCACACTCGTTGTTTGGGGCGGAGAGTTTGGTCGAACGCCGACCGTAGAACTACCTAAGCCAGGCGCAAATGCAGGGACGACGAGTGGCCGTGACCACAATCACTATGGCTTCTCGATGTGGCTAGCGGGAGGCGGAGTGAAGGGCGGATACGTGCACGGGGCAACCGACGAATTTGGTTTTCAAGCGGTTGAGAACAAAGTGCATGTTCATGATTTGCATGCGACGATGCTTCATTTGCTGGGGTTCGACCATACAAAACTCACCTATCGATACGCAGGCCGCGATTTTCGACTTACCGATGTACACGGAAGCGTCGTGCACGACATTATAGCATAATGTTTAAGTTAATTTCCTAGTGCGTTGCCCACATCATGACTCATAATTCCTGAGGTAGCTCCTCTCACCTCTTTTGAGTCTGCTGAAGTCTCGTAGCCCGTAGGGCGGCAAATCTCTACCGGTGGCATCAGCCTAATGCCACTCACTTTCGGTTACGCTCCTGTAGCGGCAGGGCGGGACCACTTTGGTCTCGACTGTTCTATCAGATACACACCCGACGGCTTACGGCATTTCGCTAACAAAGTGACCTATGCTAGGACTTTCAGCATTTGTGCCAAAAACGATTCATGCAGCAAGCCCCTCGCGCTTGCGAAGAAATTATTTGACTTGCCTGTTGACTCTTCTAGCTACCCACTGTACCATAAGACCAGTACGCTGGTACTGCCTCGCGGGACTAGGAGTTTTAAATTATGTTTTTTACGATTAATGAAAACAATGGCATCGCGATCTACGAGCAAATTGTTCGTCAGGTGACATTTGCGATTGCCGAAGAGACGTTCAAGGTTGGGCAGATGTTGCCAAGCGTCCGTGCTTTGAGCGTTCAGTTAGCGATCAATCCAAACACCGTGGCTCGTGCTTATCAAGAGCTACAGGTGGATGGAGTGCTGGAGGTGCTTCGCGGTCGTGGGCTGGTTGTCTGTGCAGGCGCTATCAAGCGTTGCAAAGAGGTCCGACGTTCGATGATTGCCGAGAGTCTCAAGGTGGCACTCACCGAGGCGTTGCATGGTGGTCTCGAAGCCGACGAGATCCGGGACATTGTTCATAAGCAATTGAACAAATTGGACGGAAATGTGGCGACGATTAGTTCGGCAGGCAACCCCACATAAAATTGTCGTAGAGCGGCGCGCTGCAGCGTTTTCAATGCAATGGCGAATTCATTGCACTGATGTTGCGGAGTGCTCTCTTGGAATAGGCCCATAGGTGTTAGGAATCCATCGAGTCGATCCGAGGTGAGATGATGTCCGATATTATTACAGCAAGTGGTTTAGAAATGCGTTTCCCTGGCTGCGAAGCGCTCCGGGGGATCGATCTGCGAGTTCCAAGCGGATCGGTCTTTGCACTGCTTGGAGAAAATGGAGCAGGCAAAACGACGCTCATTCGCATCCTGACGGGCTTTCAAAGTCCTTCGGCTGGTCAATGTACCGTTTGTGGACTTGATCCAAACCGCGATTCCCTTGAGATTCGTCGAAAGGTGGGTTACGTTTCCGACGCGCCCGCACTCTACGATTGGATGCGAGTCGACGAGATTGGCTGGTTCACTGCCTCGTTCTATCCGGAAGGATTTCTAGAGCGGTATGGTGAATCGATCGCTCACTTTGATGTTCCTAGCACACGCAAGATCCGGCATTTGAGCAAGGGGCAGCGAGCCAAGGTCGCTTTGGCATTGGCTTTGGCTCATGATCCCGAGTTGCTCATTCTCGACGAACCAACTTCGGGACTCGATCCGCACGTCCGACGCGAGTTCATGGAAAGCATGGTCGATCGCGCTGTGGCGGGTCGAACCGTTCTCATCTCGAGCCACCAAATCTCGGAAGTCGAAAGAGTCGCGGACATGGTTGCGATCATTCACAAAGGCAAAGTTCGGCTAGTGGACTCGATGGTCAACCTCAAGGAATCAGTTTCGGAAGTGACAATCAGCCTGGACGATCCGCTGATTGCGTTGCCTCGTTTGCACGCCGGCGTGGAGGTCTTAAGCGAACAATCGTCTGGTCGGCAACGAAGAATGTTCGTTCGAGGATTCGAACAAGCTGCTCAGGAGGCCATCGAAGCGAGACCGGGCGTGATTGGAGTGCGTTGTCGTCCAGCGTCGCTGGAGGAAATCTTCATCGCTTGCACTCGCGGAAACGTTGCAGCTCCGGCCGACGAGGATCGATTCGCTATTTCGTCTAGCAATCCAAACGGCAACCCAGACGGCAAGCAGCCAACCGTCGTCGGAGGCAGCCATGAATCGTAGCTTGACTATTCAGCGGTTGTGCTGGAAAGAGTACCGGCAACTATTGCCGCTGGTCATCATGTTGGCCGTTATTGGGCTGCTGTTTCAGTTTCTCATTGCATTACAGGATCCAATTGAAGCGAGGATTCAGAGCGTCTTCTTTCTTGGACTACCAGGATTGTTTGCGGCGGGAGTGGGTGCACTATTGGTTGGCCAGGAGAAAGAAACTCGTACGCTTTATTGGATGGCTTCGTTGCCAATCGTAAAGCAAGATATAGTCACGGTGAAGCTCGTTGCGGGGGCCGTCGGTTTGGCTGCAGTTTGGGTAATTAGTACGTTGTTGCTACTGCTAACGAATGCGTTTTCGCGTTACGACGTTCTGCGCGTCATAGATATTGATTTGCCTTACGGGATTTTATACTCGATTTTCCTGTTGTTGATAGGTTTTGCGACAGCATGGACGTTTCGATCGACGTTTGTTGGTTTGCTTGTTTTAGTGGGTTTCGCAGGGACCTTTACGATCACTAGCAACTTAATCTCCGGGTACAATCCGATTGACGAGTTCAATTCGGCGGAAGCGTACGTTTTGGGATCGCTCGTTTTAATGAGTGCCGTCGCGTTGCCCTTGGGCTGGTATGCTGGGCTTCGGGCATTGTCGCCGACTGTCCCTGCGGCGGTTCCGGCGGGCGTTGATTCGCAGCGTAGCTTCTTTGATAGATCGGTGGTCGATAGACGCGCCGTCCAGGCTCCTGAGTCCGCGCTGGTATGGCAATTCGCAGCCCAAAACCGCGCGATGCTGTTCGGATTGGCGGTGATCGTTGGCATCGCCGCTGCCAGCTTGGCTGCCACGCAGTACATGGAGTCAAATCGTTCTACGACCGCTGGCAACACGCTTCCGATTGTCGCTTTAGTCACTGGGTTCATGGCAGTTTGCTGGGTGGGTGTGCTTACATTCCAAGGTGACAATCTCGGGCAACGCATCCGTTTTCTCGCTGACAGGGGAATTGCACCCCGTGCGGTTTGGTTAACTCGACAGGTTGTTCCGATCGGATTTCTTGTGGTTGGACTCACTGCTGTCGGTACTGTTTTGGCTCTTGCAATGGTTGCCAATCCACGCAACGAAATTGGCGCGAGGGTATTTCTGAATGTCCCGGTCTACATTTTGGTTCTTTTTAGCCTAATCATTTGGACCATCTATTCGTTCAGTCAGTGGGTCAGTCAGGTTTTACGCAGCCCGATCATTTGCGCGATTATTGCTCCAGTCGTCGCATGTATGCCGTTCATGTACGGGGCGTTCGCATTCAGCACGTTGGAGGCGCCGCTCTGGATTCTGGCACTGGTCTCGTTCATTCCCATGATTGCAACCTATCGCATGACCCAGCATTGGATGGATGCTCGAACGGGAATCCGTTTTTGGCTTGAGCATGCGGGTTGGCTGTTGATGGTGTGCTTGCTCCCGGCCATTCCGTTCCTAATCGTTTGGTGCACTTATCCAAGCATACCAAGCAGCGAATTGGCGAAATTAACAGCCGATGCAAAGAGCTTCGGAGCGACGCAAGGCAAGCCAATCGAACTGCAGATGTTAGTTCCACCGAAAGATCCGCAGCCCGCTGTGTCTAACTTGGATTTAGGTCTTGAGACGCAAATGGTTGAGGGTGGTTTGGGCGGGTTACCTGGTAATGCGATCGGTGGTGAGGCCGGCAGCGGTTCTGCTGGGATGGGCAATGTCGGGATAGGCAAGGCTGGAATGGGCAATGACGAAGAACAAATCGATCCGAACGCGCTGCCCAAGGACATCTCTATTGACGAAGAACGCGAGTTGCAGTTCAGCTTCATCGAACGGCAACTTAATTCTATGTTAGGCAAGGCCCAGATCTCGGCATACTCGGTTTCGAGGCGGCTAATGCACGAAGCCATGATGGCTCGAGTTCACTTGCAAGATGATGGATTAGAGAAGGGCCAGATCAGTCGTTACCAAAGGTCGATCCACATGATGACTCGCATCATCGAAGGATCGCGTCAAACGCCTCACCTCAGGGCACAACACACTGCCGACCAACATGAAGTTTGGCTTCTAAACGAGTTGCAGGCCAACGGTTCTCATGAGTTCTTGGGGCCAGAGTTACGACAGACGGCAGTCAATCTGCTGCGCGATCACGTCGGTCGCGAAAAGGCTCGGTATCGCGCATTGGTCGTCGATTGGGGAATTAGCCAAGGCATAATAGGCAATCAATTCAAAGGTCGGAAACAGAAGAGTTCAAGAGCAATGGATCATACGATCGGAGATTTCGCGATCCCGACGGGTCGAAGCGGAACGAAGTTACTTTCAAGTCGACATGTTTCGACGGTCGCTTGGCAGATGAAGCAGTATCTGCTGGCTACAGATCAAGAGTCGCAGAAACGGGCAAGGGAGCAGCTCGCTCGTGAGTGGAAACTACCGGCCACGCAATCCGATGTGAACAAACAATCTTGGACCATACTCGCGGGAGGTTTTGCAGTACCTCCCTGGAACTATTGGCACAGTGACCTCGAAAAACAAGCAGATGCGTTGGAGTAGCTCGTCTCGCATTCAAGAGCCAATTGAAACCATCACCATCACCAAAGCCATAGCACATCGAAACCGGAATATCATCATGGCAAAAACCAAAATCGAAAAACAACCATTGGCGAAGACCCAATCCAATCGTCGGCAATGGGTTGGGATGATGAGTCTGATTCCTATCGTTTGCTTGGTCGCAATTGCGTGTTTTTTGACAGGCCGTGAAGCAGTAATTTCGATGCGATTGAAGGACAAGCTTAATGCGATGCGGCAAGCGGGCGAGCCTGTCGATAACGCATCGCTTGCCAAGTACTTTGAGGGCCGTTCGCACAAGGAAGGTACGGAGGCTTGGGGCGAAATCTTGGCGCTTTGCCGCTCCGCAGATGCTTTCACAAGCGATCTGCCTATTGTTGGCGAAGGTAACTTGCCCATAGATTTTCGTCCAGGCAGCGAATGGCCCATTGAGCCTCGCGTGGCCGAGTATCTTAGCGATGCCAAACCGATTCTAGAAAGAATTTCCAAGGCCGATTCATTTCCTAAGCCGGTTTGGATGCCAATCGAATTCAAGGGTTTTTATACCAGTCTCGAGTTGGCCCAGTCGTCTCGTACGGTTACTCGAATTCTGAACTTAGACGCGTGCCATGCTCTATACAAGAAAGATACAGAACGAGCTCTGAAGGACATTCAGTCTTTGCGTTCGGTCGCGGAAGCATTTGATTGGAATCTATCCTTGGTAACCAACATGATTTCATTTGCCACCTCAGGAAGGCCCAAGAATATCATCAATCGATCATTGGCGATGGATGTTTGGAACGACGAGCAACTCAAGTTGCTCGGCGACATGATGAAGCAGACAGAAGACGTCAGCAAGACATGGAGCACCGCTTTTACAGGCGAGCAAGCATGGGTAATGGCTGGTTTTTCGGATTCCGAAGGCTTTGAGAATATCTTCGGACCTGGTCCAATCAACCGGCTCCTGAGTATGCCTAGTGCCCAACTGTCGTTCATTGAGTCCTTTGAAAAAATAAAGACGGTTGGAGCAGAAGGATTCACGAGCATCGCGACGCGAGCAACGGCCGTCGAAAAAGAGATTTTGGTGGAAGGTGACTTTTTAATAGGAGGCCTACTCCCTGCAACAACGAGTATTGCAAGATTTTATGTAAATCACGAGGTATCTCGTCGCTTGACATTGACCGCGATTGGCATCAAGCAATTTCAACGTAAATACAAACGCTATCCAAAGGCTCTGACTGAGCTTGGAGAAGTCGGTTTGGTCGAGCGGGACTGGACCACGACAGAGCGGAATGTTCTAGGCTACGCAGTGGACGGTGACGTCGCATACGTCTGGTCGGCTGGATTTGAAAATGGTGGGAAGATTAGCGAGCAGGTTCCAATATCTGACGAAAATCCTCCAAAGGAATTAGAAAACATGGTCATGATTCGATAAGCCCATACGTGGCAAGTTTGTAGCGGATAGGTGACCAGGGCGCAGTTTTCCTTGTAAGGCATAACCACGCAGACCAAAAAATACTCATTTTCAGAAACGAAAATTAAAAGAAATCCCTAGCGAAACTGATGACAAGCCGCAAACGTGGACGCCATATCAACCACGATTGATACCTCGTGAGAATCATACGATGGCATCGCGTCGGCAAGGCTCAAGCCATCCAGATTAGTAAACGCGAATGATACCAACATTCCAGGGGTCACAATCCCCATCCAGATCAGGGCAGATACCGCGAGCCATTTTTCGGCGGCGAATGAACCTTTTCGCTGGCTTACCGGAAACTGACTGGAATACAAATGGTCGTCAACATTCCGTTAGGAACAATCGGCGACATTACGATTGTTCCCTGATGCTGTTCGATAATCGTTTGACTGATGCACAGTCCCATTCCAAGGCCGTTAGTCTTGGAAGTGTGGTAGGGTTTGAATAGATTCCGGAATTCTACGTCGGAGATTTCGGGACCATTGTCTTGGATCGTAATTTTCACACAATCGTCAAAGCTCGAGGACGCAATTCTTACGACTCGATTACTCAATTCGTTTTCGGAAATTGCCTCCAGCGAATTTTTGATCACATTTAGCAAAACCTGCTGGATTCGAATCGAGTCCGCTTGAACTAGCGGTAGCAATTGGTCCAACTCAAGATCGATCGCAATACTCTGATTCGAAATGATATTTGCCAGTAGTTTGATGGTGTCGCGAACACTATTATTCAGATCGATCGATTTGGTCGTTATCGGATCGCGAGTAATAAACTTGCGCAGACGGTTGACGATGGCACCCGCCTTTAACGACTCATTCAATATCAAGCCCAGGGTCTCCGCCAATTCAATGTCGGCCGATTTTTCTTTCTTTAAGCCATATAGCAACCCGCCCGCAAAATTGCTGATTGCTCCCAAGGGTTGGTTGATCTCATGGGCTAAGACGGCTGCCATTTGACCCATAGTAGAAGTTCTTTGAACGTGTGTCAGTTGGTCTTGCTGCTCCGATATCAGTTTCTCCGATCGCTTCTTGTTAGTGATGTCGCGAAAGTGGGCAACATGGATGCCCGACAAAATGTTGGCAACGGCTAAAAACTCAGCAATGATGACGGTTTTGTCCTTGCAAAACAATTCAATTTCGCCTGACAGTTTTCCTATGGTTATCAACTTATGAAGCGATGATTCGAACGGTGCCGCACGATCCGGAACGATCAAATTTCGAACGGACAATTGCAGGAACTCGTTTCGTGAATAGCCAAGCAAGTCGCATGCCTCGGTATTGCCGTCTACGAAACGTCCTTCATGATTCGCAATCAATACGGCATCCAGAGAGTTCTCGAAGAGAGACTTCCACAAGTGGGTTGCCCAGTTGTGCCGAAACACACCTGAGACCAACGAGGAAACGCTTTGAAGGAAGTCTTTTTTCTCGACTCCAACGGTCCGCGAGCTTTCGAACTCGCCTTCAATGCAAGCGACAAGCTCACCGTTTTCAAAAAAGGGCATACGAAAGCCTTTAATCAACTCTTGGAGTCTCAACTGATCGACTTCACGCAATGTGGCTTTCTCCCATTCCGACCGCGATTTGGAGCCAAAACTGACTAACGTTTCGAGCTTGGCGCTCGCTGGATTGAACATCTGGACACGGCCAGAATGCAAAAACAGCCCTTCATCGAGCTTGTTGAGGACCTGCTGCAATAACTTGCTAGGATCAAGAAGTTGGATCGCTAATCGGCCAAGCTCTGCGTTGATTTTCATTAGTCGTGCTCGATCCTCCAGCCTTTGCTCGTTCGCTTTCACCATTGTCAGGTCATGATGTGAAATGACTGAACCGATCAACATCCCTCCCGAATCGAGCAAAGGGGAGATTGCCATTCGTACGAGGATAGCATTCGGTGGCAACCCATTCTGTTTGAGCAGGCACTCTCCGCTCCAGTTTTCCCCTACTTCAATTGCCTTGCGAATCGTATGCGTTGGTTCGCCTGATGAGACATAGTCGAAAAACAACTTGCCAGTTGTGCTCGACTGCTCAAGACCTGTCAATCGTTCGGAAAAACGATTCCAGTAAATGATCGTGCCGTCGTTGTCGGTGGCGATGATTCCATGATCGACCGCTTCCAAAAGTCGAAGCTGAAAAGCAATCGCCTCGTTCGCAGCAAGCAGAGTTTCGCTTAAATAGGCAGATGCGGCCCGATGGCAGTAATCAATCAGTTGATTATCGGTTCGCCCTTTTTCTATGTAGGCAAAAACACCTAGATTGAGACCTTCTTTTACGGTTTGAAATGAGGCGTCGACTGAATGCAAGATGACCTTGGTTTTGCTGCGAATCCTTGAATTTCCGCGAACAAATTCGAGCCCGCTTTCACCGCCCAAGTCAAGGTCCACCACGGCAACTGCAAAATTGTTCTCTTCGGAAAGACGAAGTCCGGTAGCGACATCCTTGCAAATGATGACATCGAATGAGGCAAGCTGAAGTTTTTTCCGAATGAGTGCTGATTGTGCCTCATCGTCCTCAATAACTAGAATCAGTGGCCGTTTTGGCTGGCGGGTCGATTCTTCCATAGTTTTAAGCAGGATCTGCCGTCATGGTCAAGCAAACGCTAATGAACTCCTCGAGGGCATCCTTCATTAAGTCCAGGGAAGCCCCGGATTTCATCTTTTCTTCGATCGCTGCAGCGAGTGGTGTGATCGGATGAAAGCCATAGCTTCCACATGCTCCCCGCAACTGATGAATCAATACCCTTAGCTGCTTAGAATCTTGATCCTGTATCGACTTTCGGATGGCGCCCATACGTGAAGGGATTTCGGTAACGAATTCCTTAATGAGTTCCGCGTAGTCCGGATTGCAAACCAGCGTAGAATGAATTGGGTTTCTTGACATACATCAATTCTAGCAAAGTATGTTCTTCTCATCACAAGGGTATGCAGTATTTCGAACTGGAAACGATTCTCGAAGATAACGTACTCCAATTGGACAAATCGCGAGCTCAAAGTGTCATGGATGAGTGTTAACGTCAATTCGCTACAAAATCCAGGCCGAAACGTCGAAGCAAGTATCTCGACTGTCTTCGAATTCCTTTCCCAGGCAATGCCGTCCTAATCGCTCAAACTAATTTGACTTGCTCACTGTGGTCCAACTGATTGGATGACGCGATGATTTCATGTATTGTCGCTACATCCCCAAACAATCGGCGAAACGAAGATCATCCGATTCCTTAGGCGAGCGGCCGCCTGAGATACACCAGCGACCGGGTGGCACGTCCCAGAGGTTTGGCGATGGGCGTGCGTAGCTTGGCAAATGAAAATAGCGACGCACACGCTCGTTCGCCCCCCGGAGCTTGCCGCCCGAGCCACCAGTGTACAAGTATCTCTCACCCAGTTTCTCGCCTTAAAGCAACCCGAATTCTTAGCAGACGAACAAAATTGATAGTTCAAAAACCATTGGGGGGGGGGTGGCATTCGGCGGTTTAAGAACCTACAACCAGAGATCATATGGGTGTGATCTGCAACATCCAGCGAATATACTTTAGAGTTTTGCCATTACTTGCGACTTACCGAGGAGCCGAAATGAATCGGAATGCGATAGTCTATGTTGTCGATGACGATGAAGGAATGCGGAACTCGATGGCATTTGTGCTCAAGAAGGCCGAGATAAACTGCAAATCCTTTGAAACGGGCAAGCAAGCCTTGGATGAATGGGATTCACAAACACCAGGTTGCTGGGTTGTTGATTATCAGATGCCAGAGATGACTGGTTTGGCGTTGGTTCAAGATGCACATCGACGGTTTGGCGCCATACCCTTTGTCTTGGTTACGGGAGTTGGAACGGTGCCCATGGCGGTCGAGGCGATAAAGATGGGTGCCGTGACCGTTATCGAGAAGCCCTTTCACCACGAAACTTTCATCGACGCGGTAAACGAGGCGATAACGCTAGATTTGCAGCGACTTGAGCTCGCTAATCGCGAACTCGAACTCTCCAACAAAATCAAGTTACTGACCACCAGAGAACGCGAAGTCGCAAACTTAGTCGTCGAAGGATGCCTAACGAAGCAGATTGCGAAACAACTAGGAATCAGTGTAAAAACGGTTGAGGTTCATCGGAGCCACATCACCAAAAAACTCGGCGTTGAATCCGTTGCTCAGTTGGTCAAACTGCTAACGCCGCCAAGACCGCGGTGATTTACGATTTAACAAATTGTCTTTGACATCAACGATACAGAAAAGAAACCGTCGGAAAATCATCTAGCCAAACTAAAAAGAATGGAGTCTAACGTCTACCCAAATAGCCCAAGGGGAAATGGTTCGGCTACACCTTGGCTGTACTCCTTCGTTCTGCCTTTTCCAGCACTTCATGCGTCGCTTGTTGTTCGTTGTGTCGCGCTATCCATTCTCGCAGTGCATCCCACCACGACTCGATATTGGCAAAGCATCGGTCTACTGCATCGCCGATATCGTCCATTCTTTTGATCGGCTTGAAAACACACTCTTCCGCACCGAGTCGAGTTGCCTGCAGCACCGTCCCCATCGAAACCATGCCGGTCAACATAACCACCTTGATTCCGGCGTCCCGAAGCTTAATATCTCGGAGCAATGTAAGCCCGTCGATTTCAGGCATATCGATGTCCAAAATCGCAATGCGAGCGCTTGACTCGCAAAGTGTCTGTACAGCTTTCCTAGGATCACTGATAGATATGACCTTGTAGCCACGTTTGCGTAATGCAGCACCAACGATATCCAAGATAGCTTGGTCATCATCAACGTGCAAAACGATTTTCGCAGTGCTCATCAAAACCTCTTCAATAGTAAAATTCCACAGATTCATTCGCAAATATCAGGAATCGTTGCAGACAAACTTTTGTTGCAAATACCTCGTCTGCCCGATGAAGAGCGCCGACGCCAACGAACAATCAAAATGGGAACCGCTAGCCAGATCACGCCCTTCAATGTGAAAAACAGCAATGTGATGGCAACAATCCCTAAAGAACTTCCACTCACTGTGCTCCAAACATGTTCCAACATAGCAAATCCAATCCTCAATTTGAGCCTATCGATCTTGGGAACTTGACACCGACAAAACGATATCTAAGTCTTTTTCTTCGGCCGAATCGAGAGGAACTAAACACCGTTAGAAAATCTCATGCACTTTTTTGCAGTAGTTTATGAGACGCCTGCATGTTGCAACTAAGCAAGACCATCCTCGATCCATTGGGGACATACCTCTCTGGCTTGGACTGAATCACTTCGTTATCGAATGGCTTCGTCAAATAGTCGGTGACGCCAGCCTGTATGGCCTTTATCACCTGACCTTTTTGCGCTTCTGTAGTGACCATGATAATGGGCAAAGTGGCCCCTAGTGCTCGCAACTCAGTCACGAGATCCAGGCCTCTCTTCTCGGGCATGTTCAATGCCCGTCAAAATCAAGTCAAACTAAGTCGATTGATAATGGCTCAACGCGTCCACGCCATCGACCGCTTTTAAGCAATCGGTCATTGCGACCGCATTCAACGAACGCACAATCATCTTGCGCATTACACCGGAATCATCAGCCACAAGCAGTCGCACGGAAAACTCCTCATAAGGGTTAACTCTTTGGTTTAACGGCGGGGCTGACCGATTATAACGAACAAATCGAATGGCTAGTTGATCCATGGGCCATTCCATCTAGCTTTGCTCTTGCTTCATGCGCAAGCACGAATCGACAACGTTCGGTGCATGAGATTGCAAACATTTCCTTAGGCTTAGACCGATTTTGCGACCTTTGATTTCATTGCGATTTCCATCAATATTAACGGCCCATGGATAGCGTTTTCCTCGCTACCCACAAAGAGGTGATCGGAATATCCAATTGGGTGGAATCATACATTATCCGTAAAGATACTCGACCATGGGTCCGTCTTGCTAGACGGTTTACCTTGAATGGAGCTTGGTCCGGTAATTTGATTTTCTAACCCCAACGAGCTTGCGGGTTCAATCGCGACAATTTCCATTCGCGTGCTGTCGCTAAGTTGCGACAAGCTTTCCAAAGCCGTCAAAACATCCTCCTCAAAACTCGCCGCAACCTCTCTATTAGCAGGTTCGATAGGATTCGATTCAGGTATTACTCCACTCAACGAAACAGCTAATTGTTCCCTCGCCCGTACATTCAGGTTGCTCTCTTGATTCATTCTTAGTCGTTCAGCCTGCAGTGCCTCCAACTGAGCTCGGTTTTCTTCAATTTGGCAACGAAGCTCGTCGCACTGAGTCTTCATACTCGTAGCCTCGTCCGCGGCAGCGGCAACCTCAATATTCTTGCTAACTAAGTCCATCTTGACCGAGTTTCGAGAGCTCTCCATCGAACGCAAGTCTTGCTCCAGCTTGATCGAAACCTTTTGTGAATTCGAAATCTTCAATTCGATCTCTCGCAGTTCTGCATTCTTGCCATTTATCTCAGTCATGGTGCTGGTCATTTGATTCGTCGCTTCTCCATGCTTCTCTAACAGCGATTGAAGCTGAACGTCGGCGTGTTGTATCTGTCGCTCTATTTGCGTTCTCGAAAACTGCGCTGACTGCAAACTCTGCTCGCATGTGACCGTCGCATCTTGTAGCTCGTCTACCTTCTGCATCAACTCACCGATGGACACCTCAATCGATTTCCGACGAGTCGCCAGCTTGCCAATCTCTCGACGCGATTGCTCAATGTGATGCGTAAGCTCGTCCGAAATCAATGTATTGTCTGAGATCCCGTCTTGGAGGTCATTCAATTGTTTTGATTTATCTTCGAGAACGGATCGAATATCGTCCGATTCAAGCCGTTTTGACGCCACTTCGGTTAGCAATACGCCGAGCCGAGCTTCGTTCGTCTCTCTTTCAACCTCGAGCATTTCGAGCTCCACACGCTTTGCATTGCAATCGTTCTCCAATTGCAACAACTCGTCTTGGGTGTGCTTCGATGATGCAATATCGGCTTCTAGCTTTTCAAGAATCCGACGCTTTCGTTCGTGATCTAATTGCAACGTGTCCAACAACGCGTTTTGTGCAATACAGTCTCCCTCAACATGAAGCAGAGACAGCTTCTTGGCTTCAAGTGCCGAGTTATCAGCCTCGATACTTCGCCTCTGGTTTCGCAATTCAGCAAGATCTCCGTCAAGCCGCCTTACTTCTTGCTGCCGATCCATGCATTCGGACTCGATCAACGCCAGGCTTGCCTTCAAGGACTCAAGAGATGCTATTTCCCCCTCCAATTGTTGTAATGCGCTCTGATTGGTTCTATGAATCGCAGTCAACGAATCGGCTTCCGACCTCAAGCTTTCGGCTTCGATTCCCAACCGATCTGTTTCATCCTCCAGTGTTCTGATTTGTGTTTCCAGTGTCTCGCGCTGGGTTTTGCGTTCGACTATGATTGTTCGCTCGGCCTCGGACCGATCCATCGCGTCCGCGAGCATTTGCTGTGATTCCAAAACTCTGACTTCCGCGCTATGGAGCAACGCTTCGGCTTCACGCGTTTGGTCGACGATGCGTTCGTACGTTGAGGCCGCAAATTGGATCTCTCGCTGCGTGTTGCCTAACGACAACTCAGCAGTTCGGCACTCTTCCTTTATCCCCCGTTGCTCGTTCAGGAGACTTGCTAACGAATCTTCAGCTAGTCGCAGCCCGGTGGCGTTCGATGCAGCCTGGTTATTCAGCAATTCAATTTCTCGCTCCAAAACGTCTTTTTGGTTCTCATAACTCTGAATATCGGATTGAAGCGTGACAATGTAAGAGGCCCACTGTTTCGATATCGATTGTGCTTCGTCGACTTCCCCCACGACCAACGACAATTTCGCATGGGCGTCCTTGCATTGTTCCCTAAGCTCATGCGATTCTTGAGAGAGCTCTTGAACCAACTTCTCGTCCTCATTGATCTGATCCTTCAATCGATTGCGCTGGGCAACGGTATCTTCATGCTTTTGTTGCAGTTCGCCCAGTCTTTCGTTTGCATTAGACTCGGAAACGATGCCAAGCTCCAATTGGCTCTCAAGTTTTTTGAGTTCAATTTCCAATTCAATCATTCGCTTTTCATTGACCGCAACCACCCATTGGCGGGCCTCTAAATCGGCAGCTGATTCGGTCTGTTCAACTTGTAGTCGCTCCAGAAATTCCTTTGAATGCTCAATCTCTCGTTCCAAGTTTTCGTGAACTTGCTTTCGCACTTCGAATTCCGTCAACTCTTTCTCAGCGCTTGTCGCTTGGTCTCGAAGTGCCTCCACATTTATAACGAGTTCATCAAACTCTGCAATTTGACTCTCTCTTTCTGCTGCGAGCCTACTTAATGCAAGCTGCTCCAATTGAACATCGCTTTGAAGCCTCTGCAGAACGTGCAATGCCTCTTGTTGCTGGAATCGAGCATTAGCCGTTTGCTCGTTAAGCAATTCAGCGGCTGCAATCAATTCGATTCTTGCTTGGGACAGTTCCCCAATCTCTTTACCGCAAGCTTGAGCTTCATCTTGATCGGCAATGAGTTGCAACTGTATCTCCTCTAGTCGACGTTGCATCGCTTCGCCTGCGACTAGCTTCTCGTGGTACTCCGTATCCAAAATAGTCATTCTATTTTGTAGTCCGGTAAACTCAGCTTCTTGCCTCTCAATGCGAGACTCGAGATCGGCAAGCTCCTGGTCGGCTAACGTCGCCTTTGCTCTGGCCGCTTCGAGTTCGCGAACTTCGGCACGGATCTGCATTAGTTCCTGCTTGTGGCCATAGAGCTCCGAAGACCGCTCCTGGACTTGCTCGGAGATTGCATTTGCCTTTTCGGTCAGCATCTCAACCCGTCTTTCGGCATCGGATACAGTCTTTTCAGAGTCCGCAGAAGACTTTTCGGCATCGGCTACCGTCTTTTCGG
>Ga0105045_10002041_pt1 | contig 16865 bp, 19 predicted proteins | sample MAT02_FD_78089 | JGI IMG/M metagenome (GOLD analysis project Ga0105045, IMG submission 78089) | Freshwater microbial communities from Lake Fryxell liftoff mats and glacier meltwater in Antarctica - MAT-02 (megahit assembly) | ecosystem: Environmental > Aquatic > Freshwater > Ice > Liftoff... | reverse complement strand
TGTGGGCGATCACCGTGGCCTGTTCGACCTGCACCTGCCCGTCCAGGGCGCGCAGGTCCACCTGTTCGACCAGTCGTGCCGGGGGTCCGGCCACGACCTGTGGGGCGGTGCTGCGTCCCAGGGCCACCCCACCGCCGACGGCGGCGGCCAGGACCACCACCGCGGCAGCGACGGTCACCAGCCGCCGGATGCTCTTCTGCATCGCCTCGCGGCGGTGGTCACGCTGGACGCGAGCCTGCACCAGTTCGCGTTCCTCGGCGACGCGGGCGCGGATCCGGTCGCCGAGGTCGACCGGCGGCACGGGCAGATCCGACAGGGCGTCAGGGTCGACACCCCGCAGGGCGGCCACCAGCGGAACCAGGTCGGCCAGCTCGGCGCGGCAAGCGGCGCACCCGTCCAGATGAGCCTGCAACCCCGATGCGTCCTCGCCCGGGAGGCTGCCCAGGACGTAGGAGCCCAGCAGCTCCCGCAGTCGGCGGTGTTCGTCGTCGTTCGGTCCGTTCACGGTGTGACCCCCATCTCATCCATCGCTACTCGTAGGGTCTTGAGGCCGTAGAACACCCGGCTGCGCAAGGTCCCCAGCGGGATCCCCAGCTCGGCGGCGACCTCGCCGTAGGGCCGTTCGCGCAGGTGTGTCTGCACCAGCGCGGTGCGGTGGTCGTCCGAGAGCCGGCGCAGCGCCTCCTCCACCACCCACGACCGCACCAGCTGCTCGCTGGGGTCGTCCACCGCGCCGCCGGCTTGTTGCGCGGTGGGCGGGTCGACCAGGTTGCCCTGCCACGGTCGGGCCCTGGCGGCGCGGGCTACTTAGTTCGGCCCCGGGGCCCGCTCAGACGGGCTGCCGGTGGCGTCGCGGCACGCGGAGGCGCCGCTCGGGGCACCGGCCTCACGCCCGTCCTGTCCGAAGTAGGAGAAGCCGGGCATGGCCATCTCTGCTGGGGTCGTACCGGTGCAGTGGACGGCCGAGGCGACGCCACCAGTACCGAAAGTGAGGCCGCCGACCATGGCGGCGGTGAGCACGGCGTTCGCGAGCTTCTTCACGGGGACCTCCGCGGTGAGTGGGTGGTGCTGGTCACCCATACCTACGCCGCCCGTCCAACAATGGTTTATCGGGACTCGAGAAAATCTTCGCCCCGTTTGACCAGCGCGAGGAGCTGGCCCGACTGGTCGACACACGACCGTCCACCGGCGTCTGGCAGCATCCGGCACGTGGGCAGATCTGCCCTGACCAGCGGTGATGTACCGATGTGGCTACGTCGACCAGCCGGCCTGATGGTCTGTCATGCGGCTCGCTGAAACCAGTCGAGCGAGAGGTCGGCAACCGCGGTGGGGGCGTCGTCGGTGATGAAGTGCGCCGCGTCGTCGACGTAGGCGAACTCGACGCGATCGGCGTACCGCTCCGGGTCGCGGCAGATGCGCCCCATGAGCTCCTCCGTCGTGGGGCTATCGCGGCGGCCGAACACGACGAGGGTCGGCACCGTGAGCCGTCGGCTCCGGTAGACCCCGCGCATCATGCGGACGGCTTCGGGCAGGACCATGCGACGGACCAGCGGACGCACCGCGGCGTCGATGTCGGGTCGCAGCATCGGGGCGAGGTGGGTGTCCACGGCCGCCTCCGACATCGGGCGGGCGGCGTACCTCTCGGAGAAGGTCCCGCGCAGCGAGGCGCCCGGGCGGTGCCAGATCAACGGGGGCAGGTGTACGAAGGCCGGGAGGAGCTTCGGGCTGAACCTGAAGAAGCCCGGCCAGACGGACAGCTGTACTGCGGTCCGGACCCGTTCGGGGTGGTCGTAGGTCAGCTGTGTCGCGGTGATGACGGCCATGTCGTGGGAGACGAGGTGGACGCGCTCGATGTCAAGGGCGTCGAAGAGGGCGAGCAGGTCGCGGAGCCGTGTCTCGCGCTGGATGGTCGGATCGTCGGCCACGGTCCAGCCGGCCCCGCGCAGGTCGGGGCAGAGGACGCGATACCCGCGTGAGGCGATCACCGGAGCCACGACGTACCACTGCCACCAGTGCTCGGGGAACCCGTGCAGGAGCACGACCGGTTCGCCCTCGCCGATCACGGCGACGTGGGTGCGAAGGCCTGGTGTCTCCACGAGGAGATGGTCGAAACCGGGGGCCTCTGGCAGCGGCGGCGACCAGGCCGAGGCGTCAGCAGGACCTGTCGTGCGGGGCTCGGGTGTGGCCATGGCGACCTCCCTCGTGCGCAGAACTACTATGTTCATAGTAGACCTCGAGGATGGGGACGTCCATGCCTGCAGCCACCCGGGACCGTGCGCTCGAGGCGGCGGTGGATCTGCTCGGCGCGGAGGGCGTGCGCGCGTTGAGCCATGCGCGGGTCGATGACCGGGCAGGCCTCCCGCCCGGGTCGACCTCTAACTGGTTCCGGACCCGACGAGCGCTGCTCGCCGGGGTGGTGGACTGGATCGCCGAGCGTGAGCGCGCCGACTTCGACCCGGCCGCGATGCCTGCGATTACGGGACTCGATGGCCTGATCGAGGGCCTTTACGCCATGGCCGAGTTGCAGACCGGGCCATTCGCCGCGCGCACCCGCGCCCGATACGCCCTCTTCCTCGAACTCGCCGGCGACCCTGAGCTCGGCGAGCCGCTGCGGCGGCAGCGCCACGAGTTCGAGCGGTGGACCGAGCGGATCGTGATCGCTGTCGGCATCGGCGACCCCGTGCCGACGACCCGGGCCCTCATGGCCCTGGCCGACGGACTGCTCCTGCACCGGCTCACCGTCGACCCTGCTCTCGACATGCGCCCCGCCATCGAACGCGCGGTGCGCGCCCTCGCGGGCGTTTGACCTGACGTCGAACGCAGACGATGTCAACACCGCCGCGACACGGTTCGCGACGTGTGAGGCGCAGCCGTCTCACCAGACACCGGATACGTGGCCGTCCTGGCCAGTGCGCCACCTACGCCGTCACCGGGCAGATCTCATGGCCGCCTCTGGGCAGAACCTACTGGCCCTTGACACCCAGGCACGCCGCGGACGGGCGGCCTGTCCTCGGAACGAGGTATGCCAGGTGCGTGGGGGGCGCGGAGCCGACGGCAACGACGGTCGCTCATTACTGCGGCCGGAAGGGAGCCCGCGACGCGTCCTGGCCGCTGGCTCGCGCGAGACTCCCACCGCCCGATGGCTCTTTCACGCCGCTGACGACACGATCGGAGCGTGACTTGGCGGTCCTGACTTCACGCGCCATTGCACTGCGACGCACCGTCAGCCGCGGATGTAGCCCACCAGCTGGTCGCGCTCGTCCTGCAGTTCGTCCATCCGGCGCTTGACGACGTCACCGATGCTGACGATCCCAGCGAGCAGGCCGTCTTGGACGACGGGGACGTGGCGGATCCGCTGGTCGGTCATCAGCCGCATCAGGTCGTCGACCGACGCCGAAGGTTCACAGGTGTGGACCTCCACCGTCATGATCGACGAGACGGGCCGGTCCAGCAGAGACGCACCCGAGGCGTGCAGGCCCCGCACGACATCGCGCTCGCTGACGATCCCCTCGACCCGCTGCCCGTCCGAGCTCACGACGAGGGCGCCGATCCGCAGCTCGGCCAGTCGGTCGATGAAGCTGCCCACGGTGTCGTCCGGGCGGACGGTCGCGACTTCGTGACCCTTGCGTCGCAGGATGTCAGAGATCTTCATGGCCCCACCTCGCCCGGCGCCCCAGACCCCGACGGCCGGTCCGCCGACGCTGGCTCCGGACCTCGACGGTAGTACCGGGCGAGTGCCTGGCGACAGGGCCGGCGGACCCGGCAGGCATCCCCGTGCCTACTCCCCAGCGGCGGGAGAACCGCCGCACGCCCCGGCCGACCATCTCCTCCGAGCTGCCGCCCTGGTAGACGCTCGCGGTTGTCCCAGAACGTAATGCCGAGCTCGACCGCCTGACGGAAGAACGGCCGCGAGGCCTGTGAACCGCCCCGGGTTCAATGGAGGGTCAATTTTCCGGGCAGCGGCTGCTGCTGGGGTGCAGAGTGGCTCCCTCCTACGGAGCGCGGAGGTGTCCGGCGATCAGCGGCTGCCGACGGCCGCTGACGATTGTGGGTGCTGCCGATGCCATAACTGCCCCGCCGGGCGCGGGTTCCTGACGCGGTGCCTGAGCAGTGCCCCGGCCCCTCGGTACCGCTGGAAAGCCGCAGGTCACAGCCGGTACAGCCAACGGTCTTGAGAACCGTTGGGCGGGTCACCACCCGTCTCGTGGGTTCGAATCCCACGCCCTCCGCTGACTGTCGTAAACCGCCCTTGACCTGCAGAAACGTCCTGACCTGCGGTGATCCGCACGTCGGTGGATGTCGACGGTGTGCAGAGCCGTGAGGCGGGGTCCGGTTGTCAACGACGGACGGCGGCTGGTGTCGATTCTGACGGTTCCATCCGGGTGCCAGTGCCTGAGGGGTGCCTGAGGGGTGCCTGAGAATCGGCCGTCTGAGGAGCCTCCGGCGGGGTCTGGGGTCCCCGCCCTGGGCGCCGCGCTCGCGACGAACTCACCACGGGCCGTGCGCGACGGAGAGGCCGCCGTCTTCCCGTGTGTGCCGGCTGACGCCCCCTCGGGGGAGTGCATCTCGGGCGGCTCCCTGGGGATGTTGTCTGCGGGCAGGTCGGTGGAACGACTCGGAGGCCGCGCCTCTCCGGTAGGCGGTCGGCTGTTGGGATATGTCAGGGCTGGCGCTTGGACGGCGCCGCAGCCCTTGCCCGGGGCAACAGCAAACGTTGGTCTGGGGGGGAGCACGCTGGGCGGCGCTGAGGTTTGTGGGCTTGTGTGGGCGCGTTCAACCTTCATGCAGCAGCTGGAGGCACCTTTCAGCAGCCGTCGGCGTGCGCTTGCCGGTCGGTGAGGTCACCGACCCGGCACACGAGCGACTCGGGGAGCTCGGCCGCTCCGAAGGCCATGTGCCAGGCGAGGCCGTCGGGCGCCTGCTCGAACTCGTCGCACGACTGCGCCGGGCCTCGTTGTGCCACGAGAGCCAGGGGGTCGACGCCGTCGATGACGTGCACTGCGTCGCGGCTGTCGGTGATGGCCTCGTCGGTCACGAGCTCCTCCCTCACTCGTGTGCAGCCCCGCTCGTAGACCACGTCACCGATGAGGAAGGAGTCCGCGCATTCCGCGTCGTCGTCGCAGGGCGGCGGATACCCGATGGCCACGGGCCACGAGGCGCGCGGTGGGAGCCGCGGCAGGTCGCCTGAAGCGCGGGGCTGCGACGATGAAAGCTTGGTTGACGAGTCGGTGAGGTCCTCGTAGGCCGTGATGAGGTAGCAGGCCTCGTCATCGATCGCGTTCGTGTCGTAGTCGATCTCGAGCAGGCCGGGTCGGCCGTCAGGTTCGCCGTTGGCGTCGACAGAGACGACGTCGGCCCCAAAAGCCGCCGCCGTGCGTGCCTCGTCGACGAGCTCGGCCAGCGTCGGTACGGTGGCACGCAGTTCCGGTTCATCGACGACTACGGCGGCCCGCTCGTCGCCCGCGACCACATCGACAACCTTCCCGTCGAGGACGGTGACGCGGAACGAACCGATGAGGTTCCGCTCGCCGCAGTCGGAGTGCAGGTCGTACTCGTATGAAGCGGGCTCGATCCAGTCGGTGACGCACAGGGCTTCCGCTAGCCACAGCCGCCCGCAGACAGCTGTCGCTTGGGCGGGCATCCAAGACTTGACCGCTGTCGCTGCCAGCGCGACGGTCCCACTCAAGGACGTCGCTTCGGTGTCGATGTAGAGCCGAGGAGGTGCGTTTCGGTGATCAGCACGAGCGAGTCGCAGCACGCCCACCTGGTGACCATCCTGGACGGCCTGCCGATCGCGGTGATGCTTCGCGCCCCGGACGGCACGTTGCTGCACATCAACCCCGGTGGCGAGCGCCACCTCGAGCGGCTGGGAGTCGGGGTCGACGCGGTCTCGAGCAGCCCCAGCAGCCTGATGGACCACGTGGAGGTGGTGGATCAGGACGGCCGTCCCTATGAGGCCGCAGCTCTTCCGGTCGTGTCAGCGATCCGCGAGGTCGCTCATCACGACGCCATCCTCGGCTACGGGCTGCCGGCCGGCGGGTACGCCTGGTACCGGGTCCGGGCTGCACCCGTCGTCCTGGGCGACGGTTCCACCGGCACCGTCGTCACCCTCGACGACGTGACGTCACAGCAGGAGGCGCGTCACCGACTGGCGGTTGCCGAGCGGTCCCTGCGCCTGACGTTCGACAATGCACCGATCGGTATCGCGATCCTGCGGCCTGACGGCAGCCTGCTCAAGGTCAACGCCGCTCTCTGCGACCTGCTCGGAGTCACCGAGGCGCACCTGATGGCCCACGGGCTGCAGTGGGCAGCGCATCCCGACGAGCGAGACCACGACGACGATCTGCTCACCACGTGGTTGTCCGGATCTCGCGAACGACATCTGATCGATCGCCGCTTGCCTCACGTGTCCGGGCGCTGGCTCTCCTGCCAGCTGTCCGTGGCGCTGGTGCGCGACAACGACGACACGCCCCTGCACCTCATCGTCCAGGTCGTCGACCTCACGGCACGGCATGCTCTCGAGCAGGAGCTGCGCGCCGCCGCGACGGAGGACCCGTTGACAGGATTGGCCAACCGCCGAGCGTTGAACGAAGAACTGGGCGAGGCACAGCGCCGCCAGGCACGCGACGGCAGCGGAGTGGGCCTGCTGTACGTCGACCTCGACGACTTCAAGACGGTCAACGACACCTACGGCCACGATGTCGGCGACCGCGTCCTGGTCGAGACGGGCCGACGGCTGCGGGGGGTCATGCGGGACGACGACACGGTGTGCCGCATGGGTGGTGACGAGTTCGTGGTCCTCTGTGCCCCGGTCGAGGGACCGTTTGTCATGCACCGGCTGGAAGCCCGGCTGACGTCCATGCTGCCGGTGACGGTCATGGCCGACGGCAGGCCGGTGACGGTCCGCGCGAGCACCGGGTCCGTCGTGGTGGCTCCCGAGGAGGACCTCGACGACGCGCTGCGCCGTGCGGATGCGGCGATGTATCGCTCGAAGGGCGCAACCCGCCGGCGAATCTGACAACGCTGCGTACGGCACGGAAGGGCAAGGTCGTCCTCGCCCTGAGATCGCCGGCAGGTACTTGAAGACCTCCGGTGCCTCATCGCAGCCAACCGTGTCGGGGTGGACCGCCTTCGCCGGCCCCGCCAGAAGGCTCGACGCTACGGGTTAGTCAGACCAGCCCCCCACGTGGCCGTGAAGGTGTCCGGTGGACAACGGATGCCGACGGCTGTCGTCGGTTCTGGGGCGAGTTCGGTGCTGCATCGGGCTGCCAGCACGGCGGCGGGAGCGGGTTCCGGCCGCTGTGCCTGATCAGTGCCTCGGCATCACTGGCTGGCCGGGAAGGCGCAGGTCAGAGCAGGTACGCCTGCCTGTCTTGAAAACCGTTGGGCGGGTCACCACCCGTCTCGTGGGTTCGAATCCCACGCCCTCCGCTGACTGGAGTAAACCGCCCTTGACCTGCGAGAAGGCCCTGAGCTGCGGGGATGCGGCCGTCGGCGGACGTCAACGGTGTGGAGAGCCGTCACTGCGACCGGACGCACCACGAGAGCGCCGAAGCGGCTTCCGAAGGACCGCGGCTGACAAGGTCCTCGGGTCAGTGGCTCGCGCACACCACGCCTATCACTTCCGCACCGCCCACGCGCGCACGGCGTCCAGCACCGGTCGCGGGAGGAACACCACCTGCGGTTCGGCCTCCATCCATCCCGCGGCCTTGGTCAGGCGAGCCTGTGCCTCGTGGTCGGCGTCGATGCTGTGGGTGCTGGTGTCGGGGCCGGCGCCGTCGACGCCCTTCATCGCGAACCACCACAGGTACTCGGTGCCGTCCGGCTCTTGCGTCCGGAACACGACCTCGACGGCCATCCGTTCCCGGTCGAGGGTGTCCACGCACTCCGCATGCCGCTCCTGCAACATGCGCATCCACCGGTCGGCCTCGGCCGACGCGCCTGGGAGGACCCGCCCCCGCGACAGCTCCACGGTCATCCCCGGCGGCAGACCCACGACGTCAGACATGGGGCCACTGTGGGGGTCTCGGGCCGTGCGCGCCTGCCATGCGTGGCGCCACCATCGCGCTCAGCTCGTCCACCCGAGCGGCTGCTCGCCCAGGGTCAGGGTGCCGAACCAGAGCGCGATCGCGGTCGCGGGCACGCACATCGCCCAGGCGCCGTGGCGACGGTGGACCCACATGGCCAGCAGAACGAAGAGCACCCTCAGCGCCAGGAGACCGATGATCGCCCACAGCGGTGCGAGCAGGCCGGAGGTCGAGTACAGCAGAGGGCTACGAGGTGGAGCCCGGCGGTGAGGGCGGCGGTGCCCCGGCGGGCCGGTGTCGCGGTCACCGGAGGACCGCGAGGAGGGGGTGGACCGGGTGGGCGGGGTGGTGCACCTCCGCCTGGCGGGGCTGCCATCGCGCACTGGGGTCGTGGATGTCCGGCACCGACGGGCTCGAGGCGACCCGGCAGATCGTGGCCGACCCCCGCTGCGTCGGCACCCGCGTCCTGGTGCTGACGACCTACGACCAGGACGAGCTGGTCCACGAGGCGCTGCGGGCCGGTGCGACCGCGCCCAGCTCGTGATGTACGACTACGAGACCGGGCTGGCCGTGCCCGGCTCCCGGCCCTGAACGGCACCCGCCTGCAGACAGAGGCCGATGCGTCCCCTTCTCCGTCCCGGGTCGCCGCAGACGGCACCCGGCGCCCGAAGCGGCCGTCCCCATGAGGGGACGAGGGTCGAGACATGACTTCAACCGCGACGACCCGTACCTTCCCGCCACCAGTCGGTGGCGGAACCATTCGTGCACTAGCTCGTCAGGTATGGCTGGCGGTGCGTGCGACCACGGCGCAGCAACGGTTCCTCTGGTGGTGCGGGGCGCTGATGCTGGCGTCGGGGACGGTTCACGTGGGGGTTGCCGTCGTGGACTGGGCTCCGTGGTGGGGTGCTGTGTCGTGGCGCAAGCCGGTGGTGTTCGGGGTGTCTTTCGGCATCCTTGCCTGGTCGGCGGTCTGGCTGATGCGGCAGCTGCCGGTGCGGCGGTGGGGGTGGGTCCCGGTCGCGGTGCTGGGTGGAGGGTCGGTCGTGGAGGTACTCCTCATCTCCATGCAGCCCTGGCGGGGTGAGCCGTCCCACTTCAACTACCGGACGAGCTTCGACGCAACCGTCTGGGCCGTCATGGGCGGTGCGATCCTCTTGGTGACCCTGGCGCTGACTGCGCTGCTGGTCTGGTCACTGCTGCAGTCGCGGGGTTCACCGGCGGTTCGAATCGCTGCGATCGCGGGCCTGTCGGCCGTCCTGGTGAGCGGGTACATCGGATACGACATGGCGGAGCTGGGTCTGGCCGCCGTCGCTGAGGACGGTCACGCCCCCGCGACGATCGTGTTCGGGGCGGCCGGCAGCGCCAAGCTGGCTCATGCCCTGGGCCTTCACGGGCTGCAGGTTCTGGCTGCGCTGGCCATCGGCCTCGGTCTGCGTCCGTCGTCCACGCGTGACCAGGTCGGGCTGATGGTGGTGGCGACGTCCGGGTATGCCGCGATGTTCGCGGCGGTGACCGCCACGGCCTACCAGGGGCGAGCGTGGACTGCGCCCAGCCTGCCCCTTGCCCTGCTCAGCGTCACCGGCTTCGTCACCCTCCTCGCCGTGTTCGCTGTCGTGGCAGGCCGGTTGCGGCCCGTCGGACACGAGCCGTCGCACCCGAAAAGAATGGTGGACGGCACGGACCTGCTGGTTCCCGTTGTCAAGCCCTGATGACGTCCTGGAACCACCACGCGGCGTGAGCTCGATAGGGCGGGAGGTTCGCGACTGATCCGTCCGTCGGCGACGGGGCCGCTGACGGAGGGCGTCGTCATGAGCCAGGACGAAGCAGAAGCCGGAGCGGCCACGACGATCGTCGTCGTCCCCCGCCCAGAGGCCGGGCTCCGTGTCGGTCCCGCCGGCGTCAGTTCGATGGCCGGGGACTCCGACGTCCGACCGTTCGCCGCGGCGATCGCACCGGACGCCGTCACCTGCCGTCCCGCCTTCGGCAGGAGCCAGGACCGGTTGCACGCCCTGGCTCGGACGGTGGTGCCGGACATAGACCTCGAGATCCCGGGCCTTTCGCTGTTCTACGAAGTGACCACGTCCGACCCGACGCACGTCGAAGAGCTGCTGGAGTCCCTGCGGGACTCCGACGTGGTGGACGGGGCATACGTCAGGCCACCGCCGCTGCCGGCCACGGTGGTCGTCAACGACCAGGGTCCGCTGCTGGTCGAGCCTCCACCCGGTGGTGGCGGGGACGCGATGTACGTCACGCCGGCCCAGCCGAGCCCCATGACAAGCGTGGCGAGCAGGACGAACGCTTGTGCTGCTCAGAGTGAGTCCCCTGGAGTGGTGTAGATCGGGTCTGCACCACTCCAGGGGGCACGATCGGGGTGTGGCGTATCGGTCCCTGACCTTGGTCGACGGCACTGGTCGGTGAAGGTCCGCCGGGTCGTGGCCCAGCGATGTCGAGAGACGCGATCCAAGGGCCACTTTCGCCTGCCGGAGGCAGTGTGGCGACGGGTCTGGATGCCGACCTCTCGCTCGAGGATCAACGCTGACCAGGGTCGAGCCGGCCGGGCTCGATGCTCGTGATCACCGCCACGGCAACGGCTGCGGCACGCCCGCCAGGGCGTCCACCCAGCCGAGCGCGCCTGGTGGGGGCTGGGCGGGTCGGGACGCAGAGCAGCGGCTGGTCTCGGTGGGAGCCACGCGAGCGACAGCACGGAGCCGCCGGCGTCGTCCCCGTCCTCCGTCCAGAGACGGAGGACGGGTAGTCCCCGGGACGGCCGCTTCGGTCCTGACCCCGGGCCGGTGGACGGATGCGGCGGCACCGGCCCGGGCGGCAGCGTCGTCACCATGCCCCTCCACCCGCAGAAGGAGACCGTCATGTCGCCCGCCCGGCTCGTCCGCAGGTTCCCGATCACCGCGTTCGCCGTGTTCGCCTGCGTGTTCGGTGCGTTGCCGTACTTCCTCGCCGCGCTCGGCCTGGACTCCGACCCCGGCAACATGCCGCTCGGCCCGGTCATGGCCGCGCTCGTAGTCGTCGCCTGCCAGGGGCGGGACGGCTGGCGGACCTGGTGGTCGCAGCTGCGGTGTTGGCGCTCGGCGCCGTCGCTGTACGCCGTGGCCGTGCTCGCACCGCTCGCCCTCACTGCGGTGGCAGTCGTGGGCAACGGGCTGCTGGGCAGCCCGCTGCCCACGCCCACCGAGCTGTCCGCGTGGCCTGAGGTGCCCGTGACGTTCGTTTTCATGATGGTCATGGTCGGCATCGGCGAGGAGGCCGGCTGGACCGCTTTCGCGGCGCCGGTCCTGCTTCGGCGCCACGGCCTGCTCGGCGCCTGGGCGCTCATGTCCGCGATCCGGATCTTCTGGCACCTGCCGCTCATGGTCAGCGGCGACCTGCCGTGGGCCCTGGGTGTCATGGGCATGCTGGGCTTCCAGCTGTTCGTCCTGCAGCTGCTGCGCCACGGCGGCAGCTGGGTGCACGCCGCCGTCTGGCACTCGCTGCTCAACGCCGCCGGCGGTGCCTTCGTCTTCGGCATGTACGTCGGCGCCGACCAGCTCCAGCTCGGCGTGATCATGGGTGCGGCGTACCTGTTGCTGGGCCTGGCCACCCTGCTGCCCCGGGCAGGTGCTCGGCCCACCGCCACGGTCCGCCCCGCGGAGCGGGCGGGCTCGGTCCTCCGGTGAGCGCGCGGCCCGTTGGGGAACTCGCGCTCGCTGAGGGGCCGGGTGCGTCAGTCGGCGGTGGCGGCGTCGAGCTGGGCGCAGATGTTGGAGACCCGCTCTTGCTGATCCCGGTTGGCTGCTCGGTGTCACGATCGACTCCGGGAAGGCGCGCATGTTGACGACCGAGGCCCAGACCCCCGCGAAGTGCGGCGGGTGGGCGGCCGGCAGGAGTACGTCCGAGAGGGCGGACAGCTTCGACGGGTTCGACGGGTTCGACGGGTTCGTTGAGGCGCACGGCGAGCGCCTGCTCGGCCTGGCCCGCAGGTCCCTGCGCGACCCATGGGCGGCGGAGGAGGTGCTGCAGGACGTGCTCGCCCGCGTCTACTTCCGCTGGGACCGCATCCGCGTCCTCGGCGACCCGATCGCATATGTCGACGGGATGGTCGTCGATGCGTGCACGTCGTGGTGGCGCCGGGCGGCACGGCGCGAGACAACGGTGGACAGACAGACCGATGCCGGAGAGGCTGCGCAGGCCACGGCCGTGGTCGCGCGGGATCACATGCTCGCCCTGCTCCGGCGGCTGCCCGGAAAGCAGCGCGTGGTCTTGGCGCTACGGCACTACGAACGCATGGACGACGCGGAGATCGCGCGGCTCCTCGGGGTCTCGACCGGCACCGTCCGCTCGAACGCCTCCGGCGGGCTCGCTCGGCTGCGCCAACATCTTGGTTGCATCCGGGCTGGCCCGGACCTGTCGTGGGTGCCGGCCCCGCGCACGAACACAGACCGACCTGGATGCGGCGGGAACAGCTGCGGCGGGCACGACTCTGGTCTTCGTCCGGTTGCGTGGCGCGAACTGTCCTGAGGTGTCGTACTTCTGCAGCTGGGCGGCGTCGACCGCACCACTGGTCGTGACGGAGACGCTGTCCGGTGACTCCCGTCAGCTGGCGTTGATGATCTGGATGCCGTCGCGGTGCAGCCGCTGGAGGACCGGATGGTCGTCGTCTGCGTCGGTGATGACGCCGCTGACGCTGGCCAGTGGCAGCACGCGGAAGGGTGAGGCCGCGCCGATCTTCTCGGTGCTGGCGAGCACGTAGGTGTCGGCCGCTCGAGAGGCGAGGGTGCGTTTCATGGCTGCCTCGTCCGCGTCTCCTGTGGTCAGCCCCGCGTCTGGGTGCACACCGGTGACACCGAGGAGGAACACGTCGGCGTGGACCGTCTGGGCGGCTTCGGCCGCCGCGGCACCACAGGTGACGGCGGAGTGCTTGAAGAGCCGGCCGCCGATGAGGAACACGTCCACCGACGGGTGTTCGACGAGGGCCGCGGCCACGGTCGGGCTGTGGGTGACCACCGTGGCCACCAGGTTCGCGGGCAGGGCGCGGGCAACGGCCAGAGCGGTCGTCCCGCCGTCCAGCAGCAAGGTGCTACCGGGCGCGACGAGACTGACGGCGGCGGCCGCGACCCGGTGCTTGCTGTCGGCCGCGACGCCGGTACGTGTGGCGTAGTCCGCCATGGCGGGCGAGACCGGGAGGGCTCCGCCGTAGACCCGTTGGCACAGTCCGGCCGCGGCGAGCTCGCGCAGGTCTCGGCGGATGCTGTCCTCGGTGACCCCGAGCTCGGCGGCGAGGTCCTTGGCGACGAGTCGTCCGTCCTTGGTCAACCGGTCGAGGAGGAGGTCGCGGCGTTGGGCCACCAGCATTGCGTGTTGCTCCTTAGTGTTGCGCGCTTACACGTGTTGTCGCCATGATGGCACGCGTGGACCCGTCGCCGCTCTTCCTCATCTCAGGCTCCTGCCCGGTGGACTCGTGAACGGGCGGGCGGGCGTCGGGCTCACGGTGCCGGACGCCCGGGGCCGCACCGGTCTGGACCTGGCCGGGCGTGACCTCACGGGCAACCCGGACGTCGTCGTGCGCGACGTCGAGCTCCTCGCTGCCGGGTGGCACGTCCTGCGGCGGACGACCTTCGACTGCCGGCACGGCGACGGTCGCTGGACGCGTGAGCAGCGGGAGACCTACGACCGGGGGAACGGGGCGACCGTCCTGCTGTACGACGTCGCACGGCGCACGGTGCTGCTCACCCGGCAGTTCCGTTTCCCGGTGTACGTCAACGGTCACCCCGACGGCATGCTCGTGGAGACCGCCGCCGGTCTGCTCGACGGCGACGACGCGGCCACGGCCATCCGCCGGGAGGCCGCCGAGGAGCTCGGGGTGACGATTGCGCCCCTGCAGCACCTGTTCGACGTCTGGATGAGCCCCGGATCGGTCACCGAGCGGATCCACTTCTACGCCGCGCCCTACACGCCCGCCCAGCGCACCGGCCCCGGCGGCGGGCTCCCAGAGGACGGTGAGGACATCGAGGTCCTGGAGGTGGACATCGACCGGGCGCTCGAGCAGGTCATGCACGGCGACATCGCCGACGCCAAGACGATCATCCTGCTGCAGTGGGCCGTCCTGTCAGGTCCCTTCAGCCGGTCCAACCGAGGAGCTGTTCGCCCGCGGTGATCGCGCCGAACCAGAGCGCGATCGCGGTCACCGGTACGAGCAGCGCCAGGGCGCCGTGGCGGCGGTGGACCAGGACGGCCACCCAGGCGAGAAGCACCCACAGCACCAGCAGGGCGGTGACCGCCCAGAACGGTGCGAGCAGACCGGAGGACACGTAGAGCCAGAGGGCCACCAGGTGGAGGCCGGCGGTGAGCGCAGCCGTCGCCCGGCCGGCCAGGGTGGCGGTCACCGGAGCACCGCGAGGACGTGGTGGGCGGGGTGGACCACCTCTGGTCGTTCGAGGTGGCGGTGGTCCCGTTCGGCGCGGGGGTCATCGAAGTCCGGGGGCGTGCGGGTGAGCAGGGCTCTTGCTCGGTCGATGATTCGGGGGATGGACATGGGGGTCTCCTACGAGTCGGTGGGTCCGGGGGTGAGCTCAGGTCAGGGAGCGACGGGTGGCGGGACGTTCAGACCAGGGACGGGGCGGGGCCCGCGGTCACGCGGCTCTCGACGGACGGGTGGGCAGGCTGAGCAGACCGTCCACCAGCAGGAGCACGCCGACCCAGCGGGGCAGCACCCGCGCGCGGATGCTCGCCACGCCGAGCAGGGCCGCACCGAGGGCCAGCAGCCCGAACCCGGTGCAGGTACCGACCATCACAGGCAGCGGCGGACCAGCAGAGATCAGCTCGCGTGCTGACCTGGTCAGCCACGTCACCGCGAACGTCTCGAACCACCGGTCGCCCGCGGTCAGCACCGTCCCGACGGGCGCCTTCACGAAGCCCACCAGACCTAGCCGCCCGACCACGCCGGCCTGGTGCAGGTAGACGCCGGCCGCTCCGGCGACGCGGAGGAGGTCCGGTGCGCCGGCAGGGTGGTGGGGGTGGTTGCGGTGGGGGGCACGTCGGTGCTCATGCCGACGTCCGGCCGTAGGTCAGGCGGCGGAGCAGCACCTCGGCCGGCCCGCGTCGTCCAGCCCGGTCGAGCAGGACCGCGAGGAGCACCGTGGTGAGCCAGACGGCCACGCCGATGCCGTACGCCGCTGCCGTGCCGAGGTCGGCGCCGAGGCCGAGACCCCACACCGACAGCAGGCCGAAGAACAGGACCGACTGCAGCAGGTAGCAGGTCAGCGACCGCTGCCCGACGGCACCGAGCGCGCGGATGGCACCGGTGCGGGGCCGGCCGTGCAGGGCTGCCGCGACGAGTGCGAACAGAGCGAGATACCCGAGGCCACCGGCAAGACCCGTGAGGACATGGCTGATGGTGGCGACGACCCGCGCCGCGGGTGCGGGGTCGATGACGCCCGCCACCATCAGGGCGAACGGGGCGCCACCGATGACGCTGACGGCGGTGGCCAGTACGGCCGTGCGGACCAGGACTGCCGTGTGCTCCCAGGGCCGGTCCAGCAGGCCCGCCCGGCCGATGAGGACACCGATGAGGACGGGTGCCAGTCGCACGGCTACGTCAGGGATGATGAACATGACCCTGCTCAGCAGGCTCTGGGACGCCGTGGTCAGGTAGCCGGCCGGTGGCTCGATGACCATGGTGGCGGGGTTCATGACTGTGAGGGCGGTGTAGATCATCGTGGTCAGCGCGAGGGAGGCGCCCACCCAGATCAGCAGGGTGCGGGTGCTCCGGCGCAGCAGCAGCAGGGCGAACAGGCCGGCGGCGCCGTAGGACAGCAGGATGTCTCCCTGGAACAGCAACCCGATGTGCATCAGGCCGAGCACGACGAGCCATCCGTTCCGCCGGACCAGGGTCCGCCTGGCCTCCGACCAGTCGGCTCCGCGGCGCTCCGCGCTGCGGGCGATCTGCCACATGCCGTAGCCGAAGAGCACCGCGAACAGGGGGAAGGAGCGGTGGTCGACCAGCAGGCTGACGAGCAGGTCCAGGCCGTGGTCGAGGCCGTTGCCCTCGAGCGGGCGGTACCCGGCACCGACCTCTCGCCCGTACAGCCAGCCGCTGACGTTGGCCAGGGCGATGAACAGCAGCACAGCCCCACGTGCGATGTCGGGTGCGAGGGACCGGCGAGCCGGCGGGAGGGGCGCCGCGGTCACCGCCGCAACGGGAGCCGGAGCCCGTCGGCCCACCGTTCCGGGTTCGGCCGGCGCCGGCCGGTTCGGGGGTGTCGTCGTCGTGGACATGCTGAGCTCCGTTCCTCGGGAGCCACGACCGTCCCGCGAACGGGTTGCACCTCGCGTCGGTCCGGGGAACCCGGTTGCTGCCGGGCGGCTAGGTCCTCCGGCGGAGTCGGTCTCTGGCTGCAGACCGACGACCGCAGCCGGGCGGGTCCGTAGGGTCGTGCCGTGGAGCCGAGCGGTCGTGCCGATGTCCCGCTGTCGGCGCGACGCGCGCCCGACTGGGTCGACCCTGTGCTGGGGGTCGCCGCGGTCGTCCTCGCGGTGCTCGTCGCCTGGAACGCCGACATCGCAGCGATCGACCCGCGGTTGCAACCGGCCACGGTGCCCTCGCTGCTGCTCACCGCGTTCGCCGCCTCGGGCCTCGCGCTGTGGCGTCGACGTCCCCTCACGGGGTTCCTCGTCATCACCGTGTCCACGACCGTCCTGACGGGGGCCGGGTACTTCGTCGGGGCGCTCAGTCTCGTGCTGCTCGTGGGTCTGTATGCGCTCGCCGCCAACGGCAGCCGAACGCAGGCGCTGTTCGGCATCGCCGTGATCACCGTCGCGTACCTCGGCCTCGCCCTGGCCGGCATC